>Ga0315287_10004699_pt1 | contig 13356 bp, 15 predicted proteins | sample YL17G11_0_MG_FD_205037 | JGI IMG/M metagenome (GOLD analysis project Ga0315287, IMG submission 205037) | Sediment microbial communities from Yellowstone Lake, YNP, Wyoming, USA - YL17G11_0 | ecosystem: Environmental > Aquatic > Freshwater > Lake > Sediment | place: USA: Wyoming | collected... | reverse complement strand
GCACCCACAGCAGTCGCCCAACTTAGATTTGCAGATCCATCAGTAACTAGAGCCTGTCCTGCGGTGCCGTCTGCCCCAGGAAGTGTCCAAGTGACATCCGCAGCTAAAGCTGCGTCTTGTGCTTTTAGTGCTACGGAATGAGTATCCGTACCGTCGTGTAATTTAATTTTTGCGCCAATAGTCATTTTTTATGCTCCATTATTTAACAACGTATAGGGTACCCGGAAGTACAGTGATTGGCGGTCCATAGGCTAATTGCAATTGACCTGTAGGATGGACAGTGATACTGTTTCCCGCGAAAACTACTTGATCTAAGTGTGGGACGTTTAGAGTACATTTTTCACCCGGATTTATGGTTAAATCCGCTGCAACTGTGACATCTACAGGAGTAGGGTTAAGAATCGTATTGCCGGACGGCAGCGCAGTGAAGACGACATCTAATATGTCATCTGCTTGTACTGAAAATGTCTGCCCTGCGTATACCAGCATTGGAGTTGTTGCTTTAGTGACCATTTATTTTCCTCCACTAATCTCTTTGTCTAATTTAATCTAATCTCCTTTGTCTTCAAAAAAAGACGTAAGCCATACCTAGCGGCACTGTAGACTCCTAGTACGGAAAAAAATCCTAGAACGATTTGCAGCAGCATAAATTCCTCCGAAGGAGGGGCATGATAACTCAAAACTATACCTTAGTCAAAGCCTCCCAAGCACTAGGGTATAGCTGCGCGGCGTGGGAAGCCATGATGTCCGCATATTCCCTAATTTCCGCTTGAGCATGTACATCCTGCCTCAGCTTCACAAAATGATGCACCGCCTGCAAACTAGCTGTCCAATACCACTCTGTATAAAAAGTGAGCGGCAATATCATCCTTGCTTGCTCCTTAGCGACCCCTGCATCCACCATTTTTTGGTACAAAGCAAAGCAAGACTCTACCTGCTCTTTAAACTCCTCAAGAAGCCTTGGATCCTCCACGACCTCCCCAGAAGATCCCTGCTTATTATCCTTGGACTGCTTTCTTAGCCTAGTCGGTAGGTAGGACTCTACCTTGTATTCTACATAGCGCCCTGAAATCTCATTCCATGCAGTATCCTTAAAAGCATAGTCTGAGCCTATAATGTGCTTAAAAGCTTGCCTAGCCACAACTTCTGGAGCTTTTATATGGAACTGAATAATGGCATGCCTAAAGGGACTTGTGTGCTTATGTGAAGCTAAATAGTAAAGTAAAACTTTGTCCTGATTTCGGATCTCTTTAATGGTCTTTCCAAAAGACACCCTAGCCGCATTCACAATCGTCGTATCATCTCCTAATTTATCGACCACGGAGATAAAACCTACTCCGTCTTTGGTGTACTTAGTACTCATCCCACCCCCTATAAATCCGGCAAAATATTATCGGTGTCGATCCATTCTCGAAGCTCTAGTGTAGGCAGATACCATTCCCTCTTACCTTCCACCCTACTTCCAGAAAAGAATGTGTGTAGCCATTTCTCATCCTCGATGTCTCCTTCCATAATCTTAAGGACAACCATGTGCTGCGAAGCACCTGCTGTTATGTGCTGAATCCGCTTATGCGGGTCTTTGCTAAAGCCTATTTTTATGCGGTGCGGAGGATCTTTTTCTTGAATGATGTAAAGCATTGCATGTAATATTAACAGCTTCTGGAAATCTATCAAGATTAGATGCATGCAATTTTTAAAAAAAATACATCTAGTCTATGCTGTAGAGGAGAGACCTAAGAAGGCTTCTTTAAATAGAAAATACGACATTCCTTATTTCTGCGGATACTCAATTTCTGGTAATACTGTCTACATAGACAGAGATTTTCCTGAAAAAATTAAAATCGGTAAGAAAGAAATTGATGTAACAGAATTCCTAGAGATCCACGAACTTACGGAAAAAGAGCTTATAGATCGTCTCGGGTACATTTATTTACCTGCACACAAGCTAGCGACAAAAGCAGAGGAAGAGCGTGTTAGGGAAAAAGGTATTGACCCTAGGCTGTATGAGAAGGCACTAAAGGTGTATATAGATCATGCCTATGCGAAAGAGCATCTAAAGCTTCCTCCGGATTTAGATCCTACACCGTATGTTAAAGACAAGAGATACAAAGAATTTTTTGGTGCAGCATGAAATTCGTTTTTCAAATCTTAGCTGAAGATCCTATCTGGTACCACGGACGCACGGTTACGGATGAGACGTTCGATTTAAATCATACAGGCAAGGGGAATGATCAAAGCGGTCCCGGCTTTTATTTCACGTCGGACGTGAATGATGCTAGGGGTTATGCTTTCCCGAAGGGGATTGTTTTAGAGGTTAAGCTGACGCCTAGAAAGTTAGTGACGGGGAAACCTAAGAGAAGCGAGATTGAGAAGCTGATTAAGATGGCTCCTAACTATAAAGACACTTTAACAAACTTCGCGGAAAATCCACCTATAGCACTTAGGCAAGCCATAGATGGGACGATCAAGTATAATCCTTTAGCTGTGGATGCGTTTCAGCAGGTGTGGATCGATTTTTACCGCCATGAGCCGAAGCAGTATTTGGAAGGTATGATTAAGCTTGGGTATGATGGGCATGAAGTTAAAACGAATGTTCCAGAAATCCGCCATATGGTGATATACAATCCTGCGGCGATAAAAATTATCAAGTAGACCTGTCGCGTTTATATTTGTAGGATAGCCTTTTTAGGGAGGAAAAACCGTGAAGGCTACTCTTACATTTAATTTGGATGAAGATGACGAAAGTGTCGCGCATCTGCGTGCAGTGAAAGCTTTTAACGCATGGGAGTCGCTAGCAAGCCTAGCTAGGCAAATAATGCTATGGGGTGACTCCGTGGAAAGTATCTCCATGGATACTCTCAGTAAGACTTTCCAAGATATTTTAGATAAAAATATGGTGGACCTAAGAGAGATGGAGTTGCCTTAAAGATTAACTATTTTAAGGAAAAACCATGAATAACTTCTTAAGAAGACTGCAACGCCGCTACTACTCTGTGACGGCATCCAACCTTCAAGTCTTCCTCGGAGCAGGAAAAAATTTAGATCACCCCAAAGACAAAGGTGCCGCGATTAAAGGGCATAAAGTGGCAGTCAAGTCTCTAGAAGACGCACAGAAAGTGGTTAGGAAATTCATCGACGATAATGATCTAGGTGCAGGCAATTGGTACGCAGTGAAGGACACCGGCTGGGTATTTGATGGCAGTAAAAAAATTGCTAGAATAGCGTATAACGGGTCTATTCAGGATACATAAAAAAACAGCCACTCAAAAGGGTGGTTGTTTTTTAGAACTCACTTCTTCGCAGAAGCATCCACAGCCGCGTCTTTAGCCATCGCGTCCTTGGCTTCTTTCAAGCCTTCTTGACGACCTTCTTCACGCACTTTCTTGATAGTGTCTATGTCGCAAGCTGCTGCTGGAGCTTCTGCGGCAGGTGCGGGTTTCTTTTTCTTCTGCAACTTCTTCTTAGGCTTAGCCTTAGGTGGCGGCGGCGGTAGTTCTTCCTCCACTATAGGAGCAGAAACAACAACCGGAGGACCTGCCGGTGGTGGGGGCGTGGCTGCCACAGGAGCAGGCACAGGAGCCGCCACAGGAGCCGCCACAGGAGCAGCACCTACCGGCTCCTGTGGTGATTGAGGTACTCTATAGCAGCCCGCCATCAAAACGGTACCTAAGACAAATGGATAAATTTTCACGAGGTCCTCCAGAATTATTTAATATTAATCTACGACAAGCGCGATAAAAAAAGAAGAGAGAACAGCCGCTACACCATACGCTGTGAAAAGGGACCAGTTACCAAGCACTCCAAGAAAAATAAGAAATGTAATGCTCACGTATACACTAATTTTATAACGAATTGTTTTAACTTCCTCTTTAATATTAGATAATTCTTTGTCTAGTTTCGTCAAAGGGTTCCAGAGGAGACCTAAGCACGCTAGGAAAAGGATAAAGCTAGATAGCCAATAGACTATCTCCACCACCCTAGAGAAGTTATCTATATATAGATAAGCAGGAGATTCAGGGTGCTGAATCTGAAAAAGCAAGAGGTAGCCCCAAGAGGCTAAAAAAGCGAAATACCAAATCGTTTTCAGCACCACTTAGTCTCCTAAAGTTTCGTCAGATGCCACCACATCATAACTGGAAATCTCTTCCGAGTCTACGGGTAGCTCTTCTGAAGCTAAATCCCTTGCAGATATTTCTTTCTCCGGTGGGTACGACAATGGAATCACCAAGGCGGCTCCGCCAGTGGTTCGCATAATCATTTGCCTTAAGGCTTTCGGGATGATCCAAGGAAGCCAGGGTCTAATTTTAGGATAAAGAAGTACTGTTAACCCTTGTTGCACCTTGGAGAAGGTGGAAGGAGCTAGAGGCACTAAATCCTTGCGCTCAATACGCCACAAAGGGCGCACGATGAAACATCCTAGGGGTTGACCGGGGGAGGTTTCATGTTCGATTTTAATCCGCCAAAAATCCCCATCTCTAATTGGGATCTGATCAGTTTTAAATTGCTGTAACCAATTCTTATCTATCACAGCTATTTTATTAAGAGTCCAAGATACAAAAGGATTTTTCTTGATCTGACTCTCTTGCTGATTTGTATGGAATTTTACCACCGCTTCCATATTGATGACGGCACTTTTAAGTGGTCTAAGGAGATACTGCTCTTCGGGGGAAAACTGCTTTAGAGCGTCTTCTCCAATGCTGATAGGTTCTTTTGTCATTAATGCCTTTAATTATGGTACAAAAAGTGGATAAGGTGCGTCCTCTAAAGTTAAACCGATAAAACTAAAGGAGGCGGATCCCCCTCCTTGTGCTTGTATCGATACGTCTATATAAGCCATAGTTCCATTAGTCCAAGTTACTGTATTATTAGGTATTGCAAATTCCATAGTCACTAATCCGCCTGTGTTTGCCACACTTCCCGATACAGGACTCAAAATCAAAATTTTATTACCTACTAGGACGGTAAAAGTAACAATGGTATTGAAGTCTACATTCAATCTAGTTATGAGTTTATGTGGTTGTCCCTCACCAGTAATTACAAAAGGCAGTTTTAAATCATAGGTCAATGTGGATGTAGACACATTGAGAAACTGTAACGCCGTCTCTGTACCTATCGAGACAATCTGCTCCTGCCAATTTCCACTTTTAGCGGGCATCTCCACTGCAATATCGATACCACCTGAGATGCTCCCCGCAGGGAAAGCATGCGCCGGAGGGTTTGGATTTATAGATACGGATAGAGTATCCGTTGCGCCTATTACATACCTACTAATAGGAGCCCCCACAGTCTTACTTAGTGGCTGTGGTAGTCCTGCTACAAGTGAAGTGGTCGCTGTAGATAAAGAATAAAGAGCGCTCGAAAAAGTAACAGGTGACGCCGTAAGTGTGCTCCCCGCATTTCCACTAATGGTAACAGATCCCCCACTTGGAGCAGACACCACAGTAGCTCCATTAGGAATCCCCGTACCCCTTACCTGCTGCCCTATCGTGATTTGTGTCGTGTCGGAAAGGTTAGACAGGATATTACTGCCGTTAACTAAATTACCTGTAACAACAAAACTCTTATTTAAAAACAGAACATCATAATTTAAAACATTAGACGCAATACCCACATCAGTAACTACTGTTGCACCCAAGATGCGAGTAGGAACACCCCCAAAACTTACCGTCTGTAGGGATGTGGTATTTAAATTAGTAACCCTTACGGATTTAGTGGAAACACTGCCGGACTTCTCCGCAGGTGGACGTAAGCCCTCAACAAAAGGTGGAAGAAATAGTGTATGTAAAACTCCCTCGGGAGGATCCACCCGTATAGGACGGGGTTGAAGAAACATAGACGGGTCTAGCGCAACGGCATTTCCTGGGTAAATAATCCAACCTAGTACCGTCGCATCGGTTAAAGTGCTTTGCTTTATAATGCCCGTTAAAAGTAATAATGTGGCAGGCGATCCGCCAATGATTGTTGAACTCTGTAGCTGATACACAACCGTGTAGCTTACCGAAAAAGCTGTATTACTTATTTGTAGTGTCTGCGTTTTATCTTCTAAAATAACTACACCGTCCGGCAGTAAAACCGTACCGGGAGATATACTTACTTGATCCGCAGCGGAAGCAATAAACTCCATGCCTACAAGACGCCCAGCAGCCATAATATTAGCTATGTCTGATGGCATATCCGATGCCTGGATTAAACCACCATATTCAACATTTCTAGTCTGTACCATTTAAACCCTTTAAGAAATAATTAATTGCAAATATGCACCGCTGGAAATATTAGCTCCGGAGAAATCCTTAACAATTAAACCTAAACCACCCGTTAAAGTGTAGCGGTTTTTAACCTGCACCGTTGTTGTCGTTACCTGAAAGATTGCATCGTTCTCTACTAGCACAGGTGCAATATCTCCTGTAGATGTCGTGTGGTAATAAAGCTTAAAGGATCCAGGTATCCTCCCTAAGTTGTGCGTGAACTTATCGGAAGTATAGTTTGGATTAGCCGAGTAAGGACCCTTAATATCACTTACATACCGATCCAAATACCTAAAGTTCAAGGTCTTAGCCGCATCAAACGAAGGAGACGACCATCCCGCTTGACCTATTGCCAGTCTTGTATTGCTACTACTAGCTGCCGTCCCCGCCACATAATTAGCCGCAACAAAAGGCGTAAGAGTTAAAGAACACTCCTGCGGACTGCGAATTTCAAAATAAGTATTCAAAGGTACGTTAGGGAACTCCCCTAAGATCTCTAAAGAAGTGCCAGTTAAGGCAGCAAGCACTGGTGAAATAAATCCACCATAAGTAATCCCACCTATCGTCGTGGTGTTTAAACTAGGTATCCACACAATAAGAGGTATGTACCTATCAAAAATTAAATCATTCATAGCATAACTAGGACTGCCTAAGGATGCACCAAAGTTAGATCCTGTAGCGTTTAGTATCTTACTTCCCGAGACTATCGCCGATGTTACATTACCCGTAAAGACAGTCTGTCCTAAATACTGATCTTTCAACAAAACAGTGTGTGTACCCGTACCCTGAGTGGTCAACGTCTGCGTAGATCCCCCATTAGTTGCAGATACCGTAAACGTATTTGCACTAGGCACAGTTTTAACAAAATAGGTTGTGCTAGTTACTAATCCTGTAGGTAAAACACCAGAAGTAGAAAACTCTATCCTATCTCCCACAAGTAACCCATGTGACGTAATCGTAATTACATAACTTGAAGTATTCACATTTGCAGGGGGGAACGTTTCGGAGATACTTCTTATCTCCGCATTTATATAATAATCACCGTTAGCCACACTAGAAAAATCTAAATCGAAATCTCTAGCAAATCGGTATGTATTACCATTTACACCCACAACTAAAGGTGTATTACCAGAAATTCTTACTGTACTACCAGATACCGTTAAGAAATTGGCATTGCCTTGAATATCCTGTGCTCCACTTACTAATTTATTACCTCCTGCACTCTGAAGAGAGATGTAATTTGGATTACTTAAATTAACCCAAAGTAAAGCTTCGTCAGATAGATCTAAGCGGCTTTTTAAATCAACTCCTGCCGGTAACACCATACTGCTTCGAGCATCTATTAATTCGGGGTCCTGAATCCGTGAACCGTCAGGATTGATCGTAACACTCAACCGCTGATTCAGCGTATTCTCCGTACCTCTCGCAGCAACAATCTCGCCAGCTACCTCTGCATTAGGATTAGGAATGCCGCCGTCTAAAGCAAACAAGCGGGCTGCAAGCGCAGCATTCGTAGCACCCGTCTCTGGAGACACCTGATACAAAGAGAAAGAGTTGGGAAGAGAGCCTTGACCAACTAGCTTTACCTGTACTGCATAAATGCTTCCGCCAGGTCCACTGCTAAACCTAAAAGCTGTAGGAGAAATAAACTCCATATCTATATATGGTGACCACTGCCCAGGTCCGAAAGGTTGATCTACATACAAGACGTTATTAGAAGATCCTGGGGTACTTATAATTACAGAAGCGCCACCTGAAGTTAAAGATAACTGGAAGGTGTTGTTAGTAACATTTATTACGTAATATTTTTGATTAGGTACTAACCCACTAGGGTAGTCATTACTAGATGCTACAAAATATACAACACTACCATTTGTCAAACCGTGGTTATTAAGCGTGATAGTATTTGAAGGATTAACCGCTACAGCAGCGGCGTTAAACGTTCCAATTTGTACTGAGGGTTCAATCAACTGATACCGCCACTGAGCACTAGCTAGCGGATAAAGAGCTTTTAAGAAACCCGTAGATCCTACCGGACCTATGCCTACTGGCGCATACGAAGAAACAAGCCACGTATTAGCATTAGCTTCTAAAAGAAGCTGGATAGAAGCGGATCCATAACCACCTATCTTGATAAGCAGTTTAGTATTGGTTGGATCAATAGACGCTTCGCAACCGCTAGCAAAGGTAGGATCATTGATCGTATCTCGCATACTCTCAAGAGTCGCTAAAAGACTCGAAGGCGTTACTAAAAACTGTCCTAGAGATCTTGTAATCGAAGGAGTGGGTATTGCATTCCTAGCAATAAGGATCTTGCCGGGAACAATCTCTACTTGGTCCCCATCACTAATCGCCGAAGGATCATTGCTGCCAAAAGCGATCGTCGCCTGTAAGCCGACATTTACCCACTCGATCGCCCTTGAAAGATATTGCCAAGGTATTTCGTTAGAAACAAATCGATTCGGAATATGCTGCGTTGGTAGCTCGCCATTGATTGGAGACGTTATAGTAAATGCATCCGGGGGACTGCTGATCGTAGCTAAAACAACGGCACCCGTAAAAACAGGTGTTGTCACTAGGAAGGATGTCCCGTCTGCCGCACCATTGAAGATGATATAATCAAGTGTAGGATCGCTGACGTGTACTGCCGTAATACCGATGTTCTCCGTATTGACCGCTTGTACAATCGCGTCCAAACTCAAAGCATGAGTACCTAAAGCCGTAACAGGACCTATGTTGTGCCCTGCTACAGAGAATTGAATCGTACCGGCAGTGAAATTCCCAGTAAAGCGCATAGCTTGGCGGTAACAAACGGTAAAGCCAGGAGGATAGGACTCCGCTCTTGTCAGAGTGACTGTGTTGGTTCCTAACGAGGCAAACCATGAAGAGTTAAAAGTTGCATTGTTTACCGTAGTCACAATATTATTAAGAATCTCTACACTGCCGGTAATAAGAGACTGAGGTATAGCGACCTGACCGACCGTGGGATCTGAAATAGGAGGCGTTGTAACAAACGTTAATACTACCCCGTCTGCGATCTTAATCGTCATGTTAGGAGTAATATAAGTAAAGTTTACAACCTGAATCGTACCTGTTGCAGGTAAGTCAGAAAAAACATTCCATGTCTCGCTTACCTGACGATCGGCATCACTCTCTAGAGCTAGACGAGTAGAAAGCATCGATGGATCAACTAAAGGAGGATTGAAAATAACAGAGAATAACTCCTGAATAAACCCTGCACTAGTCTCCGGTAAGAGGTTAGGATGGCTATACTCACGCTGATCGTCGCGCTGTAAGGTCGTCCCAATGATCCTTGTATCGGTTACACGCCTAGCACCTAAACCATCCCAAAAGAAAGAAGCCACATTGGCTAACTCTTGATTGGTCGAGGACTCTAGAATATTTGCCCACATAGATAAAATAGCCGCACTGCCTGCATTGTCAGGATTTGTCGTCGTGTTTACTATCTGAACATAATTGATTAGCTGATATTTATTTACCGTTGTTCTAAACTGTAACGGCTGCTCTACTAGCCCTGTAGGAAACTGGTCCGCCCACTGAGAAGCATAAAACGTAATCGTCTCCTCCACCGTACCACCGATATCATCGATACCGTTGATGAGGATCTGGAGATTTAAATTACTACTCAAAGCCGAAGACGGAGGATTTGTAGGCGCTCCCGTTAACCCGATGAGCCAAGTAACCCCAGCACCATTTAAAGGTGCTTGATTAATATTAATAGTCCCCTGAGATACCAAAGTGGGAACACTTAAAACAGGTACTAAATTCTGAGGAGAAGTAACTAACGCCCCCTCCGTACTGCAAATGACTTGATACGCTTTCTTGATCGGACCCACTGCGGAAGATAAATTTAGCGTATCGTTATTAAGCGCATCTAAACTTAAACCGCCAGTAATAATATACTCGGAACCTGAAATAGGATCTGTTACTTGGAAGTTTTGCACACCCTGCGTTAAAGACTCCGCAGGAGGCATCAAAGCACTCACCGAGAAATACTCCACCGTCAAACTACTGCCGTAATCCAAAGGCTGCTCTAAAGTACCAAGGATTAAATACCTCGTCCCTGGTTTCCAGTAGTACGGGATAGGCTTCCAAGGCGTTCCTTGAATATATAAAGAACCCATCCTTACCGGAACTTTAGTAAGTGTTACATAGTAACGACCCGTAAGTGGGTCAAGCTGCAAGGACGAATCCGCCGTTACTTGCCCGGTGGCGTCCATCTCATACCTATTCAGTGAGATGAGTTCGGTACAAAACGTCCCCGGATACCCATAATAAGTAGCGTCTTTAGCAAAAACCCCACCCCTAGGAACAAGCTGCTCGTAGAGCGTAAAACCAGAGCTAGATAAGTCTTGAATACTCGTTCCGTGTGGGTTAGTAGACGTAACCACTCCACTACCTACCTCTGAACGATGAAATATATCCACAGGTGAAAACCAAGGACGATTAAACGTATAGGTGGTTTGCGTAAGATCTACAGATAATGTCGGAGTGTTCTGCGTATTCACCTGGACAGTAACCACGGCAATAACGACTAATCCCTTTTTTCTATCTTGAGGGAAAATACTGACATTATTAAAATCAGTTAAGGTCGCTATCGTCACCGCCTGACTTAAAGTACTGTCTACACCCACCTGATCGCCGTAAGGCGTATTGCTAGGACGCTCATCACGTAACTCCGTGAGAATCCCGTAACGATTAACCTGCTGATCCACACTAGGGACTAATGTGTATTCCAAACATACAACATAAGCAGTTCCGTCAATCACAGAAGGGAGAGGTACCGCCGAAAGATTTGAATCAATAATGATAAGCTGGAAATTAGGAGTTATTGCATACCCCTTTGTGATGTCTAGCGCCTGCGGATTAGAAGCATTGGTAGATACATAAAGAGGACGCGCCGTCGAAAGTGGCGCAGAGGTAGGATTGACCGTATCTACAATGCCGTAGGTACTACCTATCTGTGTCCTTAAAAAGAATTCTTGACTATAAATTTGGTGCAAAAATTCCCAAGAATTATAACCAGGATTACTATTAAAATTTATCTGCGGTAAGTTTAAAACTGTCATTATGATTCCCTAATTATTTAGAGGTAATTAATCTCTTAAAAGTAAATATAACCAGAATCGTATCCAGAAATACCATCTGAGTAGTTTGCCTTTAAAACATTCAAATCATAAAATAAAGGCTTCAAACAAAAACCACCAGCAAGCCACCTGTCTAAACCAAAAGCTGCTCCCGTCCCGAGTATGTAATACGAGAGCGAATTTACAATTGGACCATCATAAGACCACTGACGCATCTGCACATAAGAATTAGGAGATCCCTTAATAGCAATAACAATTTTAGTAATCGGAGCCTTATTAGGATCCGCTACAATCTTTGGACGAATTAAAGTGAGTACACTATGAGGTATATCATACACCTGTAATGCTTGCGGCTCAAACTGGATTGTCATCCTAACATCCGCCTCAGCTAAAATAGGTACCACCCACCCATTTTGCGTAGCACTACTCCATGGCGGTACAAGCAAATCACTAGACATCACAAACTCACCATTACTATCTAGCTGAGCCTGGAATACCCCACCACCCGTCTTTAATAACTGGAAATGCCCCTGCACCCTCTGCCAAAGTAGAAAAGTTTCCGAGGTAATATTTCTTTGAATTATTAGCTGATTAGCTAGTATCTGCTGCCACTCTTGTTCGACATAGTTCAACTGATTGCCGAATATATCGTAAGTTTTAAGTCCTAATACGGTTGTGGTATCGTGCTCGTGAAGTAGACCTCCAGAAAAAACGTCTACTAAACAAGGTCCAATACTAGGATCTATCTTAATATCTCCGGTCGAGTACCCCGATCTTTGAAACATCGGCTGTGCTTTTAAAAAAAGCGGCATGCCAGTCTTAGGGACAAAAGAAAGCAGACCACTTCCACTTCCAACGACACACTCATACCTGTACACTGTAGGCGGTTCAAATCCCACTCCTGGGCGTGTTCCTACTAGTGTGGTGCGACTTAGGGCATACTCGGCTAAAGAGTACCGAGCGGTAGGATTATTTGACGCTAAAATAACGTCTCCTGGTACAAGTGGGTACCACGACTCTATGTAGAGGATCCTTCTCTGCAAAGACGCCGTAGCGGCTACTGCAAAGAAGTTAGCCGGAGTTCCAAGTAAGGTAACGTAGGGGATGTAGTCTATGGTCGAAGTAAATGTCCCGACAGGCGCATCTTCGACTTCGTAGCTATACGCTAAGGGATCTACCGTATCTAGGGAGGTAGGAGAGATCAAATCTTGAATAATATGAAGCTCACCAAAATTCTCTGTAACACCTACACGTATTAAACAGCCTATTTGGTACCAAGAGGGTCTAGAGGATAGCTGTAAGGTATTTGTACCTGCGGGAGCGTTTGCGGTTAAAGGAAACTTATTCGCCGGTTGTAATGCAGAAAAATTAGAGCCCCGCACCTGAGCAAAACGCAGTGTACCCTTTATAAGCTGCGGATCTAAATATTGCCCCCTACCCCTCACAATCATTTTTATATTGGAATAAGTATTAGCAGTCCCCGCCGCAGCATTTTCTATGTTTCTTAGCCTGCCGATATGCCCCTCTTATGTTAAAATATTACCGCGCTCATCCATCACATATGCACCCGGAAGGACAAACTTCGCTACCAAAGGCTTTAAATCTTCGCCAAATAAAAAATAACAAAGCTTCTCACCCTCATTTGTAGCAGACTCATCTTTTAGCTTGATGAGCATCTCCACTTCACACGTCTCCGTATCGAAACCAAAAACATAAGGTACCTGCTGTCCAGCCGCATCAAACACACCGACCTTTACCGAAGGATCTAACACGCTACCATCTGAAAGTTTTATAGGTTCGTTTTTGTTTATTCTCATAAAAACCCTTATCAGTAGAACAAAACCCCGTCCTTCAGGACGGGGATACCTGTCAAACAAATTACTGGACTAACCTATTTTAATCCAGTAAAATCATGTGTATGGAAACCACTTTGACCTATCGATTTCGCATCAAAGATTGTCGAACAAGAGACATGCTACTTCAAATGAAGTATGAAGTTAATC
>Ga0315287_10004698_pt1 | contig 13357 bp, 6 predicted proteins | sample YL17G11_0_MG_FD_205037 | JGI IMG/M metagenome (GOLD analysis project Ga0315287, IMG submission 205037) | Sediment microbial communities from Yellowstone Lake, YNP, Wyoming, USA - YL17G11_0 | ecosystem: Environmental > Aquatic > Freshwater > Lake > Sediment | place: USA: Wyoming | collected... | reverse complement strand
ACCACGATCACCAGTGCTGCGGGTATCACGTCCGCTGTCAATGGAACCTTGTCGGGGTCCGATGCGATAGACAACATCCTCGTTGTCGTGAAGAACAACACCGGGGCTTCGGTTGGCAACAATCAAGTTATCAACTTCTCTTCGGGCAATCCAGCAGGCAACACGGTTGTTGTCAGCACCGTCAGCAATACCTCAACATGGGTCATCACTGTTCCAAACATGAATAGTGCATCGGCGGCTGATGTCTATGTCAAGGTGAAATTGCCATATTCCCATGCACTCGGAAATCTCCTCAAGAGTAAGACCGCACGTATTGCGAATGTGGCGAGTGGATTGAACTCCGGTGGCACGCAGATTGCCGATGCGACCGGACTTGTCCAGTGGTATTCACAGGGAGCAGGCACCTTGGGGGCGCAAATCACGATCTATGCGAACTCCGCAGCGTGGCTCAATCTCAAGGACCCAAGCAAGTCGCAATCACTCTTCACGTCCGATGTCACAAGACTTCGTAAGGTCATCGATGTCGGTTCCAATCTGATTGAAGATGGTAACGTGGCTATTGCCGCTGATATCACCAGTCGCTACATATTGGATTCTGGGCAGCGCGACAACTCCTACGATCATGCGAGCATCACCCTAAAGCCACAGTCACAAGGTCCAAGCGGTAACGTAGTCATCTATGTTGATTACTTGACCCATTCGGGATTAGGCTATTTGACCGTGGATTCGTATGCGTCCGCCAACATTGCCTACGGAAACATTCCGTCCTACACGTCAGCTACGACTGGGCAGGTATTCAACTTGCGCGATTGCATCGATTTCAGACCTCGTAGACAGGATGCAGATTTCAATAACATTTTTGATGAAGAGGTTTTTGGGGTATCGGGACTCACGTTTGAGACAGACTTCTCCTACTATCTTGCTCGCATTGACAAGATCATCCTTACGAAGGATCGCACCTTTGAAGTCTTGACGGGTGTGCCGTCTCTGTTCCCAGTCAGCCCATCAGATAAAGACAATGCCATGACATTGTATACGTTGGTGCTTCCTCCCTACACGAACACCACTGGGGAAATTCGTCAACGCTATAATGACAATCGCCGCTACACAATGCGCGACATTGGCACACTTGAAAAGCGTATTTCAAACCTGGAATACTACACGTCCCTGAACTTGCTTGAACAAACGGCTAAGAATCAGGAAATTCAAGATGACACAGGAGCGAACCGTTTCAAGAATGGTATCCTGGTTGACCCATTCACCGGACACAAGATCGGGGATGTGTTGAATGTAGACTACCTCTGTTCCGTTGATCCTCAGAATCAGGAATTGCGTCCAGCCTTCAATCCTCGCAGTCTCGACCTGGAATTGAGCGCAACAAATTCCACAGATTATGCACGTATCGGTGCCTTCTTGACACTCCCATATACGGTGGTGACATTCCTCGATCAGTCTATCGCGTCTAAAGCAATCAACGTCAATCCGTTCAACACAGTCTCGTTCATTGGGCAGATCAAACTTGATCCAACATCAGACAATTGGGTAGACAGAAACCAAGTTCCTGATGTGAATGTGAACTTGGAAGGCGATGCTGATGCGTGGGAAGCTCTTGCGTTTGATGTCAACAAGTCAGCAGCAGGTTCAAAATTTGGTTCCACAACTTTCGGCACGGTCTGGAATGACTGGAAAACCACATTCTATGGAGAGAAGAAACAACCGGATCAGATTATCACCCCAGGCTGGCAGGGATGGTTGGGTCCAGTCGGGCACTATATTCCTGTCTATGGCAACGTCGTCAAGCGCAGCACGACAGAAATCACACAGAAATCAGCACGAACAGGAACAAAGAGTCAGTTTGGAACCGAAGTCATTACTGAATCCATCGGGAACAAGGTCAAGGATGTCTCGGTTATTCCATACATCCGTTCACGCGGCGTGTTGTTTGTAGGGAAGATGTTTGCCCCGAACACTGCCCTCTATGCCTTCTTTGATGAAAAAGCGGTGACGAATTATTGCAACCGTCTGAATGTCGTGAAAGTCGCCAGCACTACTGTAGTCTACAGAGACAACTATCAGGATGCTGAATCCGTGCGAGTATGGGACCCCGCGAGAGGAGCAAATGCCGCCTTCGGTATTGTGGTTCTCAGTCGCAACGAATCCACACACACCAATGTTAGCATTGTCAGCGTGACTGGTGGTGACGATAATAACGTGGCGAATGCGTATTTCATGCACTCAAGCAACTCCACCTTCTTGATTGGGGAAACCAGTGGCGCGAACTCGCGTATCTCTGGCTACTATCATAACACAGGATTCGCACAGAACGCGAATGTCAGCAGCGTCTTATTGTCACATGATATTGCAAATTCCAATGTCGCGTTCTCCAACACCTTCCTTGTTGGGCAGACGATTTACTTTACAGCGGGATCGGGTCTTGGACAATCCTCTGTAATTACCGCATACAATGCGAACACTCGCAACGTGTCCTTCAGCCCTTCGTTGACCACCGCACTTGGAGTCGATACGGCGTATTCTATTGGGCAATTCACCTCAGATTATCGTGGTGAGTTTGGGGGTATCTTTGTCATTCCTTCAACGGATGCCGTAAGATTCCGCACTGGGGATCGTCAATTCACCTTTGTCGATTCGTTAGCTGGAACCCTTGAAGGATCAGGCACGAACGGATCAGTCAACTATCAAGCCTCTGGACTCTTGCAGACTTCAGAGAACACGATCATCTCTACTCGCGTCCCTGTGGTACAGCGCACGGTGCTCAATCAAGCCAAAACCACTGTAACCAGCAAGATCACGGATGCCGCGATTGGAAGAATACAAGTTGGGTATTGGGACCCTCTCGCCCAGACCTTCTTGGTCGATCAAACATTCCATCCATCGGGTGTCCAGATTACGGGTATTCGTTTGCTTATCAAGAGCACTGATCCAAACATTCCAATGGAAATGCAATTGCGTCCTGTCGTCAACGGATTCCCGCATTCCTCCGCAGTCATCCCAGGTTCCGATGTGGTTATCAATGCGAGCGATATTGTAACCTGTTCTGAAGAAGCGTTGGCGGCAAAGTATGTGGCGGGAGGCAATCCTTTGGATGATGCCACCATGTATACGCAAGTCAACTTCAGTGGACCGGTGTTCTTGCAGCAAGGCGCGGAATACTGCATCGTCCTGATGGCAAACTCCGTCAAGTATCAGGTGTATGTGTCACGCATGGGCGACAAGATTCTGGGCACCGAGCGATTGATTTCCTCACAGCCCTATTTGGGGGTGTTGTTCAAGTCACAGAACTCAACCACCTGGAACCCAATTCAGGAAGAGGATTTGACCTTCCGATTGCTCTATGCACAATTTGATAAGACCGTGCAATCTAACATTGAATTCCAGTTGTCCTCATCAAACGCGATCACAGCCAATGTGCCGTTGGATACGTTCTATGTCTCCTCTGGAAATCTTGTGTTGCCAAACACCAGCGTTGATGCGATGTTTGCAACCACCACGGCTACAGGGGTCAAAGAGGGCAACAAGATCATCCCATTGGATGAAAACATTTACTTTGATGATACGTTGGGTCGCCGAGTCGCGTCCAGTGTGACATCCTCATTCAAGTTACGACTTTTGCTCTCCTCGCAGAGTGTTGATGTATCGCCCGTGGTTGATATGGACCGACTCTCTCTGTTGGGTATCGAGAACCTTGTCAACAACTTGCAACTGAGCAACAGTTCAGTAGTAGTTATCAGTTCCAGTAACAACTGGTTCAGTGCCGCAGGACTCAGCGTAACGATCTCAGGTGGAGGCGGAAGCGGAGCCAATGCGTATATTGCGAACACGCAAATTGATAGTAACAATCATGTGCTCGCTAACGTGGTCGTAGATTCTAATGGTAGCGGGTATACTACGTCCCCAACCTTTACGATCTCCGGTAACGCGAGCATCACTGCCAACATTCAGTGCATTGGAGAAGATCGTTCGTCTGGTGGACCAGCCTGGGCGCGTTACATCACTCGTAAAGTAACCCTGGCTGATGGATTGGATGCAGGAGACTTCCGCGTATTCTTCGCTGCCTACAAGCCTTCTGTGGCGAACATCTATGTCTATTATAAGATTCTCTCCTCGGATGATGCTGAGGTGTTTGATAATAAGGGTTACCAACTCATGACGATCATTCAGGGCGCGAACAACTTGTCCTTGAACCAAGATGATGTGAAGGATTTTGTGTATGCCCCAGGCGCCGGGAATATCGCAGATAACCGAGTCCAATATGGATCGTTTGCCAGCTTCAAATACTTTGCGGTCAAGATTGTCATGGCATCGACCGATACAACGAAGGTCCCGCGTATCAGAGACTTCAGAGTTGTGGCACTTCCATCTCTCTCATAGGAATGTGATGATATGATGATAAATACAGTGCAGATTGACAATAATCCTGATCTTGTGCGCGACATGGCTTCAAAGGCTATCATCAGCACGGATGCCATAGGGCTTGGACGCTATAAAGAACAGCGACGAAAATCATTAGCGCAGAAACAGGAAGTTGAAGAAACCAAACAACGATTGGTCTCTATTGAGAGAGAGATGGACAGTCTGAAAAAAATCGTGCACGAACTCTCGACCATGAGGAGTAAGAGCTAATGTCTATCGGACAAATTACAACAGCGAACACTTTCGGTCAACTCATTACCGCCGTTGCCGCGATGATTGCGGTTGCCAACAACCTCACCGATGGACCACAGGTTTCGACTAATGCTGCGTGGTCCTTTATCAATCAGGGTGTTGGGGTCAATGTCGGCAACACAGCCCTTATCAAGACGGCGAACATCCAGTTCATCAATTCAGGATTTGCCAACATCGTATCGGGAAACATTGCGAGCATCAATACGTCCTCAGCGAATGTCACCACCGCGAACATCGTCGGTGCCACGATCACAAACATCATCAGCACCGATCATCTGAGCGCGAATGCGAACATCTCAGGACTCTTGCAGGTCAGCGACAGGATGAATGTGTTCTCTGCAAACATTCAGTCTGCGAACATCGGGACATTAGCGATCACAACGCTTGCAGTCAGTCAATTGACTGTTCCAGTCTTGAATGCCAGTTTTGCGAACATCACCTCTCTGTCGGTCACCGGAACGTCTCAGCACTTAGCGGTTGTTGCTACGCTGGTCACGACAGATAATTGCAATGTTAGTATCTTGAATGCGACAACTGCGAACATCACAGGTATGACCTTTGGCACCATGAACACTGGATTTAGCAATACCACGTCTGCGAATATCGTGTCCATGAACGTAGGATTTGCGAACATCGTATCTGCAAATATCATGTCTGCGAACATCGGATTCATGAATGTCACGACAGCTACGTTCACGACAGTAATTGTCTCTTCAGCGAACATCGTGTCCATGAACGTAGGATTTGCGAACATCGTATCTGCCAACATCATATCAATCAATTCTTCATCCGTCAATATCACCAGTGGGAGCATCACTGTCAGCGCGAACCCTACCACAAATCTTGCTGTAGCCACGAAAAATTATGCGGATACGGGAGCGGGAGGAAATCTTGTCTCAAAACTCTCTTTCAATGTGAAGGGAGATTTGCCAGTTGGAAATGCTGCACAGAATTTTGCCATACTCCCATCGGGTTCAAATGGGCAATACCTTGTGGTTGATACCCAAACAGCCACAGGGTTGCGTTGGGGTGGGCGTGCAGCAAACACATTTCGTGGACTTATCATGGCAACATCGATAGCGGATAACACGGCAAACCAAAAGCAACTGACGGTCTATAAATTAGATGAAGTCGTCATGGATGATGGTGAAGTCGTGACAGGGTGGAATACTCCCGCTACTATCGATATCTCAGCTTCAGGGATAAACGGACTGGATGGTGGAACAGCCAATGCAAATACTTGGTATGAAGTCTATGCAGTTCGTAAGCGTGTGGATGGGACAAAGAATTTCATCATCCATCGTGCCCCAACCCGACTACCAGAACAAAATACTTTCTCATCATTTTACCCATATACCGCCGCCAATCCTGCTGGCTTTACTCTGATGGGTAGTGGAAATACCACTAACTATACACGATTAGCACAAAGTTTTACTCCAAATGTGGCAGGTACTCTGACGAGCATTGAAGTTCGTGCATTCAGAACCCTCACCCCTACTGGCAATCTATGGCTTACTGTTGAAGGTAATACGGCAGGAATTCCAAACAGCACTATACTAGCGACCAGTCGTAAGCTGGACGTGTCTCGCCTTCTGTTGACCCCTATGCAAAATGTGAAGTTTGTTTTTGATACCACAGCAACTCTCGCCGCCGGGACCTCGTATTATTGGACAATCAATATGGATAACACCGCGTCGTCTATCCATTATGTCAACGTAGCCTTTTCAGTCGCAAACACAGAGATTGGCGCAAACGGCGTCAATCGGGGAGTACCGTATGGATTCAGTGGTTCATGGCTGCGAGTGCTTGAAAGTGCAACGGGACCTGGAACCTTCATCTATAAAGCCTTTATAGAATCAAATAACACTCCGGTTACGTTGCCGGCGGGGTACGATCAAAAGACTTTGATTAGTTACGTGGCGACTGATGTTAATAATAAGATCAAGGAATTTTATCAAAAAGACCGTATGCTTATCACACAACCTACTTCACAGTGGGCAGCTTTAACAATATCTCCAATCGCGCAAACAGAAATCGTGGACCTTACTCTGGTTGTTCCTCCTGTGACATGCTTCACGCAATTTTGGGCATTGGGAACAAGTCTAAACGTCTATGCGTATGGCAGATTTCATGCGTTGGATATGTCTGCGTCAATGTTAGAAAGTTTTCAGGGTACTTCAGGATGGGGGCAGATAGCTTTCAATGGTAGTACCACTGCATCTCCAAGTGCACCAATACTGATTGAACATCAAGCCCTTCTCATAAAGTCTGGACTCCTAAACATGAAACTCTATCCTGCAACGATCACGTTCTAATGTGACTCCTAAATACCTTCACTATGGCTTTTATATGGAATCCCAACCCTAATAGCACGACACCTCCACCGATTCTCCCTGTCCCTGTAGGGGATGGGGAGATGTCCTATGAGGCAAAGGAGGTTGCCAACAGTGTGAATGTTGATCCCATCTATGGGGTCGGCACTCTTCTCTGGAATATCGCCACACCCGATGCTGATGGTGACTCCGATGGTGACTTCGACATCATCTATCAACTCCCTTCTCTCAATGTCAAAGACATCCACGTTACCCACCTAGAAGCGGATAACGTCACCGTCTACTTCAATGCGACGATCAATACCGCGAATATAGGCACCGTAACCATCAACACCGCGAACATCGTCAATGCGACGATTGCGAATGGTCTGATGGGCATGAATCCTACCGCGAATCTTCAGATTGCGACCAAAGAATACGTCGATGCACTTGCAGCGAACTCTGTTCCTCTCGGAGGAAATCTCCAATTGCTCATTCAATCCGCTGGTGATTTGCTTGTCGGAGTCTCTGATAATACCGCTGAACGTCTACCAATTGGCACCACGGATGGGATGGTCTTAGTCGCAGGGGGATCAGGTAATACAGGTGTGTATTGGAAGGAACGTAGAATTGGTGGTTCCGGTGTGGGCAATGGATCATTCCGTGGATTGTCAATGGGCACTAGCACGAGGAGTTTCTTAGAGCAAAATTCAACAGTGGAGATTATTAGTGTCGATGCAATCACGATGGATGATAGGTCAATCATTAGTACGGGGTGGGCGGGGCTGACTGCAAACATTCGGTCCAATATCGCTACATCGGGGGTGGGATTTCTCGATACCGGAGTCGTGCAGGACAACACGATCTATGAGGTATGGGCAATTCGCAGTAGTTCCAACGGGGCGCAGGGTCTCCTCTTACATCAAGCCAAGGACCGCAAACCAGATGTCAACAATCATGTACTGGGGGGTATCTATACTACAACTCGGTCTGTGCGGTACGTGAGCGGGTTTAATTCGATGAACTGCATCAATATCTCACAATCATTTACGCCGACGAAAAATGGTCCGTTGGTGGGGGTGGAGATGATGGTGACGAAAACGGGAACCATCAATGGAAATTGCTGGATCACCCTTGAGGCGAATAATGCGCAAGGGAATGCGAGCGGGATTCCCCTAGCAACCAGTCGGTATAAGAATGCCAATAATCTCTCCAATATCAGTATGGTTGCGAGCAGGACTCGGTTTATCTTCGATACCACGGCAAATGTAGTTGCAGGTACCCCCTATCACGTAGTCTATCATGGCGACTATCCCATTGCGGGTTCTCAGACAAACGAACAAGGCTACACAAAAGTTAGCGGCTGGACCAGTGGAACAGCCTCGCCGGGGCAGGGAAAAAATTTCAATGCTAACACTGGTGGGTGGGCGATTGCGAACAGTGCTCAAGTAGGGGATATTCCCCTAGGGCCCTGCGATTTCTGGTTACGCACGTATGTCGAAACGAATAATACCCCGATTATCATGCCTACGGGCTACGATCAGAAGTGTCTCTTGAGTTATATCAGCACTACGCTGAATCGGGCTGGTGTTAGCAATACAAACATTCGGCGATATACGCAATTCCAGCGCACGATGACGATGTCCTGGCATGAGGATTGGAATTTACCGCTTGGCATACGACCCGCCGAAGGGGGTACCTTTTGGTCCTACAGCTGTCCTGTTATCTGCCAGGACTTCTTTCCGCCCATTTCTCCGTTAATTATTACGTTATTATCGTCGGCGGTGGGCCCGACGCCCTTGGGGGCAGGCAATCACGATGCGTGTGGGTTATTGGGTCCATCCGCCAGTTTTAATCGGGACGAGGAAGTGGATTTTGTCGCCTATGCCAATAACAATTCAGGGCTTTGGATGTTCACTCCGATAGTGGTGGAAGAACAGACCTTCCAATATCGAAATCTGGCTAGTGTTGGTTTTGGAGCATTATTTTGCGTGGCGATGGAATTCTAATATGGCATTTATCTGGAACCCAAATCCAAATCCCCCTGCACGAGAAATGCCCCAGGCAGTGCCGCCCGGTGAAGTGACGTATCAAGTCCACGTCATTGCCAATAGCGTCGATCCGAAGTGTACCGTCACCTATAACACGTCCAACGCGGGCTATGATGAACTGTGCCAACTTCCTAGTGCGAATATCAGTGTAGCGTCCTTTACCAACGCCACATTTGATAACATGACGATCAACACCGCCAACATCGGTGCTACCACGATCAATGTGGCTAATATACAGACCGCGAATATCCTCAATGCCACGATCATGTACGGATACGTGGGAAGCGATCCTACATCGAATCTTGGCATTGCGACGAAACATTATGTGGACGCCGCGATGGCGAACGTGCCGACTGGTGGAAGTGATTTACAGAATATCATCGATGCCAAGGGCGATCTGCTGGTGGGCACAGGATTTCACACAGCCGCTCGACTGCCCGTAGGGACCGCCGGGCAAATACTCACGTCCGATAGTTCAGCGAACGTGGGGGTGAAATGGATCACCATAACGGGCGTCATGACGTTCCAAGGACTGTGGGTACGCACTCATCACACCCCCTCACTGCGTTACTCACAAGTCTTACTTCGTCATGCCGATGAATGTCTAATGGACGATGGGAGTGTCATTTATGATTGGAATGATCTAAGTGCGGATATCAGGGTGTCTGGCGCGGGGGGTTTAGATGTCGGAACCCAAAGACCGTCCCGCTGGTATGAAGTGTATGCCATACGCGATAGCAGCAATGGCACGCAGAATCTTTTGTTGCATGAAGCCTCTGACATTGTGCAGGATGCGTCGAATTCCACCATCTCAGATTTGGGACCGACGATACGAAAAGTGACCTCATCCTCAACGAAGGCGGCACAAAGTTTTGTAGCGGGAAATACTGGTCCACTTACCAGTGCAGAACTCGAAATCTCCAAGACGGGTTCTCCTACTGGATTGATTTGGGTGACTGTGGAAGCCGATACTGCGGGGGAACCGAGCGGCACCGCACTCGCAACTAGCCGCGTGATGGACGTGTCACGGCTTCCAACAGACAAAGCACGAGTACGCTTTATATTCGATACCAATACAAGCGTGACGATGGGCACCAGTTATTTCCTTGTCTATCAAGGCGACTACACGTTGAGCGATGCTAATTATACAACATGGTGGGGAATGATTGCTGGTGGGTACGCAGACGGCATAGCGAAAGAATTTCGTGGGGGATGGGTGACCTGTCTGGCTTTTACGGGAAACCAAGACCTGTGGTTCAAAACCTTTATAGAAAGCACACCAGTCACCGCTGTCACGATGCCCACTGGATACGATCAGAAGTGCCTCATTAGTTATGTATACAATAACCACATAAATAATTTCAAACAATACCAACAACTCAATCGTACCATAGTGCTAGGGTATAGTGTGGACTGGAAAGCGTTTACCCCAGTCACAGGGCTGGTGGAGGCGATAGACCTTCGATCTATCGTGCCTCCGCCGGGGGCTACAATTCAATTCCATCTCAAACAAGCCGGGACCACCCTGTTTGCTGTGCCTATTGGGGGCATCGAGTCTACGGATATGCCGACAGGAGAAGGGACCGCAGATGGAATCATTTCAGCCAATCTTCGTCCCCAGGTGTTTAATTTTCCTGGGGCAACGGTGGGGGCTACGGCAGAGATTGCGGTTGAAAATCAAGTGCTGCTCACACGAATGCAGAACACAGCCATTAGTCTGCTCTATGCAGCCATGCTCCGAATCTAAGGATCGCTATGTCATTTAACTGGAACCCCACACCCAATCCTCCTGTAAGAGAGATGCCCCAGGCGGTTCCGCCAGGGGAAGTCACGTATGAAGTCAAGCTAGTGGCGAACTCTGTCAACTACGGGGGAACAGTGCGCTACAATACAGCGAATCGTTCCTATGATATCGTGTATGAATTTCCTACACTGAATGTCGTCAACGGGGTGTTTGAGAATGGGTTCTTTGAGTCTGCCAACATCGGGAATGCCACGATCAATGTCGCCACGATCAATCAAGCGACCATCAATACCGCGAACATCACGAATGCCACAATCACCTTCGGGTATGCCACAGGAAGCCCGAATGCGAATATGGGCATCGCATCAAAATTTTATGTGGATAACGCCGTGGCGTCCATCTCTGGAGGCGCGGGACCCGATGACACCGCGAATTTGTTCATCAGCACTGGAGATTTATTGGTGGGGGTTTCCGTCAACACGGCGAATCGACTTGGAGTGGGATCAGATGGACAACTACTGACTGTATTTGGTAGTGATCCACTGAAGGCGCGATGGAAAACCGTCACAGACAGCCAAGTGGTCACGAATTTATTTATCGGGACTCATTGGCACCCCCACCTCAAACGGTCTCACGTCTTATTGAAGAAGGCTGATGGCATCATCATGGACGATGGGGAAGCGGTAGCGGGGTGGGCGAATCTCACTGCCAATATCAATTTCACCGGCCCTGGTGGGCTGGACACCAGCAGCACCAAACTTCCTAATACATGGTATGAAGTGTGGGCGATTCGTAACAGCACAACGGGGGCACAGGCGTTATTGCTTCATCAAATGCTGAAACGTGTCCTGGACCAACAATACACTGGAAGGTCATCCCAAGGCAGTCAAGCCTTGGGATTTGGTACCCCAAATTTAACCAATGGCGATCAGCTATTCGTGACGAAGGTTTCCCAAAGTTTCAAGCCTGGTATGTCAGGGACGCTACGGGCTGTGGCATTCCAACTGACTGTGTATGCCCGTAATTTTACCGTCCCAAATACCGTGGGAAATGTGTGGGTCACACTTGAGGGGGACGATGGAACAGGCAATGCCGATGGGGTCATCCATGCGACCAGTCGCAAATTTCACTCCCTAATGTACCCCATGGACATCAATGACCCGGTGCATACGCATTTTGTTTTTGATACCGCCCCCACTGTGAGCAGTGGAGACAAATGGCTCGCCGTGTTGCATGAGGACTGGCCGATCAATGCTGCCATTACTAGCGGAGGATGTTTTGTCGTTGGCAATGTCGCACCGCTCTCAGTGGGACAATCGCCATGGATGGCGAACGTAGGATATAATGCGGGAGGAAGCACCTACTTCCCCTATTCCGCAGACCCCAATACTGCCTTGACGATGGGATATGGAGATGCTCGGCAATATAATGTCGCACTCGGAACATGGAAACTATCAGCGAACACCGGCGGGTTCAGCGGGTTCAGTGATTTTTGGTTCAATACGTGGATGGAATATGAAACTGGAGGTCGAGCACTGCCCGCAGGTTACGACCAGACTGCGTTGTTGAGTTATGTGCGCACGAATGCGTCCTCAAATTTCAAAGAATACAAACAAAAAGATCGAACCCTTAGCATGGGATTCAGTGATGACTGGCTGGCGATACAATACCATGAACATATGCTTGCGTACAGCGCAACACATGGCTATGATGTCTCCTCTACTGTTCCTCCCATTCGGTGCAAACTGGGGCTGTATTGGCGATCACAAACAGCCTATGTACAAGTAGGGGCAATCATAGGAAATATCAATCAAATTGAAATCGACCGGCGCGGCACTGTTCAAACGGCTGGCGGTCCAAGCATATTTTTCGACAATGGATTGGGAGGGCGAGGACCCATTACTCCTGTCGTAATTGATGAGCAACAAATTCTTCTCGCGGTTACCGTAAATAGTTTCAATGCTGGTGCTGCACAAGTCTATCTCAGTTCCTTGACCTTCTAACTGCACGAACACATAAATAGGCAGAACATCATTGTCTGAAAACTGGCGGGAACAATTCCATGTCGAGATGGCATTTTGATAATTGCAAAGAAAGAGTGGTGCAATAATGGCTGGCTACGTTCCCTTAGAAATTGAACAATGGTCCGACTTTTCGCGTGTTATCACTGTCAAGCAAGCTGACGGGACACCACAGAACCTTGATAGTTTCGTGATTTCCTCACAAATGAGAAAGTCACCCTATTCATTGACCGCAATCACGCTTCATTCATATCTCTCCGATGCCTCCAATGGGGAAATCACCATGAGCGAGAGTGCAGCGAATACAGGAAACATTGCCGCAGGACGCTATCTATACGATGTGTTATCCACTTCTCCCGCGAATCTTGTTCAGCGACTTGTGGAGGGTATCGTAGTTGTGAATCCAGGCATCACACACGTCTAAGGAGATTTTACATTGGCTACTCCCGATATTGTCGTTCAGGTTAAGGGTGGAAAGACTACAGCCGTTGTTTCCCCAATTGGGGCAGCGACACGTCTTGTGCAATTAGCAGACGTGGATGCGAC
>Ga0315287_10004697_pt1 | contig 13358 bp, 7 predicted proteins | sample YL17G11_0_MG_FD_205037 | JGI IMG/M metagenome (GOLD analysis project Ga0315287, IMG submission 205037) | Sediment microbial communities from Yellowstone Lake, YNP, Wyoming, USA - YL17G11_0 | ecosystem: Environmental > Aquatic > Freshwater > Lake > Sediment | place: USA: Wyoming | collected... | reverse complement strand
TTCGCCATCCTCGAACGCGGCGGCTCGAGTCTCGATGCGGTCGTGGCCGCCGTGCAGGTGCTCGAGGACGATTCACTCTTCAACGCGGGCCGCGGTTCCGTACTCACCGCGAATGGCGAGCACGAACTCGACGCTTCGATCATGGACGGTCGCGATCTTCGCGCAGGGTCGGTGACGGGCTTGCGTCATGTGCGCAACCCGATCCAGCTCGCACGCATGGTGATGGATCGGTCGCCGCACGTCATGCTCGCAGGTGCGGGTGCGGAGGAGTTTGCGCGTGAACAGGGGCTCGAGCCGGTGCCCAACGACTACTTCACGACTGAGCGACGACGGCTGGAACTCGAACGTGTGCTTCGCGGAGAGAAGAAGGCAGGCGGCGAGGCGGTGCTCGGCACGGTTGGCGCCGTTGCGCTCGACGCGGCAGGCAACCTCGCGGCCGCGACCTCGACCGGCGGCATGACCGCGAAGAAATGGGGACGCATCGGTGATTCGCCGATCATCGGCGCGGGGACGTACGCAGCGAACGACTGCTGCGCTGTCTCGGCGACCGGCCACGGCGAGTACTTCATCCGCGCGGCGGTCGCGCACGAGATCGCGTCGCTGATGCGTTACAGGGGCATGGATGTGCAGCAGGCCGCCGACGAAGTCGTGATGCGGCAGCTGGTGAAGCTCGGTGGGTCGGGCGGCGTGATCGCGGTCGGGCGCGATGGAACGATCGCGATGCCGTTCAACTCACCCGGCATGCTGCGCGGGGCGATGGATTCACGCGGGAGGCTGGAGACAGGGATCCTGGGGACTGTCCCCTCCTAGGGGACTGTCCCCTCCTGGACGCAGGGGATGCTGGGGACAGATGCAGGGGACAGTCCCCTGCTATTTTCCGTTGCGGGCGTCCCGGGGCTGCTTCACCCTGGTGAGCCAGACCTCGTACGGATCCCAGGCCGCCGCTTCTATCGGCGCCTTGGTGAAAGAGATGACCGTCGGGATCTTGCGCGGCCCGGTCTGCGATTCGCTCGAAGACGCGTTCCGTGCCATGGCGTTTGCGCGCCACGGCTGAGACTCGTTCTTTACGCCGATCATGACTCCGTTTCCCCAATTAGCGGCCCATCCGGGACCGCGTTATGTCAAGTTCGCCGTCTCCATCTTCGGGCAGCCTAGCCGCCGAGTGTGACCGGAAGATGAATCAGTGCTACCTGATCGCGACGTAAGTATACGCCGCAAACCGCGCGACGGTAGCGCCAGGTGATTTTGCAGTGCACTCAGGCCGCGAAGTATTGAGCGAGATACTCGTCGAAGCTCAACTTGTCCGTCGCCTCGATACGAGCCTGCGCATGCAACGATTCGTCGGCCTCCGCCGCGAACTCGTCCTGCCGCGATTCGTTCGGCGAGTACAGGTCGAGCAGGTAGGACTTGTGTATCTGCGACATGCGCAGCGCGAAGTTGAAGAACGATTCCTCGTTCGTCCGCATCTCGAGCAGCGTACGGGCCGCCGGCGTCAGCGACACATCGCGCACCTTCGCCTCCTGCGACTCGAGCGCCGCGGTGTAAGGGCGCTGCGCATCGCCTTCGTCCAGCAGCTCGCACACGCCGCGCATCGAGTCCACGATCTCGCACGCCCAGTCGCGCAATGACACGTCGCGACCGTCGCGCCGAAGCTTGAGACCAGGCCTGCGTCCCTCGCGTGCGACCACCGCATGATTGCCATCGAGCTCGCCCTGCTCCGTGGACCCGATCGACGGACTCTCGCTCAGCACGCAGAACGCCGCGAACGCCTCGAGGAAGCGCAGCTTGTTCTGGTTGACGCCGACCGGATCGAACGCGCTCACGTCGAGCGAACGCATCTCGACGTACTGCACGCCGCCACGACGCAGCGCCTTCGTCGGGCTCTCTCCCGACATGGTCACGCGCTTCGGGCGGATGAAGCTGTAGTACTCGTTCTCGATCTGCAGCAGGTTCGCGTTCAACTGGCGGTATTCGCCGTTGACCTTCACGCCGATCTTTTCGTAATCGGCATGCGGAGTCGTGATCGCCTGCGTCAAGTCGCGCATGTAGTGACCGACGCTGTTCACCGAGACGTCGAGCCCCGCCTGGCTCTTGTTGCGGTAGCCGAGGTCGCTCATGCGCAGCGAGGTCGCGTACGGCGCGTAGAGACTGCCGGGCACGAACTCCTCGAGCCAGTCCACCTTGCGGCCCTGCAGGAACGACGGGCAGATCGCCGGCGAGTTGCCGAACAGATAAAGGACGATCCAGCCGTGGCGACGGTAGTTGCGCAGCAGCGCGAAGTAGCTGTCGGAGCGGAAGTCCTGGCCCGAGTCGTGGCTCTTGCAGAGGTCGGCGAACACCGGCCAGAAGTGCTCGGGGAACGAGTAGTTGAAGTGCACGCCCGAGATGGCCTGCATCACGCGACCGTAGCGATGGCCGAGGCCGCGCCGGTAGACGGTCTTCATCGTGCCGACGTTCGACTTGCCGTACTCGGCGATCGGGATGCTCTCCTCACCCTTGATGGCGCACGGCATGCTGGTCGCCCAGAGCAGCTCGTCTTCCAGGTGGCGGTAGACGAACTTGTGCAGGTCGCAGAGGTACTGCAGCAGCTCCCAGGTGTGCGGGAACGGCGGCGTGACGAGCTCGATCAGCGCCTCAGAGTAGTCGGTGGTGATGTGCTCGTTGGTCAGGGCCGACCCGAGGGCCCGCGGGTGGGAGGTCTTCGCGATCAGGCCCTTGGGCGTGACCCGGAGGGATTCCTTCTCGGCGCCCTTGAGGCCGCCCTGGAGGGCGGTGGCGGCCCTGGCGTTCACCAGGGCGGCCAGGTGGCGGTCGAAGGTGCGGGAGGGGGACATGGCACGGAGGACGCGTCTATGCGGGGCTGGAAAGGTTAGCAGAGTCGCCGGCCGAGGCCTCCCAGTTGGGGGTGTCAGCTTTTCTTACTCTGAAATGAGCCGGTCTTGTGGCCTTGGCGGGCGCGAGATATTGGGGTGCGCCGCCGACGAGGATCCGTCGGGACCATTCAAATGACTCTTTAGACGAATGCGAGCTTCAGCCTACTACCGTCAACCCGGACGCGGAATCCGGCTGCCCCGTTCCTCATACGACGCCGCCTGTCGGAATTTCCCCAAGCCAATTTTGCGACTTGCGTCACAAAGCCCATTGTTTGCGTTTACTTAATGCAGACCAGGCGCTGAGGCCACGTCGGAAAGCTTGACAGCCGCCAGATTATGCCCGCACTGCAGGTCATTTTGTCGTTCTAAAACATGGGGTTAGCTGGATGGCACGAGACCTGCAGTGAATCACATGACCTGGCGGAATGTCCGTCGCATCACTCAAGATTTGGAGAAAGCTTAAGCATGAACAACATCAACAAATTGCGGCGCGCCGGACTCATCGCGGCGTCAGTTGCGATCACGTTTGGTGCGATGTCCGCCAGTGCGAATACGATTACGAGCGAGGGCGTGACGTTTACGACGACTGCGCAGGACGCGGACAGTATGTCGGTCAGGATCCAGAATGCCCTCACGGGCGGAACCGGAAGTTGGTTGAATATCACGTACCTGTGGCTGCTGGGCGTCAAGGACATCGGAACACCGACTGGCGGGTCAGTGTCAGAAGACGCGACCGTGTCATGGTCGAACCTCGAACTCGACGGCAATGGCGCGTGCGGTCCGGGCGCGCCCCCGGCGGCCAACTGCTTCACGTGGGCGACGCCGTTCCAGCTGACCGACGACTTTACGTTCACGCTGAATTTTGTGGGCGGCCCGTTCAACTTCACTGATGGCACGAACCCAGCCGCGCCGGGCCCGCACATCAAGGTGGGCTTCCTTTGCAACCTGACACTCGTCCGGGGCACGTATAACGTGTGCGGGAATCTTCTGTCGCAGAACATCCCCACTGATTCGGACACCGATACCGATGTTCCTGAGCCAGGCTCGCTGGCTTTGCTGGGGCTGGGACTCCTGGCGCTGGGGTTCAGGCGCCGCCGTCGGCCGATGGCCAGCTGATTCACAAGTTGATGTTTGACTGACCTTCAGGCCCCGCGGGATACGCGGGGCCATTATCTCTGCGTCGTCTGGCACAACGGGCCGCTGGCCTGGCCCGTCATAGATCCGGAGATCCAGCAAGCGGCCCTTTTTAGCGAGGTGCCGCCGCAGACCGCGGACCGTCGAAATTCTTTACACTCCACTGTCCTTGCGACCGCGCGGAATATGTAACTCTCTGATTATGTTGATCCAAGACGGACTGGCATGAAATTTGCTTCGTCCTGCTTACGGATGATCGCGCGAGACGCGACGCAGCCCCGCTGGAAACGGTCGAAAGTTACCTTATTCGGGAGTAGTGACATGATTAAGACACCAAGATTAAAGATACTGGCCGCTCTGGTTGGCGTAAGCCTTGCAGGGGTGTGCGGTACGGCTCAGGCGCTGGTTCTAACCTACGGGGATTCGTACTATCTTGGCCGGATCGTCGACGGCATACCGGCAAGTCCGGCCGAGGAAGTCGGTTATATTAACTCTCTGCTTTCGTTGAGCGCCGGCGCTGCGCAGGCGGCATGCAGTGAGCCGGCTGCGGCTACTGAGCTGTGCGACAGGGTTAGTAGCTCTGTGAGCATTGCTAGCGCACCGGGCGCCGTTTTCGTGCTTAAAAATGAGAGCGGTGCCAATACTTTCGACATAACGAGCGGGTCGGTCAAGTACATTCTCGGCAAGTACGACCAAGACCAGGCTGGCTCTTATGTTTGGTACAACGCGACGGGGTTCAGCGGATTCATCTCTATGCCGGGAAGCCTTGGAACTTGCGGCAATAGTGGTTGCGGCCTGTCTCACTTTTCTTTGTTCAATAGTGGCGGCGGCGACCTCGATCTTGACGTCCCGGAGCCGGGCTCACTGGCCCTGCTCGGCCTGGGCCTGATTGGCCTCGGGTTCGTGCGGCGTCGGCAGACTGCGTAAGCAGACTGCTCTGGCGGCTTGCCGGTCAATCTCCGGCAGGCGTCTTTCTAGAACGCCCCGCTTGCTGCGGGGCGTTTTTTTTGGTTCTTCTCCGATCTCCGGGGTGAGAGGACCGGCCGGCCCCCAAACCACAAGGGCACGTTGTGACGAACACCGAAGACTGATGACCGTGGCTGCCGAGACCTGTCGCCCTCGGGCCGGCATGCGCTGCAATCAGCGGTCGACTCGCGTCGAATCCGCAAGCGGTTTGCCGGATTGGCTGCGTGCATCCCCGCTTCGCACTGAGAACTTCTGACACCGCCCGAAGTCCTGCGTCCGAGGCAACGATTCAGCCTGCGGGTTGCGCCTTGCGCGAGGATTGAACGCCCGATTTGCTCATCCAGTTCGAGTAGTACACGAGCGCGTTGAGCCCATGCGCCAGGTGGTCGACACGTATGTCAGTAGCCTCGCGGTTGAACTTCGCAGTATCCGGCCCCATGGCGGGGGGCAGCTGCATGATGGCCATCGGGAAGCCACCCACATGAGGCCCTTCTTTGACTTGGGCGCGCAGCAGAAACTCTATGCCCCGATGCACGGCTGATCGGATGTGCGCAGTCATTGGGTGCTCTGGCGGAAGAAAACTCAGCGCGGCCAGCAGACCCTCCAGACGTGTGGCCGTCGAAACGACCTTACCAAACGGCATGAGCGCTCCGTCCATCGACGGCAGGACCGGCGGTGCATAACCGTCCTCGAGTATCGTGTGACAGATCTGCATTGCGTGATTCAACAAGACTTCGCGCGGGATCTGCACGTTGTCCCGCTGCGCACGGCGAAACAGGTCAGCCGTGGCAATCAAGGCCCAGTGGTCCGGCGGTGCAGATCCCTCTGCCGCCCTCTCGCGCGCCAGGTGCATCAATGCCTTGAGAGACCATCCGATCAATTCAGGGGAAGGATGTCGGTCGTACATGGCCATCCAGCCGAGAACCATCTCGCCGGGGTAATACAAGACATCGCCACTTGTTTGCCGGCCGCCTTCGCTCGGTATATATCTCGGGTAGAAGGCACCGTTCCATTTCATCAGGTATTCGCCGAAGCGGGCCAGGCCCTGCATCTCGTGCAGGGAAACCGAGGACGGACTCACCGCCTCGGCACTTGCCATCGCAAATAGAGCAACGCCCGCCCCACCGAGCTTGTAAGTGGGTGGCCCCGACACGTGCGTCAGCTCGGCCGGCTCCCACATACCTACCATCTGTTTGCCTTTGATCTCGGCGATGCAGCAGTCACGCATGAACCTCGTCGAGCGCTCCATGACGGCCACCGCCTCGGGGTCTGGCACGACCGCGTTCGCCAGCCCGAGGGCATGGATCGCGCCCGCATGACGAAGCATGTTGTAAGAAGGCTTGACCTCCACCTGCGGATTCATGTTAACGAGGTACACGAACTCGCCTGATGGCAGGGTGTGGCGCTTTAGGTAGCCGACTGCGGCAACGATGCCTGCGTGCACCGCCTCGGCATCGACCGGCTGCGCGTCGCGGACCGTCAACTTGCTGTAGTAGTCCGTCAGGGCCCGGGTATCGAAGTCCGGCTCGCGCTGTTCATAGGCGAAATAGGCCGCAGCGGCGACCGCCGCGACTAAAGCGCACAGAGCGATTATCAATCCTTGGCGACGTGTCATTGCTGGACCGCTTGCTTGCCGGACAGAGTAGTGATGCTAACCAATTAAGGAGAGCGCCCGCAGCAACTGCACATTGAGTCCGGCGAATGGCTCCACAAAAAGAAGCGCCCCGCGTCATGCGGGGCGCCTGATCGGACCTTGCGGCAGCCGAGGCTGCGCGCCGTATTACCGCGGCTTCTTGCCTTTGGCGGGTGACGTGCTTGTCGTCGTGCCGCCGGTGACGGTAGTCTGCGCCGGGCCCGCGTAGGCGGAGGTGCCCCCGCCATTCACAGCCCTGACGCCGTAGCGGTACGTGCCGTTACCGGTCTGGTCCACCATGCTCACGACACCCGACGGCACGGTCGCAACCGTCTTCGCGCTCGTCCAAACCGATTTATTGCTGTCCCAGGTCTCCCGTCGCACTTCGAAGCTGCTCTCGTTCGTGGAACTGTCGACCCAACTGACGGTCGCGGTACCGTCAGCGTCGTTTACCGCCGCAACGGATGCCGGGGCGGCCGGCGGCGTGTCAGGTGTCGTAACTGAAGAAGTATTGGAGAAGCCCGAGTTGCCGTTACTGTTGTATGCGCGCACCCGATAATAGTAGCTCGTCCTAGCCGTCAGCCCGCTGTCCGCGTAGCTCGTGGTACCCGCGCCCAGCGTCGCAATCTCCGCGAAGGTTACGCCGTCTCCGGAACGCTCGACCTTGAAGCCGGATTCGTCACTGGAGTTGTCCGTCCAGCGCAGTGCGACGCTCGTCGACGAGGCCGCGCTCGCCGTCAGCGACGATGGCGCCGCCGGTGCGGTGGCCGTACCGCCACCACCACTGGTCGCGGTGCCGCGGAACACGGATACCGTGTCTGCGGTATTGTTCATCGAGCGTGAGTTGTCCGCGGAATTGGTCGGATCCGTTTCGTAAGCGATACCGGTCGCATAACCGTTGAACGTGATGTTCGGGTTAGAAAACTGGGTGACGCGCGGCGCGCCATTGCACGAATACGACATCACCGTCCGGAATCCGCTGCCGTCGGCCTTGTCGCAGACCCGGAAGCCATACGAATACGGGAAAACTCCGACGTTGGAAGAACTTGCACGATCGTGCTGGTCGCCCTGGATGTGCCCAAGCTCGTGGGCCAGTGAGTGCTGGCTCAGGCAACCGGAATTGACGACGCCGAACGCCGAGGATGCGTGCGACGTGCTCTCGGTACGCATCGTGAATGCAACGCCACAAGCATTGGAATCCTCTGATATCAGCGCGACCATGTCCGCTCCGACGCTGTCGCGGATGGTGTGAACCCCGTCCATCTTGCCGTCCGTTGTTCCCTTCAGGTCGTATGCGGAGGTCGAGATGTCTCCGGTTTCGGTGTACTGGATCTCCTGCAGCCCGACGAGGCTGAGGGTGATGCCGATCTGGCTGTTCTGGTAGGCCTGGTTGGCCGCCTGCACGGCGTTCTGGACCATGCTCTCGAGTGTCGCCTGGCCCCAGCGTGCCTTGGACGCCGGCGTGTAGACGACCAGCACGGTATGAACGAAGCCACCCGTGAGCGCGTCCGCACTGGCGCCGCCCGTTCCGTAGCCACTGGTCGCGGCGACGTCCTTCGAAGTCGCCTCGCCGTACAGCATCGGCTCAGTTTTCGGGAACTTGCTCTCGTCGACCCGGTAAAGCAGGTGCGCACCTGCCTTGCCGGGAACGAGCTCCCACGTCTCGGTGCCGTACGTGACAAAGCCCGTGGTCGAGCCCTTGAAGGTCGTCATCACGAGCAGGCTGCCCGGCTGGCTGTCGAACGTGCCGACCCAGGTCTTCAGGCCCTTGGCCTTGTCCTCGACAGATCGCTGGCGCTTCGCCGTGATCACGCGGCCATCCGGCAAGGTCAGTGATACCCCCCTCGATGCCAGCGCGGCGGGGTTGAACTGACCCGCCAGACCCGTGCCCTTCATCGCCGTCGCCGGCAACTCCACGTCACCTGCGCGCGCCGCGCCGCGGATCACGGACTCCGCGACATCGCTGGCGGCAAGCAAAGATTGAGCTGAAAGTCCCAGCGTCGTTGCGAGCAGGACATTCAGAACCGCATGGTGCATCTGGTGACGTGGTTTCATTTCGCGTTCCATAAGTGTCGATCCGTTCATCACACCGGCGGGACCGCTGCACAGCGACAACCCGCTTCTGGGGCAGACATCACTTCAATCGAGGGTGGGAGCGCGAGCGAGTCACGCCGAGGACGCATGACGGCAGGCAGCTTGGCCAGGGACAGCGCGGACGCGCACCCTGCTAACGGCTACTTTGCCGGCAACCCCGCTAGCGTTGGTTCTTGCGAACCTTTAGCCCGGAAGCTTTGCGTCCCCACCTTTCGATGGGTATGCCCTTGAGCGCGATTGTGATCAGGTTCGCTGGATATCCCAGTGTCCGACGTCACAGAATTCCGCAGCCGTCATCGGCAAAGAGCGGAAGCGTGAACTTCAACGACGCTCAAGAACTGATTTCCCGACACCAGGCCGGGTCGATCGGGCGCGGATGTTAAACAGATTGGTCAAAAAATGTGCAACTGATTTGTGCGGCGCAACATGTCTTGCCTTTGGCATCAGGGACTTATGAGCGACACCTGATACACGCGAGCAGGAAAGCCGGCGTAAATTACGTTAAATCAGCGCAAACCTGGCTCGCGCTCGGCACAGCCGGCGCATGAGTAGCGAACAGCCATGTAAGGCACCGCGGGGCTACTTTTTCCGCTTCACGAACATCGCCGTCACGCTCTTCGCCGCATCCATGGTCACGGTGCAGGTCGAGTCCACACCGCTGCACGCGCCACCCCAACCGGCAAACGCTGACTTGCCAGAGGCAGTCGCAGTCAATGTAACGGTCGCAGTCGACGACTGTGGCAGCGCAAACGAGCACTTGTTCCGGCAACTCTGCCCCGTCTCGCTCACGACCACCGTGCCGCGATTCTTCTTCGACACGACGATGCCGAGCTGAACCGTCTGCCCGGTCGACGGCGGCGTTGCCGGCTTCTCCGGCGTCACGGGAGGCGTGGGCGTGGGCTCTGGCGGCGTTGGGGTCGGAGTCGGCTCCGGAGTCGGCGGCGTCGGAGTTGGAGTCGGTTCCGGGCTCGGGGTCGGCGTCGGGGTTGGCGCAGGCGTCGGGACAGGCGCCTCGACCGTCACGTTGACCACCTGCGTCGCACGCAGCCCGCTCGTCGCACCGGTGATGCCCGTGCCAACCTGATACGTGCCGGCCTCATGCGACGACGGCACCTGCACGACAAGCGTCGTGGATCCTTGCGTGCCCGACGCGAGCGTTACCGCACTGGTGCCGAGCGACAGCGACCATCCCGAAGGCACCGCTGCACCAAGGCCGAACGTCTCGGCCTCGCAACTCGCAGAATTCGTGTTCCCGGCGGCGAGCGTCAACTGGATGGATCCGCCCGCAGTGAGCGTCACGTTCGTAGCCGATACGCCGATGCTCGGCGTTCCCGCCGTGCACGGCGGCGGCGCAGGCTTCGTAACGGTTACGTTTGCGGCGGTGCTGGCTTTCAGTCCCGTGTCGCTGCTTGCAGACGCCTGCACCGTGTATGACCCGGGATCGTACGTGTTCGGTATCGCGATGCTGAGCGCAACGTGCGCCTCCTGTCCCGGGGCGAGCGAGATCGTATTGCCTCCGAAGGCGTCGGACCACCCGGTGGGCACGGTGGACCCCAGCGTGACGTTCTCCGGGCTGCAGGCAGCCGTGCTGTTGTTCCTCACGGTAACCGAGAGCTGCATCGCGCCGCCCTGTTCGAGCGTCAGGGCAGGCGGCGACATCAGGATCGTCGGCGTTTTGGAGCTGCAGACCGGCGCCGTCGGTTTCATTATGGTCACGGAAGCCGAAGTCCGCGCGGTCAGCTTGCCGCTCGAGTTGCTTACGCGGGCGTCGAGCGAATATGTTCCTGTCGTCGCGCCCTGGGGCACGTCCAGCGCCAGCGTCGCCTGGCCCTCGGCCCCGGGGGCGAGAGTCATCGAGCCGCCAAGCAGCGCGAAGGACCACGAGCCCGGCACGGTCGAGGCCACCGAGAATGGTTCGGGGCTGCACTCGACCGAGTTGTTGTTCCGCACCTTGATGGCGAGACGTGTCGACGTGCCGTAGTCCATGCTCAATTCGGCCGGCGCGATGGAAATAGTCGGCGCTGCCTCCAGGCACGGGGAGACGGAAGACTCGATCACCGTGACGTTCGCCGTGTGGATGTCAGAGAGGCCGGTCGTGGATTCCTTCGCCGTCACCGGCACGGGATACGTGCCGAGGGTGTAGCCCGTCGGGACGGCAAGATTGAGCGTCACCTGCCCCTGCTGTCCCGGGCCGAGCGCGATCGACGCCTGCGAGAAGGCCGCCGAGAAGGCGCTCGGAGCCGATGTCGCAAGCGCGTAGGTCTCCCTGGGGCACGCGATCGAGCTGTTGTTCTTCACCGTGACCGTAAGCTGCGTCTGACTGCCACGCTCTACGGCGCTCGCGTCCGGCGAAATCGAGACGGACGGTGCCGATGTCGAGCACGTCAGCTCCGTATAATTCACGATCACCGCCATTCCGGTATCGGACACGCTGTTCACGGTGATGCTGACGTTGCTGTACGGGTCGGACCATGTGCGTCCGACCGAGAGCACGGCGTCGTTGAAGCTGCTGGTCGCCGGCGTGAAGTCCAGCAAGTGGGAATCGTTGCCGGTGGTACTGTCTTCGTAGTGGATCAGCGCGCCGCCGAACACGGACGAGGGCAGCTGCGAGCTGTAAGAGCCCGTGTTCTGGCGGCTCTCGATCCACAGCCATGGACTGTTGCCCGTGCCACGCTGGACCCTGAGCGCCTTGACGCCTGCCGGCCGTGCCTCGTAATTCTGGATGGTGTACGTCCCGCTCGACGTCACGGTCTGGTAGTTCGTGCTGGACCTCAACCAGCCCAGCTGGTTCGCGGCCTGCGATGCTGCGTAGAACCCCAGGTTCCAGGAGCCCATCGTGGAGAACGGATCCCCGTATTCAGACAGCGTTCCCGTCGTGCCGACCGGGCCCAGTGCTTCCGAGCCGAAATCGCGACTACCGGCGTGCGAGAGATTCAGGCTGTGTCCGAGTTCGTGCGAAAAGAGCTGGACGGCCTGCGTGCTGGTGGTGATGGTTTCGGCCCTCATCCACACGACGGACGCATTGAATGTCCCGTCACCCGGGCTGCTCATCGATCGGCAGCCGACGTTGGCCGTGCCCGCCCATGTGCAGGCGCCGTTGCCCGGCATGATGATCTGGATGCGCGAGTAATTGCGGAAGTCCACCTGGCCGTCGATCGCCTTGATCACCGCGTCGCGCAGGCCGTAGTTGTCGCAGGTCGTCTGGCCCGTGCTGTTGGTGTTGAAGTTCGAGGCAAGGTCGATTGGCCCGACGACCGTACTGTTCGGGTCCACCCAGGTGCGTCCGTCGGACGCCTGGCGCCAGAAGTCGTCGAGACTCGGCGCGCCCCCCAGCAGGGCACCGTTCACGAAGCTGGTGGTCACGGCGGCCGGCAGCTTGTATCCGGGCAGATTCACCAGCACCGCCAGGATCGGCTGTGGGCCCGTCGTAGAGCACTGAGCCACGGCGTTCGCGTCCTGCGCCATGGTGCCTGCGCCGTCGCCCAGAAATGCGTCGAGGAGCTCAACTTCGGTCGCGGCGACCTTGAGCGCCGAACGCACGCCGCGCACGTTGAGCTTCTGACCGCTCTTCAGGCGCGGCGGCTCGCGGCCGGCGAACCTCAAGTCCAGTGTCTCGGTGCCCCTGTGCAGCCGGTATATGTTGCGATGGCTCTTGAGGTCGGCGCCGTCCTCGATCAGGAATTCGAGCTCGCCGTCCCAGCTGCCGCGCTGCTCGAGCCGCGCCTGCTGCGAGGGGAATGTTTCGGCGAGCTGCTTCAGTACCTTGGAGGGCAGCGCGATCGCCGCAGCGGTCGTGGGATCGCGTTCGATGAGTGCCTGCAGCGTCTTCTGCCGCTGTTCGAGCGACTTCGCGGCGCGGCTGTCGAGCGTCGTGGTCTTCGCGCGGCGGGCTTCGGACTGCAGCCTTAGCGCTTCGCCATTGAGGGTGCGCACCTCTTCGCCTGCGGTTGAGACATTCGCCGGGGCGGCGGACACTGCCGCAATGAAGAGCGTCCCGACGAGCAGCGACGCAACGCTTCGCGCGATCCCTGTTGAGAGCATGACTCAGTTCCAATCGCCGGGTGGACATAAGGTTTCCCGACGTGGCGGGGAGTCTGTCCCCAGGGTTTTCCGGCGAACGTGACGCCCTGCTCAGGCCTCACGGCCGCGAGTGAGATGGGTCTCTCAGTTCTCCCTGAATCGTCGTAAGATCGGTCGACGGGCTGGGCCGCTTGCGTGCGTGGTACACACAATCGGCGTGCGACCCAATGCGACAGAATTCGGGACGCGCTTCATCAAAATGACGTCGCCGCAGGAACTGAGGAGCTGGCTCATGACGCGTCCGATGTGCGCGGCGCTGGCCGCTGCCGTGCTGTTGGCCGCGGCCATCCCAGTCGTTCACGCCGGCGATACGATGCGTTGCGGCACGCGGATCGTCAGCAACGGCGATGGCAAGGACAAGGTGCGCGCGCTGTGCGGCGAGCCGACCAGCGTCAGCTTCGTCGGCATCCAGAGCGCGCCGCGTTATTACTACGGCCCTTACGACTACTCGTACTTCGGCCCCGGATTGTTTGAGGTGTCGGTCGAGATCTGGACCTACAACTTCGGGTCGAGCAAGCTGCTCAGGAAGCTGCGTTTCGTGGGCGACGAGCTCGACGAGATCCGCACCGATGGCTATG
>Ga0315287_10004696_pt1 | contig 13359 bp, 13 predicted proteins | sample YL17G11_0_MG_FD_205037 | JGI IMG/M metagenome (GOLD analysis project Ga0315287, IMG submission 205037) | Sediment microbial communities from Yellowstone Lake, YNP, Wyoming, USA - YL17G11_0 | ecosystem: Environmental > Aquatic > Freshwater > Lake > Sediment | place: USA: Wyoming | collected... | reverse complement strand
CCGGCTTCTTCGCTCTCGACGACGCGACGGCAGCTCGCAACGCGACGATGCAACGCCACTCTGCGGCAGTGAGCGGCGTCACCGAAAGTCGGTTGCCGCGTTTCAGGATCAACATCTCGCGCAATGCGCCTGCTGCGTGCTCGCGCAGTTCCGGCAGCGTAATTACAGGCTCAATTCGATTTTCGAGTTGCACGTCGACGCTGAACCAGCGCGGTGCTTCACGCGTGCTCTGCGCGTCGTAGTACTCGCTCTTCGCGTCGAACTGCGAAGGATCCGGATACGCCTCGCGCACGACCTTCACGACACCCGCGACGCCCGGAACTTCGCAACTCGAGTGATAAAAAAAAGCGCGGTCACCTTGGCGAAAATCGTCCCGAAGCATGTTCCGCACCTGGTAGTTGCGCACGCCTTCCCACCCCGTCGTGCGCTTCGGAGCGCTCGCGAGGTCGTCGATTCCGAACACGTCGGGTTCCGATTTCATCAGCCAGTACTGCATGCGACTTGGGCTCTTCAGGGTGTGCGGGGAGGGCAACGGAGGATGCCGCGCTCGGTGACGACGAGGTCGAGAGCGACGTCCCAGGCGGCTGGTTCGAGTCGATCGACCTGCTGGATCGAGTACGCGATGCCGATCAGCCGCGGACGGCGGAAGGGTTGCGAGCGATCGAGCCGCGAACGCAGCGCGCGGTCGTAGAAGCCCGCGCCCATGCCGAGGCGATGGCCCTGCGCGTCGAAGCCGACGAGCGGAACGAGGATCGTGTCGAGGTGACGGATCGGGATGCGGCCGCGCGAACCGTGCAGCGGTTCGGCGATGCCGAACATGTTCCCGCGCAGCGGCGCGCCGGGTTTGAGCGGGACCAATACCATCCTGCTGTCACGGCGACTGACGATGTGCGGCACGTAAATGCGGACGCCGCGCTGCCAGGCGGGACCGAAGCAGGGGCGGAGGTCGACTTCGCCGGGCATGCCGAGGAACGCGGCGACGCGTCGGCCGCGCTGCCAGATGCCGAGCCGGTTCAGCGAGGCGCGGATCGCCCGGTCGTAGCTGCGGCGTTCGGCGTCAGGGATCGCGCGACGTCCCGCGCGCAGCTGCCGGCGCAGCTGGCGGAGGGTCATCGTCGCAGCGGAGGGAGAGGCGCCACCCGCCGTGCCGTCACAGACCATTGCTCTCGACAAGAGCAATATTTGGGGAGGGCCGCGGCACTTAAGGCTTCCCGCTCGAGGCGGACTTGCACAATGTTGCCGACTGACCGTTCCCCGGGGTATTTACATTAAGGTCGAGAGGTAACCCGGCCCGTGTCGAACACCGCAGGCGGCGCCAAATCGTCGAGGGTTCGGACTGTCGCGAACCCTCAGAGTTCAAGTTGCTGACCTTTTTCGAGCGCGGATTCCACGCGCTCGCGCAATGACTTCAGGCGCGCGCCGAGATCACCCTCGACCACCGTGCCGTTCTTGCGAATCTTGATCAGCTCATTCGCCAGGTTGAGCGCGGCGATGACCGCGATGCGGTCGAGGCCCACCACCTTCCCGGAATCACGGATCTCGCGCATCTTGCCGTCGAGGTACTCCGCGGAGTCGAGCAGGTCCGAGCGTTCTTCGGCGGGGCAGGCCACCTGGTACTCGCGGTCGAGCAGGCGGACGCTGACGCGGGAAATGCGGTCTTCACTGCTCATCAACCCTGCTCCATCGCCTTGAGGCGGCCGATCATTGCCTCGACCCGTGCGCGCACCTGCTCGTTCTTCTGCAGGAGGTTGGCGCGCTCGTTGATGAGGGTGTCCTGGCGCTGACGCAGGGCACGGTTCTCTTCCTTGAGCTGGTTGACCGTGGCCACCAGCTCCTCGAGGCGGCGTTCGATGCGTCGGAGTTCGACGTCGACAGCGGATCGGGCGGCGGGTTCGTTCATGGAATTCACTATAGTTGGCGCACCCCGGGGAATCAATTTGTACTGGCCTGAACTTTGCCGTTGGGGGCCGATTGCGGGTGCGGATGATACGATACGCGCAATGTCGGCACCGATTGCTTTCGACGACGTCGCGCAGGCCCTGGCGGCAGGCGGTTCCACCGTCCACGCCGCCGAGGCGCACGGCTGCCTGTGCGGATCCTTCTGCGCCCGGCGCGTTTACCTGCCCGCGGAATGGCTCGAAGAACTGCTGCCCGACGGCCCCGAGCCCGGCACCACCTCCACCCTCACGACGGCCGGTCCGCTCAAGTCGCTGTTCGACCAGAGTCGCGCCGTGCTGGAGGCGCGCGAGATGGAATTCGAGCCGCTGCTGCCTCCCGACGCCGCCTCGCTCGACGAACGCGTCGAGGCGCTTGGCGCCTGGGCGCAGGGGTTCCTGTACGGGTTTGGCGCAGCCGGCCCGTTCAAGCGGGGCACGCTGTCCACTGAAGTCACCGAAGTGCTGACCGATTTTGCCGAAGTCGCGCGTGCCGGTGCCGTCGGTGCCGAGAGCGCCGAGGTCGAGGAGGGCGCGCTCGCCGAGCTCGTCGAATTCGTCCGCGTCGGCGTCCAGCTCATCCATGACGAGCTTGCCGAGCTGCGCGCCGCCCAGACCGCCTCGACGGCGCGTCACTGAACCCGAACCTTGCGTATTCCCGAAGAGCATCCCTGCCGCCCATGACCCTGCGTAAAGACGAATACGCGCGCCGCCGCAAACAGCTCATGAAGCTGATGGGCAAGGGCGCCATCGCCATCATCCCCGCCGCGCCCGAGCGCCAGCGCAACAGCGACGTCCATTACCACTACCGGCCCGACAGCGATTTCCATTACCTCACGGGTTTCAGCGAGCCCGAAGCGGTGGCGGTGCTGATTCCCGGTCGCGAGCAGGCGGAATACATCCTCTTCGTGCGCGACCGTGATCCCACCCGTGAAACCTGGGACGGCCGTCGCGCCGGTCCTGACGGCGCAGTGCGCGACTACGGCGCCGACGACGCCTTTCCGGTCGGCGACATCGACGACATCCTGCCGGGTCTCATCGAGCGCTGCGAACGCGTCTACTACTCGATGGGCATGAACCTCGAGTTCGACCAGCGCGTGGTCGGCTGGGTAAATACGTTGCGGGGCCAGACCAAGCTCGGCATCCACAGCCCGCAGGAATTCGTCGCGCTCGAGCATCCGCTGCACGACATGCGGCTCTACAAGAGCAAGGCCGAGGCGGCCGTGATGAAGCGTTCGGCGCAGATCGCGGTCGGCGCGCACATCCGGGCGATGCACAAGACGCGCCCGGGCGTCACCGAATACGAGGTGATGGCGGAACTGCTGCACGAGTTCCACCGCCACCAGGCCGACATCTCCTACCACCCGATCGTGGGTGGCGGCGCGAACGGTTGCATCCTGCATTACCACGAGAACGCCGACGCCCTGCGCGACGGCGACCTGCTGCTGATCGACGCGGGCTGCGAATACGGCCTGTACGCGTCGGACATCACGCGCACCTTCCCGGTCAACGGCCGCTTCTCGCCCGAGCAGAAGGCGATCTACGACGTCGTGCTCGAGGCGCAGGAGGCTGCGTTCGCCTGCATCAAGCCCGGCAACCACTGGAACGAGCCGCACGACGCGGCGGTGCGGTCGATCACGCAGGGCCTGGTCAAGCTCGGCCTGCTCAAGGGGCGCGTGCCCGCGCTGATCAAGGAAGAGGCCTACCGCAAGTTCTTCATGCACCGGACGGGCCACTGGCTCGGCATGGACGTGCACGACGTCGGCGAATACAAGGTCGGCTCCGAATGGCGCGTCTTCGAGCCCGGCATGGCGCTCACGGTCGAGCCGGGCATCTACATTCCGGCCGGCACCAAGGGTGTGCCGAAGCGCTGGTGGAACATCGGCGTGCGGATCGAGGACGACGTGCTCGTCACGGCGAACGGCCACGAGCTGCTCACGGCCGGACTGCCGCGCACCACGGCCGAGATCGAACGCGTGATGGCGTCAGCCGCCTGATGGGGGAATGCCGTTGAGCACGACGACTGCCGCATACGACCTCGCCATCGTCGGTGGCGGCCTGGTCGGCGCGTCGCTGGCCTTGGCGCTCGCGCCGCTCGGACTGCGCATCGCCCTGGTCGAAGCCGTGCCGCCCGTGCAGGGCGAGCAACACCCGAGTTTCGACGAGCGCACCACGGCGCTCGCCAACGGCACGATCCGCACGTTCAAGACGCTGGGGGTGTGGGCGGGGATGGAACGCGAAGCCGCACCCATCCGCAAGATCCACGTGTCCGACCAGGGGCGTTTCGGCACCGCGCGCGTCGATGCCGCGGAGCAGGGGCTCGAGGCGCTGGGCTATGTCGTGCCCAACCGCGCGATCGGCGCGGCATTGTGGGAAGGCCTTGGACGCGCCCCGTCCATCGAGATCATCGCGCCGGCGCAGGTCACGGGCAGCGAGATCGAAGGCGAGACCCGCGTCGTCACGTACGAGGTCGCTGGCGAGTCGCACTCGCTGCGTGCGAAGTTGGTCGTTGCCGCCGACGGCATCCGCTCGCTGGTGCGTGGCCAGGCCGGCATCGGCGCGGACCACATCGACTACGACCAGGTCGCGATCACTGCGGTCATGACCACACAGCGCTTCCACGACTACGTGGCGTACGAGCGCTTCACCGAGGACGGCCCGATCGCGATCCTGCCGCTGACCGACGGCCGCTGCGGCATGGTCTGGACGCGCAAGCCGGCCGACGTCGAGCGGCTGCTCGGCTTGTCGGACGACGAGTTCCTGCGCGAGTTCCAGGCCGCGTTCGGCTTCCGGCTCGGCCGCTTTCTGCGGATCAGCCCGCGCGCGTCGTACCAGCTCTCGCTGTCGCGGGCGGATCGCCACATCGCGCAGCGGCTGGCCGTGGTCGGTGCGGCTGCGCAGGGTCTGCACCCGATCGCAGGCCAGGGCTTCAACCTTGGCTTGCGCGACGCGGTCAGCCTGGCCGAAGTGATCGCGGATCGTCGCGTCGCCGGCACGACCGACGCGGGCGATCCGGCGCTGTTGCAGGACTACGCGGATTGGCGCGAGACCGATCGTCGCCGCATCGTCGCGTTCACCGACGGCCTGGTGCGCCTGTTCTCGAGCCCGCTCGGCGTCATCAAGAGCCTGCGCAGCCTCGGCATCCTCGCCTTCGACTTGCTGCCACCCGCCAAGTCCGCACTCGCACGGTTGAGCGTGGGTGCGGCCGAGCGCGTGCCGCGGCTCGCCCGTGGCGTGCCCCTCGCCGGAACCCGCTGAGCATGTCCACGCAGCGCCGCAAGTTCGATTTCGACGTCGTCATCATTGGCAGCGGCATGGTCGGCACCTGCCTCGCCGCGCTCATGGCGCGCGAAGAAGCGCTGGACGGCTGGAAGATCGCGCTGGTGGACCCGGTCGCACCACGCAAGCCCGACGATTGCGCCATGGATCTCCGCGTATCGGCGCTGTCACGGGCGTCGGAACGCATCCTGACCGCGGCCCGTGCCTGGGACGCCATCGCTCCGCATGCGTCGCCGTACAGCAACATGGTCGTCTGGGATGCGGCAAGCACGCCGGACAGGCCGGATGCGCTGAAGTTCTCCGCTGCCGAGACCGCCGAACCCAATCTCGGCCACATCGTCGAGAACCTGCGCGTGCAGTGGGCCTTGCACGAGTCGCCGCTGCTGCGCGGCGTGACCGAAGTGCGCAGCGCGCTTGCCGGCCTGGAATTCGATGCAGGCTCGGCACGAGTCACGCTCGAAGACGGTCGGCGGCTCTCGTGCCAGCTCGTGATCGGCGCGGACGGCAGCCAGTCGGTTGCGCGCCAGCTCGCCGGCATCGGTCGCTCGGGCTGGGCGTACGACCAGACGGCGGTGGTCGCGCACCTGCACACCGAGCAGCCGCACCGCGAGACGGCCTGGCAGCGCTTCCTGCCGAACGGCCCGCTGGCGTTCCTGCCGCTCAAGGACGGCCGGGTGTCGCTCGTATGGAGCACGACGCCGGATGAAGCCGCGGCATTGCAGTCGATGAGCGCGGCGGAGTTCAGCGAACGGGTTTCGATCGCGAGCGATCACGTGCTCGGCAAGGCGACCCTCGCGAGTGATCGCGCCAGCTTCCCGCTCGCGCTGTGGCATGCGCGCGCCTACGTGCAGCCCCGGCTCGCATTGGTGGGCGATGCGGCCCACACGATCCACCCGCTGGCGGGGCAGGGCGTGAATCTCGGCTTCCTCGATTGCGCGAGCCTCGTGCAGGTCTTCGCCGAAGCGTCTGCCAAAGGCGAAGAACTCCACGGCCTGCGCGTGCTGCGCCGCTACGAGCGCTGGCGCCGGAGCGAGAACGCGGTCGTCATGGGTGTCTGTGACACGATCAACCGGCTCTTTACCGAGAAGAGCGTGGCGATCGCCGGCCTGCGGCGCCTCGGCATGTCGGTAGTGACGAGCCAGCCGTACCTCCGTCGTACGCTGGTCGAGCGCGCGCTCGGCGTGGGCGGCGATGCCCCGCAGCTTGCACGGCGGACGGCCGCGACGAATTAACACGGACGGGCCAGCGGGCCTGCGGAGCCTTGCGATGCAGAATCAAGACTGGTCGGACACGCTCTTCACGCAGTCCCCGCCGACCCTCGGCAATCAGTTCGACGACGACCCGCTGCTGGGGTCGTGGATCCGGCGCACGCTGCCCGCATCAATCGCGGCAGATCTGCGCGGCGAATTGCGCGAACTGGGAGCGCTCGCGGGCGGCGAGCTGTACCGGATGCAGCAGGCCGATATCGGCAACGAGCCCGTGCTCACGCAATGGGACCCCTGGGGCAGGCGCATCGACGAAGTCGTGGTCTCGCCGTTGTGGCGCGAGGCCGAGCGCCTCGCCGCGAAGCATGGCCTGGTCGCGACCGGCTATGAATCCGCGATGGGTCGCCATGCCCGCATCGCCCAGTTCCTCAAGGTCTACCTGTTCCACCCGTCGTCGGACGTGTACTCGTGCCCGCTCGCGATGACGGATGGCGCCGCCCGCTGCCTGCTGGATTCCGGCAACCAGGAGCTGATCGAGCGCGCCCTGCCGCATCTCACCTCGCGCGATCCCGCAACGTTCTGGACCAGCGGCCAGTGGATGACCGAGACCACCGGCGGTTCCGACGTCGGTCGCTCCGAGACGCGGGCGGTCCCCGACGACGAGGGCGGCTGGCGGCTGTATGGCCGCAAGTGGTTCACGTCGGCCGTCACTTCGCAGATGACGCTGACGCTCGCGCGCCCTGAAGGCAATCCGCCGGGCGGCAAGGGCCTCGCGATGTTCTACATCGAGATCCGCGACGTCGACGGCAAGCTGAACGGCATCCGCGTCGACCGGCTCAAGGACAAGCTCGGCACGCGCAAGGTGCCGACGGCCGAGTTGCTGCTCGATGGCACGCGCGCGGCCTTGGTCGGCCCGCCGCTGAACGGCACGCGCTCGATCGAACCGATGCTCGGCGTCACGCGGATGTGGAACAGCGTCTGCGCAGTCGCGTTCATGCGCCGTGGCCTGGCCCTGGCCCGGTCCTACGCCCATGAACGCAAGGCCTTCGGCCAGCCGCTCGGGCAGTTGCCGTTGCACGCCGACACGCTGGCCGGTCTCGAAGCCGAAACCTGGGGTGCGTTCCTGATGACGTTCCTGCTGGTCGAGCTGAACGGCCGGCTCGAGCGCAATGAAATCGACGACCAGCAGCGGGCCTTGCTGCGGCTCATGACCCCGCTGACCAAGCTGATCACCGGCAAGCAGGCCGTTGCGGTCGTGACCGAGGTGATCGAGAGTTTCGGTGGCGCGGGCTATATCGAGGACACGGGCTTGCCGCAACTGCTGCGCGACACCCACGTGCTGCCCATCTGGGAGGGCACCACCAACGTGCTCTCGCTCGATGCACTGCTACGCAGTGACCTGAATTCGGGGCTGGCGGCACTGATGGCGCGGGCCTCCGGCTGTCTGCGAACCGTTTCCGAGCCGCGCATGGTCGCGGCGACGCAGCAGGCGCTGGGCGCGCTGGAGCGCGCGGCCCTCGTGCTCGAAAGCGGGCAGGAACCGGAGGTGCTGCAGGCCGGCGCACGGCGGCTCGCGCTGACGCTGGCCCGCTCGCTGCAACTGACGCTGCTGTGCGAGCACGCGCAGTGGATGATCGACAATGGCGGCGACCGGCGCGGTTACGCGGCGGCGATGCGCTTCGCGCGGCAGCCCGTCGACCTCATGACGGAAGTGGACCCCGAGGCCGATCGCCTGCTGCTCGGGGGGAACAGCCGATGACGACCGAACTACCTGCGGGTGAATCGCCAGACGATGCGCCTGCCAACGTCACTGTCGACGACGCGAACGCCCTGCCGTTCGTTGCGCCCTGCCGCACGCTCGGCACGTGGGAGCCCATTGGCTGGCTCGGACACGCCTGGGCCGACTTCAAGACCGCCCCGCGGCAGAGCCTCACCTACGGCGCGGTCGTCGTCCTGCTGAGTTGGGCGCTCGCGTACATCGCGATCCGCTTCGGCGGTTACTTCGAGCTGCTGGCGCTGGTGTCGGGCTTTATCCTGGTCGCGCCGCTGCTCGCGGTGGGCACCTATTCGATCAGTGAGCAGATCGAGCGCGGCCTGCAGCCATCGCTGCGGCGCTGCTTCATCGAGGAACGGCGTGCCTTCGGCAACCTGATGGTCTTCGCGCTGATCCTGATGATCGTGTTCCTGGTCTGGTGGCGCGCCGCCTCGGCCGTCCACATTTTTTTCCCGGTCGACATGACCACGCCCGACTGGACCGACTACGTGCAGTTCCTGGGTATCGGCAGCGCCATCGGCTCGATCTTTGCCGTGATCGTGTTCGCAGCGGCCGCGTTTTCGTTGCCCATGCTGGTGGAGCGCGAAGCCGATTCGGTCACCGCCGTCGTGACGAGCATCAACGCCGTGCTGCGTAACAAACCGGCGATGGCCGTGTGGGCGGCGATGATCGTGCTCGCCGTGGCCCCCGGGTTTGCCATGCTGTTCATGGGGCGGGAAAAGGGCGCCGGCCTCGCGCTGGTGATGGCCCTGCTCGGGTTCACGCTGCCCTTGATCGGGCATGCAACCTGGCATGCCTACCGTGCCACGATCGATGCGTCGGCGTGGCCAAGGAACGAACACCTCGAGACCTGATCCCGCACGCCGTCGTCCACCACGCATGCACAGTTTCGAACCGTCGCCCAGACTCGAGGTCCCGCCGATGCTCAAGCTTTACGGATTCCCTGTCAGCAACTACGCGAACATGGTTGAACTCGCCCTGCTCGAAAAGGGCGTGCCCTTCGAGTACGTGCTGACGTTTCCGGAGCAGACGCCGGAGTTCCTTGCCAGGAGCCCGCGCGGCAAAGTGCCGTTTCTCCAGACGCCACAGGGATTCATCAACGAGGCGAGCGTGATCCTCGACTACCTCGAGGACACGGGCCAGGGCAAGCCGCTGCTGCCTGCGGACCCGTTTGCGCGGGCGACCGTTCGGGCCCTGATGAAGGAGATCGAGCTCTATATCGAATTGCCGGCACGCAGCTGTTTCGCGGAAGCGTTCTTCGGCGGCACGGTGCCCGATGCGATCAAGAGCAAGGCGCGCGATGACCTGCAGGCAGGATTCGCCACGCTGCAACGCCACGCGCACTTTGCGCCATACGTCGCAGGCGAGACTTTCACGCTGGCCGATATCGTGTTCCTCTACAGCGTCGACCTTGCAACCGTGGTCGGCAAACAGCTGTTTGGCCTGGACCTGCTCGGCACCATCCCGGCCGCGATGGCGCTGCTGCAGCGGCTCGGCGAGAATGCGCACGTCAAGGCGATCGCTGCGAAAAGAGAAGCGGGCAGGCCCGCGTTTGTGTCCGCGGTGCGGGCGCGACTGCAGGGCGCCAGCAGATGATTTCCCGGCGCCGGTTCATGGCTGCACTGACTGCCGCATCCGTGCTGCGCCCTGTAGCGAGCTTCGCGGATACGGCAGGCGTTCGTGCGGGCGAACTGCTGGTCGCGACTTACAACCTGCGTGTTGCGGTCGATGCGCCGCCGCATGACTGGCCGCAGCGTCGACTGCGGTTGCAGGCACTGCTGGATTCGTACCGTCCCGATGTCATCGGGACGCAGGAAGGCCTGTACTCGCAGATCAAGGACATTGCCTCCGACCAGCCTGCCTATGACTGGATCGGCCTCGGCAGGGACGGTGGCAGCCGCGGCGAGTTCATGGCGATTTTCTACCGTCGCGACCGCTTCGAGCCGCTGGAATTCGACCACTTCTGGCTGAGCGACACCCCTGACGTGATCGCGTCGAGCACGTGGGGCAACGACGTGCGGCGGATGGTCACCTGGGTGAAGTTCAGGGACCGGACCACCGGGCGAGAGTTCTATTTCTGGAACACGCACCTCGATCATGCGGTGCAGTTCGCGCGCGAAAAGTCAGCGGAGCTGATCCGTCAACGCATCGGCCTGCTGCCGCCCGGCGCGTCGTTGTTCCTCGTCGGCGACTTCAACTCCGTGGCCAGGGAAAACCGCGTCTACGAGATTCTCACGCAAGGCGCAGGCCTGACGGATACCTGGTATGCGGCTCGCGAGCGCCGCAACGAGGATGCGAACTCCTTCACTGGTTTCGGCCCGCTGCTGCACGAGGGGAAACGCATCGACTGGATCCTGGCGCGCGGCGCGATGGACGTGCGCGCGACGGAGGCCGTCACGTTCCAGCTGGATGGGCGCTGGCCCAGCGATCACCTGCCGGTCATGACGTGGGTCACGTTGCAGGGCGGTCACCAGGTCGTACTCCTCACTTCACCAGATTCACGAGCCAGTGCGAGACGGCTAACCACTCGTCGGTCCGGGAGACCAGCAATCGCAGCGGACCCGACGCTACGATGGCCAGCCCGCCCCACAATGTCACCGGGTGAATGCGTCCGATCACCTTCCAGTCCCAGACGACGAGCGGCACTATGAACAGCGCAGCCACCGCGAGTACTACCGGTGGGCCGAGTCCCAGCAGCAGCGCCCATCGTGCCACCGCGGGTGGCAGCAGCGCGATCGTCCCGAGCAGCATGTAGCGCTTGTGTGCCTGCGGGTCTCGGCGCCGAGCGCGAACCCCCGCGACGACGAACACGGCGAACAGCGTGATCGCGACCAGCGGCACGATCAGGAAGCGATGCGGGTCCATGCCGAAAGGAGCGACGCCACGGATCACTGCGTGCAGTGCGACGAGCACGCCGACACCCACGATGGCGATCGCCATGGCCAAACCGAAAATGCCGGCCCGGCGATGCAGGTCGATGCGTTGGGCCGCCACGAGTCGCGTCTGTGCGAACAACAGCAGCACCCAACCCGTGAGCAGGAAGGCGTGCAGATGCACCAGGTGCGTGAGTCCGGGCGGCGCAGGCGTGGGTGTCGGCAGGAGCGGTCGCAGGAAGTACGTACGTGCAAAACCCAGGATGGCTACCGCGACGATGGCGATGGCCATGCCGCCATAGAATCGGCGCTCGGCGCCAGCCGTCGCTCGTATTTCACCCAGCGCTGCCATGGTCGATCCCCCCCTCGGTAGACCGGCAGCATGACAGACGCCGGCGCTAAAACGGCGGGCTGATTCGGTCAGTTGCGGCCGTAGGTCCGCTCGACGTAATCCTCGACCAGTTGCTGGAATTCCTCGGCGATGCGCTCGCCCTTCAGCGTCGGGCCTTTCTCGCCGTCGATGTAGACAGGCGCCACCGGACGCTCGCCCGTTCCTGGCAGGCTGATGCCGAGGTTCGCGTGCTTGCTCTCGCCCGGGCCATTCACGACGCACCCCATCACGGCGACGGTCATCTGCTCGACACCGGCGTAGCGCTTGCGCCATTCGGGCATGCGATGGCGCAGGTGCGACTGGATGTCCTGCGCGAGTTGCTGGAAATACGTCGACGTCGTGCGCCCGCAGCCGGGGCAGGCGATGACCATCGGCGTGAACGAGCGCAGGCCCATCGTCTGCAGGATCTCCTGCGCGACGATTACTTCCTGCGTGCGGTCGCCATTGGGCTCCGGCGTGAGTGAGACGCGGATCGTGTCGCCGATACCTTCCTGCAGCAGCACCGAGATGCCCGCGGTCGACGCGACGATGCCCTTGGAGCCCATGCCGGCCTCGGTCAGGCCGAGGTGCAGCGCGTAGTCGCAACGGCGCGCGATGTTGCGATAGACGCCGATCAGGTCCTGCACGCCGCTGACCTTGCACGAGATCACGATGCGGTCGTGCGGCAGGCCGATCTCTTCGGCGCGCGCGGCACTTTCAAGCGCGGAGACGACCAGCGCTTCACGCACCACGTCGTTCGCCTCCAGCGGCTGCGCCTGCTTCGAGTTCTCGTCCATCAGTCGCGTCAGCAGGTCCTGGTCTAGGCTGCCCCAGTTGACCCCGATGCGCACCGGCTTGCCGTGGCGACAGGCCGTCTCGACCATCTCGGTGAACTGCGGGTCGCGCTTGGTCCCGCGACCGACGTTGCCCGGGTTGATGCGGTACTTCGCCAGCGCCTCGGCACACGCGGGGTGTTCGCGCAGCAGCTTGTGCCCGTTGAAGTGGAAATCGCCCACGATCGGCACCGACACGCCGAGTTGCGCGAGTCGCTCGACGATGTGCGGCACGGCGGCCGCCGCCTCGTCGGTGTTGACGGTGACACGCACGAGTTCGGAGCCCGCGACGGCGAGCGCACGAATCTGCAGCGCCGTGCCTTCGACGTCGGCCGTGTCGGTGTTGGTCATCGACTGCACGACTACGGGCGAGCCGCCGCCGACCGTCACCGGGCCGATACGGACGGGCGTGCTCTGGCGACGGGCGATGGGACTGCTCATGGATGCGCGGCCTTCGTGGCGGCGATCCAGCGATGCACGTTGGCTTCGAGCACGTCGAGCGGGATCGCGCCGCTGCCGAGCACCACGTCATGGAACGCGCGGATGTCGAACTGGTCGCCGAGCTGGGTCGTCGCCTCGCCGCGCAGCTGCTTGATCTTCAGCTCGCCGATCTTGTACGCGAGCGCCTGGCCCGGGTTGCCGATGTAGCGGTCGATCTCGTTGATGATGTCGAGCTCGGTCTTCGCGGCGTTGGCCTTGAAGTAGTCGATCGCCTGCTGCCGGGTCCAGTGCTTGTGGTGCAGGCCGGTGTCGACGACGAGGCGCACGGCGCGCCACATCTCGTACGTGAGCTGGCCGAACTTGTCGTACGGGTCATCGTAGAAACCCATTTCCTGGCCGAGGCTCTCGCTGTAGAGGCCCCAGCCTTCGACGAACGCGGTGGCCTCGAAGTCGCGACGGAACTTCGGCAGCTCGCCGAGCTCCTGCGCCAGCGAAATCTGCAGGTGATGGCCCGGCACGGCTTCGTGGATCGTCAGCACGGGAATTTCGTACTTCGGTCGTTCCTCGGGCTTGTAGAGGTTCACGTAGTAATAGCCCGCGCGCTTGCCGTCCATCGCCGGGCCCTGGTAGTAAGCCGTCGTCGTGTCCGG
>Ga0315287_10004695_pt1 | contig 13360 bp, 12 predicted proteins | sample YL17G11_0_MG_FD_205037 | JGI IMG/M metagenome (GOLD analysis project Ga0315287, IMG submission 205037) | Sediment microbial communities from Yellowstone Lake, YNP, Wyoming, USA - YL17G11_0 | ecosystem: Environmental > Aquatic > Freshwater > Lake > Sediment | place: USA: Wyoming | collected... | reverse complement strand
CAGTGTCGGGACCAATCCAGAAGCCCTTCATGACGGCCTCCTGATTGAACTTACCACTCGTGCTCTTTGCCTCTGCAGCAACCGGCTTGGCCGCGGGTTTGATCACGGCTTTGACCACGGGTTTGGCCGCGGGTTTGACCACGGCTTTGACCACGGGTTTCGCTGCCGGTTTGGCTGCGGGCTTGGCGCTATTGGCGGGCGCATTCGCTGTGAACGCGGCACACGACAGCACCACGTAGACCAGCGCCGCCAGCGCAAATACCAGCTTTCTATTTCGCATTAACAAAGCTCCTTTCGAAACAGTAGTATCAGAATCTTACTATAAATCCGCAAATGGGTCAACCTCGTATTTCGTGAACGCCATGAATGGCCGCTCCCCTGACCCGAGTTGCCTTGCCCAAACAAGCGTGTGTGGCGCGCGGCTCCGGGCAAAAGCGGCCTATAGTATAACGTATAAGAAGTCCAGCTAGTTCCCTGGTACGGGCTCGAATTTAGCTATGCCGCGGAAACGGCTATGACAACTTGCCCACCGAATTCGCACAATCAAGAGTTCCCGCGGCATGGTACGAGCTACCTGTAGAAATACACCAAAAGCAGCGTCACCAGGTTGTTGGTTGCGTGGCAGACCATCGATGGCAGCAGCGAACCTGTTTTCTCGCGGACAATCGCAAGGACCACCCCGAGCGCGATCAATGGAAGAAACTCGCCGGGAATCGTGGGGTGCACCGCAGCGAATATCACCGCCGATAGGACAGCCGCGCCCCACGCGTTCAAGCTGGACCTCAGCGCCGTAAAGAGGAACCCCCGAAAAGCGATTTCCTCGACCAACGGGGCGGCCAGCACCGCGACGACCAGAGACAGGATCATCGGCGCCCCGCCCTGTGTAATATCGGATATGATCGGGTGCTCCGGCGTTGGGATGTGCTCAAAGACCGTGTCGAGCAGCGACTTCATGATAATCGCGGCCACACCCACTAACGGCAGCGCGGCGCAATATGCGCCCAGGCCCCAGAGCACCTTGCTCCCCACGGGCCTGAACCGCAGGCCGATCTGGCCCGGGTCCTCACGAGTAAGCGTAGTCATATTCCGAAACGCAACCATGCCCAGGGCAATGGAGCCGATCATGCAGACTAACTGAAGAACTAGCTTGATCGACGTGTCAACTGCGTCTTCCTCTCCCAGGCCAGCGAAGCTCAACCCGATGCCCAGGAGCGCGCTCAGGCACAGATATGTGGCGAAGTAGACGACAAAACTGATGAGCGGCACGCTGGGCTGCAAGCGCGAGGCGGGAGCATTCCGGAGATCGGCCGCATAACGCGTGATAAACGCGATTCCCAACCCGAGCCCCGCCATGCCTATGATGACAAGCACCAGGTTCAACTAGGCGACCTCTGACCTGATGAGATCAGTGCCCTTCCGCCTGTCCAGCCAGTCCTGGTATACGCCCAGCATTGCCTTGAACTCGGACTCGAATCTGTCTCTGGTAGCCTGCAGCAGTTCGACATCGGCGCGATACTTCTCGGCCTCGGTCTGAGCATCCGCAATCATGCGCACGCGAGCGTGCTGGGCCTCCTGGATGATGGCCTCGGTCTGCTTGTGAGCGGCGACCCTGAGTTCATCCGCGCTTTTCTGCGCGAGTGTGAGCGCCTCGGTCATCGTGGACTCAATCTTGCGGACCCGGTCGACATCTTCCTGAAGCTGATCGACCTTGCGCTGAAGCTCGCACTTCTCTCTGATGGCGCCTTCGAGCGCCTCGCCCGCCGCGCGGACAAACTCGTCGACCTGGGCTTTGGAATAACCCCTCAGCGTCGTCTTGAACTGCGTGTGGAGTATATCAATAGGAGTAATAGACATCTTGCGCATCCTTTCGCATTATTAGACAATCCTCAGCAGAAATGCGAGGACTTGCAGACCAACAACCGCGATTAGCGGAGACAAATCGATATATCCGGTCCTGTTCGGCGGAATCATCTTTCGTATGGGCCGGTAGATAGGCTCGGTAATGGCCCGAAGCAGCACGACCATCGGATTGCGCCTATCCAAGCTGGGAATCCAGCTCAGGATGGCATCGATGATAATAATCCAGATCACGACTTTGACTGCAAGCAGTATCAGACCCATCCATACCACCTCACATATCGAGAAGCGTGATGGCCGCCTGCCCTGTATTGGAATGCAGTTGTGCACTCACGCCCGGTGTTTGCCGGTGTATCGGGACTTCAGTCCCGATACATGCCCTTGTTTCGGGACTGAAGTCCCGAAACACCTGGCTCCTGACGGTTAGCCCAACTCTTCGGACCTCTTCGTGGCGGCTTTCACGGCCTCGATCACAGCCGAGCGGAACCCCGATCTCTCCAAAGCATCTATACCCGCTATGGCCGTCCCCCCGGGGCTGGTGACACGATCTTTTAGCTCGCCTGGATGCTCTCCGGACTCCAGCACCATCCGGGCAGCCCCCATGACTGTCTGAGCGGAAAGCTTCATGGCGACGTCCCGCGCGAGGCCCACCCTCACGCCGGCATCCGCCAGGGCTTCCACCATTATGTAGATATACGCAGGCCCGCTGCCGCTGAGGCCGGTCACGGCGTCCATCATCTTCTCCTGGACTTCCAGGGACACTCCGACCGCGTCGAAGAACCTGCGGCCCATCTCCACGTGCTTGTCGGTGCAATTGTTGCCACGGCAGAAGGCGGTCGCGCCCGCCCTGACCATACACGGCGTGTTGGGCATGGCCCTGATGACCGCGGTACCATCGGGCAGGCGGGACTCGATAACGTGCAGTTTCACGCCCGCCGCGATGGACACCACCAATTGCCCGCCCTTGAGCGAGCCGCAAATCTGGGAAAGAGCCAGCGGCGTGATGTTCGGCTTGACAGCGAGCAGGATCACGTCGGCGCCACGCACCGCGGCGGCGTTGTCCGTCGTGGTCATGACCCCAAGCCTGGCCGCCAGATCCTCAAGTTTGGCCTGATCGATATCGGTCATCGTGACGTCTTTAGGCTCAAAAAGCCCGGCCTCGATCACACCCTTGCCAAGCGCGGCGCCTATCGCACCGGCGCCGATTACCGCCAGTTTGCCCATTTTGTCCTTTGTCATCAGCGCACCTCTCCAACAGAGACCGTAAGGACCCAGCACGAAAGCGCTGGGTCCCGGATTGGCTAGTTCTCGTGGAACAGGGCATTGACCTTGCGGTTGCCCGTGCCGTTTTCCACTTCGATGATGAAGTTGGCGGGGGTGAACAGATAGACCTTCTCACCCACCTTCTCGATATAGCCGTCTAGGGCATAGATCACTCCGCTCAGGAAGTCGATCACCCTGGTACAGACCTCGGGCGTGGCTTTCTCAAGGTTGACTATCTGCTGATGTCCTTCCTTGAGGCCGTCCGCCGCCTGCTGCGCGTTCTCGAATGACTGAATGGTCAGCCAAACGGATACGTAAGTCGGCCTGTTCGAATGCACCCGCACGGTGGTAGGTCTTCGTCTGCCACCCGGCTCTTCGATGTATTCCAGTTCGTCCTCTTCGTAGTCGACCCAGCCGATTCTTTCCTTGAACCGGCCCCACACACTTTTCGGTTGGTCGTCGTAGTCTTCTTGTGGTGCTGCTCTCACGTTTGTTACCCTCCCATTATGGTAATGGTCGCCAGTCATGGTTGGGTGTTGGGCGTCACTCCGATTCCGTGACTGAGCGCACCCCGCCGGGCATTCCTTTGCCCAGGCAGTAGATTAGTATTCGGTTGTCAACGTTTATCCAGGCTGCTCTACGCTCTCGGACCGAATATGGCCGTGCCGATGCGCACCACATTCGACCCCTCCTCGATGGCTGTCTCGAAATCCTGGGTCATGCCCATGGAGAGATAGAGCCGCTGCTCATCCGGCAGCTTGTCCCACAATGTTCTCAGCCCCGAGAAATACGGTCTGGTCTGCTCGGGATCGGCCACAAACGGGGCCATTCCCATCAGTCCACGGACCCTGATTCCCGGCAGGTTCGATATCGCATCGGCCAGCCTCAACGCTTCGAGCGCGTCCGCGCCGAACTTGGTCGACTCGCCGGATATCCTCACTTCCACCAGCACATCGATGTGCTTTCCGATCGCCTGGCCCCTGCGGGATATTTCCGCCGCCAGGGCTTCGTCATCCACGCTGTGGATCATACTAAAAAACTCCACGGCGTGCCGCGCCTTATTGCGCTGTAGATGGCCGATCATATGCCACTTCACCGCGTCCCCGATCTCGCCGTATTTGATCTCGGCTTCCTGGACGTAGTTCTCGCCGATATCGGTAACCCCGCAGGCTATCGCTTGCTTGATCTCCGCCACGCTCCGGGTCTTGGTGACCGTGACGAGGGTGATATCGTCTCCGGTGCGGCCCGTCTTGCGCGCGGCGGCGTCAATGAGCTGCCTCACGGCTTCCAGGTTTTCGGCGATATTCGGCATATTCCGCCATCGAGCTCTGCTGTCGATTGGTAATCACAAGATTACTAGCAACCGGACATCTACTAGTTGTATAGTATTACAGGATAATCCTTCCAGGTCAAGGGCTGCGCTACAAAAAAGTGCAGGAATCTAGGGGTGTACTTGGACAGGGCACGCCCAGCCTGCCATCCGGCCGGTCACATTGTCTCGGCGGTAGCTGAAGAATTCCTGCCTGGCAAAGCAGAATCCTGTTGGCGGTCTTCAGGTCAGGAAGCCTCATTTGTTCACTCACACGCTCCACACAGCCTGCAAGCGCCCAGGCTGCAGGGCGCGGTCGTATCCTCTCTCAATGCTTTCTTGTACTCAGCGAGCAGATAGCCTTTGTCGATAAGCATATCCAGGTGGTCCCAGGGCAGAAACTCATCTTCCGAACGCTCGCGATGGATATAGTGGGCCGAATCGGCTCCGGTGGCGCGCAGCGCGGCGCCATAGTCACCGCCGTTTCGAGCCGCCGCCACGAGGACCGCGCCCAGCCGACGATCACCGCGCGCAAGACAGCCCTGCACCAAGGCAAGCCTCGGGCTCTCGCCGGTGAACCGGGCGTTCTTGATGGACGAAATCCCCGACCGGAGCCTGGCGTATCGCTTCTTAAGCACGTTTTCGCGCTCCATCGCGTGCCACTGGAACGGCGTCCACGGCTTCGGAACGAAGCTGCTGGCGGACACTTGAAACTGGATGGCCGGAAACTCGCGCGACAGACGCCCGGTGAGACCGATAATCGCGGTAACGTCCCCGTCCGTCTCGGTCGGCAGCCCGATCATAAAATAGAGCTTCACGCGGGCAAAACCGGCCTCGCGCGCGGCGGACACGGCTTCGAGTATCTGCTCTTCGGCGCAGCACTTGTTTATCACCCTGCGAAGTCTCTCGGAACCGGCCTCGGGGGCGATGGTCAGCGTTCTCTGGCCTCCTTCGATCATCAGGCGGGCAAGCTCGGGACTGACGGTCTCCAGCCTCACGGATGACACGGTGAACTCCCCGCCGGCATCGACTATAGAGCGGCAGATATCCAGGGCCTCGGGATGATCAAACACAGCCGCGCCGACCAGGCCCGATCTGCTTCCGGATCGGAGATCATCCAATGCAACTCCGCGAGCGCGCGGCGGCCTTGTAATGTGGCCGGCAAGACAGAAACGACATTTCCTGGGGCAGCCTCTCGTCACTTCGACAAGGCCGATATCGCCGAACTCGGCTTCGTCGGTTCGGATAATGGAACTTGCCGGATAACACGCCAGGTCGCGCGCCACCGCCCGACGGACTCGGTATTCGACATCATACAGGCTGGGGACGTAAACGCTCGCAACAGACGCCAGAGCTTCCAACCGAGCCTTACGGGGCTTGCCCAACGAGGCCTCCATTGCATTCACGAGTTCGGGCAGCACCTCCTCGGCGTCGCCTATCACGAACGCATCGACGATATCGGCCAGCGGCTCGGGGTTGAAGGTCGCGCACGGCCCGCCTGCAATAACAATGGGGTCGTGATCATCTCGATCCCTACTCAGCGCGGGCAGGTTGGCAAGGTCGAGCATTCGGACCACGTTGATGTAGTCCAACTCGAACGATACGGAAAACGCCAGCGCGTGGAACTCCGACAGCGGGCGAAGGCTTTCAAGGGTGAAGATCTCAGTGTGGGTGCGGGCGTGTTCATCCATGTCGATTGCGTCGGGCAGGAACACTCGCTCACAGGATGCGTTGGGCATATCGTTGAGCATTCGATAGACCAATTGATAGCCCAGGGAAGCCATCCCTACCCGATACTCATTCGGAAACGCCAGGGCGATCCTAACTGCGGCGGCGCCGTCAATACTCAGCCCGCCGCGTTCGCTCGCGACTCTCGCCTTCGCTTTCTCAAACAGGTCCACTGCCATAGCTTCATGGTACGGTAACGATATGGATTGCGCAAGCGCGGAGCTAACACCAAGGGCCCGTCCACAGTGGACGAGCCCTTTCATTACGACTCTGTGATGCCGCTCAGGCCGCGCGTTTCCCGTGTCCATACGGCTGCTGCCGGTTGAGCTGGTTCGACTCCGAACCTACGGTGCTGACCTGCGGAGCGACATTCGAGCACTGCTGACATCGCCAATCCGCCAGAGCCTGCAAATGCTCTGGGACGTTATGGATCTCATTACCACATCTGCAACGCATAGTTGTACCTCTCTTCCAACGCGCCCGGCTGGGGATAGTCTCCGACCCGAAGCGCCCGCCGCTATTTGGCGTGACTTCGCAGCCACGTCTGGCTGCAAGCACAACCGTACTTATCTTACCCGAATCACCACGGGGGCTAATATCACGAATCGATTTGGGGACAATTTCCGGTATTGATACGGGGGAAATGTGGCAGGTTAGCTCAACTCGTCCTTCTGAATCCGGCTCATGAGCTCATAAACCGCCTGCTTCGGCGGCCTGCCGGTGAACAGAACGGCGTGGATTTGCTCGGTTATGGGCATGTAGACGTCGTGCTTGCGGCTGAGAAGATATGCTGCTTCGCAGGTCGGTATTCCCTCCGCGACCTGGCCGAGAATGGCAAGGCTTTCCTTAAGATCCTTGCCCTGCCCCAGCATGAGGCCGAGGCGGTTATTCCTCGAAAGCCGACTGGCGCTGGTGGCCATCAGGTCGCCGATGCCGGAGAGGCCAATGAACGTCTTGGGATCGGCTCCCAGCGCTGCCCCCAGGCGAGTGATTTCCATAAGGCCGCGCGTGAGAAGAGTGGCCTTGGTGTTGTCGCCGTAGCCCAATCCGTCGGATATGCCCGCGCCGATGGCGAGCACGTTCTTGAGCGCCCCTCCCATTTCGACGCCTATCACGTCCGCGTTCCGGTAAACCCTCAGGCTGGGAGATGAGAAAAGCTCCTGCGCTCTCGCGGCCCGGTCGGCGTCACGAGAAGCTACCACTGTGGCGGTGGGGACGTTGTTGGCGAGTTCCACGGCAAGGTTCGGGCCCGAGAGCACGACGCAGCCCGCGCCGAACTCTTCGCCCAGTTCCTCGGCGATCACTTCCGAGCCGCGCAGGCCGGTTTCGCTTTCGAGGCCCTTGCCCGCGTAAACCAGCAGGGCGTCGGTTCCGATCCTACCCTTGATCGCCTTGACAACCTCGCGCACACCTGTGCTGGGCAGCGCAAGCACGACCGTGTCGCAGCCACAAAGGGCATCGTCGAGGTCGGATGTGCTCGTCACCGAATCCGGCAGCATCGCCCCCGGCAGGTACTGAGCGTTCTGGCGCACGAACTCGATGTTCGCCGCCATGTCCCGGCGCCTGCCCCAGAGCTTGACGGGGTAACCTTTATTTCCAAGAAGAATGGCCAGGGCCGTGCCCCAGCTTCCTGATCCCAATACTGTGATGCTCATTTCCGGCCTCGTCATTCGTTCAAATACACCCTCGGCACCCTCTGGCTGATGTTGCAGAGGACTTCATAGGAGATCGTGCCGATCTTCGCGGCGACTTTCGACAAGCTCAGATAATCATATCCGCCGCCATAAAGGACCACCTCGTCACCGACCTCGACGCCGGGTACGTCGGTCACGTCAATGAGAATCTGGTCCATGCAGACCCGCCCGACAATCGGCACTCGATAGCCTCGCACAGCCGCCTCACCCTTGTTGGAGAGCAGCCTGGAATAGCCGTCAGCGTAACCGACCGGGAGCGTGGCGATGGTCGATGTCCGCTCGGCGACAAACGTCCTGCCGTAGCTCACGGTCGTGCCCGGCGCGACTTCCTTAACGAACACTATCCGGGTCTTGAAGGTCAGGGCTTCGTAAATAGCTATACTCCGTTCGACCTCATCGGACGGATAACAGCCGTAGATCATAATGCCGGGACGGACGGCATCGAAATCGGCCTCGGGGAACGCGAGTATTCCCCCGCTGTTCGATGCATGGGCTATCTGGACCTCGACACCCGCGGCCCTCACCGAAGCAACTATCGACCCGAACTGGGCGATCTGCCGATGGGTGAATGACTTGTCGGCCTCATCCGAACTCGGGAAGTGCGTGAACAGTCCCTCGACACATATCCCCGGCAGAGCGCTGACGGCCCGGGCAAACTCCACGGCATCTTCTGGCCTGATGCCTATTCGGCCCATGCCGGTATCGATCTTGATATGGACCAACGCTCGCTTGCCCTGAGTGACGGCGGCCCTCGAAAGCGCCCGCGCGAGGTCGATTTCGCAGACCGTGGTCGCCATGTCCAGCCGCACGGCATCTCCGGCGGCGTCGGGCGCCGTGCAGCCCAGGATCAGCAGCGAAGCGTCGATCCCGGCGGCCCTGAGTTCGCTGCCTTCCTCCACGCACGCCACGCACAACACGTCCGCGCCGGCATCCAGGCAGGCCCGGCTGACATGCGCGGCCCCATGCCCGTAGCCGTTGGCTTTCACTGCGGGCATTATCCGAACGCCGGCCCCCACCCTCCGGCGAATGGCCCGGATGTTATCTCTTATCGCCGACAAATCGACCTCGGCGTATGTTGGTCTCTGCATTTTCAATCTACTCAGCATTACGTCTGGCATGAATGCTCCCGTTCCCCCTCACCCCAACCCTCTCCCGCAAGGGGAGAGGGGGTCCCGGCGTGTGCCATTCCGAGCTAAACGAAGCCTCCAAGTATGTCATTCCGAGCGAAGTCGAGGAATCTGCTTTTTCCCTTCCCTTTTCGTGCTTTCCCTTATTTCTGCCTTTCGTGATTACTCCCTTCCGTTTCGGGCGTCATCAGATATAACGCCCCGTTAAGTACTTATGACTTTCAACTTTCAACTTACAACTTCCAACTTATGACCCATCTCCCACCATCCGATTCCTCAACACGCCTATCTTGTCGACGTGGACTTCCATCACATCGCCGGGATGGACGGGGGCGATGCCCTCGGGCGTGCCGGTGGCGATGATGTCGCCGGGGTGGAGCGTGAAGTAATGCGATATCCAGCTTATCATAAACGGCACGCTGAATGTCATGGACCGGGTGTTGTCGCTCTGCCGCAGTTCGCCGTTTACATAGAGCTTCACGTCGAGTTCGATGGGCTCGCCTATCTCATCCGGCAGCGTGATGCACGGGCCGATGGGACAAAACGTATCTATCCCTTTGGAGACAAACCACGGCTGCCTGCGCTCCTGGAACGTCTTTTGAAGATCGCGCGCGGTGACATCGTTAAGCGCCGTGTAGCCCGCCACGTACGACATCGCCTCGCTTTCGGGGATGCTCCAACCCATCTTCCCTATGATAACCGCCAGTTCGGCTTCGGGATCGACCCGCGTGAGGCCCTTCTTGTAAATGACATCCTCCTCGGGCCCGACAATCGACGTCACGGCCTTGCCGAAGACAATGGGCTCGGTCGGAACCTCGGCGCCGGTTTCCCTGGCGTGCGCGGGATAGTTCCGGCCCAGGGCATAGATCGCGCCCGGCCGGCTGATCGGAGCCAGGAGCGTGAAGTCTTCCGCGTCGTTGAGGTCTTCAAGGAGATTGTGACTTTCCACAAAGCTCTCTATCCCCCGGAGCAGTTCCACGTCCACAAGGCCGGCGTTGAGCAGGTCCATCATATCGGAAACGATGGGGACGCAGAGATTGCTCGCGACCGCGTATATCTCCAGCGCGCGAATCAGATCGTACGGGCCATTTAGATCGTCCCTCAGGATGCCGACGGACTCGCTGCCGTCCGCGCGTCGATAGCTGACAAGTTTCATGATCCAGTTTACTCCTCCACACCTACATCGGCAGCGCCATCTGGAGCGGGTCCACCGAGTAGAGCCGCCACACGACCGATTCGATCGCGGCCCTGGCTGATTCCAGCCTCCGCGTGGTCTGCGCGCTGGGCGATTCCCGGTTCCGCAAAGTAAGATCGCTGACGAGCCCACCCAGCCTCACGAGCAAATCGTGCACGACATCCGACCGCTCCGGCGCGGCCGCCAAACACTCCGCAACGAAGTTCCCCAACTCGGGAAACCGCCCCCCTGAGCCCGCACCGGATGCCTCGTTCTCGAAAACGGCCCAGCCCTTTGCCGCAAGCCCCGCGCGCGCCCGGTGCGGCGTGTGAAACTCGATGCGTCTTATCGGCAGCCGGCGGATGTCCTCTATTTCGAGCTGGGGATGGACGAACTTATACCCCGTGACCGTCCGATGGATGTATTCGTTCATCACCTCGGAGTTCAGCAAGCACAGCAAGTAAAACTCATCCATCCCCGGCGCGCGCAGTTCGATGCCATACACGGACTGCGGAAACACGTAACCCGGATGCTCGCCCACGGGCCTGTCCAGAGCCGCGATCAGCCTGGGTGAACTCTTCTGGACCAAAATCTTGCTCCCAGCATAGCGCTCAACCGGCTTGCGAATCGCGGACGTCTTGATCCTGCGCCCTTCCCATATTATCTGATATGGCTTGATGCTCTGTCCACCCAGCAGCATCGGGTAGTCGCCGTCCTCGCTTGTGATGGCGGCCTTTCCGACCTCCTCGCCCCGGTAGATCGCCCTGATGTTGAGCTTCTCCAGCGGCGCGAACGGAGGCTGGTAGCTGCCGAGAGCCATATCCGAGCCGTGTATCCGGCGGATGATGCCCCCGAAGGGCTCCTGCTCAAGTAAGTATACGAACTCCGCCCGTTTTTGCGCAAGCACCGTCGCGATTCTAACTGGACACCCAAGCTCGCGCGCGGTCTGCACGGGCCGCCGAGCGAAGCTGTCGCGGTCCGCGGCGCGCTCTATGCGAGACGCCACGAATGTCTCGGCGGTCCTGGCGACATTCCGGCAGACCGGCACGACATTGGCAACCTGCGCATCGGCAAACGCGCCGGGCAGATGGAGCATTGAAAGCATCGTCCACTCCTCCGCCAGCACCCTGCGGATCCCTGCCGCGTTGCCCCGGACAAGCATGGGATCGGGCAGGACCATCGAAAGCATACCGCCCGGCCTCACCAGCCCGCCCGTAACGGCTTCCTCAAGGAATCGCAAGTAACTGTCCGATTGCCCACTGGCGCTCGATGATGATCGGCCAACGGCAAGCCTGTTCTTGGATGCGATATACGGCGGATTGCCGACCACTGCGTCGAATCCGCCCCGGCTCACGGAAAACACCTCCGGGAACGCGCTCGACCATTCGAGCGGCCCGCATTCCGGATCGGTCCCCAGAACGTCCCCGCACAAAATGTGAGCGTTGATCGAACCGGCGATGCCGTCGGCGAATCCCGAAGCCGCCCAAACGCAGAACCGCGCGATTTCGACCACAAGCCCATCGACGTCCACGCCATACACACACTCCGCGGCGAGCCTGGCCCTGAACCCGTCGAGTCCGCCGCCGCTGTTCCCTGCCTTTCGGGCCAGATGCTCGATCGCGGCGCACAAGAAATCTCCGCCTCCCACGGACGGGTCCAGCACCTTGAGCCGCGCAAGGCGCTCCCGAGGCGGGCGTCTGCCAAGCTCGTGCAGGATATCCTCGGCCTGCGCGCCCACCACGCTTTCCACGATATACTCAACGAGATAGGGCGGCGTGAAGTATACACCGTCCTCTTTTCTGCGCCTGTAGCTGGCCTGCAGTCCCTCGCCGGACTTCGAAGGCTTGAGCGCCAGCAGCGCCTGATACGCGCTCCCGAGCCAGTTGAGCGGCATCATCTGAAAGTAGATAGGGCTGATCGGCGAATCCACGGGGTGGAGCAGCCCACGCGCCATCGCCTCAAGAAGCTCGGCGGCACACCTCTCATCCTCGGGAATTGCGAAAATCCCGATCCCCGAAGAGGCGTATATCTCCTCGCAAGCCTGCTCGTAAGCCTTGCCGGTCCCTGCGCCTTCGGACGCCGCAAACAGCGCCTCCGACGCCCTGCGCATCGGTTCCGCCGCGCGGGCGCTGCCAGGCGCCCGCTGAGCGCCGACAAGCACCGCAAGCATTCGCATCACCTGGCGTATGCTCGCCCCAAACGCGCGCCCAGGCTCGACCCGGTCCATTTCGGTGACGGATGAATACAGCGCCGCCAGGCTCGCGGCGCACCTGGCTGCGAACTGGTCGATCTCACTGATGCGTTTGCTGTCTTTTGCGAGCAGTCCCATCGTCTCCCCGACTTCCCGACTCTCGACTTCCCCTCTTGTAGGCTTATACTAATTAGGCCCCGCATCCTTCCATCGGCACTGCGGAAGTGGAAACTGGTAATTAGCACAGACTATGCAGGCGCGGGCTCAAGGCATAACTAGTGTGGAACAAATGAAGCGCCCAGTCCGAGTGGAGCGTTGAGCAAAAATGAGTTTGCTGGGCTGCTGTCGAGAGCGGTTGTCATTGACCAGGCGCTGTGCCGATTGTCTGGGCGGTCACTCACGGTGATTCCGATAGGACCGTCCCAAGGTGCGGCTTTTGACCAGCGATAACTCCTCGCCCAGCCCAGCTCCTCTCTCAAGGCGCTTCGATACTGACTACAACTTGGGAGCAGCCCACCTGAACTATCGAATGGGCCTGAGTTGCTCGTAGTCATGGATGATGCAGCCAGCACAGCAGAGGAGGCCGACTAAAAATGAGAATACCTGAAGCAAAGCAGTACCTCGGACAGCGTTGCGCGGTCACTTACCGCGACAGACACGGCGACGAAGTCACAAGCAGTCTACACGTGCAGGATGTTGCGTTCGTTCCCCTTTACGGCGCATACCTGATAGGCGATATGGAGGATGTGTCCCTGGATCGAATTACCAGTATCAGCGCCTTGGAGTAGTTGATCCATCGTCCTTACACAGCGGAAGGTTGCGGGCGTTATCCTGGCGGTCAGCCGGGCTAAGGCCCGCAATCTTCTTAAGGAGGCAGCCCACTATTGCTGCTAGTGCCTATCCAACTTATATGACCTAACAGTTTGTGGTATAATAGCAGTCGAGGTGCTGCTTATGCCACGAGCTAGAATGCGAACATTGACAGACGATGAGCGGAGTGTTGTTAATACGCGGCTC
>Ga0315287_10004694_pt1 | contig 13360 bp, 8 predicted proteins | sample YL17G11_0_MG_FD_205037 | JGI IMG/M metagenome (GOLD analysis project Ga0315287, IMG submission 205037) | Sediment microbial communities from Yellowstone Lake, YNP, Wyoming, USA - YL17G11_0 | ecosystem: Environmental > Aquatic > Freshwater > Lake > Sediment | place: USA: Wyoming | collected... | reverse complement strand
AGCAACCCAGCTTGTAGTCAAACATCTGGTCAACCGTTCTCGTTCTTCCCGAAGTCGTCATAAGGCTCAACGCAATAAACGCTACTCAACTTAATCTAACATTGTCGAGGTAGTTACTTATCCGAATTGAGACGTATCCTTTCATGAGAGTTTCATCAGAGAATCCAGGAACAATACTCCGCGCCTGGTTTTTTGCTGTAAAATCCTGTCTGTGCTTAAAAGACTGATCAAAATGGCCTTCCAGCTGGCGGTTATTCTGCTTGTCCTCGCGTTCGCAGCTTTCCTGTTGCCTCGCTTAATTACAGCTGTCTATGCCGCCTCACGCACCTATTCCGCCGATGACTCGCCAACACGACCGGTTGCCATTGTTTTCGGAGCCGGGCTCCATCGTGACGGGACACCCACCACGGTGCTCAGTGACCGGGTTGAGACTGCCGTTGAATTGTATAAACAGGGTAAGGTAAAAAAACTGCTGATGAGCGGCGACAACCGTTTCGCAAACTACAACGAACCGGAAGCCATGCGGCAGTACGCCCTTCAACTCGGAGTGCCTGATGAGGATATCGTCCTGGATTATGCCGGGCGACGCACCTATGATACCTGCTACCGCGCTGGAGCCATTTTTGGAGTCAAGGATGCCGTGCTTGTGACCCAGCTCTTTCACCTCCCGCGCGCCATTTACATTTGCAATAACCTCGGTTTGGAGGCAGTGGGCGTGGAATCAGACCGTGCCTACTACCGGAAGCTCGCACGTCTCGTCTGGAATGCACGCGAACTCCCCGCCACCCTCACCGCGCTGGTGGAGGTCCATCTGACCCACCCCCTGCCGGTGCTCGGCGAACCCGAACCCATCTTCCCGGAGGTAACTGCCAAATGACCCGTGACGAAATCGTTGCCCTGGTCCATGAATACATCAAGAATGAAAACCTGTTCAAACACATGCTGTCCGTAGAGGCTGCCATGCGTTTTTATGCTGGGAAATTTGACGAGGACGTCGACCTTTGGGGCAACACCGGGCTGCTGCACGACTTCGACTGGGAAATCCACCCGACCGCCGAACAGCATCCCCAGGATGGCGCAATCATCCTGCGCGAACGAGGTGTGCCCGAGGTGATGATCCGGGCCATCCTCAGTCACGGGATCAATACCGGGGTCACCCGTGATTCCCTCATGGAAAAAGCCCTCAACGCCTGCGACGAGATCACCGGTCTCATTACTGCCGTTGCCCTGGTCAGGCCATCACGCTCGCTCTACGACCTCGAGCCCTCCTCAGTGAAAAAGAAGTGGAAGGACAAGGCGTTCGCTGCCGGGACGAATCGAGAGGAGATGGAAGAAGCCGCCCGCGAGTTTGGGGTGGAATTGTGGGAGCACGTTGGCAACGTCATCGCCGCCATGAAGCGCATCGCGCCTGAACTGGGGCTGGTCGGAAATATCCAACAATAAATCAAGACCGGACGGAAAATTCTTCCGTCCGGTCTTTTCATCACGAGGCTAGCCCGGGGTCAGCCACCCGCGCGGGTAATGATTCTTCAGCGTCCCCTGCACGCCTTTCCCCCAACCAATTGGAAAGCCATTCACGCACACCACCGTCCATCCTGTCGCCTCCGCCGGGACGCTCTCGCCGCGCAAGTAAGCCGCCAGCAGCGAACTATCGGCAGGAAAGCTCAATATGTTATTAATCTCATCCGGCTTCAAGTGTAGCGCAAGCGGATGTGCCGGCTCAAAGCGATCCTTTTTGAAAAGTCCCAGCCAGACGCCGGTGTGGACCATTCGCAAACGCCCAAAATCAGGCAGGTCATCAGGTATGAAGTACAACCGGTCGCCAACCGCCCGCAGCCGGTCTTCATCCCAATCGACTCGCAGCACCTTAGCTGCAAATTCCTGCCAATGCCCCGTTTGGAATTTTGAAAGACGAGCCAGTTGCGAACCCCCGACTCGTTCTTTAATCTCGTCATCTTTTCTCCGCAAGAGACAGGCAAAGTGACCTTCACCCTCGATCCGGTGCGGGAAAAGACGAACAGCCTTCTTCAAATCAGTGGACAAATCCGCCTTCATCCAATCCGGTCGTCCTGTCATAAAACCTGAATACCGATTCAATTCCGCAACTTCATAATCCGGAAATCCATCAAGAAATCCAGCGATCACGCCTTCATTTTCTTCCGGGGCAAAAGTGCAGGTGGAGTATAGTAAGTACCCGCCCGGCCTGACCAGTTTCCCTGCCATGCGCAGGATGTTACCCTGACGTATGGCGCAGCCCTGCACCATCTCAAGCGACCAGTCTGCTCGGGCACCCATGTCCTTGCGGAACATGCCTTCACCTGAGCAGGGAGCATCCACCAACACCCGGTCAAAGAAAGGACCGAAATGGTCGGCCAGGTTTTCCGGTGTCTCGTTGGCAATGACCACATTTCCGGCGCCCCAGCGTTCCACGTTTTGCGCAAGATGACCCACACGTTTGGTTTTGATCTCATTGGCAACAAGCAAACCCTGCCCTTGCATTATTGCCGCAAGATGAGTGGTCTTTCCACCCGGTGCGGCTGCGAGGTCCAGCACACGTTCTCCCGGCCGCGGGGCAAGGAGTTCCGCGGGTGCCATAGCGGAAGGATCCTGTAAGTAATACAGCCCTGCCTGATGGTAAGGATGTTTCCCCGGCTTTTCTTCGCTCTCCAGAAGATAAGCTGAATGTGCCCAGGGAACTTGTTCACCCAGTGCAAAAAGCGAAATCGCGCGGAATTGGTCTGTCGCTATCTTTAACGTGTTCACCCTCAATCCCGAGCGAGGGCTGGCGTTGAGCGATTCGGAAAATGCCGGAAACTCATCCCCAAGATAATGAGCCATCCGGTCGAGGAATAAAAGGGGGAGCGATACTTTCTCAACAGCAGGCATCGACTACATTATAAGGTCACATCATAGGCAAGGGTGAAGTAGAATTGAAATGGTTGTAATCACGAAATCACAGGAGCATCCCTTGCGTTTCGAAGATTTGAATTGGATGGATGTTGAGGAATATCTCAAACATGAAGACCGCCTGCTGCTGGTGTTAGGCGCGACGGAGCAGCATGGGTACCTTTCCCTACTGACAGATATCAAAATCCCCATGGCCTTGGCGGATTCTGCCAGTCAGCAAACTGGTGTCCTGGTTGCGCCGCCGCTCAACTTCGGTTGCTCACCTTATTTCCTCTCTTATCCGGGAACACTCTCGTTGCGTGTGACAACATTTATTGCTGCCGTGGAGGACCTAGTACGCTCTGCCTATGGAGCCGGATTTCGGCGGATTCTGGTGCTCAATGGTCACGGCGGTAACTCGCCGGCACGCACTCAACTGGCAGAGATCGCCGGGAGCATGCCGGGCATCCAATTACGCTGGTATGACTGGTGGCTATCCCATTCCGTGGAAATGGTCGCTGAAAAACACGGCATCAAACCGACCCATGCTAACTGGCTGGAGGCATTTCCATTCACCACTGTGGGTGAACTGCCGGCGGAACCGAAAGATCCGCCCTCCGTTCCGGGAATCATGGACGCCGAGACAGCCCGCAAGGTTTATGGAGACGGATCTTTCGGCGGGCCATATCTTGCCAGTGACGAAGTGATGCACGAGCTATATGCAGCTGTCCTGTCGGACATCCTGCAATTGCTTAAGTTCGAATAATCGAGCCATAGCCGGTCCGATTTTGGGATACTGGAGTAAATTTAAGGAAGTTGCCTCTTGACTTATAGTTTTTCGGCTGTATAATTTACCAGTTACAAAGTATTCACAGATTATTCCAGCTCAGCAAGCGCTTGAGAGTAAGTCTCTCGCGCTTGCCTTTATTCGTCTCTTTTATGGGCTGGTGGAATTATCATCCGATTATCCCCCCAGGAGGATGTGGCATTGGAAACCAAAGGATTGACCGCGCTCCGAATTACCCTTGCATCGCCGGAGACCATCCGCAGCTGGTCTTACGGCGAGGTTCTCAAACCGGAAACCATCAATTACCGCCGCCTGCGCCCCGAAAAGGACGGCCTCTTCTGCGAGGCCATCTTCGGCCCCACCCGCGACTGGCAGTGCTACTGCGGAAAATACAAGAATCCCCGCTATAAAGGCATCATCTGCGACAAGTGCGGCGTCGAAGTGACCCGCGCCTCCGTTCGCCGCGAACGCATGGGCCATATCACCCTTGCGACTCCCGTCGCCCACATTTGGTACACCCGCCGCATCCCCTCTTACCTGGGGCTGCTGCTTGACCTCCCTCGCCGCAACCTCGACCGCGTGTTGTACTTCGCGCAATACATCATCACCTACGTCGATGAGGAAGCCCGTCAGAAGGCGCTCAAACGCCTCGAAGATGAAATCTCCGTCTCAGAGCGCGAACAGGCCGGCCAGATCAACGCCAAGATTGCCGAGGTCAAGAAGTCCCGTGATGTGGAGCTGAAGGGAATCTCCGGCCGCAAGACGCAGTTGGAGAGTTCCTATGACGAATTGCTCGCTTCCCGCCTCGACCCGATCATGAAGGAAGGCCAGAAGCTGGAATCCACCCTCCAGGAGGAGATGGGCAATCCGGCGGTGAAGGCCATCCGCTTTGACGCCACAGGCGAAGTGATTGCCAAAGCTGGAGAAACAATCACTTCGGCAATGATCTCCAAGGTCCAGAAGAACGTCAAGGAAAAACTTGAAGCGCTCGAAAGTGAGCTCAAGGACAGCAAGAGCCGGGAATTGGAACATCTCGATTTGGAAGGCCAGCGCATACGGGCTGCTGCGGATCTAAAGATGGAAGACCTCCGCAACCAACTCGAGGATCAAACCACCAACAGTCAGGATACAACCTCCCGCCAGCGTGACGAGCTGATGGAGTTGCGCCCCTTCACCTTTCTGAGCGAAATCCGCTTCCGTGAATTGAAGCAGCGCTGGGGACAGGTGTTCCGCGCGGACATGGGTGCCGAAGCCTTTTATGACATCCTGCGCCGGGTGGATCTGGAAAAACTTTCAGAGGAACTCTGGCACGAAGCGCGCACTTCCAAATCCAAACAGAAGCGCAAGAGGGCTACCACCCGCCTGAAGGTTGTGGAAGCTTTTCGCCGCTCAGGCAACAAACCCGAGTGGATGATCATGACCATCCTGCCGGTTATCCCCCCGGACCTGCGCCCGATGGTGCAGCTGGATGGCGGCCGTTTTGCCACCTCTGACCTGAACGACCTCTACCGCCGTGTGATCAACCGCAACAACCGTCTCAAGCGGTTGCTTGAGCTGGGCGCACCGGACGTCATCGTCCGCAACGAGAAACGTATGCTCCAGGAAGCGGTGGACAGCCTGATCGACAACTCCCAGCGCGGCAAGGCACTTTCACGCCGGGGCCGCCGCGAACTCAAATCCCTGAGCGACATGCTCAAGGGAAAGAAAGGCCGTTTCCGCCGCAACCTGCTCGGCAAGCGCGTGGATTATTCCGGCCGCTCCGTGATCGTCGTTGGCCCGCAATTGAAACTTTACCAGTGCGGTCTCCCCAAGGCCATGGCACTGGAGCTCTTCCGCCCATTCGTGATCGCGAGGCTGGTGTCTCACAACTATGCTGCCAACGTCAAGGGCGCACGCCGCTTAATTGAGCGCAACCGTCCCGAGGTTTGGGAAGTGCTTGAAGAGGCCATCAAGGAACGCCCCGTCCTGCTCAATCGCGCACCCACCCTGCACAGACTTGGCATCCAGGCCTTTGAGCCGCTCCTGATCGAAGGCTCAGCCATCCAGCTCCATCCGCTTGTAACCACCGCCTTCAACGCGGACTTTGACGGCGACCAGATGGCCGTCCATGTTCCGCTTTCGATCAAAGCCGTTCAGGAAGCCCGCCGGCTGATGCTGGCTTCGAAAAACCTGCTGAAGCCTGCCGACGGCGAGCCGATCATTTCGCCGTCGAAGGACATGGTGCTGGGTGTCTACTACCTGACCATGATGGACAAACGTGCGCACAGGGGCGATGGACGCAATTTTGCAGACATGGACGAAGTGGTGCTGGCTTATGAGCTTGACCAGGTGGTCGTGCACAGCAAGATCAATATCCGCGCCACGACCTGGTACGACGATCAAGGCAGCCGCCTGGCTGAGCCCGAGACGCGGATGATCGAAACGACCGTTGGCCGTGTCATCTTCAACCGTATCCTCCCGCCGGATGTTGTCTTCGTCAACCAAGTGCTTGAAAAAGGCGGCGTGAAGGATCTGATCGCAGAAGTATATGAGATCTGCGGGCAGGAAGTTACGACCGATGTTGCCGACAAGGTTAAGGATATCGGCTTCCAATATGCCATGCGCTCCGGCATCACCCTGGCAGTTGCAGACATCACCATCCCCTCTGCGAAAGAAGAGATCATCGCCAGCGCTCTTAAGGAAGTTGAGCTCGTTCAGCGTGATTTCCGCCGGGGTCTGCTCACCGACCAGGAGCAGAACGAGCGTATCATCCAGATCTGGCAAAAAACAACCGAGGATGTCGCGAAAGCCGTCCGCAAGAACATGGACCCGAGCGGCAACCTCGCCACCATGGCGAATTCCGGCGCGACAAAAGGCGGCTTCGGCCCCATCTCGCAGTTGGCAGGCATGCGTGGCTTGATGGCTGATCCGTCCGGGCGCATTATTCCACTGCCCATCCGATCCAACTTCCGCGAAGGCTTGACCGCCCTCGAATACTTCATCTCCACCCATGGTGCGCGCAAAGGTCTTGCCGATACCGCTCTCCGTACAGCAGACGCTGGCTACCTGACCCGTCGTCTTGTGGATATCGCCCAGGATATTATCATCAACGAGCACGACTGCGGTACCAAAGAAGGCATTTACCTCCGCAAGTCCGATGACGTTGCCGGGCAATCCCTGATGGTTCGCATTTACAGCCGTCTGGCTGCTGAACGTGTGCTCGACCCGGATACCGGAGAAGTCCTGGCCGAACCGGACACCATCATCGACCATGAATTGGCGCGCAAGATAGCAGCCACCAATGTCGAACAGATCAAAGTCCGTTCAGCGCTGACCTGCGAACTGCGGCATGGCATCTGCTCCAAGTGCTATGGCATCGACCTGGGCCGTGGAAACATGGTGGAACTCGGCGCAGCGGTCGGCATCGTCGCAGCCCAGTCCATTGGTGAGCCTGGCACCCAACTCACCCTGCGTACTTTCCACACCGGCGGTGTGGCCGCTGGCGGCGACATCACCACCGGTCTCCCCCGCGTGGAAGAGCTCTTCGAAGCACGTAAAATGCCCAAAGGCGAAGCGTTCGTCAGCGACATCCAGGGCGTTGCGCACATCGTCCAATCCGATAAGTATGCCGACATGCGGCTGGTTCGCATTGAACATGCTGATATGATCAGCGACAGCTACGATATTCCAAAGGAATGGAAGATCGTGGTCAAGGAAGAGAAGGAAGTCAAGCCGGGTGATATTCTGGCGAAATTGGAAGACGCCACCATCGCAACGCAGCATGGCGGGCGCGTGCGCATCGAAAAGAAGCGCACCGTCATTATCTCCTATGAGCACAAGGAGGAGATGGAATACGAAATTCCGTCCACCCTGCGCCTGTTGGTCAAGGAAGGTGAACACGTCGAACCCGGACAGCCGCTGACCGAAGGGTCGCTCAACCCGCACCGCGTGCTGCGCATCCAGGGTCGCGAAGCCTGCAATATGTACCTGCTGATTGAAATCCAGAAGGTGTACCGCTCACAGGGTCAGAACATCCACGACAAGCATTTCGAAGTCATCATCCGCAAGATGATGAGCAAGGTGCAGGTCACCAAGCCGGGTGATACCAAATATCTGCCCGGAGATGCCGTCGAGCGGCTGGAGATCCAACGCATCAACGAACAGATGATTTCAGAAGGCAAGCAGCCGGCAAAATTTGTCGAGATTCTGCTGGGAGTCACCAAGGCTTCGCTCAGCACCGACTCGTTCCTTTCAGCCTCCTCGTTCCAGCACACCATCAAGGTGTTGGCAGGCGCTGCGATCGCATCCACGACCGATCCGCTCTATGGATTGAAGGAGAACGTGATCATAGGCAAGCTGATCCCGGCCGGCACTGGCTTTATCCATGGCCGCTTCACATTGGCTGAAAAAGCCATACGCGAAGCTGGCTCTTCCCAGTGGAGCGAAATTCCCGACAGCGGGGATTAGTTTAGGATGATTTACTGGGCGGCTCGTATGAGCCGCCTTTTTTTGTTAAAATCAATGCATGCCCATCTCATCCCACCCCAAGGCTGTTCTCAAAAAACCCATAGGGTCTATCACCCGAGGGAAGACTGCCCCCAATCGACTGCGTCGGGTCGATAGTTTTATAACAGTGTATGAACACGGGCTGCTCAAACGCACAGACGGAGATTTTGCCCGCGCCCTATTTGTTGACCTTGGTTTCGGCGCAGAGGCAACAACCACATTAGAATCTGCAGAAAGATTTCGAAAGTGGAATCCTTCTCTACAGGTGCTTGGTGTGGAGATCGACCCGGAGAGAATCGCCAGCGCCCAGCATTTTACTAACTCTAAGACATTCTTCCGCTTGGGCGGCTTTAATCTACCCCTGCTTCCAGGTGAGACTGTGCGGCTCATCCGTGCATTCAATGTCCTGCGGCAATATGACGAGGCAGAATTTGAGCCAGCGTATGAACGACTGGCGCACTATGTACTGCCAGGCGGGTTGATGATCGAGGGAACGTCTGATCCGTATGGGCGTATCTGGGTGGCAAATATTGCGCGAAAATCTTTGGGTGAAACCGGGTGGGTGTTTGAAGCACTGGTATTCAGCACCAACTTTCGGTCCGGGTTCGACCCTGCGCAATTCCAAGCGGTCCTTCCAAAAAACTATATCCACCATGTGGTTCCAGGTGAACAAATATATGATTTTTTTGAAGCATGGAAACACTCAGCGGAAGAAACCGTCCAAGCCAAAGTGTGGGGAGCACGCCAGTGGTTTGGCGCTGCCGCTAAGAAACTAGCAGCCAAAGGCTATAATGTCAATCTTCAAAGGAAATGGCTGACTAAGGGTTGGCTGATCTGGGAAAATGGATTGAGGGGTTTGTTTGAATAACAAAAGAGTGTTTCTCAAATTTTTACCATATTTACTTGCTTTATTCTTTTTTGTTGCCCTCTTCACAGCGGGGTTATTGATCTACAAAGATTTTGGAGTACCAATAGACGAATCATACCAGCTCCAAGTTGCGCAAAAGAATCATAGCTATATATTCGATGGTGACCCGACTCTGTTATCGTTTAAGGACCGTTATTACGGTGTGGTATTCGAATTGCCACTCTTCTGGGCATCTACACGCTTCACTGGCCCAGAAACAGTGTCTGCCCGTCACTTGTTACTATTTCTTGCTTTCTTGGCAAGCCTGGTAATTTTTTATTTTTTAAGTCTTCGACTATTTCATAATTCCTGGTGGGGTTTGTTAGCTGTATTTACATTGGCAGCAAGCCCGCGGATATTTTCAGATGCATTTTACAATTCAAAAGATATCGCCTTTATGGATGTATTCATATTGTCAATATGGACGTTAGTATTAGCCGTTGATATACCGGAAAAACGCAAATGGCTTTACACCTGTGTTCTGGTGTTTGTGCATGCCTTGGCAAGTTCATTATTGATCGGGACGCGAATAGCAGGTGTAATGATTGTTCCTATTTCCGTGATCTTGCTTGGAATTGCCAATCTCCGAATAGATCAATCATGGCGCAAGATATTAATGATAATTGCAATATATTTGATTGTGACTGCTGGTGCAACCGTTCTTTTCTGGCCTGTGTTGTGGCACGATCCGCTCCGTGAATTTTTGAATGCCTTCCTGCAAATGAGTAAATATGATGTATACGGGAAAGCAGTACTATACCTGGGACAATATTATCCCTCGGAAGCCCTCCCATGGCATTATCTGCCAGTTTGGATTGCCATCAGCACACCAATCGTCCTATTAGCCGGGTTTGTCATTGGAATTGAAGAGTGGATTCGAAGTACTATTCTTTTTTCTCAAGGTTTAACAGAGAATACTCTCAAGAAATTTGGCAGATGGGTTTCAAACCCAGATACGCTTCCTTGGCTGGCAGTGGCTGGCTGGCTGGTTATTCCAATAATCTCCATTTACCTGTTTCATTCCGTGCTTTATAACGGTTGGAGACATTTATTCTTTATCTACCCCGCGATTATTTTATTCGCAACACACGGGTTTTCCTCGTTACACAACTGGCTTTCGCAATTGACTGGTCGCCGAACTGAAATCACGATTCTAATAATACTTGTGCTGGCAGTTGGATTGTTCGAACCGATAAGCTTCCTGTCCCGCTACCATCGTTACGGCACTGTTTATTTCAATCAACTGGCTGGCGATCCGAAAACTCTCAGACAAAGATTCGAATTGGATTATTGGGGTCTTTCATACAAGGAAGCCATCGATTATATATTAGTTACAGACCAAAGCGAAAAAATCCCAATCTACATAGCGGATGTATCAGGACTAGATTATATAAATTCAGCCTTAACTAAAAGCCAAAAATCACGGCTGATGGTATTAGATAGCCCAGACAATGGCGCTCGTTTCTTCATTGGCAATTACACATTTCACCCGGCCGATTATTATCCTACCAGCCGAGTCTATTATTCGATCAATGTGCGGGGAACGGAAATCATTGTGGTATATCAATTTCAATGACACACTATCGAGGGATATAGGGTTGGCCGATCTGGGCTGCTCCCAGCAGTAAGAAGCTGTGACAGGCATAGTTGAACTTGGCGCCCGTTCGACGTATGATAGTACCGAGGAGGAGACCATGAAAACTAAATCCATAAAGCTGGTGAGTCTTCTTGGCATCGTCATTTTCATATCGTCAGCATGTTTTTTCCCAGCGAGCAACGCGGTCCAGCTAGACCCTGCTGCGCAAACCGTATCCGCGCAGACAGTCGTGGCGGCTATCGTACAGACCCAGTTGGCCGAATTAACCATCGGTGCACCCACACCCCATCAAACAGCGCCTGCCACCCTGCCCGAAGCCCCCACCCAGTCACCCGAACCGACTTCGACTTTGACATTGACGCCTGAACCTAGTCTGACGCCCACGCCTCCAAAACCCATTATCATCGTTTCCAAGAACACCAATTGCCGGACAGGCAATGCAAAGAATTACGATTATGTGGGTGCACTCCTGACCGGCGAGCAAGCGGAGATCATCGCGCGCGATTCGGGCAACTACTGGTACGTGCGCCTGCCCTCGGGCACCCCATGCTGGCTGTGGGGGGAATATGCCACGATTACCGGTGACACCTCCCAGCTGCCTGTGTTCACACCGCCACCTTCACCCACCCCATCTCCCGATTTTGCATTTTCCTACAAGTCCATGGGGGTTGGACCAGGTTACCAGTGTTTTATGGTGGATGTAAAGAACACAGGCTCGTTGACCTGGGAATCTTTCACGCTCAACTTCCACGACCTTACCCATGGAGACACGGCTTCCTCCACAGGGAATGCATTTATCGCCTATGACCAATGGTGCGCCGCCACGGAGTCCCGGCCGAACCTTATGCCAGGTGAGACAGGCACAGCCAGTGTCAAAACAACCCTGGCTCACAACCCTGCCGGGGATAATCTAGAGTTTACTCTCAAGCTTTGCTCCATGGACGGTCTAGCCGGGACCTGCCTGACTAAAACCATCACCATTACCTACTAAACCAAACAAAGCGGGAGGACGGATAGCCTCCCGCTTATTTATTGCAATTACAACGGTCGCATGACAATCCGCACTTGACGCTTTGAATCTTTACCTTTAAGATAGGCTGGAAGTTAGAACAAACATTCCCCTCCTCAACCCCTCTCCAGGCTGGAGAGGGGCAAAGGTGTACATAAACGGAGTCTCAATGGAACTAGGACTGGTACGCAAAATAGACATCGATCGTGAAATGCAGCAGTCGTATCTCGATTACGCCATGAGCGTCATCGTGGCACGCGCACTGCCTGATGCCCGTGACGGATTGAAACCCGTTCAACGGCGCATTCTCTATGCCATGTACGACATGGGCATTCGTCCGGACAGCGCGTACAAGAAGTCCGCCCGTATCGTAGGCGAAGTGCTGGGCAAATATCACCCTCACGGCGACGCAGCAGTTTACGAGGCGATGGCGCGCCTGGCGCAGGATTTCACCATGCGCACCATGCTGGTGGACGGTCAGGGCAACTTCGGCTCAGTGGACGGCGACCCGCCCGCCGCCATGCGCTACACCGAAGCCCGCATCGCTGCGCCTGCCCTTGATCTGCTGTCAGATATCAACAAGAACACGGTCGATTTCGTCACTAATTTCGACGATACGCTGAGCGAACCGACCGTCCTGCCTTCGGCCATCCCCAACCTGCTGGTCAATGGCGCTACCGGCATCGCCGTCGGCATGGCGACCTCCATCCCGCCGCACAATCTAACCGAAGTGGTGGATGCGCTCGTCTACATGCTCGAAAAATGGGAGAAGCTGGACGACATCTCCGTCGAGCAGTTGATGGACTTCATTCAGGGACCCGACTTTCCCACCGGCGGGGTCATTATCCAGGAAAAAGGGGATGAAGGTATCGAGTCGGCTTACGGCTCCGGGCGCGGACGGGTCGTCATCCAGGCGCGGGCGCACGTCGAAGAGATGGAGCGTGGCAAATCCCGCATCATCGTCAGCGAGCTGCCCTACCAGGTCAACAAATCCAGCCTGATCGAGCGCATCGCCGAACTTGTGCGCGGAGGCAACCTGGAAGGCATCGCTGACCTGCGCGACGAATCGGACCGCCACGGTATGCGCATCGTCATCGAGCTGACCAAGAACGCTGACCCCGACGCCCTGCTGCGCGAGTTGTACAAGCGCACGCCGATGCAGGACACCTTCAGTATCATCCTGCTCGCACTGGTGGACGGCGAGCCGCGCATGCTGACCCTCAAGCAAGCCCTGCGAGTGTATCTCGAACATCGCATCACAGTCATCAAGCGGCGGGCTGAGTTTGATCTGGATAAAGCCCGCCAGCGGGCCCACATCCTTGAGGGACTGACCATCGCGCTTAAGCACCTCGATGAGATCATCAACCTGATCCGCAACTCACCCGATGTCGAATCCGCCAGAGAGCGGCTGAGGAAAAAATTCAAACTATCGGAACTGCAGGCGAATGCCATACTCGAAATGCAACTGCGCCGCCTGGCTGCGTTGGAGCGAAAGAAAATCGAGACGGAATACAAAGAGATTCTTTTACTCATCAAGGACCTCGAAGGGTTGCTGAAATCCTCCAAACGCATGCGCGCTGTGGCTGCGGAGGAACTGCAGCGGGTGAAAACCGATTACGGCGACAAACGCCGTACGCACATCGTCAGCCTCAAGGGTGGAAAAGAAAGGAAGACTTTCCTGACCACCGC
>Ga0315287_10004693_pt1 | contig 13361 bp, 13 predicted proteins | sample YL17G11_0_MG_FD_205037 | JGI IMG/M metagenome (GOLD analysis project Ga0315287, IMG submission 205037) | Sediment microbial communities from Yellowstone Lake, YNP, Wyoming, USA - YL17G11_0 | ecosystem: Environmental > Aquatic > Freshwater > Lake > Sediment | place: USA: Wyoming | collected... | reverse complement strand
GGATGGGCTCCGATCACCCGGACCCCTCCTTCGGAGTAGCCCATCAGCCCATGCCACTGGAAGTCGTAGGGATGGCCCGGCGGTCGGGCCGGTTGGGCGAATGGGCGGATCAACTCATCCATGCCGGTGAGCATCGGCCCCGGGAATGGGATTCCCGGGTCGTAGGTGGTGTCGTTGATGGGGTACTCCGGACCGCCCATGCACGTCAGCATGACGGTGCCCTCCGCCCGGTCGTAGGTGCGTCGGGTGACGTACACATACGGCGTGTCGCCCCCGATGGTCGCGTTCCGGATGAAGCTCATCGCCGTCGGGGGGCGCGGCTGCTCTTCGACGAACGCCGCCATGTAACCGATCCTGCCGGTGACACGTTGATCGGCCGCCAGGTCGATGCGCTCCCCGGCCTGATCCTCGACGACGTGGTCGATGAAGCCGTTCGTGCACAGCACGACGTACGACGCCGACACCGTGTGGCCTCGAGCGCCCACGACGACTCCGTCCACTCCGACAACGACGCGGTCCACCCCGGTGTGATCGACGTACCGGAAACGGTCGGGGTAGTGCTGCTCGAGGTACGCGAGAACCTGCTGCACAAGGGCGGCGCTGCTGGCGCACCCCTTGCGGTCGGATAGCACCGCCCGGTACCGGTCGTCCTGCGTCTCGAGCAACTCGCAGATGCGCGCCTGCGGGACGACGGTGTAGAGGGAGTCGAACTCGGCGGGGATCTGCCGAAGGAACTCCGCTTCCTCCGACACAAGACAGGGTTCCTCGCGCAGACCGCCCAGCCGGCGGATCAGATTGTTGCGCAAGTGCACTTGCACGTGGTTCAGGCTGAACATGCCCATGTGGCCGAAGAACCGCTCTACCCGCACCGTGGCCCCGGTCTCAGCGGCCATGAGGTCGAGCAGGTCATGTGCATCGTCGAACGCCCGCTGGGCATCGACTGCCAGTTGGACCCCGAACTCGTCGGCGATGTCGTACAACGGACGCTCGAAGTACGTTGTGAGCTGACCGGCGTTGCGCCCTGTCGCACCGCGTCCGACGCGGTCACGTTCGATGAGCATCACCCGCTTCGTCGTCGAACGCAGGGTGAAGAACGCGGTCGCGATGCCGGCGATGCCCGCACCGACGATCGCGACGTCGGTGCTCGCGTCCCCGTCGAGAGGTCGCGGCGGGCCATCCGGGGCGAGCTGGGTTATCCAGGGCGACCGGCTCGGCTGGTCGGGATACGCATCAAAGTGCGGCCCGCGAAGGTCTGCCGCCCGAACCTGGTTCACACGCCCTCCCAGTCGGAGATGGGCCCGCCCGACCGGACATCCATCGGTCGATCGCGCGTCGACGCTAACACTGGTCTGGCGTTGCTCGATCGGTTCGCGGGCGGCCCCTCTGTGGGTCGGAGGCGTCTGCGATGCGCGTTCTCATCGACGTTCGACAGTGCGCTCGGGGGCTATCGGCTCCCGCCCGTATGAATGTGCCTGCGGTGGAGGTGTCGAGAACGGCGTTGCTCGTTCGTCGTCTAGTTGTCAGAGAGTCCACCTGTTGGGGTGGACCCTTGAGGAGATCGCGGCTGATCCGTGGTTGATCGCGAACATCGACCGAATCCTTCTTGAGTGGATCCCCCCAGTGGTAAACAGTGGACCACAACCCCGCAAGAACAAAGGAGACCGTCATGGCCTACTCGCTCGCCTGCGCCGACACCGGCGCGGACTGCCCCGGTGCTTTCACGACGGAGAGCAAAGAGGAACTCATGGACCACGTGCAGATGCATGCACAGCGGGTCCACCCTGAATTGGCCAGCAACCCTGACCTGGGTGCGATGGTCCAGACCCTCATCAAGCAGGTCTGAGCCTGGGAAGAGATGGGGGCGCACCGAGGCCGGGTCCAACGTTCGAACGGTGCGGGCCCGGGGTCATCAACTCGATGGCCCCGGCTCGTGCTCCCGTTCGGGTTCACTCATGAACGATAACGGCGTGATGGCGACTGACAAGACGATCAAGTTGAATCCGGCTGAGTCCTTCTGAGACTCGAGGTCGGGGAGGAAATCAGATTGACCGACGTCGACCAAGCATGCTTTTCGCACGCCATATTCAACGAGATTGAGAACAAGTGCGTGTGAACGAGTCCCGCGGCAGGGGAACCGTGCTGCTTCGGTGCGCGTGCGAGCTCGCGCACGGGTAGCGTCGCAGGGGTGCAGTCCCACCTGGAGATCGAGCGCAAGTACGACGCGGCGTCGTCATGGGATCTGCCCGACCTTTCCACGATTGAGGGAGTCGGCTCGGTCCAGGAAGCATCCTCCGTCGACCTTCACGCGATCTACTTCGACACCGGTGACCTGCTTCTGCTCGACCATCGCATCACATTGCGTCGGCGAACCGGAGGGGGTGACGAGGGCTGGCATCTCAAACTTCCCGGCGGCGAAGGCGGCCACACCACCAGACTCGAACTGCAGTCTCCACTGACCTCCCCATCGGCTGACAAGGCCACCGAAATCCCGGCACCACTCATGGCCGCGATCCAGGTGCACGTCAGAGACCGTGCACTCATCCCTGTCGCCGAGATCAGGACACGGCGATCGGCGCATTGGCTCCGCGCGACCGACGGCACCGTGCTCGCCGAAGTTGCCGACGATCAGGTGACTGGCACCGCACTAAACCGGTTTGCCGATGACGAGGAGCGAACCCACACCTGGCACGAGATCGAAGTCGAACTTGTCGATGGCGAGACCGCAATCCTCGACGCGGCGGAGTCGGCACTGCTCGCCGCCGGAGCCACCCCAGCGGCCGCCGCCTCCAAACTGGCTCGCACGCTCGGTGTCGACACGAGCCGCCGCGCACCGGCCATCACGGTGTCTTCCCAGAGCGACGCCGGCACTGCAGTCGGGGCCTATCTCACGCGCTATGTCCGGCGGCTGATGGAGTTCGACCCGGACGTACGCCAAAACGACCCGAACAGCGAAGAGGAAGCCGATGAGGCCGTGCACCAGATGCGTGTGTGCACCCGTCGGTTGCGCAGTGTCCTCGCGACCTACCGCGTTCTGTATGACCGCGAGACGACTGATCCGGTCCGCGACGAGCTCGCGTGGATCGGCGGGCTGCTCGGCGCCTTGCGCGATGTCCAAGTGATACGCGCAGAAGTGCTGGCGGCAGTCGCCGAACTCCCGGCCGATGAGGTGGTCGGTCCGGTCCGTCGTCGCCTTGACACGATGTTCACCGCGCGCGCTACAACCGCACACGATCGACTACTCGTGGCGCTCGACAGCGCGCGCTACTTCCGATTGCTCGACGCACTAGAGGCCTTCGTCGACAAGCCCACCCGGTCCGATCGAGCCGCACTGCCGGCGCAGTCAGAACTCCCGGGCCGGGTGCGTGGTGAATGGAAACGTGTTGCGAGCCGGCACAAGGAGATGGTCCGCGCACAGGATTCCAGCGAGCGTGATGTCGCACGCCATGCCTTGCGTCGAGCTGCCAAGCGGGCCCGCTATGCGGCCGAAGTCGCTGAGCCGGTGTGCGGAGCGGACGCTACGCGATTCATCACGAGTATGAGCGCGATCCAAACGAGCCTCGGCACCTTTCAGGACACGGTGATCGTGCGCGCGACACTCACTGAGGCCACGCACATTGCCGCAACCCATATCGAGGACGGCTTCACGTACGGCCTGCTCATCGGCCGACAACAACTGCGCGCCGACACAGCCCTTCGCGAGTTTGACGGAGTCTGGGATGCAGCCGTGCGTCGCCGCATCCTTCGCTGGCTCGGCTAGACGCCGTCGCCGCGTTTCGCGGCGAGCACGTCGAGAACACTGATCATCTCCACCAGGCCGGGCTAAGGCCTAGCGTGGGGCCATGCCGACTATCGCCCTTGTCCTCGCTGGCCTTGCTGCCGTCGTGCACGTCTACTTCTTCGTGTTGGAGAGCGTGATCTTTCGCCGACCGTTTGCCCACCGCACCTTCGGCGTCAACGATCCGGCCGAGGTTGAATTGCTCGCCTTCCCCATGCTCAACCAGGGTTTCTACAACCTCTTCCTCGGCCTCGGCACTCTGGTTGGTGTCGTGGGGTCAGCGCGCAACTGGGAACCGCAGGGCAGCACCTTGGTCGTCTACGGGTGTCTGTTCATGATCGGAGCCGCACTCGTTCTCGTGATCTCCAAGCCGTCGATGCTCCGGGGTGCGGCTGTTCAGGGAACGCTTCCGTTGCTTGCCCTGGTGTCAGCCGTCATCTGGTGAGCAACCAGTCCGGTCTCTGCGCCACGCCAAACCGACTCAAGGACCGGACTCAGGGAGCCGCCACGTTGACTGGATAGAAACGCCAGGAATGTCTCCGGCCAGCCGAATGGACAGTCGACGCCGACAGTGATTACGGAAGTCCGACACGTCTCACCTGGTGCACAAGCCCGACGGATTCATCGTGGCGAAACGCTGGACTCATGTTGACCGTACCGCGCAACGCTGGTTTGGAGTCAACGAGGACAAGGGCTCTGCCCCGCGAGAGCAGACGGTCGAGGCCACGCTCAATCGGATCCGGCATCGCGACGATGACGCTTGACGGTGGATCGGCGCTTCTTCGCTTCGATGCGCCGATCGATCGACCCCATCGTCGGCTTCGTCGGCCGTCGTGGCCGAGGCGGAGGAGCGATGGCTGCCGAAAGTTCCTCGACGAGTCGTCGCTCCGCGGCTTCCCGGTTGCGCAACTGAGAGCGATGTTCAGAAGCGGTGACGCTGAGGACGCCGTTGACCAGTTTCGTCGAGAGCCGCTCCAGGGCACGGGCGCGGTACGTCGGCCCCAGCGCAGTTGAGTTGGCCACATCGAAGAGCAGTTCGACCCTCGAGTCGGTGGTGTTGACGCTCTGACCGCCGGGCCCCGACGACCGTGAGAATCGCCAGGAGAGCTCGGCCTCCGGGATGACGACCGAGCCGCGGACGCGCAGTGGACCAGGCACCAGCCCAGCATGCCGCAGCCGCGCACCGTTGAACGTGCCGACAATCACGCGTCGGGTTTCCGTTGTGAGGGGCCCGTGCGGGCCATTCCCGGTAGTACGGCCCGGTGCTTCGCTGATCGGGCCAACGCTTCTGGTGAGCGTGGGAAACCCAGCGAAGGGTGACGACATGAGAATGCTCCTGAGGGTCCGAATGGATACCGAGTCAGGAAACCGCGCAATTACCGGGGGAACCATGGAAAAGGTACTCGGCGCATTTGCCGAGCAGGCCAAGCCGGAGGCCGCATACTTCTACTCCGACCACGGCAAGCGATCTGCTTCATTCATCTTCGACATGGCCGACAGTTCGCTCATCCCACCCTTGATCGAGCCGTTCTTCATCGAGTTGAACGCCGAGTGCGCCCTCACCCCGGTGATGAACTTGGACGATCTGAACAAAGGCCTGGCGCTCTTCATGGGACCGGGCTAGTCACTCAGTCGCAGTCGCGCCCTTGGTCGTTGCGCCCTTCGCTGCATCGCGTTCGGCCAAGGCGCGCGCTGCTGTCTTGCTCCAGGTGATCAACGCGATCACGCCGATGGTGATCTGCGGTACGAACGAGGCAGCCCGCCACACAAGGTCAGCAGCAGTGGCCACGCCGGCATCCACCCCCATGGAGGTCAACAGCGCGATCATCACCGCGTCAACGGTGCCAAGACCTCCTGGCGTGATCGGGATCATCAAGCCGATCTGCGCGACGGCGAACGAACCGAACACAACGGCGAACGAAGTGCCCCCGTTGGACCAGCCTTCGACGCCTCGAAGGCACGCATAGAAGATGAGGAACTGAGTCAGCGATACGCCAACCTGCGCACCTGTGATTGCGGCCCAACGGCGCTTGACCAGATCCACGATGTCGGTGCGGAACTTCACGACCATTGGCACCAGGTCGATCTCGTCACGGTGGAAACGGCGTAACAGCGGATTGAGGATCTTGTTGCCGAGGCGACCGATGCTTCGGGCGAGTGACTCTGAACGCATGATGAGCGCGAAGACGACGATCATCAGCACGAGCAGGACCAGACCGATTGCCGCAATTCCGAGGTAGGACTTGGTCGCCAAACCCGAGAGTTGAATGGCGATCGCACCGAAGATCGGCAGGCCCAGCGTCAGGAAGATGCTCCACACCCCCACCGAGACGATCGCAGCGGTACTCGCTGTGGGGCTGACGCCGTACGACGCGAGCATGGCGTACTGGACACCCAGCCCGAAGGCGCCACCGGCCGGGACCCCGTTGCTGATCGCAAAGGCAGCTTGATTGAGTTGTTGCGAGCGCCAGTACGGCAACCCCGGGGTTGCCGCCATGAACGGAAGTCCGTAGACCGCGAGATAGATCACGACCGTGATGCCGATCGCGATCATTGCGCCGAGCGACATGGCTTTCAGTGCGTCCACCGCGTCGGCGTACGAACCGATCTGCGGAATCACCCGCACGAAGATGATCGCGATGACAACGAAGCCGACGATCCCGAGAATGATCGACTTCTTCTTGTCCAGTGTCGGTGTCGATCGTTCCTGAACTACGGAGTCAGGCTGCCCAGCGGCCGAAGGTCCAGCCGCGGAAGGCCCAGCCGCGGAGGCCCCGGCCGCGACGGGCCCTGCGTCAGACATCGGGACTCCCAACCAAAGGCAACGCCGGCAGGCGCGAGACTACCCGCCGCCCCGCGGACATCGTTGAAGTTCGAGGGTCAATAGACGAGGGTCTTGAGCACAATCACCGCGAGCCCGCAGGCCCCACACATCGCTCCGTTTGCGGCCGTCGCCCACCACGACAAGCGCCGACGCCGCGCCAAGAGGACGCCCGACCCCACGAGTTGTGCCACGCAGACCCACAACGACAGGCTGATGGCGTTTGCGGCGTCACCCCTTCCCAGTACGGCCGTGGCCAGAGCAACGCCGGGAGCAACGACGGCGAGCAGCATCGGCGACTCGGTGCGAGCTTCGGTCACGATGCGATCCCAAAGAGGTGCCTCGGCTCCGGCTCCTGCGGCGACATCGGCGTACACGTGGGTCAGGAAGAAGATCACGAGCATGGCCACTGACGTGATCAGCACAATTCGCGGTGATGGGTTGTAGATCGACTCCCCCGCGATGATTCCCGCGATGAGGACAGTCCCGTAGATCGCCTGGGCATTGGTCGGAATGGTGAAGCCGATCCGGGATTCAGGGTCGCCGAGTGCGGATTGATCAGAAGCCATGCGCGCATCATGCCGCGCTACTTCACCGGCTCACGCCGGAGCCGGCGCCCCGCTTCGTCCGCGAGCCCTTTGGCCACGCGCACAGGCGTGATGAGTCGCAGCTCCGTGCGTGCACGAGCAGTTGTCGGTTGTGCGAGTGCCTCCATGAGACGCTCGGCAGCGACGTACGGCGGATCGGCAAGAACTCGCTGCACGGTCGCGAACATCCTCAGGGTCCGTTCGTCGGTGCGTTCTCCGATGAAGTGCGCATGCGCGACTCGCCCTGTCTTCATCAGGCCCGGGTTGAATCCGATGATCCGCACCCCGGAGTCCTTGTACTCGGCGGCCAGGGTCCGGGTGAACGAACGCACCCACGCCTTGCTCGCGCCGTACGGATTCGAGTACTTCGTCGCCCGAAGATCGTCACCTCGACCAGTTACGTTCACCAACGCGCCCGAGCCGCACGCGATCATGGTCGTCAGCGCCGCGCGGGATCCGAAGTAGGTACCCAGGGTGTTCACGCGCAGGAGCTTCTCGTAGGTCTCGGGGTCGAAGTCCAGCGTCCAGCCCATTCCCGGCGTCTCGTACGCGGCGTTGTTGACCCAGATGTCCAACTGGCCGAACGAATCCACTGCGATCCGGGCTAGTCCGTCGACTTCTGCCCGCAGCCGAACATCTCCCGGTGCCGCAACGGCGTCGACGCCACGACTCGTGAGCTCCTCGGCGAAGGCCAGCGACTCGGGTAGGTCGATTCCGGAGATCACCACCCGGACACCCACATCGGCGAGTCTGTTGACGAGAACACGGCCAAATCCCCGCGTGGAACCGGTGACAACCGCCACCCGGCCCCGCAGGGAACCCAGTTCATGTGTGTTCACGAACTCCCCTCTCCCTGACGCCAGATCCGGTTTCGGGCGGGATCGGTCACCGCGCGGATAGCATTCAGCCCGCTCGACTCCACTGCAGGCCGTCGTCGCGGACTCATCTGCGCATTCAAGCCGATGACACACGGAAGGTGCCACCATGAGCCGCCTCTTGCCCAGAGATGACTCCCGGGCACAGAACCGGTACGGCTTCGTCATCATCCTGATTCTGGTGGCGTACGGCTTGTCGGTCTCCTCGCTCGGACCGCGATGGAACTCGGTGATCCTGTTCGTTCAGATCTTGACTGTGTGGGTCGTCTTCACCGTGTCCGAGTCAGGGCGGGCGCAGCGGATTGCCGGAATAGCCCTTGTCGTTCTCGGCATAGTCGCTGTCGCCGGATTCTTCCTAACCGGTGGCGATACGCCTCCTTCGTGGGTCTCGAACCTCATCACCGGTTTCAGCATCTTGCTCTACCTCGTCGCACCAATCGTTGTCGGCCGCCATCTCCTGAGCCGGCGCGTCATCGACCTGCAAACGCTGCTCGGAGCCATCGCGGCGTACCTGCTGGTCGGCATGATGTTCGGGTTCATCTACCGGCTCCTCGGCTCGCTGCAATCGACGCCGTTCTTCGGCGATCAGGGACCGGGGACTTTGTCCGAGGATCTCTTCTTCAGTTTCACCACCCTCACGACCACCGGCTTCGGCAACCTCGTGCCGGCCGCCAACCCTGGGCAGACATTCGCGATCCTCGAGGCGATCATGGGGCAGTTGATTCTCGTGACCGCAGTGGCAAAGATCGTGACTGACTGGAAGCCCGCTCCGCGGCCGGATGGCGTGGGAGCCACCGAGGGCTTGGGGGCCACCGAGGAGGAGTGATGGCGCCGAAATCGACCGGCACCCATGAAAGCCCGTGGGTGCTCTCCACCCCCAGCGGTTCGTCGCAGTTCGAGGCGTACCGGGACGAAACCGCCGAGCCGCCGGCCTTGGTCGTCCAAGTCGGCAAGACCCAGCTCAAGTACGACCTTCGTTGCATCGACGACCTGCACGCGATGTTGACCTCGCATGCGGATTGGATGCTGCTCGGCAGCGCCGACGAGCAGAAGCCTGCTGCGGACGGCACCGTCGAGGCGTGGGGCCGAGCGAACAGCAACCCCGTGGGCGGCTGGTACGGGTTGAAGAAGGGACTGCGCGGGCGCTTCGGCATGTACGTTCCGCCGGTGCTCGAGGAACTCGGTCTAGCCGAGGTCGAACACAACCCGCGCAACAACCGAATGCGCGCCCGCTAACCGCACCTTGGGGCGCCAGCGCTGCCTCTAGCGCATCCTGGGGCACCTTCATCGCGGGAGGAGGGGGCAAGTCAGTCGCCGGTGGCTCCGTCGATCCGCTCGCGGATGAGGTCGGCATGGCCGTTGTGCCGCGCATATTCCTCGATCATGTGGACGTAGATCCAACGGATGTCCCTGGGCTGCAAAGGATGATCCCCACGGCTGGGCACGACGTCGTCGAGCCCTTTGCCGGCAACCGCCTCGCGGGCCGCCTGGACCTCGCGCTGAAACCTCGCCAGATCGGACTCCGCGCCGTCCTCGGCAGCACCGTCGAAGTCAGCGTCCTGGTCGCCGTCCGTGCTGTATGGAGGGGCGAGGTCTTGACCGTCGGCGTAGATCCGGAACCACCATCGTTCGACCTCGACCATGTGTCGCACCAAGCCGAGCAGCGACATCGTCGAAGGCGGGACCGAGCGAGCCGTCAGCTGGATCGCCGTGAGCCCGGCGCACTTCATGAGCAAGGTCGTGCGGTGGTAGTCCAGCCACTGTTCCAGCGCCTCCCGCTCACCAGAGATGGGGTCGGGGTCAATGCGTTCGACTGTCGGCGCGGTCCAGTTCGTCGTCATGGCGACCACGTTACGGCCAGCCGCGGACGACGCGCATGATTCTGTGGAGTGCTGGTGGTCCTCAGATCGTCAGCAGTTGCTCGAAGAAACCACCGATCTGGCGGTCGCGATCAACCAGGTGAATCTCCAAGATCCAGTGGCGTTCGCACCCTTGCTCATCGAGATCGCGCATCCTGGTGGCGTTCTCGGGCGCGATGTAGAGCGTGATCTTGTCGCCATGGATCCGTTCGTGCGGGAACTCGCCGATGAGGTGACCGGCAATCGGGCCGCCGTACTCCCAGCCCCGGGCCTGCGCGCTCTCGACAACGAAGGCATACAACTCGCCCCCGGTGATGTCCGGCTCCGCCTCGAAGTACCGACGACCCTCCCAGAACACGGGTTCGAGATCGTCGCGGAGGCGTAACTTCACCGGATCCTCACCGAGCACGTAGGTCCGACCGAAGTCGGCTTCCCACGCCGCGAAGACCGGGCCGAAGTCGAAGAAGACGATGTCGTCCGCGCCGATCTGACGGTCCGGTGGGTTCTCGGCGTACGGGAGCAGGGTGTTGGGTCCGGATCGCACGATGCGCTTGTGCCAGTGCTGAGTCACTCCGAGCAGCTCGGCGGCAACGGTACGCACGTCGTCGCTGATCTGGCTCTCACTGCGACCGGGCCGGATGAGCCCGCGATCGACCACCTCCTCGAAGAGCCGAGCCGCTTTCGCCTGAGCGTCGCGTAGGGAGTCGGTTCGGCCCGATTCATCAACGACTTCGCGCATGCAGCCATCCTGCCCGAAGCAATCGACAACGCGAAGTGGGCGAAACGGGGTGCCTGCGCTGCCCGCTCACGGCACGCTGGGCACATGGGCGAAGAGGTAGCGCAACGGGTCTTCACACGCGAGGACCGTCTGCACTATCGCGACAAGGTCCATAGATGCCTCGACGTCTTCGAACGCATGCTCCGCGAGTCACGCTTCGACTTCGAGCACCCCATGACCGGGATGGAGGTCGAACTCAACCTGGTGGACTCGAACGGTGATCCAGCCTTGCGCAACGCAGAGGTGCTCGATCGCATCGTCGATCCGGCTTTCCAGAGTGAGTTGGGGCGCTTCAACCTCGAGATCAACGTGCCACCGCGTTCGCTGAGTGGCGATGGTCTCGTGCAGTACGAGTCGGACGTCCGCGCCCAACTCAATGCAGCCAATGAGCACGCGCGGGAAGCCGGAGCGTCGATGGTGATGATCGGCATCCTCCCGACGCTCACCGAAGCACACCTCACCCACGATGCCATCAGCACCGCCCCGCGCTACGCGTTGCTCGACGAGCAGATGCTGTTGGCGCGCGGCGAAGACCTACACATCGATATCCGGGGCGTTGAGAGCCTGGAGACATGGTCCGACTCAATCGCACCGGAAGCGGCGTGCACGAGCGTCCAGTTCCATGTGCAGGTCGCGCCCGAGGACTTTGCCGATCATTGGAATGCGGCGCAATGCCTCGCCGGTGTGCAGGTGGCGCTCGGCGCCAACAGCCCGTATTTCATGGGTCGTCAACTCTGGCACGAAACTCGCATCGCTCTCTTCACGCAAGCGACCGACGTGCGCCCAGATGAACTAAAGGCTCAGGGCGTACGGCCGCGGGTGTGGTTCGGGGAGCGTTGGATCACCAGTGTCTTCGATCTCTTCGAGGAGAACACTCGCTACTTCCCGGCGCTGCTGCCTGTCCTGTCTGACGAAGACCCCAGAGAAGTGCTGGACTCGGGTGGGACTCCGTCACTTCAGGAACTGCGCCTGCACAACGGAACCGTGTGGCGCTGGAACAGACCTATCTACGACGTCGCGGCCGGTGTTCCACATCTGCGCATCGAGAACCGGGTGCTCCCAGCCGGGCCGAGCGTGGTGGACATCCTGGCCAACAGCGCGTTCTTCTTCGGAGCTCTGCGCGCGCTCAGCACCGCGGACCGTCCAGCGTGGTCGCGGATGTCCTTTGCCACAGCCGAAGAGAACCTCACCGTGGCGGCGATCAACGGCATCGAAACGAACGTCTACTGGCCCGGCGTGGGCGTGGTCCCCGTCACCGAGTTGGTCCTTCGGCATCTACTCCCGATGGCCCACGAAGGCTTGCGCAATTTGGGCGTCGACGATTCGGCGCGCGAGCGATTGCTGGGCATCATCGAAGCCCGGTGTACGACCGGCCGCAACGGGGCGTTCTGGCAGTTGGAGACGACCGCGTCGCTCGAAGAACGCGGGCTGTCGCGAATGGATGCCCTACGCGCGATGGTGCAGGGCTATCAGGAGCACATGCACGCAAACGAGCCGGTTCATCTGTGGCCGGTTCTGTGACTGTGGCCGGTTCCGTGACGTGATCCGGTCAGTTCTCGATCGTCTTGATAGCGGTGAGCGCAGCGACCACCAAGAGGCGAACGCCATAGCCGATCGACCTCTCGTCAACGTCGAAGTCGGCCGAATGCAGGTCCTTGCGCGCTGCGCCAGCGCGCGGATCGTGGACCCCCAACCGCGCGTAGGAACCCTGCGTCTGCTTGGCGTACCAGGCAAACGAATCGCCACCGAGCGAATGGTCAGCCTCCCGAAGACAGCCCTCGCCCAGGGCGGCAATCGCCGCCTCCTCGAGCAGCGCAGTCGCGGCCGCGTCGTTGTCCACCGGCGGAACTCCTCGCCGGTGCTTGACGGTCACGACCGCACCGGAGGCGTCCACTAGCGCGTGCACGGCAGCCTCGATGATCGCTGGTGCCCGCATCCAGGCATGAGGGTTCGGCGTACGTAAGGACGCACGCAGCAGAACTTCGGCCGGGATCACATTCGCCGCATCACCGCCGTGGACTGCGCCGAAGACAAGCGACAACGGACCAACGTCGGCGGCATGCGCCGCCACCTCATCCGAGAGCTGCGTGAGCAGTCGACCGGCCACCGCTAACAAGTCGACGGTGAGGTGCGGTCGCGCGGTATGTCCACCCGGACCGGTGAGGGTGATTTCCACGAGATCAGCGGCCGACGTGATTGGACCGCTGCGGGTGCCGACAAGTCCCGCGTCGAGCTTCGGATCACAGTGCAACGCGAAGATCGCCTGAACGTCCTTGAGCCGACCCTCTTCGATGACGTCGACCGCACCGCCGGGAACCTCTTCCTCGCTGGGTTCGAAGATGAGTCGAACCGTCGCTTGCGCTTCACCGAGAAGTTGGTGCAGGAGCAAGCCCGCGCCGAGCACGATGGTCGTGTGCACGTCGTGTCCGCACGAATGCGCGACACCGTCGAACTCCGATCGATACGCCGTGTGGCTGCCGTCCTTCATCGCCAAGGCATCCAGATCAGCGCGCAGGGCGACAACCGGGCCGCCAACACCACCGACATCGCACGTCAAGCCGGTTCCGACCCGAAGGGGTTCTGGTCTGAGCCCGGCCTCGCGGAGGCGACGCCCCACGGCAGCGGTCGTGAGGTACTCCTGCCCGCTGAGTTCGGGACGACTGTGC
>Ga0315287_10004690_pt1 | contig 13365 bp, 10 predicted proteins | sample YL17G11_0_MG_FD_205037 | JGI IMG/M metagenome (GOLD analysis project Ga0315287, IMG submission 205037) | Sediment microbial communities from Yellowstone Lake, YNP, Wyoming, USA - YL17G11_0 | ecosystem: Environmental > Aquatic > Freshwater > Lake > Sediment | place: USA: Wyoming | collected... | reverse complement strand
TCGCGGCCTACTCGATCTTGTTCAATCAAACGGCCGTCTCACAGCCCGACGCGGTGCCGGACTCGGTCACCAACACCGCCCTGGCGACTCCGGTTCTCGATGGGCAGACCTGGTTCCACATTCGCACCCGGGATGCGGCCGGCAACTGGTCCGGCGGTGTCCACTATGGACCGGTGCAAATCGACCGCCTGCCGCCCGTGCTCCCGGCGTCGGTGACGAGTCCATCGCACACGGTTTCGACTTGGTCGAACGACAGCACGGTCGACGTCACGTGGACCACGGCAACCGACCCGAGTGGCATCGCCGGTTATTCGCTGTTGTGGGACCTGTTGCCCACGACGGTGCCGGACGACACCCTCGATACTGCGGGCACGAGTGCGACGAGTCCCCCGCTCGCGGATGGCAACGCGCACTGGTTCCATCTGCGCGCTGCCGACGCGCTTGGCAATTGGACGGCGGCTGCCGTGCACCTCGGGCCCTTCTGGATCGACACGACGTCACCCGCCGGCGGCGTGACGTCACTCGTGGCCACACCGCCGCTGGGCGTGTGGACGAGCGACACCACCGTGGATGCCACCTGGGTCGCAAATGCGGATTTTCCGGGAGGCGCGCCGCTCGCCTTCTCCTGGGTGTGGGATGCCGATTCGCTGACCGTCCCGGATGCAAGCGTCGAATCCGGCGTTGCGGCGTCGACGAGTCCCACGCTTGCGGAAGGCGCGCTCCACTGGTTCCACGTGCGGGTCGTGGATCAGGCCGGAAACGCGGCCTCCGACTCCACCACCGCGCACCTGGGTGCGTTCTGGATCGACACCACACCGCCCGTGGACCCGAATTCGTTCACCTCGATCCCGGCTGCAAGTGCATGGGTGGCGGCCGATTCGATCACCGTCAACTGGGGCGGAGCCACCGACGCGCTCTCGGGCGTTGCCGCGTACTCGATCTTGTTCAATCAGACAGCCGTCTCGCAGCCCGACACCGCACCGGACTCGGTCACAAGCACCGCCCTCGCGACTCCGGTTCCCGATGGGCAGACTTGGTTCCACATTCGCACCAGGGATGGCGCCGGCAATTGGTCCGCAGGAACGCACTTTGGTCCGGTGCAAATCGACCGCCTGCCGCCGATGGTGCAAGTGCTGGCGCCGAACGGCGGCGAATCATGGGAGGCCGGCACGTTCAAGCTGCTGCGGTGGCACGCGGCCGACGCCGGCATCGGTGTGCAGTCGCTCGAACTGCGCCTGTCCACCGACGGCGGTGCGACATTCCCCGACGTGCTTGCAAACCTGAGTGCGCCGGACAGCCAGTACGTGTGGAGCGTGCCGCAGACCCTCACGTCGCAAGGACGGCTCCAGGTACGAGCCACCGATGCGCTGGGGCAATCGGCTGCGGATTTCAGTGATGCGAACTTCGCCATCGTCACGCCGTCGGACTTGGCGGGTTTGCCGCCGGTCACCCGCACGTGGCTCGATGCGGCGCATCCGAATCCGTTCAACCCCACGACGTCGATTCGCTATTCCTTGGCGGCGACGGGGCGGGTGCGCCTCGAGATCTACGATGCTCGCGGCCGGCTCACGCGCACGCTCTTCGACGCCGTGCAGCCGGGCTCGCATTGGTACACGGCGGTGTGGAATGGCCGCGATCAGGCTGGCCGGCCGGTGCCGGGCGGCGTGTACTTCGCGCGTTTGCGGGCGCCGTCGTACACGTCGATGTGCCGCCTGGTGCTGGTCAAATAGCCGCTTCACGTCCCCGCGACCGCGCCGTGACCCGATCGCCGGGCTGCCCGTTCAGCGCCGCGTCGATACCGCCTGCGTGAGCTCGTCACGGAGAATGGGTGCCAGCTCCTGGGCTGCGAGCCGGTGTCCGGTGGCATCCGGATGTCCATCGCGCTCGAAGAACAGCGGCGTGTGGCGGTGAACCGTGACCCATTCCGGCAGCGGGTACAACCAAGAGACGCCCAAATGCGCCGCGAGCTGCTGGATGCGCCGGTACGGCTTCTGGAGATCGAACTGTGCCGGATCGTAGCCGAAGTGCGCCAGTTCGGTGGCCCGCTCCAAAGAATCGACCTCGACTTTTTGCGGAAACGCAAAGAGCACGAGCCGGATTCCGTGCGCCGCGCAAGAATCATGCAGGGCGGCAACCAGCGACTCGGTGACGCGGAACGCCGCTTCGAACCGGGGCGGGTAGTCCCGCCGGAACACCGCCCAATGCGACGAGTCCGATTCCAAGTCCTCGGGATAGTAGACCCGCGTCCCGTGCGGGAGCGGCGTCTGGTAGCGCGCCCGCAGCAACTGCACGTGCCGGCCGACAAAATGCACCAAGCGGCTGTGTTTCAAGAACGAATGCCCGGCTTGCGAGGTCCTTGCGGCCGGACGCGGCGCCGGGAGATGCAGCACGAGCCGCTCGCCCTGCAATTCGAACCGTGGCTTGGGCGCCGTTCCGAAGAGCTCGTGCGGCAGGAGATTGTTGACCACATCGTTCACCATGCACAGACCCAAGACCACGACATCCGGCTGCAGGGCGAGTCCATGGCGCTGGAACCACAAGAACTCCTGGTCCGTACCCCAGCCGCTTACGCCGGCGTTCACGACTTCGACGCCGGACCCCAAGATCGTCTCCAGTTGCTCGGTCACGCGCGCGCCTTGTTCCACTCCGGCCCCGAACACCATCGAGTCGCCGAGAAACAGCACGCGCTCGGATCCTGGTGACGGCTGCACGGCGCGGTCGCGATCCCGCAAGCCCAAGCGGTTGATCGCAATGTGGTAATCCAAACCGCGGTCGCTCGCGACGCTGTGCAAGCAGCTGCCCGGCCGCAGCGCCCAGCCACACAGCGAGTCGGGAGCGATGACGTGCGATTCGGCATCGGGATGCCAGGCAACGCGAAGCACCGCCTCGGTGGTGAGGCAGGTGAGCGCCATGGCGGCGCCGGCCAGGGCCAGTTGCGGGTGGCGCAAGACAACACCCTCCCAGCGTCGGCTCGAGTGTTCGGCGGCAGGGGGAGCCTAGCACGTTCAGGGCGGCCACGGCACGGGCACGGGACGGGGATCCCGCATGCGGCGTTACTTGAGCAGGACGAGTTTGCGGCGGTCCGAGTCGATGCGAGCCGGCGTACTGCCGGCCATCCGCGCCGCTTCCAGGCTGCAGACGTACACGCCGCCCGCGACCCGGCGGCCCTGGTCGTCATCGCCGTTCCACTGCATCACATGACGCCCCGGCGCTTGTGATGCTGGGACCCACGTGCGGACAACGCGGCCACGCGCGTCATGAATTCGCAGCGCCACGGTCGCGTCGGCCGGCAGCCAGTATGCAATGCGGGTGCTGGGGTTGAACGGGTTCGGCACGTTGGCCTCCAAGTACGCGGCGCCGGCGACCACCGCCGGGGGCGCCACACCCGAAGTCGTCAGGAAGTTCAGCGCCGCGACTACGTCGATGATCCCCCACCCGTAGAGGTTCCCGGGCGTCGCGGCCATGCTGGCCGTGGACCGCAACGCGTCGCGGATCTGCATCGGCGTCGCGGTGGGATGCGCGGAGAGCAGCAACGCCGCTGCACCGGCCGCCAGCGGACAGGAGAACGACGTGCCGGAACTGCTGCCGTAGGCCACCGTACTGGAGGTGCGGGCAACGTGCACCGAAGAACCCATCGCCATGATGTCGGGTTTGATGCGCGGCGGAACATCGGTCGTGGGGCCGACGGAGCTGAACGTGCTGCGGTCGCCCGCTGCAGTGACTGCGCCGACCGCAATGACGCTGTCCCCGTCCGCCGGCGCCAGCAGCGTGTTGTGGACATCGGCACCGGCGTTGCCGGCGGAGTTCAGCACGACGATGCCGCGCTGCGCCGCCAAATCCGCTGCGCGCGTGATCAGGGGCGTATCCCCATCCAGGTCAGACCACGAATAGCTGAGATACGGTGGATCGAAGTCCAGATAACCCAAAGAAGTGCTGGTCACGTCCACGCCGAGGCTGTCTGCCCATTCGATGGCCGCAACCCAGTTGTCCTCCTCGAGCGGCGTTTCACTGGCGTCGTCCTCGGTCCGCGCCAATACATACTGCGCGCCGTACGCCGCGCCGATCAGCTCGCCGGACTTGAAACCGCCCAGTACGGACAGCGTCTGAATGCCGTGCGCGCCGAAGTTGGCCGGGGCACTCGCCGGCGGGGCCGGGTTGGAATCGTGATCCACGAAATCGTATGCCGCCACGACCTGCACGGACGCCAGGGCCTCGTGTGCCAGCAGCCGGTAGCCGTTGTCGAAGTGCCCAATGAGCACGCCTTGCCCGTTGATTCCCTGGTCATGCAGCGCTGGGACGTTCATCTGCTGCAACTGCGTCAGCGATGGACCGTAGTCGAGGGCGTTCACACGCGGCGTGCGTCGTGGCGGCTGTACCGGCACCGCGTCCGGCGTGATGTCCTCTTCGGAGGCATTGCGGCGATAGCGCCCCACGAGCTCGATCGCCCGCACGCGCGGTATGAACTGCAGGGCGTGGATCTGCTCCGGAGTCGCCAGCACGCTGACGCCGTTGAACCACTTCGAGCGCTGGCGGATCTGCACGACACTGCGGGCAACGTCGCCCACATCGGTCTCGAGAACCGGCAAGTCGCGTGAATCCACCCGGGCATCCGGCGGCAAGACCTTGGCGCGGCGCCGCAGGCTGCGCTCGGACACCAGCTCCGGACGCAGCGCCGCCTTGGCCTGCGCGGTGGGACCCTTGTCGGCAAAGAACACCCAGGCCATCAACGGCATATCCGCCGGTGCCTGCGCCAGGACCGACTCCAACCGTGGGCTCAAGGTGGCCAAGCCCTGGGTGCCGGTGGCTGCGTCCAGGGGCTGGATTCGCAGGGCCGCAACCAGGACGAAAACGGCACTCGCTCCTCGAACGGCCCAGCGTGGCATGCGGTCCTCCCCGGACGGCGATGATCCTAAGTATAGGGTTTGGGCGCGGGACCCGCTGGGGGGAAAACCGCCGGGCCCGGCTGCCGCTCCAAGTGTGCGAGCCGCCCCCGCTCCAAGCCCAGAACTTCATTGCCGAGGGCCGCGATCTCGTCGAGCGAGTGGCTGACGAACAGCATCGGCACGCCAAACTCACGATACAATCGCTGCAGGAGATCCCGCACGCGCGCCCGCAGTTTGGCATCCAGGCCGGCCATCGGCTCGTCCAGGAGCAGCAGCCGCGGCCGGGCCAGCAACGCGCGGGCGATCGCCACGCGTTGTTTTTCGCCGCCCGAAAGACGGCTGATACCACGCTCGAGCAGCGGCGCAATCTCCAGGACCTCGGCCACATGCTCTGGCGTGAAGGCACCGGGTGCACCTTTGGCCGCGGCGCCAAAAGCGATGTTGGCATGCACCGGCAAGTGCGGAAACAGCGCCAAATCTTGCGGCACGTAGCCGATGCCACGGTCGCGGACCGGTGTCCATGCACCCGTGTCCGTATCCTGCAGCACGCGGCCGTCGAGGGTGATGCGCGCCGTCCGCGCCGTCCGCAAGCCCGCGATCAGTTCCAGGAGCGAGGTCTTGCCTGCGCCCGAGGGGCCGCACACCGCCGTTACCGGACCCTGCAGTTCGAAATCCACTTCGAGTGCGAACTCGCCGAGCGGCAGGACGACGTTGCGCAGTTCCAGTTTCACGCCGGCCTTCCCCGCCGGAGTACGAATTCGCTGGTCCAGATGGCGGCGAACGCAATGGCGGCCGAGACCGCGACCAGGCGGAACGCAACGGCGTCTTGACCCAATTGCACTGCGTGGTAGATGGCAAGCGAGATGGTGGCGGTCTTGCCGGGGATATTGCCGGCCACGAGGATGGTGGCACCGAACTCCCCCAACGCGCGCGCGTAGGCCAGCACCACTCCCGAGACAATCCCTCGCCGCGCGAGCGGCAGCGTGATGCGGCGAAAGACGCGCCACTCGCCCGCTCCCAGCGTGCGAGCGACATGCTCGAAGCGCGGCGGCACCTCTTGGAACGCCACGCGCGCCGAGCGCAGAAGCAGCGGGAACGCCATGATCCCCGTCGTCAACACCACGGCCCGCCAGGTGAATACGATCGGGGTGTCGAACCAGTGCTCGAAGAACGCCCCGACGACACCATTGCGGCCGCACAGGCGCAACAAAATCAACCCGGTGGCCACCGGCGGCAACACCAGCGGCAGCATCGCCGCGGTTTCGACGAGTGACTTGCCGCGAAACTCCCGCCGGGCCAGGAGCCACGCGAGACCGATCCCGGCCGGCAGAATGAACAGGGTGCCGAGTGCGCACACCCACAAGGTGAATCCCACCGCTTGCATCATGGGTCCGACGTTATCGGTGGGCGTTGTATTCTGTCAAGGATATCGCTACCGCGCGAGGACCACCGCTGCGGCCGAGGACCGCGCTCAGGGCCGCAACAACTTGCGGAGTTTGTTCCAGGAGGGCGCGGCGGCACGCACGCCGGCTTCGGCGAGGGTGTGATACAGCTCGAGAACCCTCTCGCCGCTGGGCGTCAGGCGCGCGACTCCCCCACCGCGGCCGCCGCGCGCGGCAATCACGAGCGGGGTTGCGAAGCAGGCGTTCATCGTCCGGACGAGGGTCCAGGCGCGCATGTAGGACATGTCCAACTCGACCGCGGCCTGCCGGATGGAGCCGGTGCGTGCGACGGCCGCCAAGAGTTCGACTTTGCCGGGTCCCAGCGCGATGTCGCCACCGCGATACAACCGCGGGCGCAGACGGAGTTGTGCGTTGCCATCGCGTACGACGCCCAAAGCGGCGGCGGCGCGGGCGGGGGGCACTCTCTTGCGGCGGGTGCGGGCGGTCATCCGGCTCCCTCGGGCGTCAGTGCCCACGGGCGCGGGCGCTGCCACCGGCAGAGTAACCGCAGCGTGAGTGGAAGCCAAGTGCGACGCTCAGCGCAGCAGAACCAGCCGCCCGTGCTCGGCGGGGGCGCCGGCCGCATCGATGCGGTAGAACAGCACACCGCTCGGAATCCGGTGCGCCGGCGCGTTCGCTGGGTCCCACCGCAACTGCCCGGCGGCATCCGCCCAGGTGGAGTGCACCTCCCGGCCCGCGACATCGAAGAACACGACGTGCGCGCCCGCGGGCAGATCATCCCATTCGATGCCGCTGCTGGCCCGGTCGATTACGTACGATCCCGGTTTGCGCACCCGTGGTGCCGGACCGCCGCTGTGCGGACCGGCGGGCACGTGTGGCGTGACCGGTTGCAAGGTCGATTGAATGCCGGTGAGCGGCTGCCGCGCCAGCACCTTGACGCGGAAGGACCAGGGGCCCGGGCCCAGTACCGGCGTGCGATACGACTCGAGCGTGCCCTCGGCGCCGGGCGATGGCTCGCCTTGGACGTTCGTCGCCGCCCAGAAGTTCATGGCCAGTGCCGGATCGTTGCGGAACGTGCGCGTCCGCGCATCGAACCCCAGGTTCTCCACCAGCGGCTTGCGCCCATATTTCACGATGTACTCTCTGGCCCCTGCCGGCGCGCGCCACTGCAGCGTGTACGAACCATCGGCATTCCGTGCGACGGCGGGATCCAGCAGTTCCGCACCGCACTCGTTCCGGTGCAACCAGCGCCAGATTCGCAGTTGTTCCGAGAGCTCGGACGCCCGCAGGGCGTGCTGATATTCCGGCACCCGCCAGGCAAACGAACGCGCCCGGTCGACGAATTCCGGATCGCCACTCGTCTCGTAGCCATGCGCGAGCAAGATTCCCGTTTGGTCGCCGCGCGTTCCCAGCACCGGATTCGGGACTGCCGACAGGTAGTCGTAGGGATATCCCGTCGCCGCCGGACTGATCTGCGCCTCCTGCAACGTGAACCACGCCAGGCCGCTCATATAGTCCCGCAACTCTTCCTTCAACGGATCATCGGCCGGCAGCACGCGCATGGCTTCCTGAGTACCGATGCCGTTCATTTCGATCAAGAAGAACAGATGGATGATCCGCGTCAGATCCGTGGCGTCCCCGAAGTAGAAGTACCCGCGCTGCAGGTTGCGGCCGATGCTGGTGCCGTTTTCGAGCGTCTGCGTGAGGAAGCCCGCCATACGCCGCGTGTGGTCCAGGTAGCGCTGCTGGCCCGTGAACTCCCATAGGAGTGCCACATCGCGGAAGCAACGGGACCACAGCCGCATATGGCCCAGCGCGCCGCCCCACAGGGCGCCGTACGTCGGATTGCCGGCGCGGTACTGCCGCCACTCACCGTAGTCCTCGATCGCCTCACGGACGTGTTCATCGCCGGTCAAGTGGTAGTACAGGATCATGCTCGGCCAGTGCGGGTGCTCATCCTCGAACAGGTTACCGGCACCCTTGCCCAGGAAACTCGGCGGCTGCACAACATCGATATCGCTGACCGCAAGCTGATGGCTGGCATAATCGAAGTCGTCGGAGTGCAACACCGCTTGATCCGCCTTGAACAGGGCGCCAAAGCGGCCAATCTGGAAGCGGTCGCCGTAGCCGGTGCGCAGCCAGTCGATCAGATGACACTCGTCCTGATCGAATTGATTCGGGCCGCCGGTGGTGCCGAAACTGTAGTGGCGGTCGAACTTCATCTGGGCTTCGGTGTAGCGGAGCGGCTGCCAGGTCTTGCCCAACGCCGCAAAGAACTGGGTTTCCTCGCCGGTGGTGACCAATCGCCGTTCACCGCACAATGCGCCGGTCGTGCGGTAGCGCTCGTAGTCGCAGCGGCCGGTGAGCGGATACTGCAGTTGGGCACGGAATGCATCCGCGCTGCCGGTACCGGCGAAGTCCCACAGAAGTTCGCGGGTTTCATGCGCGCCCCATGAGAACACCAGCCCTTGGCGTGGGTTGTGCCGCGAGAAGAATTCCACCGCGACGGCATCGCCCTGGAGGTGGAATCCGCTCGGAAACAGCGTCGCGCCGTCCCGCAGGCCCGCGAACACGCCGTGCGTGGCGTCGTGGAGCTGCATCCAGCCTTGCATGACGTCGCTCCGCGTGCCCAGTGTACGCTGCGCTGCGCCATCGATGACCGCCTCCAAACCGGCTGCGGGGGTCAGCGCGGTCAGGATGTCTGCAGTGCGAGGACTGCGCAGGAAGTCGTTGTCGCCCTGAAAGAGCCAGGCCGTACTTGCCGGGATCACGGTCCCGCCGAGCACGCCGGTTCCCGTGCCGAAGCCCAGCGTCCGGTTGCCCGCCCAACGCAACGGTTCCTCACACCAAGCCGCGTCGAAGGTTGGAGCCCGTAGTGCAGCGATGCTCGCATTGCGCAGCGTCACGGCCATGCGGCAGCGGGCATTGTCGCGCCCAAAGTGCAGCCGGACGGTGTATTCGAGCAGCGTGGCACCGGACGCGCTTCGCAGCACGCCGCGCGCCCGCACCACCGCCGCCACGGGGCCGTTGTCCTCGATCACGACATCGGATGCGGTATCGAGTCCGGACTCGAAGCGCGTGCCGGCGCTCGTCATGACCACGCCGCCGCCGGTGTGCGGTGCCACGAACTCCTCGGTGCCGACGACCACGCGGTCCAGAAGATTGAAGCCGCTCTTGCGGATTTCGAAGCGTGCTGTGCCGGTTGAAACCTGGATACGCGCGCCCAGGTCCTGTGCCAATGCGGTTCCACCGAACGCACCACTCCCCGTGGTGAGCACGTAGGGGCCGGCACCGGTGCGGAAGGTCGCCAGCACCCAAGTGACGCTGTCGGTGTTGGGGTCACGTTGCAGCACTCGGAACTGGGCGGCGGCGGTTCCTGACATCCCCAGCCCGGTGACATCCCGCAGTCCATCCTCGGGCGCGAACGGAACCCCGACGGACACCACGTCCGCCGTCGTGGTACGCGACGCGACCCCGGAGGGCAGAACTTGCTCGACCCGGATGGGGACCTGCAGCGCCGCGGCAGGTGGCGCCAGCAGCAAAAATGTGAAAATGGACCCAACGGCCCGCTGTCGTCTCACGTGGTTCACCCCAGACCGTCGCGCGCCGAAGCGCTAGCGGCGTTGCTGGGATCGAATAGCAATTTTCGCGGCGTTTCAGGTCGAACCGGGTGTTTTTTTCACCGCATGCCGGGCGTGCGCAGTGCGACGGGCGCCGGCTAGCGGACGCGAATCTTGCTGACGTCGATGCTCGCCTTCGGGAACTTCATGTCGAGCTCCTCGAGCGTTTCCACCAGGATCTGCGACACCGCCCAGTTGCGGTACCACTTCTTGTTCGCCGGAATGACGTACCACGGCGCCCACTCCGTATTGCACTTCGAGATCGCGTCCTCGTACGCCGTTTGATACGACTCCCAGAACTTGCGCTCCGAGAAATCGGACGATGAAATCTTCCAGTGCTTGTTGGGATCGTCGATCCGCGCCTTCAAGCGCTCGAGCTGCTCTGCCTTGCTGATATGCAGGAAGAACTTGATGATGACTACGTCGTTCGCCGCGAGAATCTTCTCGAAGGCGTTGATTTGCTCGTACCGGGGGCTCCAGATGGCTTCCGGGACGAGTTCATGAACCCGCACCACCAGCACGTCCTCGTAGTGCGAGCGATTGAAGATGCCGATGTCCCCGCGCGGTGGCACGGCGCGATGCACACGCCACAGGAAGTCGTGATCGCGCTCCTCGTCCGACGGTACTTTGAACGGCGTGACGAGACACCCCTGCGGGTTCAGGCCCGACGACACGCTGCGAATCGTGCCGTCCTTGCCGCCGCCGTCCATGGCTTGCAGAACGACGAGCAGCGCCCGGCGGTTTTCCGCGTACATGCGGTATTGCAGTTCACGCAGGCGCTCGAGATTCTTGACCAGTGCCGGCTGAGCGGCGGTCTTGTCGCCACGGATCCCGGGGGTGGAATCCGGATCGACTCGATCGAGGTGCACGCGACGGCTGCTGGGAGCGCGCAATTTGCTGCGCAGATTCATCGCCGGTCCTTTCGCAGTGCCGCCAGGCGGGGCGGGCTCGCCGAGCCTACTCCCGCCAGCCGTTTCTTGACAGCCCGGGTGGCGCCCCGGGAGAATCCCGGCCGAACCGGTTCCACACCGCTCCCACGTGGTGACCAGGAGGATGGAATGGACGCGCTCGCTTCTCTCAGCAGCATCGTCGTCCGGCAAAAGAAAGAATGGGGCGAGATCCTTTCCGGATTCGAGCATCGGAACAAGTATGTCGTGTCCGATCCCGCGGGCGGCGAGGTGCTCCTCGCCGGTGAAGCGGGCGGCTCGACTCTCGAGCGCGTGTTCTTGAAGAATTTGCGGGCGTTTCAACTCGACGTTTTCTCACCCGATGGGCGGCGCGCACTGGAAATCCGCCGGCCGTTCCGCTGGTACTTCCATCGCCTCGAAATCCGCAGTCCCAGTGAGCGCATTCTGGGCACCGTGCAGCGGGAATTCGCCTGGTTCCGGCGCCTGTACCACGTCACGGATTCAGAGGGCCGGACCGTGTACCGGTTATTTGGACCGGCCCGGCATCCGTGGACATTCGAGATCCGCAAAGGCGACCGCGTGGTGGGGCGCATCGTCAAGAAATGGGTCGGGGTGGGCAAGGAGACGTTCACGGATGCGGACACTTTCGGCGTCACGTTTCCCGCCGACTGCACGCCCGCACTCAAGGCGGTGCTGCTGGGTGCGGTGTTCCTGATCGATTTCGTGCACTTCGAGAATTCGCAGTAAAGGCGCTCACATTCAGGGCTCGAAGCGGTGCCGGAGCCACGCGCTCATGGCGTCGAGGTCGCCGGGTACATCGGCCGCAACCGGCGCACCGAGCCGGCGACGGCCTTCATCCAAGAGTACCGCACGGTGCGGCGCGGTTCCGTACGCCGCCGCGGCGCCACCGTCTTCCGCATCCACCAGCACCGGAATCCGCCACTCGTTGCACTGCGCGAACGTCATCGCGATGTTGACTCTTTGACGCACGGCATCCGCCGTCCGCGTGTCCACGGCGGCACGTGCGGCGGAATGGACACGCCCCAGCGTCTCCGCCGGAGCGGCGACGGGCGCCGCCACGAAAACTGTCAGGAAGTCGACCCGATCCTTGTAGATCTCGAACAACCCCCGCCATCGCGAAGCACAACGGTCCAGCGCCGGCGAGCCGGGCGTCGCGAGGATCAGGATCAAGGGACGGTTGGCGCCGCGGTCGAGCATCCCAACCGCGGTGCGGCCGTCCAGAGCCAACAGGCGGAGATTCGCAGCCGTCTCGCCCGGCTGCCAGCGCGAAGCGTCCCATGCCGCAGCAGGCACGCCGTTCGGAGTAATTGCGGCGCCCGGCGCGGAGCCAGCGTGCCGCCCGGAAGCCGTGCGATGCCCGAGCTTCAACACCGCAAAGGCGGCAAGCGCCAGCACCGCGGCGGCAATCAGAGTGCGAACCCGCATGCGAACTCCGCCCGCCGGTCAGCGCGCGGTCAGCAGCATGATGCCGCCGACGGTGAGCAGCATGCCCGCCACTGTACGCACGGTGAGCACTTCGCCGCCAAGCAGCGCGCCCGCCAGCGCCCCGAAAAGCGGCGCCGTGAACGCAATCGGCATCACGCGTCCCAGGGGCGCACTCTTGATGGCGGCGTAGAAACACAGCATCCCGACACCGCCGGCGACCACACCACCGCCCAGAACCATGTACAAGAGCGCTCGTGGTCCGGCTTGTGTCACCGTCTTCCACTGCGGGAAACTCACGAGCCCTAGCAGCACGACGGCCACGGCGGTGCGCAACGTGATCCCCATCTGCGGCGACAGGTTGCCCAGGTGCAGGCCCTTCTTCTCGAAGTAACCGCCGAAGCCCCAGGCCATGGCCGTCATCAACGCGAACAACTGCGGGCGCATCGAACCTCCTCCGAACGCCGCGGCTGGGTCTGGTGCCTCAGTGCGAGCCCAGGAGTTGCCGCAACACGAACGGCAGAATGCCGCCATGGCGGTAGTAGTCGATTTCGATCGGCGTATCGATTCGCAAGGTCACCGGCACGCGCTCCGCCGCGCCCGTGGCGCGATGGATCACGAGCGTCACGTCTTGCTGCGGACGAATCCCGCCTTCATAGCCTTCCAGATCGAAGGTCTCGCTGCCGTCCAAACGCAGTGTCGCTGCGCTCATGCCCTCCTTGAACTGGCACGGCAGCACGCCCATGCCGACCAAGTTGCTGCGATGGATGCGCTCGAAGCTCTGCGCCACGACGGCGCGCACGCCCAGCAGCCGCGTCCCCTTGGCCGCCCAATCGCGCGAGCTGCCGGTGCCGTACTCCTGGCCCGCGAACACCACGAGTGGGACGCCGGCCTTTTCGTAGCGCATGGCGGCGTCGTAGAGCGCCATCTGCTCGCCACTCGGCTGGTGGCGCGTGACACCGCCTTCCGTGCCGGCCACCATCAGGTTCTTGATGCGGACGTTGGCGAACGTGCCGCGCACCATGACCTGATGATTGCCGCGGCGCGCGCCGTAGCTGTTGAAGTCTTCCTTGGCCACACCGTTCGCGAGCAAGTACTGCCCCGCCGG
>Ga0315287_10004689_pt1 | contig 13371 bp, 10 predicted proteins | sample YL17G11_0_MG_FD_205037 | JGI IMG/M metagenome (GOLD analysis project Ga0315287, IMG submission 205037) | Sediment microbial communities from Yellowstone Lake, YNP, Wyoming, USA - YL17G11_0 | ecosystem: Environmental > Aquatic > Freshwater > Lake > Sediment | place: USA: Wyoming | collected... | reverse complement strand
AGAATGTCGTGTACACGGGCGTGCTGGCGGCACTGCTCGACATCGAGGTCGAGGTGATCCGGCAGCTCCTGACCGAGAGCTACGCGAAGAAGCCCGCGCTGGTGGACGCCAACATGAAGGCGGTCGAGCTCGGCTACGACTACGCGAAGGCCAACCTGCCCTGCCCGCTCCCCCTGCGGCTCGAGCGCATGGACAAGACCGCCGGACACGTCATGATCGACGGCAACACCGCGGCCGGCCTCGGTGCCGTGTACGCCGGCGCGACCGTCGGCCCCTGGTACCCGATCACGCCGTCCACCTCGCTCATGGACGCGTTCAAGGGCTTCTGCGCGAAGTTGCGCGTCGACCCGGAGACGGGCAAGGCCAACTATGCGGTGATCCAGGCGGAGGACGAGCTCTCCGCGATCGGCATGGTGCTCGGCGCCAACTGGAATGGCGCGCGCGCGTTCACGGCCACCAGCGGCCCGGGCATCTCGCTGATGAGCGAGTTCATCGGGCTGGCCTACTACGCCGAGGTCCCGGCCGTGATCTTCGACGTGCAGCGCGTGGGGCCCTCCACCGGCATGCCGACGCGGACCCAGCAGTGCGACATCCTGCTCTGCGCCTATGCCTCGCACGGCGACACCAAGCACGTGCTGCTGTTCCCCTCGAATCCCGAGGAGTGCTTCTACATGACCGTGCAGGCGTTCGACCTCGCCGAGCGGCTGCAGACACCGGTGTTCGTGCTCTCCGATATCGACATCGGCATGAACGACTGGATGTGCCCGGAGCTCAAGTGGGACGACAGCTACCGCCCGGACCGTGGCAAGGTGCTGACCAAGGAAGAGATCGAGGCGCTGCCGAAGTTCCACCGCTACCTCGACAAGGACGACGACGGCATCCCGTACCGGACGCTGCCGGGCGTGAGCCCGAAGGGCGCGTACTTCACGCGCGGCTCGGGCCACAACCAGTACGGCGGCTATACCGAGGACTCCGCCGAGTACCAGGTGGTGCTGGACCGGCTGTTGCGCAAGTTCGGGCACGCCAAGACGCTGGTGCCGCCGCCGGTCATCGAAGCGACCGGCACCAGCGATATCGGCCTGGTCGCGGTCGGCAGCTGCCGTGGCGCGGTGAACGAGGCGCGCGACAACCTGGCGAAACGCGGCATCGCCATCGACTACATGCGCATCAAGGCCTTCCCGTTCACGCAGGAAGTCGAGGCCTTCATGGCCTCGCACGACAAGATCTTCGTGGTCGAGCAGAACCGCGACGCGCAACTCCGTTCGCTGCTCACGCTCGAGACGGACGTGCCGAAGTCGAAGCTGCACTCCATCCTGCATTACAGCGGGCTGCCCATGACCTCGAAGGGAATCGTGGATGCCGTGCTGGCGGAGCTGGGCGACGCGCAGCGGGCCAGTGTGGCCGCGAACAACTGATGCGAGGCACCTGAGCGATGATGGCCCCTGCCCCCTGCCCCCTCATCCTGTAGTCACCACCGATGTCATTCATCAACAAGCCGAAAGTCCGCCACCCCGACCTGCCGACCAACGAGCTCGGGCTGACGCGCCGCGACTACGAAGGCGCGATGTCCACGCTTTGCGCAGGCTGCGGGCACGACTCGGTCACGGCCTCGATCATCGAGGCGCTGTGGGGGCTCAGCGTGCGGCCGGAGCAGCTGGTGAAGCTCTCGGGCATCGGCTGCTCGTCGAAAACGACGGCGTATTTCGCCAGCGGCGCGCACGGCTTCAACGGCGTGCACGGCCGCATGCCCTCGGTCGCGACCGGGGCGAACGCGGCCAACAAGAACCTGCACTACATCGGCGTGTCGGGCGACGGCGACTCGCTGTCGATCGGCTTCGGGCAGTTCGCGCACGCCATCCGGCGCAACGTGAACATGCTCTACATCTGCGAGAACAACGGCGTGTACGGGCTCACCAAGGGCCAGTTCTCCGCCTCGGCCGACATCGGCACGAAGTCGAAGAAAGGCGAGGAGAACCAGCAGTCGCCGGTGGACCCGTGCCTCGCAGCACTCTCGCTCGGAGGCACCTTCATCGCGCGCAGCTTCTCGGGCGACAGGCAGCAGCTGGTGCCGCTCATCCAGGCGGGGCTCATGCACAAGGGCTTCGCGATGATCGACGTGATCTCGCCCTGCGTGACCTTCAACGACCACGTCGGCTCGACCAAGAGCTACACCTTCACGCGCGAGCACTATCACGAGGCCGTGCACGCCGACTACATCCCGCCGCGCCAGGAGATCAGGGCGTCCTACGCCGAGGGCGAGGCGCTCCCGGTGCAGATGCACGACGGCAGCCAGATCGTGCTTCGCAAGCTCGACCAGGACTACGACCCGACTCACCGGGGCAAGGCCTTCGAGTACCTGCGCACCAAGCTGCGCCAGGGCGAGCACGTCACGGGACTCATCTTCGTCTCGTCGAGCGGGCCCGACATGCACGCGATGGCGGACACGACCGACGTTCCGCTGAACCAGGTGCCGTACGAAAAGCTGCACCCGGGTTCCGCGGGGCTCGCGAAGATCCTCAAGCGCTACGCCTGAACCGTGACGCGCGACGGCGGCCCAGCTTACCCGCGCGCACTCGCCGCCCTGCTGCTCTGCGCGGCGCTGGCCGTGCCGGCCTCTGCGTCCACCGTCTACAAGTGGGTGGACGAGAACGGAACCGTGCACCTGTCGAGCTCGAAGCCTCCCCCCGGCGTGAAGTACCAGGCGATCGACGTCGGGTCCCCCTCGCCCGGCGGCAGGAAGTCGCCATCCGGCGGCTCGAGCAACGCGGCGAAGGCTCCCGCGGCATCGCCGGCGCAGGCGGCCCAGCGCTCCGAGGTTCTCGCCAGCCTGCGGAACCGCGAGTGCGTCATCGCGCTCGAGGCCCTCGACCGCCTCACCAGCGGCACGCAGCCGACGAGCGCCGCGGAAATCACCCGCCTGAAGCAGACCGGCGACGCCAACTGCAGCGCCGATCCGGGCCGCAGGCACGAGCAGGAGCAGATGGCCGCGAAGCTTCGCGTCGCGAATGGCGCCGATTGCGTCAAGGCGCGCAACGGCCTCGCGGACATGATGGCGAAGCGTGCGAAGGCGACACCCGATCAGCTGCGCGCACAGCAGGCGTTCGTTGAGGCGCACTGCATCCCACCGGTGCAGTGAGACCGGCCCGCGCGATGTCCCCGCCCGAAGCCTGGCTCGCGATCGTGAATCCCGTGGCGGGTTTCCCGCGTTGGCGCCGAAGCTGGGAGGGCATCGAGGCGGCTCTCCGGGTGGCGGGCGTCCCCCTCGAGGTGGTGCGCACGCAGCGTCCACACGACGGCGAGGCGATCGCGAGGCGCGCGATCCTCGAAGGCCGTCGCCGGCTGATCGCCGTGGGCGGCGACGGATCGGTCAACGACGTCCTGAACGGCGTGATGAACGGAGGGCTCGCCGACACCCGCGAGGTGACGCTCGCCGTCGCGCCGACGGGTACGGGCAACGACTGGGCGAGGTCGCTCGGCATCGGCCGCCGCCCCGCGGAGGTCGCCGCCGCCGTCGTCGCCGGCCGCACCATGCTGCACGACGTCGGGATGTTGGACTACCCGGGGTCGGCAGAGCGACGCCGCTGGTTCATCAACGTGGCGGGCGCCGGTTACGACGCCGACATGACGGCGAGGGTTCCGCGCCCGGTGCCCTCTGCGCTCACCTACCTGCGAGTCGCCATCAGCGGACTTCTCTCCTACCGCGCGCCGCGATTCCGCATCGACGCCGACGGGACGACGTTCGACGACCGGTTGCTGCTCGTGTTCGCGGCCAATGCGCAGTACTGCGGCAACCGCATGCACGTCGCACCGGTCGCTCGCATGGACGACGGGTTGCTCGACGTGGTCATGGTGCGGGAACTCGGGCTCCTCGCGGTGCTGCCGAAGCTCGTGAAGCTCTATCGCGGCACCATTCTCGGCGACCCGGCGGTGCGGCACCTCCGCGCGGCCAGGGTGCGCGTCGAGGCCGACCCGCCGGCCCTGATCCAGGCCGACGGACAGATGGCGGGCCGGACTCCGGTCGAGTTCTCGCTGCTGCGCCAGGCGCTCAGCGTGGTCGTGCCGCCATGAGCACCGCGACTCTCCTCACCCACCGCGGCGGTTGCCACTGCGGCGCCGTCGCCTTCGAGGTGGACGCGCCGGCGCGCGTCACCGTGCAGGACTGCAGCTGCTCGATCTGCTCGATGACCGGCTACCTGCACTTGATCGTGCCGGCGGGACGCTTCAGGCTGCTGCGCGGCTCGGAGATGCTCGAGACCTACACCTTCAACACCGGCGCGGCGCGTCACCTCTTCTGCCGGCGCTGCGGGATCAAGTCATTCTACGTGCCACGCTCGAACCCCGACGGGTACAGCGTCAACCTGCGCTGCGTGGACCGCTCGGGCTTCGAGCACGTGGCAATCGAGCCCTTCGACGGCCGCAACTGGGAGCAGGCGGGCGCCGCGCTCGCGCACCTCTCGCGCGACGGCGGCTGACTCCACCCGGCAGGCCGGCGCGTCCGACGGGGGCTCGCCCGAGCACGTCAGGCGACGCGATCCTTCCGCCCAGGCGCCTCGCCCGCCCAGAGATCCTGCTCGTCGCCGCGTGGCAGGCCGCGGACGTTGGCCGACACGAGTGGCATGGGCCGGCGCCGGCGGCGGGCGCGCTCCCGCTCCTCGGCCGCGCGCCTCGCCGATCGTCGTCTCGCCGTGAATGCCGCGGCCAGCATCGCAAGGAGCGCGACCGCAGCGACGACCAACGCGTCCACGTCCATGTACCCCGGCGGCCCACCGTGGGCCCTGCATCCTGCCGGCCGCGTCCATTGCGGCCGGTCGCGATGCTCGCACGCACGGGGCGGCCGGGGACAGCCGCGATCGTCGCGATTCGCGGCCGAAATTGCGCTGGCGGTGCGCTACCAGTGAATGCCGCGCATCAGCGAGGCGAAGATCATCGCCTCCTTGGTCGCAGCCCGCTGTCCCTCGCCCTCCTTCTTGCCCTGGGCCGCCGACGAGTCCGGGAACATGCGATAGGCGGAGTTCATCACCACCTCGGAGAGCTTCGGCATCACGAGGTGCATGATCTCCGCCATCACACCGAGGCGCGTCGCGATGCGCTGCGGCTTCCTGATGATCGCGTCTGCGATCATGTCGGCGGCCGCATCGGGCGTGATGACCGCCGGCATGTTGTCGTAGATCTTGGTCGGCGCAATCATCGGCGTACGCACCAGCGGCATGTTGATGATCGTGAAGTGCAGGCCCTCGTCGTGGAACTCGGAGGCCGCGCAGCGCGCAAACGACTCGAGCGCGGCCTTGGAGGCGACGTACGCCGAGAACCGCGGCGCGTTGGTGAGCACGCCGATCGAGGAGACGTTGATCACCTGCCCCGACTTCCGCGCCGTCATCGACGGCAGCAGGTTCATCGTCAGGCGCACGCAGGCGAAATAGTTCAGCTGCATCGTGCGCTCGAAGTCGTGGAAGCGGTCGTAGGAAAGCGCGAGCGAGCGGCGGATCGAGCGGCCAGCGTTGTTCACCAGCACGTCCACGTGGCCGAATTCCTTCAGAATGTCCTTCGCGAGCTTGTCATTCGCAGCGAGGTCGGTGATGTCGCAGGAATAGGTCTTCGCGAACCCGCCGGCGTCATGGATCTTCTTCCTGACCTCCGCGAGCTTCTCCGCGTCGCGCGCCACCACCACGACCTTGCCACCGGCCTCCGCGATGCGGATCGCCGCCGCCTCGCCGATGCCTGAGGAGCCGCCGGTGATGACCACCACCTTGCCGCGGACCGCACCGCGCAGGCTTCGGTCGATGGTGAGGTCCGGGTCGAGGTGACGCTCCCAGTAATCCCACAGCCGCCACGCGTAGTCCTCGAGCGGCGGCACGTGGATGCGCGCCCTGGCAAGTGCCTTCTGCGTCGCGGTGGAGTCGAAGCGCGTCGGGTAGTTGATGAACTGCAGCACGCTCTTCGGCACCTGCAGGTCGCGCAGCGCCTGGTCGAAGACGTTCTGGATCGGCCGGGTGCGCTCGACCGACTTGCGCAATCCGTCCGGCACCATGTCGAAGATCTTGGAATCGAGGCGGAACGCCATCTCCGGCGCGTGCGCGGCGCGCGCGAAGATGTTGAGCACCTCGCCCACGCGGCGCACCTTCGGGTCCGTGAGGTGGAAGCAGCGGCCGTTCAGGCCCTTCGCGTGCGCGAGGTAAACCATCGCATCGACCACGTAGTCCACGGGCACGAGGTTGAGATAGCCGCCCTCGACGCCGACCAGCGGGACCCAGCGCGGCCAGGATTCGCGCAGCTTCTGCAGCGCCTTGAAGAAATAGTAAGGCCCGTCGATCTTGTCGATGAATCCCGTCTTCGAATGGCCGACGACTGCGCCGGGGCGGTAGATGCGGAACGGGATGCGCCCGTTGGCACGCACCATGCCCTCGGAATCGTGCTTGGTGCTGTGATAGGGATGCTCGAGGCCCTCGGCCTCCTCGAACATGTCCTCCGTAAAGGTGCCGCTGTAGAGCCCCGCGGCAGCGATCGAGCTCACCAGGTGGAAGCAGCCGGCGTTGACCGCAGCGGCGACGTCGAGCGCGCCCTGCGTGCCGACGATGTTCGCCTTCGTCATCGTCTCGGCGCTGGCCTCGATGTCGTAGACCGCGCCCAGGTGGAAGAAGTGCCTGACCTTGCCCTTCAATTTCCTGACGTCGGCCGGGGACACCCCGAGCTTCGGCGACCCGAGGTCGCCCTTGATCGGCACGACGCGCTTGACGCTCTCCTTGCCCCAGAACTCCCTCAACTCGTCGAGCTTGCCGACGGACTTCGGCCGTACCAGCACGTAGATCGTGCCCTTGCCGCGCTGCAACAGCGACTGCACAAGGTAGCGGCCGATGAACCCGGTCGCGCCGGTGACGAAGTAGGTCATGAAACTCTCCCGTTCAAGTCGCAGCGGCAGGTCGGTCCGCGGACCAGCCCCTTTTTGGGGCTACCTTAGGGGTCGGGCAGGCCGAGGTCAACGTGGCAAGCGACCCAGTCTGTCCTAAGATTCCGGGTGGCGGACCCGCCACAGGGAATCCGGGGGAGCACAGCATGACGACGTCCAATCACGAGCGCATGTCCAGCGTGGACACGGCGTGGCTGCGGATGGACGGCCAGGGCAATTCGATGATGATTGTCGGCGTGTCGGCGACGGCGACGCCCATCCGGCGCGCTCACTTCCGCCGCATGATCGAGCAGCGCTTTCTCTGCTTCCCGCGCTTCCGCCACCGCGCCGTCGCCGACGCGATCGGCGCCTCCTGGGTCGAGGACACGGACTTCGACCTCGACGCGCACCTCAAGGTCGTGGCGCTGCCCGGACGGGCCGGCAAGGCGGAACTCCAGGCGCTGGCCGCCCGGCTCGCGAGCACGCCGCTCGATCCGCGCCGGCCGATGTGGCAGTTCCACCTCGTCGAGAAGTACCTGGGCGGCAGCGCGTGGATCACGCGCGTCCACCACTGCTACGCGGACGGCATCGCAATGACCCACGTGCTGCTGTCGATGACCGAGCAGGACTCGGGGCCGGCACTGGCGGGGCACCCGCAAGTCGGACGCAGGAAGGGTCCGCGCAAGGCGCAGCCGGACGCGCAGCCCGTCCTGGGCTGGATCGGGCGGTTCACGCAGCCGACCGGCGACATCCTCGAGCACGCGCTCGCCGAAGGCGCGAGGCTCCTCGAGGGCGGCATCCACCGGGTCTTCCACCCCGACAACGCCGCGACCGCCGCGGCCCAGGCGGGGGGTATGATCGGCGAGTTCGCCAGGGTCCTGGCGCTGGCCGACGACCCGGACACGCCGCTCCGCGGCCGGCTGAGCGGGTCGAAGAAGGTCGCCTGGGCCGACCCGATCCCGCTGCAGGAAGTGAAGACCGTCGGCAAGGCCCTCGGCTGCACCATCAACGACGTGCTCATGTCCACGGTCGCCGGCGCGCTCGGAAGCTACCTGCGCGAAGAGGGATTCGACACCGACGGGCTGGTGCTGCGGGCCTCGGTGCCGATCAATCTCCGTGCAGCGGAGGAGCCGCTCACGCTTGGCAACAAGTTCGGCCTCGTATTCGTCGACATGGCCGTCGGAACCCGCAATCCGCTGCAACGTCTGTTCGCGATGCACGACACGATGACCGCGCTCAAGGGCTCGATGCAGCCGCCAATGACGCTCATGGTGATCGGCCTGATGGGACTGCTGCCCTCCGCGCTGCAGGCGCCCGTGGTCGAACTGTTCAGCCGCAAGGGCTCGGCCGTGGTCTCGAACGTGCCTGGGCCGCAGGCGCCCCTCTACATGTGCGGCCAGCGCGTGTCGGAAATGCATTTCTGGGTGCCGCAGAGCGGCACGATCGGCATCGGCATCAGCATCCTGAGCTACGCGGGCAAGGTCTATTTCGGGATGATCACCGACCGGAGCGTCGTCAACGACCCCGGCGCGGTCGTCGATCGCATCGCGCCGGAGTTCGAGAAGCTGCTGCTGGCCGTGACGGTCGGCGTGCTCGCGACCGGCAAGGGCGGCAGGGCCGCGCGAGGAAAGCCGCGGCACGGGCGCGCCAATCGGCGACAATGACCGGCATCCGGGTGCGGCGAGGACCGCGAGGTGAATCACATGGCTGCAGCCAGAAAGAAGGGCGGTCCCAGGGGCGCGGTGAAGAAGGCGCGCACCCTGGTGCGCGATGCATTAGGGGCCGCGCAGGACACGGTGCAGGCCCGGGTTGGCAACGCGCGCGACCAGGCAGGCGAGACCTGGGACGCGCTCGAGTCGCTGTTCCGAAGTCGCGTCCGGAAGGTGCTGGCCGAGCTCGGCGTGCCGGCCGGCGACGAGGTCCGCCAGCTTGCGAGACGCGTCGCGGAACTGGGCGACGCGGTCCAGGCCCTGTCCGGCAAATCTCGCGTCGCGGCGAAACGAAAACCGCGCGTCGCGACAGAACGCAAGTCGCGTCGAGCAGCGCGCTGACCCCCGGCACAGAACCGCGCCTCGCCGTGAAGATCCTCGGAGTCGAGACCGGGCAGGCTGCAAACGCGCGGGCGCCACGGGGAGAACTCGCCCGACTGCTCGCAGGCAACGCCGAGCTTCGCGACGTGTTCGCGGGCGACGACGACGCGAGCCGCAGCCTCGCGGAACTGCAGCGGTGGCAGTCCCGCAGGTTGTTGCAAAGTCACGCCGACCTGCGCGCGGATCCCCGCTATCGCAGGGCCGTCGAGTTCTTCTTCGGCGACCTGTACGGCGGCCGCGACCCGCGAGGCCGCGACCGCGACCTCGCGCGCGTGCAGCGCGTCATGGAGCGGCTGCTGCCTCGACAGGCGCTGCGGGCGCTGTGCCTCGCGATCGAGCTCGAGGTCATGTCCCAGCAGCTCGACGCGGAGGTGGTCCGGCGGCTGCCGCCGGGTCCGATCACCGTGGACACGTACGCGGAGAGCTACCGGCGCGCGGGGCGCGCAGCCGATCGCGAGCGCCAGATCGAGCTGCTGGGCATCATCGGGAACTACCTCGACAGTGTCGTGCACAAGCCGTTCGTACACAGGCTGGTCCGCTTGGCCCGCAGACCGGCGCACGCGGCCGGGTTCGGCGCGCTGCAGGACCTGCTCGAGCGGGGGCTCGACGCCTTCCAGACCATGGACGGTTCGGAAGAGTTCCTCGCCCTCATCCGCGACCGTGAGCGGCGGGCGATGAAGCGCATCCTGCTCCGAACGCCCGATCCCTTCGAATTCGGCGCACGCGATCCGGTCGGGACGGCCGCATGAGCCACAAGAAACCGAACAAAGCCTCCCGCCTGCGCAAAGCCGCCGTGCAGGTGGAACTGGCCCTGCCGCCGCCGGGCCCGCCCCTGCCCGCGGAGGAAATCGTGCTGGCGTGGTGGCAGAAGCCCGTCGCCGTCGCCTCGCTCGCGGCCCTCGCGGCGCTGCTGCTCGTGCTGGCCGTCGCCTCGCAGCTGCACGCACGCCGTGATCGCCTGCACGCCGCGGCACTCGAGACCCACGTGAAGACGCTGACGCTGCGCGCGTCGACGGCGGAACGGCTGCTTCGCATCGCGCCGAACCCGCGCAGCTGGTCGGCCGAGCCGGACGCGGTTGTCTCCCGGCCCGAGCCGCCGCAGATGCTCGACCTCTACCTGCCGGTCGCGTATTCGGATTTCACGAGCTTCGCGGTCACCATCGACAAGGTGGACCAGGGGCGCATGATGATGGTCCAGCGCATGATGCCGGACTCGAATCGCGAGCTGCGTCTGTCGCTGAACAGTTCGGCGTTCGGGCCCGGCGAATATCGCATCCGGATCGAGGGCTACACCTGGCGAGGGCAGCGCGCCGACGCCGGCTGGGTGCGGCTGGTGATCAGGTAACGAACGACCAGGCGGGACCGGGCGTCCTGCGCCCCGGGGTGGGTGCAGCCGGTGGTAAGCTGGAACCGCTGAGGAGGATCACCACGCCCGACAGGGCCTGCACGACCGGCGGTTGCGTCGGCCGGGATGGGCCCTCTGGAGGCCGGCGATGACAGGGATCTTCTCCGAGCTCCGGCGTCGCGGCGTCCTGCGCATCGCCGCCGCGTATGCGGTGACCGCATGGCTGGTCGCGCAGGTCGCCTCGTTCCTGCTGTCCACGTTCGACGCGCCGCCCTGGATCATGCAGGCGATCGTCGTCGTATTCGCGATCGGCTTCGCGCCTGCGCTGGTCCTCGCCTGGGTGTACGGCAATGAATCGGATCCGGGCACGCCGCAGCGCACCCGGCGAATCCGGGGTTGGACGATCGCGACGGCCATTGCGCTCGCGCTACTCCTGGTCTTCGATTTCGCGGGCGGGCGGAAGTGGCTGTATCCGGCGGGCGAACTGCGCCCGGCTTCGGTCGCCGTACTGCCGTTCGACAACCTGTCCGGTGACCCGGAGCAGGACTACTTCGTCGCGGGCATGCGTGACGCACTGATCGGTGCGGTCGGCGAGGTCGGATCCGTGAAGCTGGTCTGGATCTCCCAGTCCGACCTCAAGAGGACCGGCAAGCCGGTCCCGGAGATCGGCCGCCAGCTCGGCGTGGACGGGATCGTGACGGGAGCCGCCATGCGCACGGGTGGCGACGTGCGGCTCCAGGTGCGCCTGGTGCGGGTGCAGCCCGAGGAGCGACTGTTGTGGTCCCAGTCCTATGACCGGTCGCTGGCCGACGTGCTGGCCTTGCAGCGGCAGGTGGCAGTTGCGATAGCGGGGGCGATGCAGGCTCCGGTGACGGCGGAGCAGTCCGCCCGCCTCGCGCGGCCGTCCGCCGTGGACCCTGCTGCCTACGAGGCCTACCTGCGCGGCATGTACTACATCATCAAGGACACGCCCGAGGACACCGAACGCGGCCTGCGTTACCTGCAGGAGGCCGTGGACAAGGATCCGGGGAGCCCCCAGGCCTATGCGGGGCTCGCCACGGGCTACGCAACGATCGGCCACGGGCCGGGGGCACCGCCGGATGTCTGGACCAAGGCCCGAGCGGCGGCCATCAGGGCAGTCGGCCTGGACCCGAACCTGGCCGAGGCGCACTTCGCACTGGCCGACGTGAAGCTGTACTTCGAAAACGACTGGGCGGGTGCGGAACGCGAGTTCAAGCGAGCCAACGAGCTCAACCCGAGCATCGCGATGAACCACTACCACTATGCGTGGTACCTGGTGCTGATGGGCCGCTATGACGAGGCGGTCGTCGAGCACAAGCTGGCCCAGGCGCTCGACCCGCTGACGCCGCTGCACACCGCCTGGCTGGGCGGGCTGTACCAGATTGGCGATCGTTACGATGACGCGATCGCGGAGGCACGCAAGTGCCTGGCGATGGATGATCATAAGTACGCGCTGGGCCTGGGGAACCTGGGAAGCGCGTATTCCTTCAAGGGAATGCACCGCGAGGCGATCCGCACGTTGCGCGAGGCCACCCGGATCAGTGCAGACTGGAGTTACTACCTGGTCGCCGCCTACGCGCGCGCCGGGCAGCGCGACGAGGCGCGCAGGATGCTGGCCGAGCTCGAGGCGCAGCCACCCACACCGTGGAGCGCTTTCGGTCTCGCGCTGGCGCACGCTGCACTGGGGGACAACGATGCCGCATTCCGATGGCTGGAATTCAAGCCACCCTTCGCATGGGTCCCCTGGGTGCGGGTCCTGAAGGAGTTCATCGGGCTGCGCGCCGATCCGCGCTTTCCAGAGTTCCTGCGCCGGTTGAACCTGCCGCCTTGCCGCAGCGAGCCATGCGGCGCGAGCCCGGCCGAGGGGGCCGGACCGCCCGCTGAAACCGGTGGAAAGGACCGGCCGACCACCGCCTCTGCGTCCAGGCCCGCCCTCGGCGCGGCGAGCGTGTCGACGTCAGGCTGACTAGGCCTGGGTCTGCCGCAGCGTCGCGACCGGCGGCTGCGTGACGGCTGACCACGCGGCCAGCACGCCGGCAACGCCGACCAGCAGCGCTCCTCCGACGATCCCCACGATCCAGACCACGGGATCCGGGACGTACGCGAGGTCGAATATCTCGCGCGCGAGAAAATACCCGGCCACTGAGGCACCGGCCGCGGCGAGAATTCCGGCGAGCAGCCCCAGCACGATGAACTCGGCGGCGACGCCCTTCAGCACGACGGCCCGGCTCGCGCCCAGCGTGCGGAGTATCGCGCTCTCGAAGCGCCGCTCGTCGCGTGTCGCCTGCGCGGCCGCGAGCAGCACCACGAGGCCCGCGACCAGCGTGAACGCGAAGACGTACTGCACGGCGAGCGCCGCACGGTCCATCACCTCGCGCACCTGGGTGAGGAGCGCGTCGATGTCGATGATGGTGACCTCGGGAAACGTCCGCACCAGGTCCACGAGTGATCGGCGCTTCGCGCGCTCGACGTGCACGCTGGTGATGAGCGTGCCGGTGACGCCTTCCAGCACGCCCGGCGAGAAGACGACGAAGAAGTTCGGCTGGAACGAGTCCCAGCGCACGTCCCGGAGACTCGCGACCTTCGCGCTCACCTCCTCGCCCGCGACGTCGTAGGTCACCTCGTCACCGAGCTTGAGGCCAAGGAGTTCGGCGTAGTCCAGTTCGACCGACACTCGCGGCCCGCCGCCATCACCGACACGCCACCATTGCCCCGCGACCAGGCGGTTGTCGTCGCGAAGCTGCCGCGACCAGGTCAGGTTCGCCTCGCGCTCGACGAATCCGCTCGCGCGGTCCGAGTCGAAGTGCAGTCGATCCACCGGCACGCCGTTCACGGCCGAGAGTCGCGCGCGCACCAGCGGCACGAGTTCGGTCTGCGGCAGGCCGCGTGCGGCGAAGAACCCGCGCACCGCGTCTCCCTCGTCCGGGCGGATGTTGATCATGAAGTAGTTCGGCGCGTCGGCAGGCAGGCTTGCGCGCCACTCCCTGAGGAGATCGTCCCGTACCAGCGCGAGGAGCAGCAGCACCATGATG
>Ga0315287_10004688_pt1 | contig 13372 bp, 11 predicted proteins | sample YL17G11_0_MG_FD_205037 | JGI IMG/M metagenome (GOLD analysis project Ga0315287, IMG submission 205037) | Sediment microbial communities from Yellowstone Lake, YNP, Wyoming, USA - YL17G11_0 | ecosystem: Environmental > Aquatic > Freshwater > Lake > Sediment | place: USA: Wyoming | collected... | reverse complement strand
TGCGGCTCGTCCGTTGCGCCCGCAGGGAGGACGCCTTTCCCGGCAGGCTGTCCCGGAGCGCGAATGTCAGGATCTTGTTTTCTAAACAAATCCCCAGTCGTGTTTATGCTGTCCATCTCCGCGTAAGATATTTCATACGACTTTTTGGTTTTCAGGTCTTCAATCGTTATAGCCCCGTCCGGTTCATATTCTTTGTCTTCCCAGACGAAGTCGAATATCCTTTCGAGCTTCTTGTCGTCCAACCCGTGCACTTGGAACAAGCTGTCATCGACACGAATCCAGCCCATCTTCTCCATTGCCCAATCACGGGCGTCTCCGCCTTTAACAAAAAATGCAACAGCGTCTTTCGAGGCTCCTTCTGCTCTCAGCCATCTTGCAGCTTTGGGGGTAATGTGGCCGGGATAAATGTCGAGATCCCGGACTTCCTTGCTATCAGAATCAATTCCTAGCGCTGAGAAAAACGCATACCCTTCGTGGTTTACATCTCCGTAGTCTCCATCCGCAAACGTGTCTTGGCCGCTGTCGTCAATCCAGAATTCTCCCCGGAGAGACTCTGAAAGACTATCCCCTTGTTTTCCGTAATAATCTCCACGAGTAAACGCAGATCGTTGAAGAACCGATTCCGGCTCATTCATGATATCGACAATCCGGATTTTGTAGTCTTTTTTGGTGGCATGCGCTCTGACAAGGATTATCTCGTCTCCGGCATCATCCGGATTCACGTGGTATATTGACCACAAAAGTTCCGAGATTGTTTTTATGTTTTTATCGGTCAGATTATCGACATCAAAAGCATCCTCGTAGTTTCGAATCCAACCCCTCTCTAGAATCATAAAATCAGTAGGATGGCCTCCGTTGCTAACACCTTCGATCTCTTTTGCGAACGCAGCTCTGACCTCTTTTGATGGAACGGGTATTTCTGCGTGCGCTCTTGCCGCTGGACCCATATAGAAATAAGAATCAGGAACCGTATTCAGCCACCTTAAAACTTGGTCACCCCCGTGGTGCTTAGAAAACATTTCATTTGTTGCAATCTCGGAGTGCCTTCCCGGACTGGCGTCGATAACGTCACCGTCCGGCGTAATCCAGTATTCGCCGTCTAGGCTGACTCCTTCAGAGAGGAGTTTCCTACTTCCACGGAGAGCGTGGACAAGAGATTCTAAAAAGCTGTTGATGCTAGAATTCATGCTATTTTCGCATCAAGGAGGACAGCCGAAGCAGGGATTCTTTCATGCTATCAACTGGCTGGAGTTCCTTGAAGCTCTCAAGGAATCGACTGAAGCCGTCAACGAATTTTGTGATAAACCAGTCCGGGTCGTCCGCGAAGGACAACTCAGAGAACTCCACCAGAACGGCGGGGAGCTTGGCGTGAAGCGCCTGATCCACGATGTCATCCTGCGCCCGTGCCGGGGTAATGGAGACATCCAAGTCGGTCTCGATGAGTTTCTTTGCGAGGTCATACGTCAGGTGACGGTTATCGACTTCCTCAGTCTGCCACTTCAGAATGACAATATCTTCTGTCCAGTTCAGGCGGCTTCTTGGCGTCGAGTGAACGTCCACGAGAATCTCGGCCTTCGGAAAGTCAGCCTCTAAATCCTTCCGGAACTTAGTTCCACGACTCTCCGACCGGTTCAGATCGGTCTCCTCGCGGTTGATATCTCCAAGGTGCAAAAAGACTTCGTGACCGGCGGCTTGGAGTCTCTTACTCAGCTCTTCCGCGACTGGCCCCGCAACAACATCACAAAAGTGTAAGATCTTGTCGGATTCGGATCGGCAATGGGCATGCGGGACACTTAGTATGATCTTCGCCATTTATAGTTACCCCAGACTAAGATTAAGTTAGCATACCAGTTTCTCCGGATTTTTCCAGTGGGTATGAAAAGAAAAACCCCGCCGCCGGTTTCCCGGCGACGGGGCTTATTCGTTTTGCACCTAGTCCAACTCAATTTCCCAGTACGCCTTCGAGAGGAAGGTCTCCCACGACATCCTTCTCTGACTCACCGGGATATGCGTCAGAGCCGTCCACTTCGGCTTCTTCGGAACCTTGCGCAGAGTCATCTTGGCATCGCGTACCGAAAGATTGGCTTTTTTCATGTTACAAGCGAGACAAGCCAACACGCAATTCGTCCACTCGCTCTTCCCACCACGAGACTTTGGGACCAAGTGGTCAATCGTCAACTCCTTGGGTCCGGGCTGCCCACCGCAGTACTGGCAGGTATAGCGGTCTCTCTTGAAGATGTTCCTTCTGGAGAACACCACCGTCCGCTCACCCATCTTGTCGTACCTTGTCAGCCTGATCACCTCGGGAACAACAAGCTGCAAACGGGGAGTCCGGATGACCGCCTCCGCGAAAGCCGCCTTTGCCTTGGACGCTTCCGCCCACGAGCTTATAGTGTATTCCTCGTAGGTCTGCGGATCTATAATGACAGCCGCCCCTTTCATGACGAGGCCGAAGGCTTCTACAGCCGACGTCACGTGTATCGGACAGAAATTCCGGTTAAGGGTCAGTACGGGCCTTGTCAGAACGGACGCGGTCTGCATAACGCCTCCACATTAGGGAACAATCAAAGTCACTTCGTGATGCGGGCACTTACAATTCGGGTCGTTACACTCACTACAAGGAGCGTCTGGTTTACAGACCTCCAGTCGCTCGAACTTCTTGCATAACGTGCATTTTCGGTCCTGCATCTGCGGGGTGGAGATAGTACAGCCCCCTACCCACATCCACTTGTGTGCCTTGCACTTGTTCGGATCTACTCCGCCTCTTCCAAATCCACTCATGGTGTTGGTACCCCCGGCCAGACTTGGACTGGCACCCCCAGTTTCGAAGACTGGTGCGCTATCCGTTGCGCTACGGGGGCTCTCCTATATATTGTGTGAAAAGCCGTGTAAAAGTAAGAAACTTTCTTTTGTTTATTTTACCAGATCCCCGGACAACAGCAAGACCCATTTAGGCGTCCGGGAAGAAGACTTCTCCGCGTGAAAAAGTCTTATAGTGAGGCGGGTATGAGAGTTGCGTTCTTGTTGGTCCTGTCAACCGCAACGGTTTCGATTGAACCGGCAAGGTCCACGACTGTGCCCGCCGCGTTGTTGATGATCTCACAAGTTCCGCGAATATAGATGGACCCCTTCGTACAAGAGCTGTCAATCGTTATCCTTCCTGACTGGATATTGACCGTCACTGCTCCCGCACCGGGATTTTTATTGAAGTTCTGTATCTGGAGCGATCCCGAAAATACTGACAATGCAACGCTGACCGGGCTTCCGTTTAGGTCAATGATAAGAGGAGCCGCCGACGCATCGCCACTCGAATAGCAGTTTCTTGCTACAACAAGGTCTGAAGCGGCGCTGCTTAGGCGAAGGGGACCAATAATACGGCATTCAGAAAAAAAGCAGCATACGTTGGATAATTCGCCAATCTCGCAACGCTCATAGCTGGTTTCGCCGTTCTGTTCTCCGCTAATAGTCATGTCTTTGAACACACTATTATCCGTTGTACATCCCGACGTCAAGGTAAGAGTAGTCGTTCGCTGTCCACTACCGACAAATATTAGGTCATTAATGTTATCTCCTGCTCCAATTGTCAAATTGCCGAAAACTCTAATAGTATTAAGTCCTCTTGCTAAAGCTATCACTTTTGCGCTTGTAAGATTATTCACTGGATTGGCCGCGTTACCCGCCGGAAACTGCGTCCCAGACTCGCTACTGCTGGTGTTGATTGAAACACACCCATTAAAAGAGGCTGCTTGGATCAGATCCGCGCTTACTAATCCCGTCGCATCTACAACAGCCGTACCTGTGGAATGATCGTCTAGAAGCCCAACTCCCCTGAAGGTGTGCGTTCCTGAGGAACAAGTGGAATCTAGAATAACCTTCCCAGAGGTCATATCTACAGTAATGTTTGTGCCTGCGGTATTATTTACAAGGGTCACTTCTCCCATAAATCCACGAACAATTAACGTGGCAGTTGCGCCGCCGACATCCACTTCGCTGGGAGTCCCCTCGGTCCAGCAATTTATCAACTGAGCAATACCAGAATATAAAGCTGGGAGAGCTAGTGACCCACTTATGAGGCTGTCTTGAATCAAAAGGCTCTGCGAAGATGGAACGGGTGTCGTGCTTCCAATGCTGAATATGTGCGAACGTGTCATGCTAATAAGACCGAGAATATCGCCTGTTACCTTAGCATCTTCAATCGTGCAGTAAGGTGTCACGCTACCCGTTTGAAACGTAAGCGTTGTTTGTGTTAGACCTTTGCCTCTTAGCCTGAATCCATCGACATAGCTGCCTGTAACGAACGTAAAATCAGATAGAAAATAAAATTCCTTGAAACCTCTGGATGCGGCAATCGCCTGCGCATCCGCAAGAGTCTTGACGGGATTTGCCTCATTTCCGGCGGGAAACGATGTCCCGTCTACGCCATTCACCGCATCAACGGTAACGCGTCCACCAAAAGATGCGAACTGAATCAGCTCCGCGCTTACTAATCCCACTGCGTTTACAACAACCGTACCTGTAGAGTTGTCCTCTAGAAGTCCGACACCCGTCGCGATCACGCCTCCTGCCGTGCAGGAAGCGCCGATTATCAACTTACCACCCGACAAAATAAAATTGACACTGGAACCAGTAGTCAATGACTCGATGGTAACAATATCCTTGCAGTTCGTGAATGACACAGACGTGTCTGTATTCATAACAACCGTAGACGTAATACCCGGATACATTGGATTTATATCATCGAAGAATGATTGGCCCGAACTCTCTACTGTATACGGAGCTAAAGCAACACTGACCATAGATCCGCCACGCATCCAGCCACAAAGGTTGGTGATGTCGTAAACCCAACAATCGATAAGTGTATTCCAAAATCCGCCCATCTCCCCGTAGAGAGAAACCTTCTGATAAACAGTATTTTCCTGTTCCACACCCGCTTCAACAGTCACAGAAGGCCAGTTTTCTGCGCGAACCTCAAAATTATTCAGCACAGTCCCCGTCGTGATCGTTAGGTCAGAGTGAAGCATTAAAACTGGGAGATTTAAATTTCCGGAAATTGTCAATGCATTGGCAATATTATCTACGGGATTTGCGGCGTTACCTGCTGGGAACAAGATTCCCGGCTTCCCATTAATCACATCAATGTGTACAGCTCCCTCGAATGATGCATACTGTGTTTCCCGTGGCGTCACGAGACCAGAAACATCCACCACAGCCGTACCGGTTGAGTTGTTATCACACTCCCCTACTCCTCTCAGTCTGTATGTCCCAGACGTACAAGACGAATCTAGGGTGATCTTTCCGGAATCCATGTCGAGAGAAAGCACTGCATTGTTAGTGTTATTTTCAAGCGTAAACGCTCCTTCGAATCCGGTCACGGAGAGAACGGCGTCACTTCCGTTGCAGTCAACAATACAACCAGTTGCATCACTCCAGCAATTGATGATTTGTACTGTTCCGCTGTATAACGCGGGAAGCGTAAACATCCCGCCAAGCAGGCTGTCCTTGATAAATACCGGATTGGAAGCAGGAATCGGAATATATCCTGTCAAATCAACAACATGCACGTTCTGCATCGTAGCAACGCCAATGACGACTCCAGTTACCGTGGCGTCTTCTGCACCACAATTCAGGAAGACACTCCCCGCATCAAATGTGAACGTGGTTTCCGTAAGTCCACGGCCAAGCAGTGTATACCCGTCAAGGTATGTGCCCGCAAGAAAAGTAAAGTCAGTCAAGAAATAAAGTACCTTGAATCCACGACTAACCGCAATCGTCACCGCGTCCGTCAGGTTTTTTACGGGACTCTGCTGAGTACCGATTGGATAAGCGGTCCCATCCGATCCGCCTACGATATCTATGGTAACACGATTATTAAAAGACGCGAACTGAATCGCACTCACTTCCTGTAGTGTCGCGCTGGAGGATGACGTCAAGATGACCTGTGTAAATGCTGTTGTATAAATTGCAGGTATCAAATTGCCGAAGTCATCAAAGGCAACCAAGTTTCCGCCGGTCGCGTTACACTGAACGAAAGTTGGGCCGGGACGCGCCTCGAAAGCAAGCTGGGCGTTTCGTAACGTAACCGTAATACCGACCAGAACGCCGCCTCCGAGTGGTTGCTTCCCTGACGCGTCTATAAGATGGTCGTACTCCATATCGACCTGTTCGTCTTCCCAGTCCCTCACCAGATTTACGAGATCCTGCATCGTAATGTCTGTGGCAGGTGCTAGGACAGTGATGATTCTTGGACTAACGAGGGGATTGACAGAAATGGACATTCACATCCTCCGCCCCGGATGACGCCTGTGCTAGACGCCATCCGGGGCCAACCCGGCGCAACGGGGTATTTATTGGCTCTTCGGTACCGCTATGGCCAAAGCGGCGGAAGCGGCCCTTTCTTTAATCTTAGTTACAATCTCTTGATACTCCGCCTTTGTTCTCTTTTCTTTCTCGATAGCCTCCTCAAAAACACGAATGTTCTTGTCACACTGCTGTACAGCTCGCTCCATCCCAGCAAGATCGTAACCGGCCATGGAGTCTCTCCTTTACGTGATAATCGTATCTTGTGACCGAATCGTAGCGATGCTCCGATCCGTTCCGGAAGACGAGTCGTCCGTAGAGAACGGAAGAATCTTAGTCGCGGCAGCCGAGTTTCGTACAACAACCCGGAAGAAAACCGGCGCATCGTAAACAACGCTGACTTCCTCCGTTGCCGCGTCTGCCATCGTATCGATGAGAGGGATATAGACGTCGTCAGCCGTGTTCATAGGAATCGGGCAAACATTTAACTTAATTACGTCTGTAGATACCTGTCCTGTAATTGCGGGAAAGATTGTCAGCGACGTATCACTATCAACTGTCTGAACGTAGGAGATGCCATCGTGTCCATTCCCGTTGTTCACGACGATGTCACCCCTCTTGACATTCGCGGTAAAACCGCCTCCCGACTTGACAATAGTCGTGGTATTAGTTCCCGCCGTTGCCGTAATACTATAGTTTACGAGTGTAAACGTGCTGACCGACCAGCCAGCGAACCTGATGCGATAGCCCTTGTAGACGTCCGAGGCGTCACGAACGCGCAGAATTCCTCCCGTTGTTTTGCCCGGAACGTCCTTGCTGATTGCCGTATCAACAACAAGCGTCCCGTCGCCGATGGCCTCGCCGCCAGCAGCACTATATTCGGTCTTGTTAACAACGCCACCAGCACCCGTCAGGCGGAAGACAGCCACGCGGTCGTCTGTGGTTGTTGCCTCGCTGGTTCCGACGAGGTTCGTGACTTCGATCTTGATCGAATCCGGGCGTGTCTTAGTCCCTCCCTCGACCGGCGTAAGCTGGAAGGCGTTGTCGTCCGCTACGACCCAGTCGGACAGAAGAACGCCTCTCGCACCGAAGAACGTGCCTCCTGCGAAGGTTCCGAGGGGGCTTGCCTTCTTGGGTCCGAACGTTACGGCGGCGCTGTCGATCTCCACCGTTCCGCTTGCGTCATTGTCGGTCAAGGTGGCAGTCGTCGCGTTGGTAAAGAACGTTCCTCGGGTGTTGCGTAGCAGAATAACCTTTGTTGTCAGATTGATAGAAATAATAACTCCGGTAGCTCCCGATGTCTCCTGAGTTACGTCGTCGCCTTCCGTGATAGTACCTGTAACAGCTCCGGTATACTTCAGGTAAACTTCCGCTCCGATATAGCTCTCTCCAGCGATCCCGTCCGTTAGAGAAGTCCCGACAGCTCCCTGTCGTGTAATATACTTAAGCCATTCGTAAACCTGCGTCAAAGGATTTGCATTGCAGTCAATTGTAATAGCATAGTTCTCGTTGTTACCGTCATCGTCAATATCTGCGGTCGCAGCCGTATAAGATATGGTCGGGACAACAGTGCTGGTAAACCACGTACTCAAGGCGGGACCCTGATTCGCGGGGGCAGACCCGTTCTTCGTTCCGGTGGCGCTCGTCTCAACGTCCGTGATGGTCTCAGCAGCCGTCTGGAAATCAGTCAGAGGATCGCCAAGCAGATAATAGTGAACCGTTTGTGTGGCTCCGGGGCTAGTGACGGCAGTAATGACACCGCGAGCAAGCGATGTGCCGCCGTTAATCTCGTCGCCGACATTCCACGATCCACTCGCCGCCGTGAACGTGATCGATTTATAGCCAGTCGTGTTGTCGAGGTCTGGCGCGGTCGAAAGCGGGATCGGGTTGCGTCCTCCTGACGTCAGAGACATCGACACTTCGAACGAATCGTAAAGTGTGTTTCCCTTACGAGCGTAGACTGTAGCGTAACCTCCGTCGATAGTGCTTAGGGCTGCAGTCTTGTAGTCCTTGATGAAGATAGTCATATCGACGTGCCCGTCTCCCCACCAGTCCTGCGTGGCGTCGGCAATCGACACGAGACGCTTCCTGTCGCCATCCAGCGCGACGGGGCCTTGATAAACATAGACGTGCGTATCGGCTTCAATCGTTCCGATTGAATAGAGGTTCGCCCAGATCTGCTCCCCTGTATTAGAAGCCGTACCCGACTGAGACGCGGTGTGTGCGTTGCACGTAATTGTCTGGGCGTTCGTCGTGAACTGTTTGGCTGCTGTCGAGTCGTCAGGACGAATAACGAGATAATCTGTAGTCCCCTGCTCGATAACTTCAAGAAGAGTTCCCGCTCCTGTTGTCGCTCCGGAAATGTCAAGTCCACAATCAGCTGCTACGATATTGTTGGAGGTGACTGGAACAACGATAATACCAACGCTCACGCTATCTACGTGCGCCCATCCGTTGGTACGAACGGCACCCCCGGTCAGGTGTTGCATCGTTTCGTAGCTGATATACCACGGCTCCGTGTCCCCTGAGTCGATGCTTCCAATAGTATATTCCACGGGCGTCTGAGCGCTCATGGGAATGCCATCGTCCATCTGTCCGGGCTCATCGAACCAATCTTGGAGCGCGGAATATAGTGCGTTCACAGTACGTGTACCGCTAGCAGAGCCAGTCCACTTAATCCTCTTCTGGCGATTCTCATCCATGTAGTAAATTGTAAAATCACCACTTAGAATGGTGTCGCTCATTACAGATCTCCTTATGGATATGTTTACTTACTTCACAATCATACCAAAAAAATAAAATAACGCAAGAGTGTAAAACAATTAAGCGGCGGCGGGATCTACATACAAGACTACTTTTACTGACATACCGTTCGTGGCATTTATTACAGCGGGTCCACTAACTGGGGTATATCTTGTTCCTCCCGTACTCTTCCGCACTTTATAAATTGCATTTGCAGGTAATGCTCCACTATAGTTTTCCGTCGCAATTCCGCTTGAGTTAGTATCCTTATTTATGACCTGTGTTGAACCCACATAGACCCCCACCTGCGCTAAGTTAATTGCAACGTCATCCTTGTCTACAACAGTCACCGTAACGGTAACCGACGCAGAAACGGTTGTCGAAGACCCGACGCCAACATTTTCATAAGTTGGTGTCGTCCCGCCGGTATAGTTAATCGTGATAGCGCCTAAGGATTCATTCCTCACGTCATAAGTATTGCCTGCGAATGTAATTGAAGTAAAAGAAAACGGAGTTCCGGTAGATGATTCAAAAACGATGGCCCTTGAACAGTTTACAAAGGTACAATAAGAAAGATTGGTAGAACTATTCCATATGTAAGCTCCGTCAGTCGAAGCTGCCACGGAATTAACGATAGAACAGTTCTTAAATTCCATATTACTGTCAATTCTTCCACACCCGTTAAATGTAACGCTAAAGCAGTCATCAGAAGCAACGTTTGTCCCTTGAAGATCGATTGCGCCCTCAAGATTGTTAAAGACGGTTCCGTAGATAGACAAATTATTCACGTTAGCATCTACCGTCACCGTGCAGAGAGTACGCGCTGGAGTTGATAAAAGAGGATTCTTGTAAGAGCTGAAGATTGGCCCTGATCTACCTTGGGCAGAACCAACTAGCACACCGAAGTCTACGGTCACCCTTCCTACCGAGTCACCCAAAATTGCTAGACCATTATAGGAGGTCTTTCCATCTGCCCCGGCAACCGAGCCGACTGACGCGTCCGGGATAGATTTGACTATCGTTGCTGCCGTTCCATTGTAATAATGAGGTGTTTCAAAGACGACCGACTCTCCATAGGACGAGAAGTCCACATTACCAACCACGCTCGCCGAGGTTCCTGTCTCCCCCGTCGCACCTTGGTTTCCCTGCGTCAACGCAAATGTGAACGTAGTCGTCCCTGTAACAGTAATCGTCTTGTCGGTCAAACTATTCATGAACGTATTGATCGTCCACGAAGCGTTCGTATTGATCTTCTGGTTGGAGGCGAACCCGTGACCAGCCGGGACAGTAACCGTCACGACATTTCCAGAGACGGCCACTGTCCAATTTGCCGACGCGTTGGTGTTGACCTTCGTTCTTAGTATGAGCTTTCCTCGAACGTAATAGATACCGCGCTTCTCGGTAATGATGCCGTAGCGTGTTCCTATTACGCCGAAGTCCAACGCCGCCGCCTCCTTGAATCCCTCGCCCGCCGTTGCTACCGCGCCCGTGATGTAGAGTTCACCACGACCATAGTAGATCGCATCGATTCCAAAAACCTGACCCTTTGCAGATCCTGAAGAGCCCTCGTGCGCACCCCCAAAATGACGGACAGCGTTTAAGTCCACACCACCGCCATACGTTGTAGATGGAGTTGATTGAGGATCGATCACATAGCAGATCCAACCATCCGTGCCGACGATAGTGTTGGAACCATCAACGGTCCAAGCCGACCATACACCAGCCGCAGTGCCGGGGGCGGTTGTCCCTGAGCCTAAAATGACGTACATACCACCGGCTGAGATTGCGTCGATGAGGCTAGGCGTAGCAATCCGCATCCAAACATAAACCAATTTGTCTTGATGCGTTCCGGAGTTGAAGTCAATCGTACTTGCTCCAATGTCGTATGTCCCGCCCTTCGGGTTTCCAAAAATAAGAGAGACGCAGCCTGTACCCTGCGCGAAATAATCGGGCTCTGTTGCAGGGGTCGTCGTGCCAAACTTCGTCCAGCCGGTGTTGGTGTCGGCTGCGGTAACAACGACGAGGTCAGTTGAGATTGCAAGAGCCATCTACATTCTCCCTGCTAGTACTTATCCACGCCAGTCAAAGAGCCGTCTGTATAAGTATAATCGCAAGTCAGTGTGAGAGAATCAGATTCTCGTGTAATAATCGTCTGCGTTAAACTTCCATTTGTATAAGAAAAAACCTTCGTGAACAATTTTGTCAATTTACCAGAGTCAGTATAAATTTCAGCCTTCGTCAGGCTTCCATCAGTATAGGTGTAGTCTGTATAGTAAGCAACCGTTGCCAGTTTGAATTCAAGCTCAAGATCTCCCGTGCTTTCGGTAATAGCCGTCTTAGCCGCTGTTATCGCGTGCCCCGGATTATTCGGGCAAAGCGCAGGCTCCGTATTCGCCCACGAAAACACATAGGCGTTCTCTGTCACGCACCAAATTCGGTATCGACTTTGAGGCATAAAGGATTACTCTAAAAAGATAACATGCTTAGCATAATAAACTTTTCAGAATAAAGCAATCTATCTTAGAATAGTAATGTAATTGAATAGCCTCTCGCAGCCGTTGACCCCACGCCCGCTGTTTTCTTGAACTGAATCTCAAACGTTGCCCGTCCGGCAGGCAAACTTGCCAATACAGCATTAACGGTAATCGTAGGATAATCGCCTGCAATTCCAAGTGATTCACAAATCACATTTCCGTTTGTGACGTCGTAAATCCTAGCCGCCATTGTCACAGCGCTGGTACTTCTTCCGGTCAGAAAAACAGCACTAACTGGAGTTCCCCAGCTAGCCGTTCCTTCGAACACAAAGCTTCTGGCAATAGTATACGTGGTTGACTTAGTTTCAAAGTAAGGAATCGCGTCATTCCCCATTGAAACGACAAGCTTGTTGGCTCCTTGAATTCCCTGATATCCCTGATACCCCTGTGCGCCGCCATTCGCCGTTCCTTGGAATCCTTGATTCCCTTGATTGCCTTGGTTTCCTTGGGCTCCTTGAAAGCCTACGAGTCCCTGACTACCTTGAAGCCCTTGATTTCCCTGATTCCCCTGATTCCCTTGAAGACCTTGGGCACCTTGAACGCCGATTCGGCCTTGACTGCCTTGGTTACCTTGGTTACCCTGACTTCCCTGATTCCCCTGAGAGCCTTGCGCCCCTTGGACTCCCTGTCCTCCTTGATTACCTTGGTTTCCTTGAACGCCTTGATTGCCCTGTGCTCCCTGAGACCCTACGGCTCCCTGACTTCCCTGATTGCCTTGATTGCCCTGACTTCCCTGCGCACCTTGGTTTCCTTGTGGACCTTGGGCTCCTTGGTTTCCTTGCGGGCCTTGACGCCCCTGACCGCCTTGGTTCCCCTGTGCGCCTTGGCTCCCTTGGTTTCCCTGATTGCCTTGAGACCCCTGAGCGCCCTGAAGCCCATCCGCCCCGGCTGCACCTTGGTTTCCTTGAGGTCCCTGTGGCCCGCCGCCCTGAACGCCTTGAAATCCCTGCGGTCCACGTAGCGCTCTACCTTGGTATCCTTGGAGTCCTTGGTAACCCTGAGTACCAGCCCCTCCACCGCCGGGGTGGTGAAAACAAGGAGAATCCAAGTCAAAGTGACCCATGTTTTCTCAGATCAAAAAGACAGGCGTGTAACTCTGTAAAAAATTATAGTAACAAACTTATTACAGAGTAAGATTAAGTTAGCATACCATTTTCCTTGAATTTTTCTAGTGGGTATAAAAAGAAAAACCCCGCCGTCAGCCCTTGAAGGACCAACGACGGGGTTCTTTGTTTTGCGGACCTACTTATCGCGTTGTGCCGCTCTCCTAACCGCCTCTCTGCCTTTAACTTTTAGATCGTCGGAATAAGGAATATCCTGATACTCTTCAAAAACCGCATTCAGACTCCGACGGATTAAATCCGTCTGGACAACCCGAACCGGCTCTCTATTATTTTCTGGCTCTATTTTCTCTTGGATCACAGCTATCTACCTGCGCCTTTTTCATGGCCCCGATCACGTCTACGTGGTCTTGAAGTTCTGGATTCCGCCAGTATACCGCGTGACAGCGTTCACAAAACTCAAACACAAGCATCGGATTCTGCCTCATGTCCAGCAACTGCATTTGTGCACCCTTCTGACTCAGTGATTTTGACTTGTGCCCGAGAAGTGCGCACCTGAAGCTCATATGCCCCCCGATCTATCGGATGATTTGGATGGACTTCCCGGCACGTCTCGCCATGTCAATAAACAACTTGCTTCCCGTGCTCTTTCCATCCCAGAACACAACGACGTGCTCGGAGTTCCTCAGGATCTCGTTCATGTGCTCGACAGACGTCCGCTTCCCGTGCTTCTTGAAG
>Ga0315287_10004687_pt1 | contig 13373 bp, 9 predicted proteins | sample YL17G11_0_MG_FD_205037 | JGI IMG/M metagenome (GOLD analysis project Ga0315287, IMG submission 205037) | Sediment microbial communities from Yellowstone Lake, YNP, Wyoming, USA - YL17G11_0 | ecosystem: Environmental > Aquatic > Freshwater > Lake > Sediment | place: USA: Wyoming | collected... | reverse complement strand
GAGGCCTCGGACAACCGGATCCGGGATTATTCCATCAACCTGCTGGGCAGCCTGATCGGGACCTGGTGCTTTGCCCTGCTCAGTTTCCTGTCCACGCCCCCCTGGCTCTGGTTTCTGATCGGAGCCGCAGGCGCTTTCTATTTCATCCGGTCCAGCACCTGGCGGGCCATCGCCGGCTTGGCGGCAATAATCCTGATCCTGATTCTTACCATTCCCCGGGACAAGATCGGGGCCAAGACCATCTGGTCTCCTTATCAGAAGTTAACCATCAGTCGAGAGTTGGCGGAGTTGGCCCCGGGCGTGAATATTCCTTTTCATGCCATTGAAGTCAATACCATCCTCTATATGTTCATATTTGATTTGTCCTATGCCCAGGCTGACAAATACCCCGGGATTTTCAACCGGCAGGATGCGCCCTATTATCCTTATGACATTCCTTTTCGCTTCCAGCCAAATCCCGATCGGGTGCTGATCGTGGGAGCGGGCGGGGGCAACGACGCAGCGGGCGCGGTCCGGAATAACGCCGTCGAGATAGACGCGGTGGAGATTGACCCGGTCATCGCCAGGCTGGGGAGATTGCATCATCCGGAGCATCCATATCAAAGTCCCAATGTCAACCTGGTCATCGATGATGCCCGGTCCTTTTTTAAAAAGAACAAAAAGAAATACAACCTGATCATTTTCGGATTGCTTGATTCCCATACCCTGACCTCCAACTTCACCAACATCAACCTGGACAGCTATGTTTACACCCTGGAGAGCATCCAGGAGGCCAAGTCCCACCTGGCCCCGGGCGGAATCATCGCCCTTTGTTTTCAGGCCAGCAAGGATTGGATGGGTTATAAATTATACGCCATGCTCGAGCAGGTTTTCGGACGGCCGCCCGTAGTTATAAACAATCACAGCCGGTCAAAAATACAGGGTTCGGGCGGAACTCTCTTTATTGCCGGCGACCTGGATGGCGTGGTCAACCGCGTAAAAAATGACCCCGAACTCGCAAAACGACTGTCCAAAGTGGTTGTCTCTCCCGGCGAATACGCGAATAAGGTCAAGGCCGCCAAATTCGATGTGCCCAAAGACGACTGGCCCTATCTTTATCTGCAAAGAAGGACCATCCCGGGCATTCACGTAATCATGACCATGGTGATAATTGCGCTTATGACCCTGGCCGTGCTCTTTCTGTTTCCAGGCCGAAAGACCGGGCCCGGCCATTTCCTGTTCCTGGGCGCAGGCTTCATGCTGGTCGAGGTCCATTCCATTTCCAAGGCCGCGCTCTTGTTCGGGTCCACCTGGATCGTCAACGCGGTGATCATCTCCGCGATCCTGGTCATGATCCTCGCGGCCAACCTGCTCGCGCTCAGATACCGGATTACGCGACTGCGCTGGTGGTACGCGGGTCTTTTTGCGAGTCTCGCCTTGGCGTATTTCATCCCGGTCGACACGTTCTTATTCGGCGGATACCTGTTGCGGGGGATTGCTTCCGGGGTGTTTTATTCCCTCCCGTTGTTTTTCGCGGGAGTGATCTTTGCCAGTTCCATCAGCCGGGTGGCGGGCATTGAAGCGGCCTTTGCCGGCAACATGCTGGGCGCCGCGATCGGGGGCATGCTGGAAAGCGCATCCTTCATTTTCGGGCTGCGCGCGGTGGTGCTGATCGCGATCCTTCTCTATATCGCCTCGGCTGTTGCCCTGCGTCGCATGCCCGTTAAACTTAACCCTGTAAAATAGCAATTGCTTTCGATAACAATATTGCGGGCGCGAAAGTTTTACTTGTTGGAGGATTGATGGATATTTGGAAAGACCATTCCGAGGCCGCCAAAAAGGAACGCTGGAAAGCGCTCTGGGCCTTGGAAGATTTGCCGCGGCCTCTGTGGTTCATCCCGGCTTCTCCGGTCTTGGCTCGTTCCGGGGAATGGATTGTGCGGAAACGGTCTGTAACCCCGCTGTTCACGGACCGCGAGGTTCAGTTCTCGGAATCGATGAAGTTCAACCGCTTCTTCAGCTTCATCCAGAAAATCTGGTCGCACGACGACTTCGTGCTCCACCTCCAGCCCCAGTTCGGCGTGGGCGTTTTCGCTTCCGCGTTCGGGTGCAAGGTCGAGTTCCCGCCCGACCAGATGCCCTGGACCCATTTCAGGATCAAGGCCGGGGAACCCGCGGAAAAAGTCTACGAACTGAAGCCGCCCGGCCTGCGCGACGGCCTGCTCGGACAGGTGCTGGACTGGAGCGAGTATTTTGACCAACAGGCCGGACACAAATTCCCCATCGCCATGACCGATTTGCAAGGCCCGATTGACAGCGCCTACCTGGTCTGGGACTCCTGTGATTTCATGACCGCCATGTACGAGCACCCCAAGGAGGTCCATCACCTGATGCGCATGGTCACCGACATCATAATCAAGTCCATAAAAGAAGTGCGCACAAAAGTCAAGGAGTTCGTGCCCGCGCATTTCCCGCCCGTGTACCTGCCGGACGGCATGGGGGTCACGGTTTCCGAGGACGCCCTCGCCGTGCTCTCGCCCAAGACTTATGAGGAGTTCAGCCTGCCCTACCTCAACGAGCTTTCCGAGGAGTTCGGCGGGGTGGTGGTCCACTCCTGCGGCAACTTCGAGCACCAGCTGGGCAACCTGAAAAAAGTCCGCAAGCTGCGCGGGATAAATTTCGGCGTTTCCGAGACCAGGTTCGAGGCGGTCTGGGAAGCCTTCGCGGGAAAGACCGCGATCATCCCCCATTGCAGCAGCGAGATCATCGTGGCCGACTTCAAGAACGCAGAAGAATGGGTCACCCATGTGTTGCAGAAAAAGACCCACAACAAGGGACTCGCGCTCATGGTCATACCCGCGGTGGGCGACATCCACAAGCTCTACATGGACCAGGCGCTGGGGAGGAAGGTAAAACTATTTGACTGGGAGCTGGTGGGCTTCGGACGCATGATGAACAAACTCATCAAGCGCTATTCCTGACCGGGCGGGCGGGGTTTTTGCCTATTGCAATCCTCGATGACTTTCTTGAATTCCTCGGATGGCGCGGGCGCTTTTTCTATAAGCTCCAGCGCTTGCTCGCATTTGCCGCTTTTCGATAGCGCCAGCGCCAGGTTGCGTCGGGCCTCGTGGTCAACAGGGTTGTTTTTTATCGCAGCCTCGTAACTTTTCGCGGCTTTCTCATATTCTTTTTTGATCATATATATGTTTCCCAGGTTGAAATCGATCGCGCCCATTTCCTGCCGGTCCTGGATGCTCAAATTCTCCGCATTGATGCTTTTTTTAGAAACAACCCTGGACGCCGCTGCCAGATATTTTTCCGCGTCATCCAATCTCCCGGACTGCAAATGGCAATAGCCGACATTGTTGTAAACGCGGTAATCGTTTTCATAGGATTCCAACGCCCGAGAGCAGGCGTTGATCACGCGGTCGCATTTTGTCTCAACCGGCAGGGCGGTGCAGTAGTTATACCAGGCAACCGACGAGTAGGGCGCTTTTTCAATGGTGTCTTTCCACAAACCCTCGCCCGATTGCCAGACCGAGTTCCGCTCCCGGGTGAAGCCCGCAAAAAATATCGCGATCAACACCAGCAAAATAAAAGCTCTGCCGAATTTTTCAATTTTTAAGACCGGGGCGCAGGCCAGAGGCGCGATGATGCCCAGACTCGCGAGATAGAGCCGGTGCTCGTGCGCGAGTTCGATGGGCAATGGCAGAGCCTCGACCAGGAGCAGCCCGAAATACCAGACCACCGCAAACGAAAATAATTTTCTTTGCCTCGCCCAAACCAGCGCCGCAAAAACCAGGCCCGACACCAGAATCATATCGATCAGGGTCGTGACCGGATGCAAAAGCGAAGTCGAGACGCCAAATTCATGGACCAAACTCAGATTGCAAGGCAGGGGAAAAATAACGAGCAAGGGATACCAGACCAGGACCCGGAACTCGGTGAGCAATCTCTGCCCGGCGCTGAATTGCATCATCCCGAAATAATATGAGAGCCTTTCCAGCATCGAAGGCCGCAAGGCGAACGCGGATGCGGCAAGATAAAACAGCATAAGGCCCATGATCCATTTCCAGTTGCGCCTGAGCCAGCCGGGCTTGAACTCGTCAAAGAAGTAAAGTTGATAGGCGAAGATGATGAGCGGGAGCGTTAACGCGGTCTCCTTGCAGAGCAGCGCCAGGGCGCAGGAAATCCCGGACAGGGCGTAAAAAAAACGCGTCGCCCTTCCCTGCTCCGCCCCGAGGTGGAAGAAGAAAAGGCTCCAGATGCAAAAAGCGCCGGAAAGCGAGGTATGACGCTGGATGATGTAGGTTACGGCCTGGGTGTTGAGCGGGTGCGCGGCCCAGATCAGCGCGGTCATCCAGCCCGCGAGTCCGCTCCTGAAGGGGTCGAACCCCAGGCGCAGCAACAGCTTTCGCATCAGCAGCCAGATGCCGGCCGCGGTGAGGATAAGGATGACAAAATTGACCAGGTGATATCCGAACGGGTCAAGTCCTCCGAAATAATAATTCAGGGCGAAACTCAAATTGCTGACCGGCCGGTTCTGTTTGTAATCTTGAATCCCCGCCCTGGCAAGGTTGGCAGGACTCAAGCTTGAAATTCGGATGTATTGATTGTGCTCGATCAAACCGACGTCGTCGTACTGAAAAGGAACGCGGAAACTCGGCAGGTACGCCAGCAGCGCCATGACCAGGAGCGCAAGCGCCTGGCCGACATATATCCCGGGCCTGGAATTAGCTTTGGGAGCTCCGGATTTAACGCCCATGATTCCATTCTAGACAATTTTCTCCTTAAATAAACAGCGCGGAAAAAGATTTCCTTTTGCGTCTCAAGCAAAATATCTTGCTTACTTCAGCGCGCCGCGGTTTGCAATTGAGGCAAATTCCGGATCATTATATTATTATCCTTCCAAAGGAGGACGCGATGAAAAAGAAACATGCAAATCAAATTGACAGACGCGATTTCATAAAAAGCCTGGCGGTCGCGGGCGCGGGCGCGGTAATTATCGGCAAACGGGCCGGGGCGCAGTCAGCTTCCGACCAGTCTTCGGTTTACAAATTCGTCACGCGCGAGCCTGGCAAGTTCAAGCTGTTGGCGCTCACCGACCTCCATTTTTTCAACAGCAAGGAAAAAGAAAAAGACGAGCATACCCTGGAAGACATCCGGCAGATGATCAAGCTGTTCAATCCCGAACTGATGGTCATCGACGGCGACATCTGGTTTGAAGACGATTTCGGAAAGGGCTTTGACCGCTGCAAGTGGTCGTGCGAGCAACTCGGCAAAATGAATGTCCCCTGGGCGTTCGTGTGGGGGAACCACGACACCTCGGAAGACCACACCAAGTGCAGCCCGATCATCGCAGGCGCGGCCAACTCTGTTTATCGCGGGATAAAGTATGACGGCAACTACCGGATCGAGATCCGCTCCCAGGCCCAGGAAAACCCTTTCTGGAATTTGTTGATCATGAACGACGCCATCACCGAGAGCGGGTTCCAGAGAGACCAGATCAAATGGTTCAACGAAGAGGCGGAGCGGATCAAGCAGGAATACCAGAGCCCGCCCCCGGCCTTTATTTTCTGCCATGTGCCGCTCACCCAATTCAACCGGGTCTGGAAGAAAGGCCTGGCCAAAGGCGTGAAGAACGAGCCGGTCCAGGCGGAAAAAGGAGACCCCTTTGCCTTTAACTCCATCAAAAAGCCGGGCATGGTCAAGGCTGTCATCTGCGGGCACGACCATCTCAACAACTATTACGGCGACCTGGACGGCGTGCGCATGGAATATCTCCGAGCCACCGGCTACGGCGGATACGGCGGGGAAAAGGTCAAAAAAGGCGGCACTATCATCACCATCGATGTCACGAAGCCGGAAAACCAGTTTGAGGCAATCACGGTTTTTGCGGACGGGTCCACCTGGGCCTTTGACAGCGCCGGAAAATAATTTTTGATTAAAAGATTACTTGATCGCTGACAGCGGCTCCGGCGCAGCCGATCCCGCGGCTGGCATCTGTTCGGAAAGCCTTTCAACTTTCAGGGCCTGCTGCAATGCATCCAGGACCCTCGCGCGGCTGGCTCCGCCCGGATATGCCAGTATTTTTCCCAGCTTGCCCAGCACGCCCATCAGCCCCATCTTGCCCAGGAGCGAAACCGCGGGCCCGAACTTGCGGTAGAATAAATTGAATAGCAGAAACGCCGTCCATTGCGAACTCGCGTCAGGAAGCCGCGCCCAAATATTGGGCAGAGAGTAAAACTCTTGGTACATCCGCAAATACCCCTGCTCGAGTTCTTCTTTGCTCATCCGGAGCGGCCGGAACACCGCCCGGGAGGTGTTGTAATGGGTGAGGTCGAAGTCAATGATCCGGTTTTCACAGAGCAGCCGCTGGTGAAACTTGGTGCCGGGATAAGGCGTGAGGATGTGGCAGGTCATGGTCTCGATTTTTTGGGAGACCAGCCAATTCAGGGTGGGCGCGAAAACGCCCGGACCGTCCCAGTCAAACCCGAAGACCATGCCCGCGTTGACCATGATCCCGCGCTCGTGGATTTTTCGGATGGTCCGGTTGTATTGCTCGACTTTATTCTGTTTCTTCGAGCAGGCCCCGAGGTTTTGTTGATTGACGGTCTCGAACCCGATGAAAAGACTCCTGCACCCGGACTCGGCCATCAGGTCCAGGATGTCGTCGTGGCTGCCGATGTCCGCGGAGACCGCGGTATGCCAGGTCAGTCCCAGCCCGACCATGGCCCGGAGAAGCTCGCGGCAGCGGCTCAGGTTTCCGATGAAATTATCGTCTATGAAAAAAATGTGGTCCACTGCAAGGGACGCGATCTCGGCCAGGATGTTTTTGACCGGCTTCATCCGGTGTCCGCGGAACAGGTTGGGAGAGGAGCTGTAGCAAAAATCGCACTGCCAGGGACAGCCCCGGCCCGCAACAATGGTGTTGGTGAAAAGGAAATTCTTGCCCCGGACCAGACTCCAGTCCGGGACCGGGGACTTGGAAAGATCGCTGGGGTGTCCTTGCTGGTAAATCCGTCTCAATTCCCCTTTTTCCGCGTCCGCCAATATTTGCGGCCAGAGTTCCTCGGCCTCACCCACGACTATGGAATCAGCATGCGCCATATTTTCTTCCGGACAGGCGGTCGGGTGGATGCCCCCGAAAATCACGGGTATGTTGCGCCTGCGATATTTTTTAGCTATTTCAAAAGAGCGCTTGGCGGTGTCGGCCTTGACCGTGATCCCCACCAGGTCCGGACTATCCTTGAGGTGAAGCCGCTCAACATTCTCGTCCTCCATGTAAACCCGGTGACCGGAAGGCGTGAGCGCGCTCAAGACCAGGAGCGCGAGCGAGGGCGCCATCTGGGTCTTGAATGCGGTGTCCATGGGCCGCTTGGTCATGCCCGGCGATATTAATTTGATCTCCATCTTTCCCTGCCTCCTTCTCGGTTTTTTGCAAAGTACTTTGCAATACAAAGTTAGAGGCGGGTAAATCGGGAAAGTTCCCGGAAAAGTTATTGGCGGCGGTTCAGGGCCTGTCGTGGAGGATGGTTCCCAGTTCCTCGATGTATTTCTTGAATTCTCGTCGGCCCTTGTCGGTGATGGAGAAGGTGGTGCGGGGGCTTTTGGCCAGGAAGTCCTTTTTGATTTTGATCAGCCCGTTCTGCTCGAGCACGGTTGCGTGCACGCTCAGGTTGCCGTCGGTCACTTCCAGGATGTCCTTGAGCTCGCAGAAGGTTATTTTCCCGCGCGCGGCCAGGGCCGACATCACGGCCAGGCGCACGCGCTCGTGGATGATGTTACTGAGCCGGTCCGGTTTCATAGACCTCTTTCTCTTTGAGCAGGCCCCTGACCCCGAAGAACAGGTTGGTGGCCCCGAAGCCCGCGGCCAGCAGGATTAAAGAAACCCCGGCTTGGGAGAATAGCGATGCCGCGCCCAGAGCCAGGAAGACCGCGCTCTGGATCAAGTGGTCCTTGCCGGTGAAAAAGTACAGGGAGAACAGGACCAGTCCGTAGGAGATGAGCCAGACGCCCGGGATCAGGCTGTATTGCTTGTGCGCAACCATCCCGATCGTTAAAATCCCGGCCGCGAAAAGCTGGGGCGTTTGCGAGCCGAGCATGCGCGCCACCAGCGAATTCCAGGCCGACTTGCCCAGCCCCTTGGCCCGGAGCACGGAGAACACCGCGCTCGCGAACGCCGCGGCCAGCAAAATGGTCAGCCAGGCGACCCCCAGGGTAAAGACGTCATAGAATTCTATCCGGGCCGGGTCTGCGACTTTTTCCGCGCCCAGGTAGAGCCAGCTATAGACCGGGCCAGCCAGGCCGAACAGGCCGGAAAGCAGATAGCCCAAGGGCGGGATGTTGGTGTAGCGGGTGCTCGCCCTCATGGTCTTCCTGATAAATTCCAGGTCCGAAATCGCCTGCGCCTTCTCCATCGGTTTCCTCCTTACTTTTTACCACAAAGTACTTTGCTTGTCAAGAGAATCATTTAAAAAAACCTTCAATAGATATGACCACCGTACTGAAATATTGTTTCCTTTGCCGGCGTCCGGGGATCCATTTTTTTCAAATCTCCTTGCAAATATCCCTGATGGACTTATTATCTTAAAAGAGGCGGCAAATATGGGCGATCAGGAAAAAATCCGCAAATCGGTTTCCGAGGCGTATTCCCGGGCGGTGACCAGGCCCTCTCCGGAGAGCTGCTGCTCGGGCCCGGTGTCCAAGGGCGTGGCGGCCATGCTCGCGGGCTACAGCAGCGCGGAGCTGGAAGCGCTTCCCGCGGACGCGGTCAAGAATTCCTTCGGCTGCGGCAACCCGCTGGCGTTCAGCGAGGTCCGGCCCGGGCAGACCGTGCTCGACCTGGGCTCGGGCGCGGGCATTGACATCATCCTGGCCGCCAAGAAAGTCGGCCCCAATGGCAAAGCTATCGGCATCGACATGACCGACGAGATGATCGAGCGCGCCAAGATCAACATCGCGGCCGCGGGGTTGGGCAATGTTGAGGTTCGCAAGGGCATCATCGAACAGATGCCTGTGGAATCGAATTCGGTTGACTGGGTGATCTCCAACTGCGTGATCAACCTGTCCCCGGAAAAAGACAAGGTGTTCAGGGAAATCGCCAGGGTGCTCAGGCCGGGCGGGCAGATGATGGTCTCGGACATTGTCGCGAACGGCCTGCCCGACTGGGTGCGGGGCAGCAAGTCCCTTTACAACAGTTGCATCGCGGGCGCGATCAGCGAGGATGACTACCTGGCCGGGCTTCGCGTTGCGGGCCTTTCCAATGTGGAAGTCCGGGAGCGGATCATGTATGACCCGGACATGCTCAAGGCGTTCACGGACTCCGAGCTTTGCGATTCCGACTGCTGCGGCACGCCCATTGCCGGCTTGAAGGAAGAGGATCTCAAGCAGTTCGCGGGCAAAATTTACAGCGCTAAATTCTACGCCCGGAAAGCGTGAAGAGTTGAATTATTTAGCCGCATCCTCTTTTTAAATCCCTGCCCGCGGCATATAATGCTCCTTATGAAAAAATATGGGACTGCTTTCTTTATTTTCTTTTCTCTGGGGTTGCTTTTTTTCTCAGGTGCCGGAATTTCCGCGGCTGAAAACCCGTATCCGGCCGGCGCGCCCTGGCCGGTCATGCGCGGCAATTTGCAAAACACCGGCATGGCCGAAAATTTGAAATGGGCGCCTGACCCGTCCGCCCCCAAATCGCCGGTCCGCATCAGCACCGGCAACGGCATCTTCTCAACGCCCGTTATCGATGCCGGCGAGCGCGTCTACGTGGGCAGCGCCGACCACTATTTTTACGCGCTGGACCCCAAGTCCGGGAAGACCGCGTGGAAGTTCGACGCCCTGGAGCTGATCGACTCCGCGGCCGCGATCTCATCCGACGGCCGGGTCTATGTGCCCGCGGGCGGTGCCATTTTCGCGCTTGATTCCTCCGGCAAAAAAATCTGGGCGTTCGATGTCACCAACAACCGGCCCAAAGGACTATATACCTTCGGCACCAACTTCTGGTGGGAGGGCAATGTTGTGCTGGGTCCGGCCGGGAATATTTATTCCGGCAACGACGACTTTTTCTTTTACGCCATCAACCCGGACGGGACCATGCGCTGGGCCAAGCGCACCGGGTTCCTGATCTGGTCCGTGCCCGCTTTCGCGCCGGACGGCTCGCTCTATTTTTCAGGATTTGACATGAGGCTGTATTCCCTTGACCAAGACACCGGCAAGCTCAAATGGAAAAAGAATTTGAAGAACCCGCTGGTGGCGTCCCCGGCACTCGGCCCGGACGGCACCATATATCAGGGAAGCTTTGACGGCAATCTCTACGCCGTCGATTCCAGGAACGGCAAAATCAAATGGACCTTCAAGACCGCAAGCCACATCTATGCCTCGGCCGCGGTGGATAAAAACAACCTCGTTTATGTCACTTCCACCGACGGGTTCCTTTACGCGATCGACGGCAAGAGCGGAAAAGCGCGCTGGACTTTTTACACCGGGGACGCAATCCGGTCCTCGCCGGCGCTCGGCCCGGACCCGGAAGCCAAAAGCGAATACCTGATCTATTTCGGAGGCGGGCAGGGAGATATTTATGCCGTGGATCCAAGCGGGAACCGGCGCTGGTCTTACAACACATCAGTCCTGACCGGGCGTGTTGACTATCCCAACATCAACGCATCCCCGGCCCTGGGAAAAAGCGGGATCGCGATCGCCAGTTCCAACGGCGATATTTTTTACATCCCCTATGATTACTACCTCCAGGCCGGAGCCGCCGGGATCACCCGCGACCCGACTGACGGCTTCCGCGAAGACGGCGCAAGGTTCCACTATGTCTCCCCGGGCGGGCTGATCGACCAGGCGCCGGAGGCCGAGGCTGAGCCCAAAGACTCGCGCCCGGTCCATGCCTCTCAATCAGTCATCCTGCGTTTGCTTTATCGAAAGAACAACCGCACGGTCCAGGCCAAACTGGTCCCTGATTCCGTGCGCGCCGAGCTTTCCCCTGATTTCAAACTCCGCCTGGAAGTTATTGGAGACGACCAGACAATCGTGCTGGTCCCCGAGCAATTTTTAACGCCCGGCACAGATTACCTTGTCCGGATCAAGGCTTCATATAAAGACGAGCAAGGGACTGCCGGCGAGGTCTCAAGCGCGGTCAAACTGAAGGCTGCGGCCTCTCGTCAAAGCAACCCTTTGCTCGGCCCCGGCCATCCCGGGTTTGCGTTCGCGCGCATGGCTTTCCCGCAGCCGCCGATCGTGCCGAGCATGGACCAGATCGGGATCCAGATCATGCGCATCCCCTTTGCGGTGGTTGAGACCAACCCTTCCGACAACACCTTTGTCGCCTGGGCGGTGCAGAAATACGGGGCCGGGGCGGGCGGCGAGGAACAGGGCATCCCGGACTCGCGCAGCCTGTTTTACGCGTTTTCGGGAAAAACCATGGGAGATTTTTTCAGCATCGAGTCCAATAACTGTTTTTTTGAGGAAAGCTCGTTCCCGTTCCCGCTGGACCTGCTCCGTTTTTCCGGCCGCATAAATCCTGACGGCACAGTTGAAAAAGACGCCTCGCTCCTGGCTGAGCTCGATCCTCCCGGAATGCTCGCGACCTTGTCCAAGCTTTCCGTTTCCAGCGAGGAGCAAAGTTCCGGCCAGCAGAACTGGCTGGCTAGCGCCCTTTCCGGCGGGGGCATGAGCGGGTTCTTCTCCGCGGCCGCGGTCTCCGGCCCGACTGTGGTCGGATACATCACCAACCATGTCTGGAAGCCATGGGACCTCTACAACTATCAAAACCGGATGGTCAGCGCCGGCACTTTCCAGATGGAGCGCCTGCCGGAAAAAGAAACCCAAATGCCCGGGGGCGTGATTGTGAAAAAATTTGAATACGACTCCGGGAAAAAGCAGGTGGTAGCGGAGGTTGACTTCGGCAAATCAGACAGACGGATGATCACAGTGGGTATTCTCTTGATTGACAACCACTCCCGCAGGCCGGTGCCCATCAACTACAACACGGAACTGAAACGGAAGCGGCTGGCGGACGGGACCAAGATAACGGTCCTGCCCGTGCCCGACAAAAAACTCCACAGCGGGGACCTGTCCGCAGTGCTGATGCTGGACCTTTACCCGGCGAAAAAAATAAAGCTATGAGAAATAAATCATTATCCCCGCTTGAATTGAATTTGGATTGGCAACGCTGGTTTGAGCGCTGGGAGCAAATGCAGAACGGCTATATTCCGGATCGGCGCCATCGTTTCAAATTGATGCTTGAGTTCCCGGAATTTCCCAAAAACGCAAAAATTAACATCCTCGATCTCGGCTGCGGGCCCGGCTCCCTTTCGTTCTGCGCGCTCGAACATTTTCCCGCTGCCCGGGCAACGGCGATTGACGCGGACCCGGTCTTGCTCGGAATGGGTCAAAAAGTTTCGAAAAGCTTCTCGCGAAAGGTCCTATTCATCCATTACGACCTCAGGCGTCCGGACTGGTGGGAAAGCCATAGTGGAAAGTTTGACTTGGTGCTTTCAGCAACCGCCCTGCATTGGCTTAACGCAGAGCATCTGAGCCGGACTTATCAACGCGTCTTCCGGGTGCTTAAACCGGGCGGATGGTTTTTAAATTCCGACCATATAGCGGATGACAATCCAAGAATTCAAGCGCGTTTCCGCGAGATTTTGCAATCCCGTCAAAAGCAATTTTTTGCAAAGAATGACGCGGATGACTGGGACGGCTTCTGGAAGAGTTTGGAGTCTGCAATCGGCAAAACCGTTTTTAAAAAAATCCGAAGTTGGAAGGCGGTTTGGGAAGGCACGGATGACGGCCAGCCCCGGCAATTTCATTTTTCGGCGTTAAAAGGATGCGGCTTCAAGGATGTTTTTCAGGTCTGGCAGGATTTGGGGGAATCGATAATCGCCGCTCGGAAATAGTTATTATTCAGCCCTCGCACCCGTGGGAAACGCGGTTGATGATGTCGTTCTGGGTGGCGCGGTCAAGCTGGGTGAACAGGGCGCTGTAGCCCGCGACCCGCACCACCAAGCCGGAGTAGCGCTCGGGGTTGTCCTGAGCGTCGCGCAGCATTTGCGGGTCAACGATATTGTATTGAACCTGCAGTCCGCCCAGCTTGAAATAAGCGCGGTTGAGCGCCGCGAACTTGTTCAGGTTGTCATCGCCTTTCAAGAGTGAGGGATCGAACTTCATGTTCAGGACGCTCCCGTTTGAAATCAATTTGCCGTCCACCCTCGCCACCGAGCGCATCACCGCGGTCGGGCCCTTCATCTCCCGGCCCGAGACCGGGGACAGGCCCGCGGCCAGACTCTCGCCCTTGCGCCTCCCGTCCGGGAGCGCTCCGGTCAGGACTCCGAACACCAGATGCCCGCTCATGGAATAGACTCCGGGCCGGAATTTCCCGCCCCGGAAATTCT
>Ga0315287_10004686_pt1 | contig 13374 bp, 10 predicted proteins | sample YL17G11_0_MG_FD_205037 | JGI IMG/M metagenome (GOLD analysis project Ga0315287, IMG submission 205037) | Sediment microbial communities from Yellowstone Lake, YNP, Wyoming, USA - YL17G11_0 | ecosystem: Environmental > Aquatic > Freshwater > Lake > Sediment | place: USA: Wyoming | collected... | reverse complement strand
CATTGCAATGAGCTGGCCTACAACGCCGCGAAAGCCGTCGTCAACGAGGAGAAAAGCCCGTTTAATCCGCTCTTCGTTCACGGCGGGTACGGAGTCGGAAAGACGCATCTGCTGCAGGGAATCTGCAACGCAATAACCGAGAATCGCCCCCAAACCAATTGGATGTACCTGTCCGCCGAGGAGTTTGCAAACCAATTTATCCTGGCCCTGAAGCTAAAAAAGCTCGAGGACTTCAGACGCCGAATGCGGCAAACGGATTTGCTCGCAATAGATGATATTCACTTCCTCGCGAGCAAGCCCTCCACCCAGGAGGAATTCCTCCACACCTTCAACACAATCAGCCTGGCCGGCAAACAAGTAATTCTGGCGTCCGACGCCCATCCAAAAATGATAGGGCAGATCTCCGAGAAGCTGGTCAACCGGTTCGTATCGGGAATGGTTGTGAAGATCGATACGCCGGATTTCAACACTCGCTGTGAAATCTGCCGGCAGTACGCCGAGTCTATGACGGCAAAATCGTTCGGCCGCAGGTCCCATGATCTTGAACCGGCAAACCAAATTTCCGAAAGCGTAATAAAGTACATCGCCGAGAACCTGCGGACCAACGTGCGCGAGCTCGAAGGCGCCCTGCTGAAACTCATTGCCTTCGCGGCGCTGCAGAACCAGCAGATCACCCTGGCGACGGCAAAGGCGGTCCTCGCCGAGCATCTCGCCAGGACGGACCCAATCGTGCACATATCCGATATTGAATCCGCAGTGGCGACCTATTTCGGAATTACTCCCGCCAATATCCACTCATCCAAAAAGGACAGGACCGTCGCGCTGGCCCGGCATTTCAGTATGTATCTGACGCGGAAGCATACGAAGATGTCCTCCTCGGAGGTCGGAAGGTTTATGGGCAACAAGAACCACGCCACCGTGCTTCTGGCGTGCAAGAAAATCGAGGACCTGCTCAAGCGAAACGCCGAGCTTCACTGGTGCGGTCCGACCGGCAACAAGATCGCCAAAGCCAAAGCCGTGTTCGCCCAGCTCGAAGCCGACATTTGACAGGCAAAATCAGGACCTGATCTCTGTTGCCGGCTTCACCTCCTGCACTCGCCACGGATGCATGTATGGCCCTATCTCCTCTATCGGAATCGGCTCAAAGAGCAGCTCCTTGAGCTGCGGGTCATTGCGGATGGACTTTTCGTCCGATGCCGCTTGAGGCTCAAAGAGCCGGCCGGTGGCGGCGTTTAGGGCCATCAGTTCAACGCCGCCGTCGCGCAGAAAGACACTGCCGCAGCGGGCGAATAGATTGCGGCTGATGAAATTGATATCTGCATCAACCTTAAGCCCGGCAAGTTCGGGGTATCGCGTCGAATAGAGAGGCTCGCTGGCCTGCTTGTGAAATCTCTCGATGGAGTCAAGCCAGCGTTTTTCGCCCCAGCGGCTGAAACTGATTCCTGCATGGCAGTCAATGAAGAGATTGCCATCGACAAGGTTCTCCTTGCCGCCGTGTATCTGGACGCCGCCGAATATGACGGCCCCGCACCGCTCAAAGACATTTCCGTGGACCGTAACGCCGGAGATCATGTCGTCCAGCCGGACGCCCGCGGCGCCGTTGTGTGTGCCGCCGCGGATGTCGCTCCAGCGGTTCCAGCGGATTACGACGCCCCGGTACAACGGATTGCCGTACATATCGAGCCCACCCTGATCGTCCGACTCCTGAACGACGTCGCGAATCAGATTCAGCTCAATGAGATGATCATTCCCCTCGATGCGCATTGCTGAGGAAGGCATTTTCTCAAACAGGTTATGGGCGATACGATTACCGCACCCGTCGAGATGGACGGCCGGCGTGTAGGTGCGTTTGAGCCGCGAAATGTCGAAGACGGTGCAGTTCTCGACGAAGTGATGTCCCGGCGTCAGTGCCTGGCGGTCCCCGCCGGCCACCTGCGCCCCGCCACAACCGAGGGTGTTCATCGTGCATCCGAAAATACCGTGATGATCCCCGCCCTGGATTACAATCGCGTCGCCACCGAATTGACGTATCGTGCAGCCGGCCACCAGGCAGTCGGCTCCGCCACGGATATGGATTCCGTCGCCTCGCCCTTCCTGCAGAGTCAGCCCGAGGAGTATAACATTCTCGACATCATTCATAATCACGAAGGGCTGGTCAAACACGCTGAGCACCACCTCCGCCTTCGATACGTTGATGCTGTCCGGCGGCAGCCAGTAGATCATGGCGGCGCCGCGGTCCAGATACCATTCGCCGGGGCAGTCGAGTTCGCGGAACACGTTCACGGCGTAATAGCGCTGATCCTTGCGGAAGCCATAATTGGAATAGGGTGCAGATAGCGTAAAGGTACGAGCATCAGCGTCTATCGAAGCGACTTTCTGATACTCCTCGAACCAGTCCCAGAACCAGTAGCCGTAGAGGCAGACATCCGGCTCATCCAACCACCGGCTCGGCCGGTCTTCGAGGTAGCGGAATTTCCCATCTTTACATCCCTCGATCGTATTCCAGACCTTAAAGGTCTCCTTGCCCAGGACTTCGCCGGTCTTGACAAAACCCTCGTTGGGCCATCGAGCGAGGGTCTGCGGCTCGCCGTCCACGAATAACTCGGGCCTGCTACGCAGCGCCGTCGCGTCACCCAAATCCGTAACGCCTGACTTCTTCAAATCCGCTTCCAGAACCCTCTGGCGAACCGAGGGATCGAGCTTTTCGCGAAGCTCCGCTGGGAGTCCCAAGTGGGACTTTGCATCCGAGATAGGCTTCCATCCGGCGATCCTCGCCCCACCCCGGAGGATGGGCGCATCACCGGGCGTGCCCTGGTAAATAACCGGCGCCTCGCTTGTCCCTGAATCCTGGGCTGACAGGTTGAGCGTGCGATCAGCGGAGTAAAAGCCACCACCAATCATTATTCGCACGCCGCCTTTAGGCAGAAATCCACCATGTGACGTCTTCAACTCCCGCACGGCGTCACGCGCCCTTTCAAAGGTCCGGAACGGTCTTGCCTGGGAGCCGTCGGCCGTATCGTTGCCATCCGGTGCGACGTGGAACACTACGGCCGGGTCCGGCAGGACCGGCAGACGCGCCTGGTAAGCAGCAGGGTCTCGCCCAGCCAATCCCTGCCGGAGACGCTCTGTCTCCAAGATGCGCCGCCCAGCCGCATCACGGTGAAACCGCAGCAGCGTGTCATCGCGAGCCAAACGCTCCCACGTTGCAACGGCGGCGCCGGCATCCTGCCGCTCAAGCGCGACCTGCGCCAGCCCGAACATGGATAGCCCACGGATAAACGGCCGGGCCGACGTGTTGTGCACAGCCGCCCCGAACCACTTGCCGGCGGTATCCAACTGTCCTTCAGCGAGAGCTTTAGCCGCCTTCTCCAGTTCAGGCGAAACAGAGGCGGGCAGGTTTTGTGGGGCCTTTACCGACTCGGTGCCCGCCGTTGCGAGAGCGACGCCGGAAAATATCAAGACGTACAGAACCAGAAGATTTTTCCAGGGTAATCGCATCTTAATACAGAAATCTTGTCTTTGCTGTTTGAAGCTCCTGAGAAACGTACTTTGCCGGCGCGTTCAGATTTCACAGCGCCCTCGAAGTACAATGGGCCGGGGTGGATTCGAACCACCGCAGGCTTACGCCAACGGGTTTACAGCCCGTCCCCTTTAGCCACTCGGGCACCGACCCTTACGCACGTTCGTAGTTCGTACGGTATTGCTATAGTCAATTAGAACGGCAAACCCGGCTGTTGTCAACACTTTCCTGGAATCTCACCGGAAAAATCGCTGTTTTGGCGCTTGATTTATGTCGGTCATCTCTGTATTTGCTTATGACGTGTTTAGCGCACGAGGTCCGGCCCGGCCGCTCAGGATGTTCTTGAAGCGAGCGCCGAGCAGAGCTGATTTTGCGTTCGCGGCGACGAAAACAAGAGTGGCGCTCTGTTGAAACCGAAAACTCTAATACGATATGCCGTGGCGGTTGTTGTCTTTGGCGCTCTATGCGCGTTGGCGGCCTGGGTCGCGCCGGAGGGCGGACAAGGCTCCCGGGCCGCGTGGTGCAGCATAATTCCCCCCGTGCTTGCGATCTCGCTGGCCTTCCTGACGCGCAATGTCCTTTTGAGTCTGGGAATCGCGATTCTGGCCGGTGGTCTGCTGACTGAGGTTCCGCTGGCGCCGCTCAGCATTGCTGCGTGGTTTCGAGGGCTGACGACGGCGGGCAGTCTGGTCGGCGCCACTGTCCAAAGCAAATCGAATTTGCAGACACTCGCGTTCATTCCGCCCATCTTCATAATGATCGAGGTCATCATCGCGTCGGGAGGTTTCAGTGGGATCATTGTTTGGCTCTTGAAGTGGGTAAGAGGCAGGAAGTCCGCCCAGGTTGCGACCGGGCTGATGGGCGTTCTGTGCTTCATCGACGATTACGCCAGTGCAATAATTGTCGGCTCGATGATGCAGCCGATCACCGACCGCTTCCGCGTCAGCCGTGAGAAACTCGCCTTCATCGTCGATGCCACCAGCGCGCCCGTGGCGGGCCTCGCGGTTATCAGCACGTGGATAGCCTACGAGGTGGGACTTCTCGGCCAAATCGCGGCGGAGCTGCACATCGAAAGAAGCGGGTACTCACTATTCTTTGATGCGCTTAGTTTTCGCTTCTACTGCCTGTTAATGATTGCCTTCATTTTCCTGCATGCCATTCTGGGCAGGGACTTCGGGCCGATGAAGACTGCGGAAGACCGGGCAAGGGCAGATGGCCCCGGCGAAAGAGGCGCAGCCGATGCAGCCGGGGAGGCCGGCGGTGCGAGCTGCGGTGTCGTTACGCCGGAATCCGGCAGGGCAGCCAATGCCCTTGTGCCGTTGGGCGGGCTGATTATGTTTCACATCGCCGGGCTTTGGGTCGATGGCGGCGGCCCGGCTAAGCTCAATGGGACAGGATCGCTCCTTAGCTTAGTCTATTGGCGTGACGTCATCAGCGCCGCCAGGCACACACACCTGATTCTTGACTGTGCAGCGCTATTCGGGCTGGCGTTGGCTCTGCTCTTTTCGCAGCTTCACGGTTCGCTGAGTATGCCCGTGATAAGGAGCAGTTTTCGCCGGGGCGTCAAGCGGGCTATGATTCCCTTCGTCATACTGATTCTGGCCTGGTCGCTGAAGAATTGCTGCGACGAGCTGAGGACCGGCCAGTTCCTGACGGCAATTCTGGCGGACAAGGTCTCAGCCTATTGGTTCCCGCCGATTGTCTTCCTCGTTGCCTGCGTGACGTCATTTGCGACCGGGACAAGTTACGGAACGATGGCGATTCTAATTCCGACTGCCATTCCGGTCGCTTTTTCGCTCGACGGGAACAGCTACGGCCTGACCACGATGATAAGCGTCGGCGCCGTGCTGGACGGCGCTATCTTCGGGGACCACTGCTCGCCGATTTCCGATACGACGATTATGAGCTCCATCTCCAGCTCCTGCGACCTTATGCAGCACGTCCGCACACAGTTGCCCTATAGTCTGCTTGTCGCTGCTATAGCGCTACTGTGTGCGTATCTCCCGAGTGCTTTAGGTGTGCCGGGGGGTTTGAGCCTCATTCTGGGGGTATTTGTGATGGTTTGCCTGCTTTTGCTCATCGCGCGAGGCGAGAAGACGCTGCCCGCCTAATCCAGGGCCATCGAGAAGTAATTTCTGGCATTGTTGAAGCAGATATCCTCGACCATTTTTCCGAGCAGGGGCATATCGTTGGGCAGGAATCCGGCCTCGACGTCGCCGCCGAGCATATTGCACAGAATCCTGCGGAAATACTCGTGGCGCGGATACGAGAGGAAGCTGCGCGAATCGGTGAGCATTCCGATGAATCGGCTGAGCAGGCCCATATTGGAAAGGACGCGCATCTGCTCTTCCATTCCGTCCTTCTGGTCGAGGAACCACCAAGCTGAGCCGTACTGCATCTTGCCGGGCGTCGAGCCGTCCTGGAAGTTGCCGATCATAGTGGCGAAAAGGGCGTTGTCACGCGGGTTGAGGTTGTAGAGAATGGTTTTTGGCAGCTCGTTGTTGGCGTCTAAGCGGTCGAGGAATCTGGAAAGCGGGCGGGCTACCTGCCGGTCGTCAATCGAATCGCAGCCGATGTCCGGCCCCAGTGCCTTGAACATGCGGGTGCTGTTGTTGCGCATCGCGCCGATATGGAGTTGCTGCACCCAGCCGGCTTCGTAATCCATAAGGGCGAATTCGAACATCATTGCCGATTTGAATTTGAGCTGCTCACTGGGCGCCAGGTCTTTTCCGCGGATTATCTTGTCAAAGATGCTGTTTATTTCGGTTTCGGTGTAATCCTCGGCGTAGGCGGTATCGAGTCCGTGGTCGGAGAGCCGGCAGCCGTTGACGTGAAAGTAATCGTGGCGAATTCGCAGGGCCTCGATATACGAATGGTAGTCGGTTATTTCGATGTCGGCGGCGGAGCCGAGCTTCTCGATGAATGCGTTGAGGGCGGGCAGGTCCTCGACGGCCATTGCCTTGTCGGGGCGAAAGGCCGCGTGGACCTTGATCTCGAAGCCGTCATCGCGGATCTTCTTGTGGTGCTCCAGCGAATCGAGGGGGTCCTCAGTGGTGCAGACCAATTTGACGTTCATTTTGCGCATTATGTTGCGGACGCTGAACTGGGGCGTTCTGAGCATCTCGCTTGCGTGGCGGTAGATTTCTTTGGCGGTGTCCGGGCCTAACAACTTGTTCTTGATGTCGAAGGGGTTCTTCAGCTCCAGATGTGTCCAGTGATAGAGCGGATTGCCGAGGCAGTAAGGGACGGTCTGCGCCCATTTTTCGAACTTTTCGTAGTCACTCGCCTTGCCGGTGATGTATCTCTCGGCGATACCGTTGGCCCTCATCGCGCGCCATTTGTAGTGGTCGCCGGCCAGCCACGCCTGCGTCAGGTTGTCGAAGCAAGCGTCGGCGGCGATTTTCTCGGCGGGCAGGTGACAGTGATAATCGTAGATCGGCATCTTCGCTGCGTGTTCGTGGTAAAGAGTCCTTGCCGTTTTGGTCTGCAACAGGAAATCTTCGCTCAAAAACTTCTCTGCCATTTGTTCTCCTCGGCGTAAGCCGTCCGCCCCCTGCTTGCCGGAGGGGCAGGTGGGCCTAACTTGCCGGGTCTTGTGGTTTGTTCTTATTTTGTTCGGGCTGAAGCTTCCTCTTGCGGGCCTGCTCGCCCGGCGACTCGAAATTCTTCATCTTCTGCGCCCAGTCCAGGACTTCGCTTCTGGTCTTTTGAAGGCGCCGCGATACTGGCTTGGGCTGATTCTTCTCCTCTTGACGCACCTTGTGTATCCATATCCCGTACGCTATCCACCCGATCGCCAGGACCACGATGCCGACTATCATGAATATCTTATACGTATCCATAGTATCCTTCCTTAAGGCCAAAAACGCATCTCTATATTCCGGCCAAAGCGCCTTCGCGCTGAATAATACCCCAAACGCCGGACAAGGTCAACAAATAGCCTTCAGTGTTTAGCAAAGCGCAATTGATCTGTGGCTGGGAAATTTGATCAATCAAGAGAGCGTTTTACGGCGGAGGGGAATACGGCACAGTCTTTGCTGCGATCTACTGCCGGCTCAGAATAGTGACACAGTACATCCACAATTCTGAATGTGTGTGCGATGAAACGCCGGAGCGGGAGAAGAGCAAAAAAATGGAGGCGGGGGATTCGAAAGTTCGAGTTGAAACTGTAATGCGTTGGAAAGCAGGCACTTAGCCATGAAAAACCACGCATTCTCCCAGAAATTCTTTGGAATTGTCACAGTTTCATTCCGCCCCGCCAGGCGCTGCACTTTTACTCCGCCCGTCACAGGGAACTGCTGAAGCGTGTGTTCCAGCGGTGCATTCAAATTTCAGCATCCTGGAAATCCTCTTGAGAAGCGCGTCGAGGTCGAATGGCTTGACAATGTAGTCAGCAGCTCCGTTCTTGAGGGCATCAGTAACATGCTCCTTGTCCGATAAGGCCGTGATCATCACGACCGGAATATTTCCCGTTTCCTTCATGGCCCTGAGGCTGCTGAGCATCGTGGGTCCATCCATTTTCGGCATTAGACAATCCAACAGAATCAAATCCGGCTTCTCAATCCTTGCCAGAGTCAGACCATCCCAGCCGTTGGCTGCCGTCATTACCTCATAACCGCGGCTATGAAGAGCCTTGCTCAAGAGCGTAACCAAGTCGGCTTCATCATCGATAATCAGAACTCGGTGTTTGTTCATTTGCCGGATTCCTCCACAGAGTTTTGGCCCATATTGTTGCGGGAGAAGGCACGGCGCAATCCGCTCAAATCGGTCGTTCGGCCCTGGAGAAGTATCAACGTAAGAAATCTTTACCAACATCGTGAGGCTCTACCAAACACCTTTTGTGGGGGAAAGCCTGGTGAATACGTCTCGTACGCCTTCACACCACTTCTCACAATATCAAAAGAACGTTTTCATTTTACAGCGGTGGGGATTCTCAAGGAAAAAATGGAGAAATTATGGGACTTGGGCAAATGTTACCCAATTCCACAATCCCGGAACTGCACAAGTCAGGCAAAACCAGCCACTTATGGATGCAAGAATTCTGCGAACAGCCCCGTGGTTAGCAGTCACCGGCACGGCGACACATTTCCCCACCCATTTACCCGCCCCCAGGCGACGAAACGATTGCGGTCACGCCCTTGCCGCCGGCGCGGGCTTTTCGCCGGGTTGTCGTGGTTCCGGCGCAGTCGGCCCGCGATATACGATCACCCCGGTCGGGCACTTATTCATCGCCGTCTCGCTCTGCTCGTTCAGCTCGTACTTGCTGTAGTCCAATCTGGCCAGATTATCCTCCACGCTGAACATATCCGTCTGCTTGGCGCACAGCCCGCACCCGATACACCCGACTTGGCACATCGACCGCGTGGCCTTGCCGCTCTCCCTGCTGCTGCACGCAACCGTCATCATATTCTCCTGGCCGAAAGGCGCCATCTCAATCAGGCCGCGAGGGCATGCCTTCGAGCAGGCCGTGCATCCCGTGCATTTGCTGTAATCGACCGTCGAAAGCCCGTCAATCACGTGCAGGGCATCGAACTTGCACGCCCTCGTGCAGTCCCCGAATCCGAGGCACCCGAACTTACACGACTGCGCGTTGGTCAGGGCATTCGCCGACGTGCAGGTCGGTATGCCCTGATATTTCGCAAGGAATGTCTTATGGCCGGTGTGCGAACGGCAGTGCACAATCGGCCGTTTCGCAGGCCCGGAATAACTCGCCTGCAAATTCAGTATCCCTGCGACTTTATTTGCTGTCTGCGAGCCGCCCGGCGCACATCGGCCCAACAGCTCAGGATTCTGCATAACCGCCTTGGCGTACTGCCCGCACCCCGCAAAACCGCACCCCCCGCAATCAAGATGCGGCAACGCAGAGTGCACCTGTTCGAGTTTGGGGTCAACCTCCACCTTCAGCTTCTCGCTCGCAATCAACAGCACCACCGCGAAACCCGCCCCAAGCCCGAGCATGGTAATCCCAGCCGGCCACGCACCGCTCCACAACTCAACGATACTACCTAAAATCATCTCCTACCCCTTTGCCACGAAAACACAAAGGCACCAATATCCAAGATAGTGGCAACACCCTATCTTATCATTCCCGCAAAACCCATAAACGCCATAGCCAGCAGCCCGGCCGTAATCAGCGTAATCGGGGCGCCCGTAAAGCACGCCGGCACATCCGACACAACCAGCCTCTCCCGAATCCCCGCCATTATGCAAATCGCCAGCGTAAAGCCTATGCCCACCCCGGTGCTCAGCACCACAACCTCCAGGATATTATCCGTCCCCCAGATGTCTATGAAAAGGCATATACCTAGGATTACGCAGTTCGTGGAAATCAACGGCAGAAAAATCCCGAACACATCGTACAGCGACGGGAAAAATCTCCGCACGTACATCTCCACAAGCTGCACCGCCCCGGCTATGATTACGATGTAGCAGATGTACCGCGTTATCTCCAGATCCAGCGGCGTCAAAATATAGAAGTCCACCACCCACGTCAGCGTCCCGCTCATCGCCGTCACGAACGTCACAGCCAGCCCCATTCCGAAGGCGCTGTCCAGCCTGCCCGATACCCCAAGGTACGGACACGTGCCCAGAAATTTGGTGAACACAAAATTGTTCACCAGCACCATCGACAAAAAGCCCATCAAAAGGACAGATAGCCGGTCCATATCAAGCCCCCTTCTTTCGAGTCAGTACATTCGCCAGGCCCAGCAGCAGACCCAAAGTGACAAAAGCCCCCACAGGCATCTGCATTGCCAGCCACGGCACAAATCCCGACGGCATCACCTCAAGGCCGCAGAACCGCCCCGAGGCCAGGACCTCGCGGATGCCCGCCAGAATGCACAGCGCTATCGTAAAGCCCCCGCCCATTCCAATCGCGTCCAGCGCGCTCACCACCACGCCGCACTTGCTCGCGCAGGCCTCCGCACGGAATATGATAATGCAGTTGACGATAATCAGAGGGATGTACGCTCCCAATATCTCGCTCATTGCCGGCGTGTATGCCCGCAGAAATAAGTCACAGATCGTCACAAACGCGGCGATTGTCAGCGTGAACATTACTATCCTAAGGTGCGGCTTGAGCAGATTGCGCATCATGCTCACCACGATATTGCTGCACACCAGCACAAATATCACGCTCAGACCCATCGTTAACGCTGGCTTGACCGCCGTGGTCACCGCCAGGGGCGGGCACATCCCTATGAGCATCCGAAACGTCGGATTCTCATTCCACAGCCCGTTCAGCAGCGCCCGCTTATACACGCCGCCCTGTCGATCATTGTCCTTTGCCATCGCCGATAAACCCTTCTTTTTTCATCCGGTCCTTCACCCCGCCCAAAAAGCTGTTCAGTATGTTCACCACCGCCTCACTGCTCACCGTCGCACCCGTTATCGCCACAATCTCCGAATCAATCTTATCCGCGCTGCCCGTCGAAACTAATTTTAGCTCCCCCGCCGGCGCGCCCTTGAACTGGTTTCGATAGTAATCGTCTTTGATCCGGTCGCCAAAGCCCGGCGTCTCGCTGCTCACGAGCACCTCGAACCCCATCAGCTTCCCAAAGTTCGCGTCAACGGCGACCACCAGCTCAATCCTCCCCGAGAAACCGTCTCCGGCGGCCCCAAAACTCCAGCCGACACACTCCTGCGTCTCCCCAACCGCCTTATACACGGTGACCTTTTCACTCTTGCCGCGCCCCAGCCCTACCTCGAACTGCGCATCCACCGGAACAAAGTGCTTGGCCTCCGGCAGCAGCAAAAGCGTGAGCCGGTTCAGCTTGTCCGCCTTGTTCTGCTCAATCTTCTCCGACAGCGCCGCATCAGTCACCGCTACCAGAAGACCGAAACAGAACGACGATACTATCAACAGCCAGCTCTGTTTAACAAAATATCTCAACTTACCCATATCAAAAACCTTCTCTTGCCACCAAGACACAAAGACACAAACCACCTGATGTCGTGATGCCCTGGTAACCTGCTACCTGATAACCTGGTCCACTGATAACCCTATAACCACATACTTCGTGGCAAAAAACTACGTTACGCTCGGCTTCCCTCCCGCGGGAATCCGCTTGCACCACCTGTCAATTAAAGGAGTCACCGCGTTCATTAAAAGAACCGAGAACATCACACCCTCTGGGTACGCGCCGACGATCCGTATCAGCATCGTCAGCCCGCCTACGCCGGCCCCAAAAATCCACATCCCTCGTCGCGTCAAAGGCGCCGTCACCGGGTCCGTCGCGATAAACAGCGCGCACAATAGCAGCCCGCCGCTCGTCAAATGATAGAACGGCTGCATATACGCGTATGAATCGGACAGATAGGCAATCCCCGCAGACACAAAAGCGCAAAGCAGCACGGCCAAAGGAATGTGGAATCTTATCGTCCTCCTTATCAGCAGATAAATCCCTCCAATCGCCAGGGCAATCACGCTCGTTTCGCCCAAACACCCGCCGACCTCCCCTGTAATCGTCCCTGCGAAGTTATGCTCATTATACGTGCCCGCTCCCAACTTGTTCTTTATAGCCATCTTGCTCCACGCCAACGGCGTCGCCTGTGTCCTCGTATCGGCCGCGTTCTCTGGAGCTATCTTCGACATCTTCGCATCAAGCGTGGCGGGCGCTGTCCAGCTCGTCATCAACATCCCGAAAGAGACCGATAGAAACGTCCTGCCCACCATTGCCGGGTTGAATATGTTCGAGCCTAATCCCCCGAATACCATTTTACCTATCCCTATCGCAAAAACGCCCCCGATAACCGCCGTCCAAATCGGCAGCTTCGGCGGCAGCGACAACGCGAGAATAATGCCCGTAACAACCGCGCTGAAATCGTCCAGCGAATTGGGCTTGCGCCGGATCAGATTGCATAGCCACTCCGTCCCAACGCACGCAATAACACACGTTGAAATAAGAATTAATGCGTGCACACGAAAATAATACCCCGCCGCCGCCATCGCCGGAATTAACCCGATTATGACGTCTATCATCACACTGCGGGTCGAAAGACGCCCGCTGATGTGCGGCGAACAGGAGATCCTTAGGTCACTAAGCATCTATCACTTCCATCATCCGACATATTGTGGTTCGTATTTTGCATAGCACGGCGCACATTATGATTTGCTCATCTGCTCTTATTGCGGCATCTTCTTCTTTTGCCGTGCAAGAAATATCTTGCCCGTCTTTATATAGCCCGTAACCTCTATATTCGCCGGGCACACGTAGCTGCAGCACCCGCACTCACTACACGCATTTATGAAATACTCCTTTTCCGCCGCATCCAACAGATTGTATTTCACCGCATGTGCTATCTTCGTCGGGTTCAGGTTCTCCGGACACACTTCCAGGCACCGCCCGCAGTGAATACACGGCGTTTGGCGCCTTGCGAACTTTGCCCCGCCGATTTGCTCTTTCGTCAGCACGGTCACCGCGCCGCTCGTTTTCGTAATCGGCGTATCCAGATCCGCAAGCGCAATACCCATCATCGGCCCGCCCAACACCACCTTCGCCGACTTCTGCGTCACTCCGCCGCAGAAGTCTATCAAATCACTCACCGACGTCCCGACCGCAACGTAGTAATTGCCCGGCTTGGCAATCGCCTCCCCGCTCACCGTCACCACACGATGCGTCAAAGGCCGGTCAAACAAGACCGCCTCCGCAATTGCCGCCGCCGTCGCCACGTTCACCACCAACACACCGATCATCGGAGGAATCCCCCCCGTCGGAACCTGCTTTTTCAAAACCGCGTTTATCAGTTGCCTCTCGCCGCCCTGAGGATACTTCGTCTTGACAACGGCTAATTCAATACCACCCCCCCACGGGGCCTGGGGCCCGCCCGACTGCCCTTCCAGCGCCGCCCCCATA
>Ga0315287_10004685_pt1 | contig 13379 bp, 10 predicted proteins | sample YL17G11_0_MG_FD_205037 | JGI IMG/M metagenome (GOLD analysis project Ga0315287, IMG submission 205037) | Sediment microbial communities from Yellowstone Lake, YNP, Wyoming, USA - YL17G11_0 | ecosystem: Environmental > Aquatic > Freshwater > Lake > Sediment | place: USA: Wyoming | collected... | reverse complement strand
GCCCGGGTTGATGAAAATCACGGGCTACGTCGGCATGCAGGCCTATATGACCCAGCATGGCGTGCCATGGGCGCAGCCACTGTTGATACTGACCATCGTGCTGGAAGTCGGTGGCGGGCTCGCGCTGGTCGCAGGCTGGCGGACAAAGTGGGCAGCGCTTGTCCTGGCTGGCCTGACGCTGGTGATCAACGTGTACATGCATGACTTCTGGAATTTCTACGAGGGTGGCAGCCAGCAACACGAGACGCAGAACTTCATCAAGAACATGGCCATATTCGCCGGGCTGCTGATTCTGGCTGCACGGGGCGCGCCAAGGGCCTCGCTGGATGCTCGCGCATCGCCCCCCTGGCCTTAGCCTGTCAACAAACAAGAAACTTCGGCGCAGGGTCGTGCGCAAAGAAAGGAATTGCAAAGGTGACGTCAGCCCGATTTTTCGTATGTATTTGGAAACGGAGTAAGGTGCTTCTGCGGTCCTTGCCCGGCAAGGCCACTCATCACCCGCCATTGACAGAAGACCTCATGAATGCGCTCGCCACACGCAGGGCAGTACAGGCTCTAGTTGTCCTTGCTTCTTTGATGTTCACTGCGGCATGCGAGACGACGGGAGCTGTCTCCGATGAAGGAGAGCCCGTCTTCGTCGGGGAAGAATCCGCTCCCCAGGAGGCGCCCGAGGCCCCGATGCAGAAGGATGGGAAAGAAGGGGAGGTGCCGCTGGTCGTTGCCGAGTCGGAGCATCCCGGAGATGTCGCTCCCGGCAAGGAGCTCGAGGAGGTGATCGTTGAAGCTCAACGCGAACGTCACGAGGTGATCCTTGATCTCGTGTCCGAAGCGAAGACTCTTCTTCGTGATGTCGAACTCGAGTATGTATTCACGGGAAAAGGAAGGAAAGAAGCGCTTCGCGGACGTCCTGTCGCCTTTGCCCTGTGGAGCGAGGCGAAGCAGGCATGGTCCATCGTGCACATCGAGATTCCCCGCCCTCCGGTCAAATGGAAGCCCGGAAGGAAGCCCTTGCCTTTCATCGTGCGCACACCAGGAGTCGAGGCATGGCACGTGAAGGGCACGGGTGCCGAACGACTGATGTTCGCTTTCTCCAAAGACGGAGAGCCGCTGAAGGTCTACGGGAGGAAATTTCCCGTCTTCGACAGTGACCTGATTGCGAAGAAGAAATGGAGAGCCGTCGTCGAGACCGCGCGGCCAATCGTCTATCTTCCGTCCAACGAAGACACCCTCGATCCGCTGTTTGTCAGTGGCGGGAAGGAATTCCTTCTCGACACGGCGCGGAAGGCGATCGAGGAATTGCGTCTCGCGAAAGCGCCTGCAAGGGCATTTCCGGGAGCGCTCCTCGCAGATGTGGTGCCCGCTGAAGTCATCACGACCCTGGCGGTAATCGAGCAGACGGATGACACCGATTTTGTGAAAAGGAAAGCGGGTGCGGTCGATGAGGTCTTGAGCCACTACGGACTGAAACGGGAGGAGGCGTATCGGTACAGCGTCTCAAGCGCATCCGCCCTCGGCGCCATGCAGTTCACGAACAGGAAGGGGAATGGCACCTATGCGCTGGTGGTCAGGCGATGCCCTGAGGCAAAGCTTGACCCGAACTTCGAGCGCGGCGCGACGAACCTTCTGAACGCCATGAAGGCGGCGATCTGCCTCTTTGACATTGAGCTGTTCCAAATGCGTTCGGATATCCGCCTCGCTTATCGTGACAACAAGGAGGTGCTTGGCATCTTCCCGGTCGCCGCCTACAACGGTGGACCCAGGAATGTCACGAAGCTCTACGGCGTCATGAAAAGGATGGGGGTGAAGCTTGAAGACCTGCGTCCCCCAGGAGAGCAGCCTGATGGAAATCAAGTGAACTGCCCGTGTCTATGGAAAGCGGAAGCGACTGGCGTCCGTCCCGTGGCGATCCCCAAGTACAACAATGAGAATCGCTGGTACATCGAAAAGTACCAGAGCATCCTCGGAGTGTTCGAGTGAGAGGACGAGCCGGCGACTGTCTCGTTGGCGGGGCCGCCGCCACCACGGCGACCGTTTGGGCATACTTCGCTGCATGCCCTTGATCAAAGCCATTAGCCGGGCGGTCGCAGCCGGCACCTGCGGACTGGTGCTGCTGACCACACCCGCAATTGCGGCGGCGCCCGATGCGCCTGCGCCTGTCGCGGTGGGTCGGCCTTTGCCGGACGTAGTCATGGCTGGCCTGAACGGTCCGCAGCGATCGCTTTCCAGCTACCGCGGCCGCCCGCTGATCATCAACGTGTGGGCCAGCTGGTGCGGACCTTGTCGCGCCGAAGCGGCTTCGCTTGAACGCCTGGCGTGGAGTGAGGCCGGCAGTCGGTATGTCGTGATCGGCATTTCGACGGACGATGACCGGGATGCGGCGTTGAAGTGGCTCCGGCACTCGAACGCCACTGTCAGTCACTACATCGATTCCGGTCCGCGTTGGACGCTGGAGCACATGCTCGGCGCCTCGAGCATTCCGATCACGGTGCTCGTCGACGCGGGCGGCCGTGTCGTCGCGAGGATTCAGGGCGCCCGGCAATGGGACAGCGTCGAATCGATCCGGATGATCGAGCGCGCGTTCGCCGGCGCGGGCCGCTAGACGCCGACGCGCTAGGCGTTGTGGGCGTCGAGCGCATCGAATCCGTTTTTTGCCGCCCAACTCCTTGATCGCCACGCCGCTCAGTCGCGGCTCCTTCCGTCTGCTGCAGGGCCGCAGTCTTCGCCGGCGCGGGACGCTCGGTACACGCAGCGCGTGGCTAGCGCGTGCGCATACCCAGGACTGCCGCGACCAGATACCGCCACATTTGGAACTTGGCGTCAATGCGGCGAGGGAGCGAGGTCGAATCGGGAAGCGGTCGCGAGGGGTCAGCGTCCGCTTCGAATGAATGGCAGCACGGCCGCGAGCGTGCGCGCCGGATCCTCTTCGTGGGGCACGTGCCCAAGAGTGTCGAACACGACCAGTCGGCTGCCCCCGATGTCGCGCGCGAACCGCGTGCCGTTCTCGAGCGGAATCAGGCGATCCTTGCCGCCCCACAGGATCAGCGTCGGCACCTGGATCTCGCGCACCCGCTCTACCAGCGACCCCGGCTGCGTCTGGTCGAACCGGGCCACCAATGCTGCGCGATTGCCCGCACGCGTGGCGAGATCGAAGTACCGATCAACGAGGTCGGGCGTCACCCTGGACGGGTCGCCGTAGACGTCGCGCAGGCTGCTTGCGACGACACTGCGGGGCAGGACGTCGCGCATGAGTACATTGAGGATCGGCGTGCGCGCGATCCGAAAGGCGAGTGGGATCGACTGCGACCGGAACGGGTAACCGGCCGCGTCGACCAGGATCAGGCAACCGACGCGCTGCGGGTGCAGGACGGCCGTGGCCCACGCGACGTAGCCGCCGAGCGAATTGCCGGCGAGGACGAAGCGCTGCACGCCGAGCGTGTCGGCCACGGCGAGCACGGTGTCGACGTAGCTCTCAATGGTGTAGACCCCGTCGGGCGAGGGGCCCGTCAGCCCGAAGCCAGGCAGGTCGAAGCGGATCACGCGGCGTTCGCGAGTCAGTTCCCGGGTCCAGCCGTCCCAGGTGTGGAGCGAGGCGCCGGTGCCGTGCAGCAGAACGATTGGCATCGGGTCGTCACGCGGACCTTCGTCGCGCAGATGCAGCTGCATGCCACGCAATGCGATGAACTGCGACGGCGGCGGCGCCCACCGCGCCTGCAGCGCCGAGACCGGTTGATCCGGCACGTGCCAGGCGACGAAGGCGACGCCGAGTGCGCCGGCCACCAGTAGCAGCACCCCAGCGATGATCTTTGTTGCGTGCTTCATGGGCGGTCGCGGACACCTTGATGTTTCTGCGTCGTGAAGCGTAGCGCGACGGACAGCGATCGTCGCGCCAGAGTGAGTGGCGGCGGCCCACGCTTGCAAGTTAACTTGTCAATCTCATCCAGAGACCTCCGGCTGGCAATCTCGCTACACTCTGTCGCAACCGGGAGGACCGCGTGACCGACGGGCCACAGGAAGGGGAAGGAACGAACATCTGGGAGCGACTGCGCCGCCGCAAGGTGGTGCAGTGGGGCATCGCTTATGCCGCTGGCGCCTGGGGATTCCTGCAGGGCCTGCAGTACGTGAGTGAGGCTTTCGGCTGGCCCGGACAACTCCGGCAGGTCGCAATCCTCGTACTGCTGATCGGGTTGCCGATCGTGCTCGTGATCGCCTGGTACCACGGCGACCGCGGCGAGCAACGCGTCAGTGGCACCGAACTCGCCATCATCACGCTGCTGTTCCTGCTGGGTGGCGTCATCTTCTGGCGCTACGAGCGCTCCATCGAAAAATCACCGGCAGCTGCGCGAGTCTCCGCCGCACTGACGTCCGCATCGTCGATCAGTGCTGACGCGCACCCCTCGATCGCGGTCCTGCCGTTCGAGAACCGTAGCGACGAGCACAAGGACGGCTTCTTCGTCGATGGCATCCACGACGACATCCTCACGCAGCTCTCCAAGGTGAGCTCGCTCAAGGTGATCTCGCGCACCTCGGTGGAACAGTTCCGCGAGACCAGGCTGCCGACGAAGGCAATCGCGGAACAGCTCGGCGTGAACAGCATCCTCGAAGGTGGTGTGCAACGCGCCGGGGATCGCGTACGCATCAACGTGCAGCTGATCGACACCAGCACGGACGCCCACCTCTGGGCCGAGACCTATGACCGCAAGCTCACCGCCGAGAACATCTTTGCCATCCAGAGCGAAGTGGCTGCAGCAATCGCAGCGGCGCTCAAGGCGGCCTTGACGCCGGCGGAGAAGGCGCGGGCAAGCGTTGTGCCGACGCGCAATCTCGAGGCCTGGGAGGCCTACCAGCTCGGCAAGCAGCGTCTGGCCAGACGCACGAGCGGGGGACTCACCGAAGCGGAGACGTTCTTCCGCAAGGCGATCGAACTCGATCCCGATTTCGCACTGGCCTACGCCGGGCTGGCGGATTCGCTGGCTCTGCGAGTCAGCTATAGCGACATCGCCATCGCCCGCACGCTCGAGCAGGCCCAGGCGGCGGCTGACATCGCAATGAAGCTCGATCCGGGGCTCTCCGAAGCGTGGGCCTCTGCAGGGTTGATTGCCGACTACCGCGAACAGACCGACCTCGCGGAACGGATGTATCGGCGGGCGATCGAGCTCAATCCAAACGATGCCATGGCGTTCAAGTGGTACGGCAAATTGCTCGTCTATGCGAGCCGCCTGGATGAGGCGCAACGCGCCCTGGAAAGGGCGGCGAGCCTCGATCCTTTGTCGGCGATCGTCCACTTGAACCTGGCCGAAGCGTTGGAGCTGCAGGGCCGCTTCCCGGAGGCGGCATCGCATCAGCGCCGAGCCATCGAGATCGATCCATCGATGCCAGGGCCCTATTCGGACCTGGGGTACCTGACGGCCTATGCCTTGAATCGCTTCGCCGATGCGGTGCCGCTGGTGCAGAAGACACTGGAACTGGATCCGGGTGGTCCAGGGTGGGCGTGGGGCCTCGCGAGCCTGTACCTCGATCTTGGCGATGAGAGCAAGACTTTCGCGACGACCGAGCAGGCGGCGAGGCGGTGGCCGGACAGCTGGGGAATCCAGCAGATGTTGGCGACGATCGACCAGATCCGGCGGGACAACGCCGGAACCGTGCGGCATGCCGAGCGATCGCTCGCCCTGTACCTGCGCAATCCGGGCGCATTACGCATGCTGCGCGACGCAGACCTGCAACGTGGCCGTCACGAAGCTGCGCTCGCGCGCTACCAGAAGGCGTACCCGGAACTCTTCGTGCAAGGCACGCCACGACTCGACGGATTGAACTACGGTGTAGCCGTCGATCTCGCCCTGATCCTGCAGCAGCGCGGCGACAAAGTGAAAGTCAAAGCCCTGCTCGATGCCGCTGCGCAGGCCATCGGCAAGCTCCCGCGACTGGGCGCTGGCGGGTACGGGATCACGGATGTACGGATTCACGCACTGCGCGGTGACACGGCCAAGGCGCTCGCTGCCTTACGCCAGGCGGAGAAAGTCGGCTGGCGCGGTCCGTACTGGGGCTACGCCCGCGACTTCGACCCGAGCCTCGCTTCGATCCGCAACGACCCCGAATTCAAGGCCGTGTTCGCCGACATCGAACGCGACATGGCGCGCCAGCGTGCCGAGCTCGCCGCGAAACCGCAGGATGCGCCGCTCGATACAGGTTTGGTGCACTGACGGCACCGAACCGGCCCGGCAAGCTCGACCGCGAAGCGAGCTGCGCAGCATGAAATTGCCGCAGTGGCGGCGTGTTGCTCAGCCGAACTGCTGCCGCCACTGCTCGAGCTTCATCCGATTGTCGTGATCCCAGGGATGGAACGCCGGGCGATACCAGTCGCGATAGCGGGACCCAAGCTTGCGGAAAATGCCCGGCTCACCGAACAGGAACCGCGCCACCTGCCAGCGCGCGCGCCAACGGCCTGTGCCGTCCGCCTCGAGCAGCGCCGCGGCGAAGCGGATGACATCAAGCGTGAAGTGCGCGCTGGTGAGCACCATGATGTGTACGCGGAACAGGTAGCGCCGCAGCCCCGTCCAGTTCTTCGACACTTCCTGGAACACGTCGAAAGCGACCGCCTTGTGCTCGGTCTCCTCCATCGCGTGCCAGCGCCACAGTCGGAGAATCTCCTCTGGCGTTCCAGCCCAGAGCTGCGGATCGGAATCGAACAGGTCAGCGAGCATGGCCGTGAAATGCTCGAGCGCAATGGTTACGCCCAGCATCCGCAACGGCCCGAGCCGGCGCAGGAATGCCAGGCGGCGACGCACCGAGCCCTCGATCCGCTCGACCGGGTAGTGGCTGCGGTCGAGATGCGCGTTCAGGCTCGCGTGCTCGCGCGAGTGAATCGCTTCCTGCGCGATGAACGCCCGCACATCGTCCGCGAGCTTGCCCTGCGTCCGACTCCGAAACGCGCGCACCGAATCGATGAACAGCCGCTCGCCGTCGGGAAACGTGAGTGACAGCGCGTTGAACACCGCCGTCGCCACCGGATCACCGCCCAGCCACGCGGCCCCGCGCGCGGACTCGGTGCGGAAGTGGAGGTCGCGCGGAATGATCGCGATGTCGGTCGGTGTCTGCATGCCGAAGTCCGGTCTTGCCTTTATACAGGGCCGTGCGCAGCAACGCGCGGCAGCGATCCTGTCTAGGCCGGCAAGCTCACCACTCGACGACCTTTGCGTGTCGTCTTGGCTGTTCCTGTGACCGACCGCACGATTCATCGCACTGCTGTTGCACTGCAACATTCCGGTCTCATACTCTGCGCACGCCAACCAGGCGCTAACGGAAGATCGTCATGGACATGGTTGCTATCGTGATGCTGGGCTCGACCGTGCTCTACCTGCTGCAACAGGTCGGAGACCTCACGCCCTGACCGTACCAACCGGTACTGACAAGTCGACTATTCCTGCTCGGAAAAGCGGGTATTCGGTGCTACGGGCAACCGAGCAATGACTTCGATGCCTCGAAGTGCGTGTCCGCAATTTCGTCCAGGCCCGGGCGCGGTCGCAGGTAACTGAAGTACGCTACCCAGCGCTCCTGCTGGCTGGCGTTGGCGAGACCGCGGTGCAGGATCCGGTCGTCGAAGATCAGGCAATCCCCCGCCGCCATCGCCTGTGCGGCAGGTTGTGCCGCCACGTCTCCATCGTGTCCAGTCTGCCGCAGGGTCGCTGGCGTGACCTCCGTCTCCGACTGATACAGCAGGCTGTCGCGGTCCAGCGAAGGCCGCTGCAGATGATTCGTCAGGAGGTGCGTGCCGCGCGCCACTTCGGTCGGACCGGCCGCGAGCGGGATATCCGCCAGCGCCAGCAGCACATTCACCGCATGTGCGGGCCGGGCTTCCGCTGCTTCGTGCGGCGAGTCGATGTGCCACTGCTGCGCGGGCGAGCCTGGACGCGAGAACACGACCCCGCAGAACGACGGCCTGGCATCGGGCCCCAGCACCGCGCGGACCAGTCCCAGCCACGGCACCTCGGGCGCAATGGAGCCTTGCGCGCCCCAGATCGGCACCAGGTCCTGTTCGCCCATGGGGACGTCAAACCTGCCGGGCGAACGCTGGACCAACTCGTGGTAACCGTTCCTGCTGCCGATCCCGATCGGTTGGGAGCCGAGTGCTGTCATCACGCGCGTTGCCCGCGCACGCATCACCGCGTTGATCGTGCCGAGCAGCGACGCAGGAACGAGTCCGCGCACCAGGGCGACACCTTCGGCGGCGAACTGCTCGGGGCAAAGTGCCATGTTCATGCAGTTGCTCCTGCGAGCAGGCATGTCAATTTCCGCATTGCCGTGCCGCTGCTCCGGCCCTAGAGTCCGTCTGTTCTGTGCCGGAGTCAATGCCATGAGTATTGTCCTGCCAACCGAAGCCCAGGCCCGTACGGATCTGGCCGCGGCGTTTCGCTGGGCGGCGCGACTGGACTGGCACGAGTCGATCGCCAACCATTTCAGTGTCGCCATCTCGGAGGACCGCTGCAGTTTCCTGATGAATCCGAACGGGCGGCATTTCTCGCGCGTCCGCGCCAGCGAACTGCTGTTGCTCGACGCGCGCGAAGAATCCTCGGTCGAAGGCCCTGGCGCGCCCGACCCCACCGCCTGGCATCTGCATGCGCAACTGCACTTACGCGTGCCGCACGCGCGCTGCATCCTGCACACACACATGCCCTATGCGACGGCGCTCAGTTGCATCAAGGATTTCGAATTGCTGATGCTGGACCAGAATGCCTGCCGCTTTCATGGGCGCGTCGCCTATGACCGTCACTACGACGGAATGGCACTCACGGCGTCGGAGGGCGCGCGCGTGGCTGGTTTGCTCGCCGCAGGCAAGAGCGTGTTGATGATGGGCAATCATGGCGTGCTGGTGGCAGGCGCCTCGGTCGCCGAGGCATTCGACGATCTGTACTACCTGGAGCGCGCCGCGAAGGTGCAGATTCTGGCGCTGTCCACCGGGCTCGCGCCGGCGTTGATACCGGAGAACGTCGCGGCCAGGACCTGCGCGCAATGGCACGCGTATCCCGGCGACTATTCCATGCGGCACTTCGAAGCGCTGAAGCAAATCCTGGACGAGGAGGAGTCGGGCTATCGGCAATGAGCGGGGAGTGAGCAATCGCTCAGGTGTTTGGTCCGCGGCAGGACCTGCGGATGCATAATCGTGCAGTATCTTCATCCTTGATCAATCGGTTCACCGTCATTCGAGATTGCCATGACTACACTTTCTCTCCGCACCATCTCGAGCCGGAGCCTGCAGATTCCCGGAGCGGATCCCTGGCATGCGGCTCCGAACGATCCGGCGCTCTCGGTAATGACCGATTTCCGGGAGCGTGCGTCAGTGACGACCGCCGAGACTGCGCCGATCGATGCGGCGCTGGAACACATGAAACACAATGGCGTGCGCTGCGCGTTTGCGATCGACGAGGCGCGCCGAGCCGTGGTCGGCCTCGTCACGGCCTACGACATCATGAGCGAGAAGCCGATGCGGCACATGCAATCGATGACGAGCCCGCGTCGGGAAGTGCAGGTGCGGGACATCATGCAGGGCGTCAGTGACTGGCGGGTCCTCGACATCAAGGACATCGAGCAGGCGACTGTGGCGTCCGTGTCGCGCCTGTTCGAAGCGGCGGGGCTGACCCACATCCCGGTGATGGAAACCAGCGAGTCCGGTGAGCAACGCTTGCGGGGTCTGCTGTCCGGGGCGAAAGTGAAACGATTGCTCGCGAGGTGACCGACACCGCCGTAGAGCGGACCTTCATCCGCCACCGGGCTAGCGCTAACCCACGGGACTGCAGTTCCCGATTCTATTTTCTTCGATTCGAGACGTCGGCATGGAAGCCTGGGTGACGCCGAATTGCGATCAGCCCGAGCAGAGCCGCGGTGGCAATCACCGCGCCGCTAACGAAGGTGCCACGCGCGCCGATGGTGTCCCACAGGATGCCGGCGACCACGCTTGCAGCCAGCAGGGCGCCGCCGGTCAGCAGGTTGAACATGCCGAAGGCGGTGCCGCGGAGTTCGGGGGGTGAGGTGTCGGCCACCAGGGTCGCCAGCAGTCCTTGCGTGAATCCCATGTGCAGTCCCCACAGGACGACGCCAGCGCCGACGCCGGCGATGCCCGGCACGAACGCGAGCACCAGGTCGGCGAGCACGAGAAATGCGACGCCCACGATCAGCACGCGGTAGCGACCGCCGTCATCAGCCAGCACGCCGGCGGGATAGGAGGCGAGCGAGTAGACGATGTTCATGACGACCAGTACCGCCGGCACGAGCATTACCCGCAGCCCGACCTGGTTGGCGCGCAGCAGCAGAAAGGCCTCGCTGAAACGCGCCAGCGTGAACACCGTGGCGACCGCAACGACGAGCCAATAGCTGCGGCCGAGGCGTGCGAGTTCGTCGCGATGCAACGGAAACTTCACCTGGCGCAACGTGGGCTCACGCTCGGGCTCGTGCACGGCGAACATGATCAGGGCAAGTGACAGAAACGCCGGCACGACGGCGATCCAGAACACGGTCCTGAAGTGATTCGCCGTCAACCACATCAACGCGATTGCGAGCAGCGGTCCTATGAAGGCACCGACGGTATCCAGCGACTGGCGCAGGCCGAAGCTCGCCCCCCGCAGGTGAGCCGGGGCAATGTCTGCCACGAGTGCATCGCGCGGCGCGCCTCGGATACCCTTACCGATCCGATCGACGAAGCGTGCCGCGAACAGCCAGCCGACTGTCGGCGCCAGCGGAAACACGGGTTTGGTGATGGCCGCCAGGCCGTACCCAATTACGGCAAGAAGCTTGCGCTTGCCGATCCAGTCGGAGATTGCGCCGGAGAACACCTTGGTGACCGACGCGGTCGCCTCGGCGATGCCCTCGATGGCGCCGACCGTCGTCGCGGAAGTACCGAGCACCGTCACCAGGTAGATCGGCAGGAGTGCGTGGATCATCTCGGAGGAGATGTCCATCAGCATGGAGACGAAGCCGAGTGCCCAGATTCCGGAAGGAATGGAGCGCAGCGTGGCGGAGTCGAGTCGAGGCGCGGAGGTGGATTTCATTTCGCCGCGAACGGCAAAGTCTGCTCGCCGATCGTATAGCCGGTCAGCTTGAACATGCGGCCATGGTTCGTCATGAGATACCTCGCGCTGCGGCCCAGTCTAGTCCGAACTTGGTTCGATGACAGCGGGTCGGGCGCGCGATCCTCTCGATTGAGCCGTCGACGCCACGCAGCCGAAGGCTGGTGCAGCCGTCCAGAAGCCCAGCGCTGGACGGCGTAGGCCGCAGCTGTTTTACAGCTGTCCGTTCGAAGACGACAGCTTCTGGATCAGCATGTTCATGTCTGCGGCGGTGAGGCCGGAGTGGTTCATGGTGGAAACCATGAAATCAGTCATGGCCGTCGCCAGTCCAGTGGTGCCTGAGCTGGACTGCATCATGCTGCCGCCCATCATGCCGCCACCCATCGAGATCTGGCTGCTGCCCATCATGCCGTTCATCGTGCCGTCGGAGGCGTCGTTCATCATGTCCGTGACGAACGCCGAGGACACGGTCATGCCCTGACTCCTGGCGTACTGCGACATGGCTGCGATGGCGATGCCACAGTTGCCCTGGTCCGGCGTGGCGGTGCTGCCGGAACCTGCGACCGTCGGGTTCATCGGCTGTGTGTGCAGGATGTCGCTGCACAGGAAGTAGTTGCCCACGGCCGTGTTGGCGGCAGTGATGTTGGCATCGACCATGCCACCGGTCATCGCCTGCGCCCTGGATTGGGCCATCGACGTCAACGGCGTGATCATCATGCCGGTCACGCTTGCCCCGCTGCTCACCACGGGCATGACTGCCGTCATTGCGTCCGACGATCCCATCGACATCGTGTTGCCGGTGGCTTCGTCGGTGTACGTGCCAGCGCTCATCCGCAGCATCACCACACCGGCATACGTGCCGAGCGACATCGTGAAGTTGCCCTGCGCGTCCGCCGCGGCACTGGCGATCTGGCCGCCCATCGTGCCGTTGTTGACCGCGTATGCCGCGACCGTCCCCTGGCTCATCGTACCGTTGAAGATCTTGCCGCTCAGCGTGCCGTTCACGACCGAGCCCGGCCCACTGCCCATCATCTGGCCGTTGGAGCCACTCAGTTGATTCATCAGTGCCTGCACAGTCGCGACCGCGACTCCGGAGTGGTTCTGTGCCGACGTCATGAAGGTGGACATCGCGGTGGCGAGACCGCTGGTAGCGGTGTTTGCTGGCATCATCGCGCCTGTTCCCATGCCGCCCATCATCACGCCACTGCCAGCCATCTTGCCGTCCATGATGCCGTCTGCGGCGTCGTTCATCATGGCGGTGACCATGGCCGAAGACGAACTCATGCCCTGGCTGGCCGCGAGTTGCGACATGGCGGCAAGGGCCATGCCGTAGTTGATCGCATCCTGGGTCGCGGCGTTGCCGGAGCCGGACACGAGCGGATTCATCGGTGCGTTGTGCAGAATGTCCGTGACCATGAAGTAGTGGTCCACGGCGGTATTCGCCGTGCCGATGTTGGCGTCGGTCATGCCGCCCGGGAGGTGCTGCGCCATCGTCTGCGCCATCGACGTGAGCGGCGTCACCTGCATGCCGCTGACGGTGGCTCCGGCCGCCATCGTGGGCAGTACCGCAGTCATGACGTCACCGGACAGCATGGATATGTTGTTGCCGCTGGCCTCGTCCGAGTACGTTCCGCCGCTCATCTGCAGCATCACCGGTCCGGTGTAAGGGCCCATCGACAGGCTGAAGTTGCCTTGGGCGTCGGTGCTGGCACTCACGATCTTCGCGCCGATCGTGCCGCTGTTGATGGCGTAGGCGGTCACCGTCGCGCCAGCCACGGGGCCCTTGACGGCCGTGCCGCTCACGGTACCGGACACGGGGGGCGACGGCGGAGGCGACGTTCCACCCGAGCCGCTGCCACCGCCCCCGCATGCAGCCAGTGCGAGGCTGGTCGAGACGAGGAAGCCAAGGGCGGCTGGTCTGGTCATGGAACGTGCTCCGGTCAATCTATCGGGGGCAGCGCAAGCACGGAGGCCGGCCGCATGCACAAGCAACCAATCGCGCATGGTATTGGGCGGAGGTCTCGAAAGTGTCTCGTGGGTCGCGAGGGCTCATGAGCATCGGTCGAGCCATGCCGCGTCAGGCAATGACGTCCAGCACACCCATCATGCCCTGGTCCTCGTGCTCGAGGATGTGGCAGTGGTACATCCGCCTGCCAACCTCGCGCTGGATGACGTTGAAGACGACGCTCTCGAGCGCGGGGACGTTCACCACGTCCTGCCATGCGAGCGACGCTTCGGGGATCGTCACGCCTCCACGGGTGCGACTGACTACCTGGAATTGCGTGCCGTGCAGGTGGAGCGGGTGGTCCATGCTCGAGCGGTTCT
>Ga0315287_10004684_pt1 | contig 13384 bp, 7 predicted proteins | sample YL17G11_0_MG_FD_205037 | JGI IMG/M metagenome (GOLD analysis project Ga0315287, IMG submission 205037) | Sediment microbial communities from Yellowstone Lake, YNP, Wyoming, USA - YL17G11_0 | ecosystem: Environmental > Aquatic > Freshwater > Lake > Sediment | place: USA: Wyoming | collected... | reverse complement strand
TGCTGGTCTGGCTGCCGCGGCCGCTGAGCGCGGGCGAGCAGGATCATCTGATCGAGCACGCGGCCTTGGCCCGGATGGTGGCCGACCCGACCCTGGTGAAGCGGCACGACGCGGAGGTGCGCGGCCGGCTGCGCGCGCGGTGGACCGATTCGGCCGCGGAGGTGCGGAGCACGCTGCAGCGCGCCTACTACGAGGGCAAGGTGATCGGCGCCAGTGGCGAGGTGGCGATCGAGACGGAACGGCTGTGGGCCTTGTTTGGCGGCTGGGAGGCGACGCTGACCGCGGCCTTCGCGGGAGGTTTCGCGCGCCTCTACCCGCGCTTCGCCGCCATCGCCCCGGAGCGGCGGCTGGCCGGTCGTACTCATACCAACCAGATCATTGACCAGTTCCTCCGGCCGGGTGAAGTGCACCTGCCGCCGGCCTCCGCGTTGGAGGCGCATCTGCTCGCCTTTGCCAAGCCGCTGGGTCTGTTGGAGGGAGAGGACCGTCACTTCCGACTCGCGCTTTCCCGCGGAGATCTCGTCGCCGCCGTCCTCGCGGCGACGCCGGCGCGCGGCGAGGGGGAGCAATTGGAGCCCGCGGAGGTGATCCCGTTCGGGGAGCTGGCCGGGAAGCTCGCGAAGAGCGAGTGGGGGCTGACGCGGGAGCAGAGCGAGTTGCTGGTCGCGGCCCTGCTGCGCACCGGGCACTTGGTGGCCCTCGACGCGTTCCTCCAACCGCTGCGTTTCGACGTCGTCGCCGCTCCGCTCAGCGACTTCCTTCCCTATGTGACGCGGGCCAGGCCGCTGCGGGGCGCGGCGGCGGAGAGCGCGCAATCTCTGTGGTCGGCGGCGACGGGCGCGGCCGCCGTCGCGTGGGACCTCCCCGCGCAGGAACGCGTGTGGCGCGACCTGCTCGCATGGTCCAGCCAGCTCTTCTCTTTCATCGCACAGAAGCGCGCCGCGCTGGCGCACGCGGCGGAGGCGCTCGGGCACAAGCCTGACGCGTGGGCCTCATCCCAGGCCGCGCTCTCCCGCGCGGAGGCGGTGGCGCGCGGAGTGGACGGCGCTCTCGCCTCGCGGGAGGGACTGCTGAAGCTGGTGCAATCGGCGGACAGGCTCCCTGGCCACGTGCCCGCGAGCGCCGAGGCCTTGCGGCAGTGGCGGGAGTGCGAGGCGTTCCTGGACCGCGACCTCGGTGAGCTTACCTCCCTCTACCGGTTGCTCACCGACGGACGAGTGACGTGCCCCGAGGGCTCCCTGCTGGCCCGCGCGCGGCAGGAGGCGGTGAGCGCCTTCGCCTCGCCGGAGCACCTGATCCGCGAGGCCGCGGCCGTGCAGTCGCTGGCCTCGCGGTGGCTCGAGACCTATCGCCGCCACTATCTCGCCTGGCATGAACGCGTTCACGCCGCGGCGCGTTTCCAGGTCCTTGCGGGACTGCGTCAGTCCGCGATGATGGAAGCGATGCGGCGCATGGCACGGGTGGGACTGTCGGCGGACGAGGCGGCGCGCCTGGACGCCGAACTGAACCGCGCGCTGAGCCGGCGCTGCCTCGCGGGGGATCCGCTCCCGCCCGGCCGTGTCGTCTGCCCGCTCTGTAACCTACGCCTCTGCGAGGAGGTGGCGCTGCCGGAGGTGGAGGAGGTATCCCGCCAGGCGGAGTCCGTGCTCGGACAGCAGCAAGAGGTCTTGCAGGGACACCGCGACCTGCTCATACGCCGGCTCACGGGGTGCGCGGACACGCACGCGCGTGCGGCGGTGGAGGGAGTGACGAGTTCGAAGCCGCCGTCCCCCGAACAACTCCGCGAGTTGCTCACTGAGGACGCAATCGCGTGGATCCGACAGCAACTCGACCAACCCCGCGCGGCGCGGAAGAGCCTGGGCGATCTGACCGGCAAGTTGGTCGGGAAAGAACTCCCGAAGCGCGAGGTCCGGCGAGCAGTGGAGGAGTGGCTGGGTGGAGAAGAAGAGATGGTGGAGGTGATGCCGTGAAGTACCGCGCCGTGATCTTCGATCTCTTCGGGACGCTGATAGACAACTTCACCCACTCCGGCCACGAGGCGGCGCTGCGCGAGATGGCCGCGGTCCTGGGGGTTCCGGGCGACGCGTTCGTGCGAGGTTGGCTGGGAAGCTATGAACTACGCAACCGCGGCGCGTTCCCCTCGACCGCCGGGAATATCAGCTACGTCCTGGGCACGATGGGAACCAGCGCGGAACTGGAGGCGGTGCAGCGCGCGGCCAAGTTGCGACTGGAGTTCACCGGTCGCCACCTGGCACCGCGGGGTGATGCCATCTCCACGCTGACCGCGCTCAAAGGCCTGGGGCTGAAGCTGGGCCTCATCTCGGACTGCGCGTCGGAAGTGCCGGTGCTCTGGAAGAGCACGCCCTTCGCGCCGCTCTTCGACGAGGCCGTGTTCTCGTGCGTGGCGAAGGTCAAGAAGCCCGACCCGGCGATCTACCTCCGGGCCTGCGAGGGCCTGGGAGTGAGGCCGCAGGAGTGCTTGTTCGTGGGAGACGGGAGCAGCCGTGAGTTGAGCGGCGCGGCGGCGGTGGGGATGCATCCGGTGCTGATCCGCGTCCCGCATGAAGAGCACACCGACGCCTTCCGGGTGGACGAGGAGCACTGGTCGGGAGAGGCGATCGCGCGCCTTTCCGAGGTGCTGGCGCTGGTCCGGTAGCTGGCCCCTTAACCCTGGCCCCGTTCAGTTGTGCTCCCCCGGCCTACCGCTTCGGCTCGACCACCCTCCCCACGAACAGCACTGCCCCTGTCGGCACGTCGCGGATCAGGAAGAGGAACGGCCGGTCAATGATGACCTCAATGCGCCGGCTCGGCGGGAGCGCGGTCATCCTCATGGTCACCGCGGTGGCGGCGGCGGCCTCCGTGCCCTCTTCGTCCACCTCCACCAAGGCCTTGTGCACCACCTCGCCGATGAACAGGTCACGCTTGCCATTCATGCCCGAGAAGTCGGCCCGGGGGGTGAACGCGTCGCGCATCCCCAGCGCGGCCAGCGTCCGGCCCAGGGAGAACGTGGATTCGTACTTGAACTTGGGCATGGTCAGCGCTACTTCGGCCGGCCGCAGGTAGGTGCAGATCGCCTCCATCTGGGCCGCGGTGAGGGCGCGCTCGAAGCTCTTGAGCCGTCCGGCGGCGGGCAGGAGGATTGTCATCGAGAGCTGCCGCCCCTGGTAGGGCAGGTCCACCGCCTGCCAGTCGCCCCGGGCCGCGTACCCGGCCGACAGGTTGCCGTGCATCATGTCCACGGTGAGCTTTCTCCCGGTGAGGAGGGTGAACGGACCGAGCTTGGTGTTCGCTTTCTCGAACGGGTGATCCCAGGCCGCGTTGAAGTAGATGGCGTTGGTGAGCACCAGGCGGGTGGCGGGGGTGAGCACGCCGGGGGCGATCAGGTCGGTGATCTTTTGCTGGGTCTCCCGGCTCACCCAGTCGTTGATGGTGCCGCGCGCCGCCTCGGGCTGGGCGAAGTTCACCTGCTGCACCCCGGCGCCGTAGTTGCGCTGCAAGAGGTCGAGGAAGCTCGGCAGGAACGTCTCCCCGGTCTGGCCCCAGAGAGCGTTGGCAATGTTCAGGCGGAACGGCTGTCCCTTCGTCCCCCGCGCCCCCTGTCCGCGGCTGGCGAGCATCTGACCGAGGGAGGCGAAGGCCGAGGCCAGTTCGTCAGGCGGGAGATAGAAGTTCATCGCTTGCGCCATCTGCCTCTCGGTAGCGCCGCGCGCGCCGGCATAGGTCATGCCCAGCGCGGCGGAGATACTGTAGGGCGAGTAGAACAGATTGCCCTCTTGCTTACTGAGTGGCTGGTAGAGCCGCAGGGCGAAGGCGTGGTTCCCGGCCGTCAGTTGTCTTACCCCCGCCTCGGGGGTGGCGGCCGCGTGGGGACGCGGCATCCGCGGCGGGATTACCACCGTGCCGCCGGCCAGCGCGGCGATAAGGCACACGGTGAACAGCACTCCGAGCAAGAGCGGCAGTCTGCGCATCATCGTTTCCTCCATCTTCGGCCTGGATTCTAGTCCTGGAGCGGACGCGTGGCAAGAGAGCCTCTCGCACCGGACGCGTTCTGATCGCGCAAGGAGATTCACCCTCTGTGGCGCAAGTTTCCAACTTGCGGCCGATCGCCATCGGCGACCGGCCCTGAACAGGAGAGGAGAACCGCGATGCCAAGCGTTCTGGTCACCTACTACACCCGCTCCGGCCATACCCAGGCGATGGCCGAGTCTGTGGCGACGGGGGTGCGGGGAGTGGAGGGGGTGGAGGTGGAGGTGCGGCCGGTGGGGGAGGTGTCACCGGACGATCTGCTCAAGTATGATGGGATCATTTTGGGCTCGCCGGTGTACTACGGCACCATGGCGGCCGAGGTGAAGAAGCTGATTGACGAGAGCGTGAAGCACCACGGCAAGCTGACCGGCAAAGTCGGCGGCGCGTTCGCCAGCTCCGGCGTCGCGGGCGGCGGGTGCGAGACGACGATCCTCGACATTCTCAACGCGCTGCTCATCCACGGCATGATCGTGCAGGGCACCGCGAGCGGGCCGCACTACGGCCCCATCTCCGTCGGCGCGCCGGATGAGCGGGCGTGTACGGAGTGCGAAAAACTGGGAGCGAGAGTGGGGGACTTGGTGAAAAGACTGAACCGGTGAGCAGCATCGGGGAAGACCCGTGTCCTCCCGTCTTCCCCGATGCTCCGGGCGAGCCCGTCAGGGCGGAGGTCCTCCAACTGGCGAGATGAGGAGATGCCGCCGGCCCTGGCAAACGTGCAGAGGGCTACTCACTGGGGCCCGCGGACACAACGGAATCCTATCCAGTGGCGCGGGGAGTCGGCCGCGTTAGTATCGCGGCGCGAGCAGCGGTAGTCCTGAGGGTCGCGGCGCTCCCACCAGGCCCCTTTCACGACACGGCGGGAGGGCGGGGCGGCCGCCGAACTCTTAGTGCTGGAACCCCCAGGGCGCTCACCATCCAGGGAGTCGCCGCACCATTCCCGGACGTTTCCGGCCATGTCCATCGCGCCGTACGGGCTGACGTCAGCAGGACAACTACCGACCGTGCTCGGACGGCGGCGCGGCCCCGAGGGGGCCACAGAGCTGCCAGGCGCCCAGGCATCGCCCCAGGGATAGGCTCTCCCATCCGTCCCGCGCGCCGCCTTTTCCCACTCGGCCTCCGTTGGCAATCGCTTTCCGGCCCAGGCCGCATAGTCCGCGGCGTCCTGCCAACTGACGCACACAATGGGATGGTTGGGGTCCCACGTCCAGTTCGGTTGAGGAGCCTGCGGCATGGGTTTCCCCGTCGCCTCGCAAAACGCGCGATATTGGGCAACCGTCACCTCATACCGGTCTATCCAAAAAGCGTCCCCGTGGACTGATCGCCGGGTGGGGTTGGGCCCGTCCTGCTTGCCCATGAGGAACTCCCCGGCCGGAACGTAGACCATCTCCCCGCCATCCTTCGGGCTGATCCAGGTATCGCCTGGCCGGGCATCGGCGGGCGGTTCCGAGGTGCGGGCGGCTGGAGCGGCCCTCGCGGGCTCAGGGCGTTCGGGCTGGCTGCCTCGCGGGGGAGTGGGCAGCGTCGCGGGAGGCGCGGGAGCGACGGCCGGCTCCGGACTCGGCGGCGCGACCTTCGGCTCCTCGGGTTGTGGCACCGGGGCAGCTTCAGAGACCTCTGCGGCCGGCCCTGCCGCTTCCTGCGTTGAGGGGCTGAGAGATGGAACTGCGGCCTCGCTCTCGGCCTCTCCACTCCCCGACTCGGCCGGAGTAAAGGTCGCGGGGATTGCTTTGTCCTCTCCCGCGGCGCTCTCAGTTCCCGTCGCGGTCTCCGGGTGCGGAGCCTCCGCGCTGGTCAGGTCGGCGAGCTGAACTAGCGCCCGTTCCAGGTACCTGCTCCCAAGAACAGGTCGTCGCTCTCGGTAGGATTCCACGGACGCGGCCAGAGATTCCACTGCGCCGCTTCGGGCCTCGGTCTGGGCCGGCGCGGGGGAGGAGGAAGGCTGCGCCGCTTGGCCTACCTGATCAGGTTGGGCCATTGTCGTCTCGCCGTACACCTGGGCGGCGTGAGCCTGCAGACAAGCCGCCGCCGAAACCGGATCGCCGGCGGCCAGGTCGAGGCTCGCGAGTTCGAGGTTGGCCCGCGGGTGAGAGGGATGCTTCGCCAGCACTGCCTGCAGCGCGACCCCCGCGGCCTCACGGTCATTGCGCGCGAGGGCGATGACCGCGGCCACGTAGTCCATGTCCACGTTGGAGTAGCTCAGCTCCCGCACCTTCGCCAGCGCCTCCTCCGCCAGCTCCGGCCGGTTCAGTTCCGCGTACGCCCTGGCCAAATCGAGCCAGGTCACCGAATTCGCCTGATCCGCGTCTAGCGCCCGATAGCTGGTGAGAATCGCCAGGTCGTTCTCCGCTTCCGGAAAGGCGAAGCCCGAGATGTGCACGAATACCAAGGAGTCCCCGGTGTAGGTGCTCGCAAACACCGGCGAGGTCGACTGGTAGTGGAGGTACGGTCCCGCCCCGGGATCATTCGCTTCTCCGCGTCCGCACTCCACGGCCCGCCCCAGCAGTTGCCGGCCCCGCAGCAGCGTCTTCTCGCTCGCCGGGTCCCCGGCCAGGCGCTGCTGCCGCGCGACACGGCACAAGGTAATTCCGTACACGTGCGCCGCGATGAAGTCCTGCGTCTCGCGCAGCTTCTTGCGCTTCTCAGGCACCTGGAACGCCAGCGCCGCCGCCTCCAACCCGGCCTCCGGCTCCGTCTGCCCCGTCCGGGCGAGCGCAAACCCCAGGTAGGACTGCGCCTGGCCTAACGTGGGGTCCAGTTCCAGCGCCTTGCGCAGCGGCGCCACGGCCGCCTCCCATTCGCCCCGCTCCCCTAGCGCGTAGCCGTGCTTCGCCCACAATTGGGCATCCCCAGGAGTGGTTTCGAGCGCCTTGTTCTCCAGCACCAACTGCCACTCCCGGAGGAACCCCCTGGCCGGGTCTTCCTTGCCGAGCTCCGACCTTCTTTGGACGAAGTAGTCCGTGTAGGTCGCCGCCTCCGGCTGGCCCAGCGCCAGGTAGGCCCGGTCAATCGCCACCGCCAGCTCGACCGGCAGCTTCCACGGCTGGTTCTTCCTCTGCACCTTCTGCATCGGAGGCAGTCCCAGGGCCAGCGCCTCCTGGCTCTTCCCGCTGCGCGCGAGCGCCTCCACCCCGCGCGCCAACACCCACAGGCGACCCTTAACCGGAGTTAGGTCCAGGGCGCGTTGCCACGCCGCGACCGCCCCCGCGTAATCCTTCGCCTGCTCGCTCGCCACACCCAGCAGCACGAAGTCATCCCGCCGCGCCTCCGGCAGCGCGCACACCTGCTGGAGGCGGCCCAAGGCCTCCGCGGTCAGCCCCGCCGCCTGCAGCCGGAAAGCCTCCAGACGCTGCTCCGCCGCGGCCTGGTCCGAGCTCTTGCCAATCACGTCAAGGACCGCAACGTTCCGCTGCTGCCCGGCCTCGTTGAACGCGCTCAAGAGTCGCTTGGAGGCGTCGCCCTCGACCCAGGCGGGGACGGACTGCTCGCTGCGCGCGACCTCGAGCTTGCTCCGGTGCACCCGCGCCCCCACGGAGTAGATCGCCGGCTCACTCCGCGCCGGCGCCGTGAACTCTCCGGTCAGGACAACCTCACGTCCGTTCTGCTCCTTCGCCTTCAGCGTGATCGGCTTCCTTCCCCACAGCGACGACACGGCCTGCACCGTGATCCCCGGCTTCCGCTTCCCATCGCCTCCCAGGGCGGCCCACAGGAGGGGGCCGGCGGAAACGGCCTCGGCTCCTTGCGCCAAACCCTCCCGCACTCGCACCGTCACCACCGCCTTGCCTCCCGTCAGCACCAGGGGCGGAGCCACGGAAACGTCGGCAATACGCAGCGCGCTCCACTCCTGCCCGGTGTACGAGACATACGGGCTCGCGCTCGGAACCAGGAGGATCGGCTCCATCCGCACCCCATAGGCCTCGGGATCCACCTCGCGGCACAGCACTTGGCCCTCGAAGGGGCGGTATCCGGATTGCCTAACCCGGATCGTGAGACGGGTGAAGTCCATGCGCACCGTCTCCTTCATCTCTCCGCCCGTGACGATGGTCGGTCCCATCCCGGCGGCCGCTCCCACGGCCGTCATCAGGACCGACGCCAGGAGATTCGCCGCCACCGCGTCGCCCTGGAGGTTACTGGAAACACGGCCGAGCATCGCCTGGCACTTGTACTCTCCGTTGGCAGTTGTCTGGCCGACCGTGCGCCCCTTGCGGGCGAATGCCCCGTCCTGGTAGATCACCACCTGAGCGGCTTCGACGGGAGCGCCGGTGGCCGCGTCGTATACCCGGCCAGCCACGCTGCCCCATGCATTCGGCCCCAGCCACTCGTCCTTGGCTGCGGTGGCCACCGCAGGCGCCGAGGCGAACGCGACCGCGCAAGATAGCAGTAACGCTAACGCTATCGCTCTGCGACACAGACTCATGGCTTCCTCCCAGGAATCGCGAGCCGAGCAGCTACCGGTCAGGAAGGCTGGAGGCAACGAGCGCTTAACCAGATAGCGGCAATCGTTCCTGACTGCATCCAGATCAGTCTCTCCGCCGACCCTCGTCCTGCACTCACCTTCGCTTCGCCGGGCCTAACTCCTTCCGCCCGCGCCGGCAGCGCGCCCTTCCACATCCTCTCCCGCGTGCGCTGGTCTAGGTAGCACTTCTTCAACTTGGTCGTTCTGAACTCAAGCTACACAAAGACCCCTCATGTTGTCAATAATCTTTCCCTCACCCTTGGGGTGAAAGAAAGCTAGGACAGCTACTCCTCCCACAACTCCGGGAACCCGCGGTAGTGCTCCATCGCCTCTTTGAGCAGCTCCGGGATGGGGAGTTGGTAGGGACAGCGGGTGATGCATTCGCCGCACTCGGTGCACTTCTCGGCGCTGGCGAGGGTTTCGGCGGCGTTCCAGGCCTTCCAGCGGGCCGCGCCCATGCGGCGAATGATGGAACGGCCATGCAGCATCATCTGGATCTGCACCCCCTGGGGGCAGGGCTCGCAGTAGCGGCAGCGGCGACAGGTGCGCTTGTCCAGTTCGGATTTCATCCGCTCGCAAGCGGCGAGCTCGGCTGGCGTGAAGCCGAGGCCGCCGAGGGCGACCGCGACGTCCTCCTCCGCCTCCTGCGGAGAGGCCATCCCCGGGATGGCGACAGTGATGGGTTGGTTGAGGCACCATTTGATGGCGAGTGGGGCCTGGCTGAAGTTGCCGCCGCCCACGGGTTTCATGGCGATGACGCCGACGTTCTTCTCCGCGCAGAGAGGCAGGAGCGTCTGCGTCAGTTCGCTCTCGACCACGTTGAACGGAACTTGCACGCTCACGAAGTCATCGCATTGCTCGACTGCGCGCATCAGCGTTTCCGCGCGGTGGCCGGTAATGCCGAGGTAGTCTATCTTCCCCTCCTCGCGGGCGCGCCGGAGGCCGTCCAGCGCGCCGCCGGGCGCGGTGCGCTTCTCCAAATCCGCGTCGTCGTTCACGCCGTGGAGCTGATAGAGGTCAATCTTCTCGCGCTGCAAGGCCCCGAGCGAGGTGCAGACGGCCTCGTAGATCGCGTCGGCGTCCCCGGCCGGGGACTTGGAGGCGATGATTGCCTCCCGTCCCGCCAGGGCCTTCCCGATGCGCTCCTCGGAGTTGCTATAGCCTCGCGCGGTGTCGAAGAAGTTGACGCCAAGGTCATAGCAGCGCCGCACGGTGGCGATCGCTTGCGCCTCGCTCACGATCTGGATCGGGATGCCGCCGAACCCGACCACCGTGACTAGCAAGCCGCTCTTACCCAGGCGGCGCAGGGGGATTCTCGACTCAGCCATTGGCCTTCCTTGGGGGCGCGCCTAGGCGCCGGTCAGGCGCTTCGGGTGACAGAGCGCCTGGGACTTCGCGGCCAGCCGGCCGCAGTGGACGCATTGGTACTTGAGGTGCTCGATCTGCGGATAGCACATATGCCGCGGATCGTCCGTCTCCTCGCCACAGTACTCGCACACGTAGGGCCGGACCGGCTTGAAAGGCCGGCACAAGTGGCCGCTCCCCGTGGCCTCGGCGCCACAGGTCTCACAGAGGTGGTGTTCGACGGTGTTGTCAGCCATCTGCTCTCCTCAGGGGGGACGCGTCAGCCACTGGATTCAGATCAGCATGGGCTGCCCGGGCAAGAACCCCCAGCGATGCGGCCATCGGAAGGCTTCCGCGTATCTATACCCGCTCTGGATGCCGCGATAACGAGCGGTCACTTCCATAAACTCGAGCATCTCGACGACCGGGTTGTCCTTGAATTCTTCCACCTCTCTCGCGAAGGCCTGGAGCATGCGACGCTTGACATCTATCACCTCGGTGATGTCCACGTACTGCTCGGGGTCGAAGGCGATCCCGGCGACCGTGTCCGCGAAGGCCACGTCCGGATGCTGCACTACCGCCGGCGATCCTGTCTTGATCCCCTGCTGCCGCGACATGAACATGCTCTCGGTCACGATCTCACTGGTGGTGCGGTAGTCCTGAGCGTAGTCGTTGCGGTCGTGGGTGAGGATCAGCTTCGGTTGCACTTGGCGGATGATCTCCGTGACCTTCAACTTGGTCTCGTAGTCGTCGCACACATTGAACTGAGGCAGTTGCAGGTCATAGGTGCGCGCCGAGATCACGGCGGCCGCGTTCCGGAACTCCTGGGCGTCGGCCTCCGCCATCTCCGGCGTAAACTCGGGATGGCGCGCACCGGCGCGGCACATCACCGCGATGGCTGTGGAATGCCCGGCGAGTGAGTATTTCGCCAGCGTGCCCCCGCACAGCAGCACGATCTCCGAAGCATACGCGCCGATTGCCAAGACGTTCAATGGGCCCCGTCCACTCTGGGCGTGACTATCCGCCTGGAGGATGGTTCTAGGCGGATAGTCGCGTTCCTGCCGTCGCCGGCCGGCGGCGGAGCGCCGACCCAGGCACGGCTCCCGGCGCGGCTATCTCCTGGGCCGCGATTGATCCGCGCTCGGGGACAATCCCGCCTCGGCGTACCACCCGGAAAGCGCTTGTTCTACCTGCCGGCGAAGCTGGTCGGTGAGCGCCGGCGCGGGGCGGGCGGGATCGGCGCGGAATCGGATTGCCTGGTCGCCGCTCGGATAGGAGGCCCAGCGCAGTCCCTGTTCGCGGTCTGAACAGATGAGGAACGAGAGCCTCCACTCCTGTCGGTCGCGCGGGGTGAGGGTGACCACGAGGAGGTCATCCAGGGCCAGCAGCGCGACCGTGTCGGCGACGACGGAGGGGCGCGTCGGCGTCTCCAGGGCGTCCATACCCCCTAGCGTCGCCACGACGTCCTCCGCGGGCACACAGACGTAGCCGAGGTCATCCAAGAAGCGCCCAACCGCCTCTCGCAAGTGCGTCGCGATCGGCTCCGCGCCGGGAGGCGGCTTGACCAGCACCCCGCACCTTCCATTCCGGTATTGGTAGGAGACGTCGAGCACGCTGCCGGCGTTGGACCGATGGAAATGCAGAAATCCCTCCGCGTCTACGGCGAACTCGTCTCGGCCCGGGAGTTGCGCGACGGGGTGGAGCGCCGTGCCGTCATGGGCCACCACGCGAATCTCGCGGTTAGCCTCCCGCGCCAACCATCTTCTGAGGCGCGGGCTGATGGAGATGTCGGCCGCCTCCCCGGCCCGCGGGAGATGCCACACCTCCACGGGAGACCAGACGGGCGGCGAGGCCGCGGGGACGTACTTGCAGTGCAGCTCGAGCATCGGCGGCGCAATGACGATTGACAGATCGGAAGTCTGAACGACGACAGTCGCCTTGCCGGGTCTACTCGGCATCAGGGACAGCGTCGCTTCCCCGCTCGTCAGCGTGAAGGTTCGCGCCGGGGAGACCTCGCAACCGGTCGGGTTGAGAGTGACGGTGATCGGGGCGTGATCGCGCAGCGGGCCCTCCGCCCCAAAGGCGCGAACTGACAGGGTGGCCGGCTGACCGAGGGCTACCTCTGCCGGCGCGAGGGAGAGGACGAGTCGCGTGGGGACGGGCTGGGTGAAGCGGATGGCGTAGTCGCCGTCCCGATCTATCTGGCACGTCGTCCGATGTGTGGTCCCGTCCGGCAGTTCGGCTCGGACCTCCACCGGGCCCGGCGCGCGCGTCAACTCGACGGCGGTCTGACTTGGCAGAGTGGCGCACAGTTCGTCATTCACGTAGATCTTCGAGCCATCGGGCGCATGGGAGAACGAGAGCCTGGCCGTGACGAGGTTCTCGGTGGAGAGCGTCCAGAGGCGAGCGACTCCCTCGGGGAGCGAATCTTCGGCGTGCCCAGACAGGGGTTCTCCCTGGACGCTACGTAGCGCAGTGCTCAACACAAGATCATAGGCGACCCCCGGATCGAGAGGAGAGTCGGGATCCACGTGGACTTCCTGAGGAAGCCCCGAACCCTGAGTGATCTTGGCCGGCGTTGCGGCGCTGGTATCGTGGCGGACGAGCCGCACGGTCTCGGGCCCGAGGGTGGCGGGATCCAGGGCGGTATTGAAGCACACAGAGACGCCGCCACGACGCGGTAGCGGCCGCGCGACCGATTGAACCAACTGCGCGCCGACGCCCAGGAGAAAGGCCACCCGCCAGTTGTCGAGGACGCCCGCCTCCTGATTCAGCGCCACCAAGCGGGCGGCGTCCTCCGCGGAGATCACGACATCGCGGCCGAGCGAGCCGCGCCCCATCACCCGGAGAGGGCGGACGGTGAGCGGCCGCTCTCCCACGCGCGCCTTGAGCCAGGTTGCCTCGGGCGAGTCCGTCTTGGTGACCGCGCGATAGTCCGCGTAGAGCACCGCGGGATAGCCGGCCGCAGGAGTGGGAAGCCGACACGCGAGGGCCTCGGCCGGGTAGAGCTTGCGGGGACTCTCGGCGCCGGCGACGAGAACCCCGCCTTGGCCGAACCGGCGGTCAGGCTCCATCAGGAGGTCGGTGCAGTCTACGATCACGCCGGTGTTGCCTGTTGTCGCGACTCCCCGCGCGCGATCGAGCAACCACGCGGCGTACTCGCGGGTGAGCGGCCAGCGCGCATGGAGGGAGGGCTCGTTGCACAGGAGCCCGTCGGCGAGGGCCAGCGAGAGATAGGGCCGCAGCGCGGGAGTGACGGAGGTGGCCCCCGGGAGGGCCGCCAACGCCTGCCGCCAAACACGGCCCGCGTCCTCTTGGGAGCCCTGCGTGGTTTCCCCATTTGGGGGTGCGAGGCGGGCGACGGCGTCGGCGGGCGAGTCTCCATGCAGGAACCGCACGACGGCGGTGAGGGCGCGCTCGCGCGACAGCGCGGCGGGATGCTTCGGGTCGGCCTCGCGCAGCGCGTTCGCCGCCCGCTCGGGAGAGATCTTGGCCAGCCCTGAGAGGAACTCCACGTCGGTCACTGGCATCTTGGGCTGGAACGACGCGTTGGCCCCAGCG
>Ga0315287_10004683_pt1 | contig 13385 bp, 20 predicted proteins | sample YL17G11_0_MG_FD_205037 | JGI IMG/M metagenome (GOLD analysis project Ga0315287, IMG submission 205037) | Sediment microbial communities from Yellowstone Lake, YNP, Wyoming, USA - YL17G11_0 | ecosystem: Environmental > Aquatic > Freshwater > Lake > Sediment | place: USA: Wyoming | collected... | reverse complement strand
ATCCTACAGAAAAAATTTTAACTCCACATTTACATAACTTAGCAGCCCATAAATGACCAAGTTCATGTATAATAATAATAAAAATTAGGCTGCATAAGAAGGTCATAGGCCAATCCTCTCAATGTTTTTATAAGTTACCCAGGTTTTTAAATTATATTTATCTTTTAATCGTTGCTGCCCGATTCGAAAGTTGTTGGCCCTTATTTTATCATATTCAGGTGTATTCTCACATTTATTGTATGTTCCTGTACAAGCGTTTGTACAACCACATACAAAACCTTGTTGTTTAACTCTCCAAAACCAATCTTCATGTTCGCACATAATTAACTGTTCATCATACGGAACTTTAATTAACGCTTCTGTTTTAGCTATCCAGAAATTTCTTACGATTGAGCAATCCCACACATTAAAAACTTTATCGCCCACATTCCACACATAGTCTTTTGGAAATTTATTTATAAAATCTAATTGAAACGATTCATTAGGAACTAAAGTTATGTTCGCTTCCCATTCTGTACGATTATTTAATGATAGGCCAATTAAACTATACGGCTCTAAACATGGGAATAAATAATTAATCTCTTTCATTGATTCGTCAAGGGCAATGCTGTCGGCTGTCAAAATCGTGTAAGGAAGGTTCCAAAGGTTGACTTTCTGAATTAATTCATTCCTAGCTTTACTTATACCACAATCATACCCAAGGTCATAAAGACGAATCTCTTTCTCTGGATTTAAACGAATAATCTCCGCAACCACTTCAAATGATTTGCTATCATAATCATCTTGAAGCCCAATAAAAAGAACCCAATTTTCTTGCCATTGAGCAACAATAGATTCTAAGCATCTATGTAATGCGAGTGGGCGTTCAATTGAGGTTAAGATAATAGCTATTCTTTTATCCATAGTATTAGTATAGCATATCCAGGGTTAACTTGTCAAGTCTTTCCAATTATCACCAAACATGTTAGTTAGATATGGAACAACAGGAGAAGGAACATATTCATTATCTTTCCAAGGTTTAATAATCATTTTACTATTAATAATAATTTCAATTCCTTCAGATATAACAGATAATATTGTGTTTTTATCTTTTTCATTCCTAACTCCAATAGAAATTATTTCTGGACAAATAGAAATATTATTTACCATATAAAGACAAGTTCTTTTTAATCCCCAAAATTTAACATTTGCCGATTTAATAATATTAAGATTATCATCGAAAGTAACTCCTTGTTTTTTTGGTAATTGTTTATTTCTTTTTACTAGAGGATTAAGAAAAGTATTTGAAAGTCTATCATAAACATATTTTGGCTCTTTTTTAAAAGCTCTCCAATATTTCTTTAAAAGTAAATTATGAATTTCCATTATCTTATCAGTTTCATTATTATAAAGATAGGTAAACACATCATCCCAATATTTTTGATTCATTTCCCATGAAAAATTTTTCTGAATAAAAACACGATTTCTTTTACCTACATTCTTTCTAAGCTCTGAATTATTTGCTAATAACTTTAGTTTTTTATTCATTTCTTCAATCGCTTTATGTTCTGGAATAGTAGGAACAACCCACTCTTTATCAAGTAACATAGAAACACTTCCTACATCCGTTGAAACTACTGGTAATCCGCAACTCATAGCCTCCATAATAACTCTTGGTTGGCACTCTGATGCGCTTGTAAGTACCAAACAATCAATGGAATGGTAAAAGTCTAACATTGGTTGAGAGTTAGCTTCTTCATTAAAATACTTAGCTCCCCAATTTGCTTGCTTCTTAATAGGATAATCTAATTTATTTAATAGATGAGTTCTTTTAATCACATGCTCTCTACCAGCCCATCCAACTATAAATGAATCTGGATTTGTTTCTTTAACCATAAAAAATTGCGTATCAATTGATTCTGGAAGATAAATAACTGGACATGAATATTTTGATTTTGCAAAATTATATGTTTGCGGAGAAATTGTAATTATTAAATCTACATATTTATATGTATCGTTTACTTCTCCGCAATATTGGCCTATAATTTTAATTCCACTTTCTTTGGCTATTTTAGGAATTTGTGTATTCGAAATTGGAGTACATATATTTGGATTTGAAATTAAAATAATATCTAATTTATTAAAATGAACATTATTATATTTTTCATAGGTAATTATATGATTAGAATATCGGGCCATCTCTTTTGCAATAAAATAGAACGCCCACCCAAATTGGTCAATAATTTTTCCAATTCTTAATTGTTTACGTTCTTCTTTTGGATAAAACATGCTATTAAGTTCGGTATATGTAATATCACGATTAGAATATTTTGCAGCCGTAATCCCCATTAATGCCCAAAAATCTAAAGGATTATATTCGGCTATTAATCTTTCACTAAAAAGTTTATATAAATCACCATAACCGCCACCATTAACATCTGTTTTAATTTTCTTCGTTAAAATAAAATATCTATTATAAATTGTTTCTGGTGTCCATATAGGAGAATGAACTCCGATTGGCGTTTTCTCATTTTTAAAAGTGTAACCATCCAGCTTCATTTTCTCAAATAGTTCAACGCTTGCGCTTGTGGAATTTAAGTCGTAAGAATATTTTGACATTACCTTATGATTAAAAATCTTAATTCCCCATATTAGCTTATTTAATGAATTGTCTAATAATGGAAAAACTCTGCAAGCAAATTCATTGCTGCTGGTCATAGCGTTGTACATGATATTTATGGCTTCAAAATTTAAAACCATATCTTCATCAAGCTGAATATAATATGGAGTGGTACATCTATTAATCATTTCCTGCAACGCTACTGCCAATGGAGTAAAGCCATCAATAACTTCAAACTTAAATTTCACCGATTGCTTTTCAATGGCCTTCAAAGCATTAGGAAGATTAATGTTGTTTTGTCCTGTTAATAAAAATACTGTAAGTTTTTCAGATAAATCAACCATTGGTAACACCTAATCTCTTTTGAAATATTTCTTTTATTTGTCTTGGATTATATTGTTGAGATTCTTGAATAGCCAATGTCATTTTATGACCATTACGATGATAATAAACTGGCGTATCAAAATATCTTAATTTATAACCTACCTTTAAGGCTTCAATCCAAAAGAACCAATCAGAAAATGGAACGCTCTTATAACCACCAACTTGCTCCCAAACTTTTTTATTATAAATAGATGAGAACGGAATTAAATTTCCGTTTAATAATTTTTCATAGGTTACTACTGGTTTAGCCCATTTTTTCCAACCAGCTATATCATTTCCAACATAGACAGGATAATAAACAATATCATCATACACTTCTAAAGACTTTAACGCGCCAATAAGAGATTCCCTATCAAAATAATCATCATCTGTAAATGGAATAATATATTTTCCAGAGGCCACATTAATGCTAATATTTAAAGCGTCTTGAACAGAACATCTTTCCTCTTGGTAAAGCACTCTACAGTTCTTTGGTATTGTAACCATACTGGCAGTTAACTTATCATTGACATGAAGAATCACTTCATCAAAAAGGTCGCTACATTCCAGAGCCTTATGAAGCATAGGAATATCTGCCTGATATGTAGCTAAGACCAAAGAGATTTTATTCATTTATTTATCCAGTAATAATAAATATGTTTAATAAATTTAATATCTATTTTCTTTAATATAGATAATGATAACCAAATTGGCAACAATAACAAAATGGTCACAATAAATAAAATTCCTAATAAAAAGCCTATAAATGTATCAAAATTCATTTGGTTAAACCCTTCTAGGATGCCCAAAACAAGGTACTTTTAGGGTCAAATTTCAACGATAATTGGTTTATCCATAGCAGCTATCCTACCCAAAATCGTCTATTTGTGTTTAACTTGTTGTGATTCTAATACTTAGGAGTATTATCATCCGAATGTTCAAGGATTCGAATAACTTCTTCAATTCCTATCGCTTTTGCTCTTTCAAATATCCAATCAACAGGTACAGCAAAAGTTTGAGCAACTAACTGACACATCCTTTTTAAAAGAATTTCGTTCTTCATTTATTACCTTTTTCTTGGTTGATAATTATTTTAGTAATATGATTAACTAAATACTCTTCGTATTCAAGCATATTCTTTTTAGCTCGTTTAAAATTAACTTTTTCACCACATTCTAGTTTTGATATTAATAATTCTAAACGTGCTGTTGCAGGGGTAAATAAAACATGAATAAGTTCGTGAAGGATAGAATCTTTTAACGTTTCGAGGTCTTGATTTTTTTGCGGATTTATAGAAATGGTAAATCTTTTTTCTTGGTAATCGTAAACAACATTTGCATATTCAGAAATCTTTTCATTTATCCCAATACGAATTGACCAGTATTTTGGAACGTTCAGTAAACGTTTATAGTAGTAGAATATCACCCTGACCTTCTTGCGAAGATTTGTATCAATCATTATATAACCTTATTGTATGGGGTTAAAAATTCTTTTATTTCTTTCTGTACTTCGGATTGATTAACTTCAATTGGATTATCTTTAAGAATCTTTAAAAAAGAGCAATACCCTATTTTATCAAAAACGTTGATACGACTATCGAGTGATACATTATAAATTTTTACAGGTTCGATTTCAAATGGCTTCCACAAATCATTAATTCGTATATCATCGTTATTATAAAAAGATGTTTTATAATTATTATTTGAATCCTTTCCAACACCTGTATATGGTTTTCCTTCATAATTTGTAAAATGTCCAGCTTCTTTATTTTGGTCATACCAATGGGTTGATGTTCCTATACCTCCACAATCAAATCCTAAAAGAAAGATTTGTTTAAATCCTAATCGAATTGTGAGGCTTAATGTAAAAGCACCAGTTAAAACAGGAGAATAAAGTCCTAATTTTAATCCTTCAATCCCATTATATTGTCCACTACCTTGAAGTAGTATTAAACCCTCATGCTTTGGACAAGGAGTTGCACCTTCAATATGCTTTCCGATGTGCATATCAAAACGTCCAATGGTTAATGGATGCTTACTGAATAAATCAAATCTATCTCTATAAGCTGTCCAATCACCAAATACTGCCACTGTACTATCAATAAATTTGATGTTATCATTGATGCTAAAGGTTACTTCTCTTTCAAGATAATTTGAAAGTCCAAGCGTCACTCCATGTTTAATGCTGGCCCCTGATGCCATGATAATGCAACGATTAAGCACCTTTAACCTCTTGTTTTCCAAGTTCAACAACTTTGGCCCCAGGAGGAGGTGTATTACGAACCTGAACACCATCTTTATTCTGTGGCTGAACTTTCGGTGGATTTAAGCGTTGATTAACATTCATTAAAATCCAATCAATCTTTTGCTGATAGTAATTTACAAGTTCAGGAGATAAAACACCTTTTTCGTTTAGGTCATGCTCCATTCTACGACGAGTAGCACGATTCATTTGTTCACCATTCTTCTTAATGTCTTGTTGAACAAATTGAATAAAAGTAGCACCAGCTTTTACCATCTTATAATAAGCTTCTACCTTCTTCATTTGTTCTCTTTGTTTAATCGCTTCTTTTTTCTTCTTCAAATACTCTTCGACTTTTTTAAACATTTAGTTCTCCTTTTACTGTTTTTTCTCATTTTGTAAAAAAAATCGTTTCTTTCTTCGACCCTTATGTTTTACTTTTAATATGAGTTTCTCAATCTTTGGTTCCAACTTTAATGAGATGTAATCCCCAACACTACAGCCAATGATGTAGGCAATACCTAAAGGAATGTTCTGTTGAATGTTGGCAATCAAAGCACTAATAACAAAGAGCCAAATTGCGCCACGAATTAAATCAATAACAGCACAAGCGAAATCATAACTCTTTTGTGCTGTTTTATAATATAATATAGCTGCAATATTTTCCATAACTCCAAGAAAAAAATATAAAAATATCATTTTTTCCTCCCACGCTTTACAATCTGGTAGTCGTAAACTCTAACAAGCTTCCATTTTTTATTTTTAAACATTAACTCTCTTAAAACTTTATAATCGGCTTTCGTCATAAATAAATTATGCTTCTCAAGAAAGGCATTAAGGCTTGGCAAAGAGGTGGAACCCAACTGCTCAAGTTCTTTGAGAGCTGATTCTAAGAGTTCAAATCCTGGGGTTGCCTTTTCAAACATTTTGTTCCTTTTTGAATAATTTACAATCGTGAATATCTTGAATATATGATATTTGAGCAAACATAACTAAATTTTGAAACGCTGGATTTTTATAATATTCTCCAACAAGAAATACTGGTATATTACGATAACCAACCCAATCTTCTTGTTTCGAAATATATTCATAATCCCATCGAGATTGTTTATTTTCAATAAGCCAATTTAAATATTGATGAAAATTTCCAGCTATAACCAATCCGCTAATCATTACACCACCTGAAGGGTTGTTACATCATTTGTTTTAGAAATCAACCACAAATCACTTGTATAAGCCATGAGTGTATCGCTGTGGTCAATCACAAAGATTGATTTGGTTTTTCCTTCATCAAATAATACTTGAGCCACATTCTCACGAAACTTAGTATCTGTGAAACAGAAAAGCTCATCAAAAATCATCATACCAAAAATACCATTACTCAACCCATGCTTCTGGCTAATCCATTTATTCAATCCAAGACAAAGAGGAAGATTACAACGGGCCTTCTCTCCACCTGATAATGCTGCGTAATTAACCATTTTGTCCTTGTAGACAACTTGGAGGCCAAGCTTATTTCTTTCTAATCCACTTCGAATCTTGGACGTTGGAGTAAACTCTACCACAAATTCACCGCCACTCACTTGATAGCAATACTTCTTCACTATGGAGTTGAACTCATTAACAAAGCGGTCTAGTAATAAAGTTCGTAACCCTTTGTTTGAGAACGTATTATGCCAGAAATCATAGATAGCTAACATCTCAATTAATTTAACTTTCTTGTCATTAATACATAATTTTTCGGCATCATAATTAACAAAATCCGCTTCTAACTTCTTTAATTGTGCCACTTTATCATCTACGTTAACTTGTTGCATTTGGTTAACCAAAGAGGTGTTTCTCTGTTCCAACTGCTTTATCTGTACTGTTAGGCTAACCTTACATCCGTTAGCTTCAGTTAACGCTTTTAAAGTGGTGTTTCTCGCGTCCTGGGCTACCTTCATCTGCTGTTCAGTTTTAACAATCGCATCATTTGTTGCGGAGATTAACTCTGTATTCTCCGCTTCTTGGTCATAAAGCTTTCCAAGTTGGTTATCTAATTCAGGAGTATTATCCGTAATAGACGCTCTCAATAAAATAATCTCGGCTTTCTCCTCCGCGAGATGTTTTACTAAATCATCTCCATTTAAAATACTTCCACAATAAAGACACTTGTTTTCTTTTAGTGAAGCAAATGTAGCTTCATGATTAGCAATATTCTTTTCAATCGCTTTACGTTCTGTTTCAACTTTAATTTTTTCTTTATCAATTCGATTCTGCTCTTGAATAATCTTTTGCCCATTTTCCTGTAGTTGGTTCCGTTTTGTAACCAACTCATTTTTAGCGTTATTAAGCGTGGAAAGTGAAACGTCAATATCTTCAGTTGTTACAGATGGTACAATAATGTTACCCAACAAAGTAGTGAGTTCCCCTATTTGTATGGTAACAGCCGATTGTTCACCTTTTAGTGAACATTGCTGTTTAGTGAACATTTCAATCTGTTCCTTCAAATTTTTCTGCTGTTCAGTGACTTTCCAAAGTTCATTATTCAATCTTACACTACGTTGTTCTTCTAAATCTAATTGTAGTGTAACCTCTTTCTTCTTTAAATCCATCTGAACATAAAGAGAATCATACGTTTCAAAGCCAAGCAAGTTTGTTACAAGATTTGTAGTATCTGCGTCACCAAGTTGTGCGAGCGTGAGAAGCTGTTCTTGGCTAAAATAACACGATGCCAGATAAGTGTTCTTATCAAAGCCAAGAATATGCTTCTCAAGAAACTCCTGGGCCTGAATCTTTGTCATACCTTCAACAAGATTCTTTTTATCTTGCAAAATTTCTAACCCATTCTTTGAACTGCGGTGAATGGTATAAAACTCTTTATCGTTTACCAAACATAATTCCCCAATAGCTTCCTTTTGTTTGGTAGGTCTATCTCGAATCACTTCTGTTTTAGACAGATTCTTTGTGGTGGCATCAAAGAGAATCCAGTAAATCCCTTCGCCTGTAATGGTTGTCTTTCCAGTTCCATTCTCACCCATCACCAACCAGAACCCATTCTTGAGTTCGACCTTTATTTCATCAATAGAAAGAAAATCTTTTAAATAGATACTCTGAATCTTTCCATTAAAGAAGGTTTTAACTACCTGAATCTTATCAGTAATGTCTTTCTGAATTAAATCTAAATAGGATTGTGGCTTCTCTTCGCGGTCAACCCATTCAACTAAAATATCCTGAAAAGAAGTTCCCTTAATTCTTTCTTCAAATTTAGTTTCTTCTTTTGATTCAACTTTTTCTAATCGTTTAAGTTCTGGATAATCGAGTTTAATAAATTCGGCTTTCCAATTTTCTGAATTAACAAGATAACAGCCTCTATCTTCACCAACATCGTTCATTGTGAGTTGCATAGGTGAGCCAATGACATAGCACATCTTGGATAGTTCCCTGCGCGTGTGGTCATGCCCAAACATTACAATCCGATTGTTCTTTACGGCCTTCTTCCAGTTAACGCCTTCCATGTGAAATTTATGCTTATTTACCAAGTCTGGCTGCGCGTGAACAATGAGAAGGTCAAATCCTTTAATATTTTCAATCTCATCTATCTGGTCATAATCTACCAGCCGAACTGTTGGCTTTAAAGCAGCTAACCGTTTATTTCTAAGTTCACGATTTTGGAATGGAGATAAGACGCTATGCCACTCCGAACAATTCTTTCGAATGAGCTGGTCATGATTTCCTTCTACCGCATAAAAATCAATCCCAAGTCTTTTAATCTCTTCAAAGAACCAGTTAATCACATTAAGCACTTCTACTGGAACATTTCCTACAGCATGGACTAAATCGCCCCCAAAAATAAGAATGGCCTCATCCTGAATGGCGAGGTCAATAATTTGCTGCAATATGTTTTTCTGAATCAGCAGACGCTTAGAAATGCGCGATTCGGGGTCAACGCCTCCCGAATAATTGTGCAAATGAATGTCGGAAAAGATAAGATATTTCATTATTTTCCTTTAAAAATCCAGTTAATAATTATTCTAACAAATAAACACCAAAGAAACCAAAGCCAGGTCGTAAGAATAACAAAACCTAACACTATTTTAAAAAGGAATCCCATTTTCAATCCTTATAATAACGACATTTATTTTGATAATAATGACATAGTTCTTCTGTTGCCTGATTATAATGAGGCCAATCTAATAACTTTTTGTAAACTCTAAATGTAGCTACCCAATCAATCATTTTATCTCCACAGAAATAACCCATTAGCGATTAACAAAAAGAAAATTGCTAATTGAAAACGAGGTTCAGGATGAAAGATTGCCATCCCAAGAAGGCCAACTAAAGTTAAGATGAATGAAAGTAAGTACATTAACGATTCCCATCATAGAGCTTTTCATTATAAACGAAACGCCCTTTAACAATACGAATGAGATTAACATCAAACCACCCATTCGGAAAGAGATAAAGGATTGCAACGCCAGTAGCCCAATTGCTTGGTTTCGACTTCATGTAATCAGGTGACATGTGGCATAAACAACCGTTCACGTAACCAACAACACTAACCTCTTTGGCAGGGCTGTGAATCAAACACATTTCGGGGCTATGAGTATGACCTACAAGCACATTTGAAAGCAACTTGCTGGCATGGGTACGCGCAGGAGTTGTTCCACAATAGATACCATGCGTCACGCAGAGCCGTCCAAATCGAACAATCTCATTGTAAGGGTAGACTTTATAGCCCCTATCATCGAGTTTAAGGCCAGATGCTATGTCGAATAGACCATCCAGAGCAGGGTATTTCTCAATAAGCTGGCCCATCCATTCTTCGTGATTACCCATTAAGAAATGCTTCTCCGCTCCTTTTGGGAGCCTCTTATCAAACTCGTCCAGAAGCGCATTACCAGCAATGTAATCTCCCTTTAATCTCTTGCCTTCAAGGGTCTTATGTTTGTTTTCATTCCAATGTGAAATACAAGAAAGATTAAGATAATCTCCAAGATTAATAATCCCATCGAATTTAATATCATCCATCAAAGTAAGAACAGATTTAACCGCTATTTCATCTTGCTCTGGAACATGAACATCACCAACGATAATATAAGTCTTAAATTTATTATTTGGATTCGCTGGTAATTTAGAAACAGGAATCTTCCATTGAAGTTTGGCTGCTTTTTTCTGTTCATCAAAATCTTTGTCATTTAATTCATCTAAATCGAGAACAGGAAGTTCTTCTGCCTTCTTGAACTTATTTAAATTATAACGACGAATGGCCCCATCAACTGAATCAGGGGTCATTTTTAATTTAATTGCAATATCTTTAGTGAGCAACCCACCTTCCAGGTAAGCCTTGAGTAAAGAAATCTTTTCTTTTGTCCATGTTATCATAATATCTCCTTTGTTACTTTAAGTATAGCACATAAAGACCCCTGTTGTCAAGGGTTAAAGTCGTTTTCGAATCTTATTTGAAATACACGAATTTATAAAATAGACCCAAAAAGATGGGCGTTTAAAGTTATTTAAATTTCTATACCTATAAGGATAATAATTGTATACTGTAATCATTAATTCTATTGTAAATACAAAACCAATAAACGTCATTAAAATAATATACCAATCTGGTTTTAAGGCTAGATAAATTAAAAACCATATATCTTTTACTAATGCTGCATTAACAAATTTTCTACTTTGACCTTTAGCTGTTCCAGCTTTTCTAATAGCAACTGCAAGCCAATGGTATTTCCAACCATCTAAAATTCCAGTAATTACTAATCCAATTCCTAGAATAAAAAGTAAAGTAGATTGTGGGTTTAAAAGGTTATCCATTTTTATCCTTATAGAGTTCGTCTGCGGTTTTCCATCCTTGTTTTTCGTAATACTTCTCTGCTTTCTCCGCAAGGCCTAACCACTTTTCAGCATTAGTTGGGTCGCCAACCTTTTCAAATTCTTCTGCTCGTTCAAAACATCTCTTAATGAGTGGTAGTTCGTTTCTTTCCATTTAGCCACCAGTATCGCTGTCCACCGCGATTTTATTTTTGTTATCAATAACAATGTAATGATTCTCCACCCATTGACCTGACCCATTGCAAAGAGGACAAAGAGTAAATGGTGTATTAATCCATCCTATACCTTCGCATCTCCAGCACATCATTATATCTGGTTTCGCAATTAACGATTGTTTAATCCTTTTCATGATATGCAAACCTCACTGATACGGTTGTTGGTTTATCTTCGCTATCAATATAAATATTTATTACTGTTTCAAGAATTTTAATATCTTCTATCTTATGAACTAATTTCCATCTTCGCATAGTACACATCCAAGAAGATTTTGCATAAATCTCAAAACCATCTTTTAGAAATCCTTCAATAATAGTTTCATAAAGTTCTTGATAATCATTCATAGAGATTTAAGTCCTTTAAGAACGCTTTAATTGAAACACTGTCAACAATTAGAGAGTGGGTTATTCTTGCTTCTGGAATACCCATCCACCCAGGATATACTTCTAGTGCATAAACTAAACCAACAAGATTTTCATTCTGGTCAAATACTCCTGACCCACTATTTCCATAGATACAAGGCATTTGAATAAGCATTGATGTTCCTTCATAACCAGCAACTACACCTTCAGAATATATATCTCTAACTCCTAATGGATTACCAACAACATAAACAGGGTCTTGAATATTAACTGTTGCAATTCCAAGAATAGCTTTCTTTTTTGGTAAATTAGCATAAATTTTAATAATAGCAATATCTTCTGTTTTATGTTGTGCTATAATTTCTGCTTTAATTAATCTATGAGTTTTATCATTTTCAACATACAACTTTACATCTTTTTCTCCTCTACCGACAACATGATTATTAGTAAGAATATATGTTTCGTTATAACCAGTTTTAATCACAACTCCTGTGCCTCCCCAACAACCAGCGTTTTCTCCAATAGGAAAAGATAATTCATTGTTTTTATCTGCTTCACCAGAACATCCTTCAATCCAAACACTATGTGACCTAATTTCTTCATATGTAGGTTTGTTTATTTTTTTATTAATTTTAATTGTATCAGTTTCTTTATCTCTATTTTGGTCAACAATATATTGTTGTGTTTTAGCAATATCTTCAAGTTGTTCAATAATAAGAAGTAATCCTTTAAATGTAATTGCAGTTACTAAATCATTGGAATCTTTCTGTTCCGTAAATGCTATAACTATTTTCTTTTGTAATGTACAAATATCGTTTTTAATAGTAGAAACATATAAACATCCAAGAAAAATACCAAGGATTAATGCTGCGGTGAGAACGATTTTAATTGCGTTTCTATCAATATAATTTAAAAATTTTATCATAATCGGCTCTCCTATTTCTTAGTAATTGAGCAGGTTATAGTGTACTCATCAGCACCATCGGAGATAGTGATAACAAGGATAGGTTTTTTCTGAATTTGCTTATATGTTTCAAAAAGAGAATCAAGTAAACTCTTGGTGATACGAAAAGAGTTAGTTCCCTTCTTGGCAGATTTATGTATCGTAAATGTATCACGATACTTAGAAAATAAAGAGATTGGTTTTGATTCTGGTGGAACACCAAATAGTTGTTCTGTCTTTCTATTTTTCATTAGAACCTCTTTTTTTCAATGTGTTTGGTTTCTTTGATTCTTTTATCCATAGGCATTTGATTTCTTGGAGTTATCACAATTCCATGTTTATCAGTTACTTCTTTAAGTTTAGCTGCAAACTCTTTCATACCAATCATTGACCTAGATGAAAAAATTGGTAAAAGCCATTCTGCATTAAAAGCAATAGAATCTACTTCTTGTTTAGTTTCTGAATCCACTAATGCACAGCGATTAATCGGCTCTTCACATTCATTAGGAACTGGAACTAAATCAAGGCTCCAATAATAACGTTCAGAAATATAAACTATAAACGCGCCATCGTTTTTCATCTTCTTATCTCCTAGTTAAAGCATAACATATCTAAGGGGTTGTTGTCAAGTTTTTCTTTGGTCTACCGCGCTTCTTCTTTGGCTCTTCAAATACATCTTTAAAAGGCATTGGTGTGTATTCTTCCCCACCATTATGTGTAACAATTGGTTTAGCTTCTTTAAATTCAACAAACGGCTCCAACTCATTAAACACTTTCTCAAGGTCAAGTTCTGCAACTGTAAGTTTAGCATCTAACGCCTCTTTAATCGTACAATAAAGAG
>Ga0315287_10004681_pt1 | contig 13385 bp, 10 predicted proteins | sample YL17G11_0_MG_FD_205037 | JGI IMG/M metagenome (GOLD analysis project Ga0315287, IMG submission 205037) | Sediment microbial communities from Yellowstone Lake, YNP, Wyoming, USA - YL17G11_0 | ecosystem: Environmental > Aquatic > Freshwater > Lake > Sediment | place: USA: Wyoming | collected... | reverse complement strand
GACGCAGCCGGATTCCCGCCGCCCGATCGGGACGTCGAGATCACGAGCGTTACCGACGATTCGCGCCTCGTCGAGCGCGGGACCTTGTTCGTCGCGCACCGCGGCGTGCACGACGATGGCCACGACTTCATCGAGGACGCGGTGTCCCGCGGCGCGTCGGCCGTCGTCGCCGAACGTCCGGTGTCCGTCGACGTCCCGCTGTGGATCGTGCCCGACGGCCGCGCGGCGCTCGCAACCTGGGCCGGTGCATTCTACGGGCACCCGACGCGTCACCTTCTCACGATCGGGGTAACGGGGACGAACGGGAAGACGAGCGTCTGCCACTTCGTCGCCCACCTGCTGGGAAACGAGGACACTGCCGTCCTCAGCACCGTCGCGAACTTCGCACGCGGCCTGCGCGCACTGACGACACCGCCAAGCCCCATCGTCCAGCGATTCGCCCGCGAGGCGCTCGACGCGGGGTGTCGTACTCTGGTCGTCGAAGCGTCCTCCATCGGCCTCGAACAGCGCCGTCTCGACGGGATCGACTTCCAGGTCGCCGTGTTCACCAACCTGACCCGCGACCACCTCGACCTTCACGGCACGATGGCCGCGTACGGCGAGGCCAAGGCGCTCCTGTTCCGGGCACTAGCCCCTTCCGGCTGCGGCGTCCTCAACGCCGACGACGCCTTCAGCGAAACGCTGCGCGCCGCCTGTCGTTCCCGGACGCTGACCTACGGTCTTCAGCCGAGCGCCGACCTCGCCGGCGAGCTTCGCGCCGAAGACCGGTACGGGATCACTCTGCGGCTGCGTTGGCGCGACGAGTCCGCCGATGTCGCCCTCCCGCTGCACGGCAGACACGGCGCGTCTAATGCTCTCGCCGCGTGCGCTGCCTCCCTCGCCGCGGGGCGACCCTTCGCCGCCCTTGCGGACCGGCTGGAGACCCTCCCCGCGGTGCCCGGACGCTGGCAGGCGTTTGCACGCGACGACGGCATCGACGCCGTCGTCGACTTCGCGCATACGCCCGACGGCCTCGAGCAGGTCCTCGACTCTCTCCGTCGGCTGTATCCCGCGCTTTCGGTCGTGTTTGGCTGCGCCGGCAGCAGCGATCGAGGGAAACGCGCCCAGATGGGCGAGATCGCCGGCCGCCACGCGGATCTCGTGATATTGACGACTGACAACCCAAAACAGGAAGACCCCGCCGACATCGCGGACGACATCGCGGCCGGCGTCGCGCGAACGCAAGCGCACAGCTTGCGCATCCTTGACCGGACCGAGGCGATCGGCGTCGCCGTCGCGAAAACGCCCGTCGGCGGCGCCGTCCTTCTCGCGGGGAAGGGCCACGAGACGTATCAGATCGTGCGCGGCGCCTTCGTCCCCCATTCCGACATCGCGACGCTCGAGGCTCTCGGCTTCCGCCCCCTCGCCGCGCCCGCTCCAAGGCGAACCCCATGACGGTCGACCTCTGCCTTCGTGGCGGCCGCGTCTTGGATGTCTTCTCGGGGACGTTCCGTCGCCTCGACGTGTCGATCACGGCGGGCCGCATCGTCTCGCTCACCCGGCGCGCTGCGAGGGAGACGATCGACGCACGCCGGCTGTGGATCGTTCCCGGCCTGGTGGACGCTCACGTCCACCTCGAGAGCTCGCACCTCTCGCCGGCGCAGTTCGCCCGCGCCGTCGTCCCCAGAGGAACGACGGCCGTGATCGCCGACCCGCACGAGGTGGCCAACGTGTGCGGCCTCGCCGGAGTTCGCGCTCTCCTCGCCGCAACGCGGGATCTTCCTCTGCGCGTCTTCCTGATGGCTCCATCCTGCGTTCCCGCCGCGCCATTCGGTACCGCGGCCGCACGACTCGGGCCGAGCGAGGTGGCCGAGATGCTCTCCTGGGAAGGTACCCTCGGCCTTGGCGAGATGATGAACGTCCCCGGCGTCCTCCAAGGCGATCCCGACGTTCTGGCCAAGCTCAGACTCGCCGCCGGACGGCCGATCGACGGCCATGCGCCCGGCCTCCGCGGCGACGATCTCGCCGACTACCTCGTCGCCGGGCCGCGCACCGACCACGAGGCTACGACGTTTGCCGAGGCCGAAGAGAAGCTCTTCTCGGGCATGCACATCCTCATTCGGGAGGGCACGGCCGCGCGCAACCTCCGCGACCTGCTTCCCCTGCTCACCGACCAAAGCGCCCCCTTCGTCCACTTCTGCACGGACGACCGCAGCGCCGAGACACTCGACAGCGACGGACACATGGACGCCATCGTTCGGGCCGCCGTCGATGCCGGAGCGCCGCTCGAACGCGTGCTCGCGGCGGCCACGATCCATGCGGCGCGCGCCTACGGACTGCGCGACCTCGGAGCGATCGCGCCGGGATACCAGGCCGACGTCATCCTCCTCTCCGACCTTCGGGGCTTCCGCCCCCGCGAGGTCTACGTCGCGGGCCGCCTTGCCGCCCGCGAAGGCGAACTGGTTGCCCTCGCCCCGGAGGCCGGGCTCGACGAGTTGCGCGACACGGTCCACGTGGGCCCTTTCGAGACTCGCGACCTCCGCGTCCCACTCCCCCACTCACCTTGGAGCGCTCTCCGCGTCATCGGCGTGGCTGCCCATCAGATCCTGACCGAAAGCCGCGAGGCAGCGCCCCGCATCGTGGATGGCGCGGCCTGTGCGGATGCAGACCGCGAGCTGCTCAAAGCGGCCGTCGTGGAACGACGGAGCGCAACAGGCAAGATCGGGCTTGGATTCGTTTCCGGCCTCGGACTCCGCCGGGGGGCCATCGCCACGACCGTCGCCCACGACGCTCACCCGCTCGTCGTGGTCGGAGCGTCCGACGCCGACATGGTCCTCGCCGCGCGCACCGTCATCGCCTCAGGTGGAGGACTGGCCGTCGTCGCGGACGGTCAGGTCCTCGCCACGCTTGGCCTTCCCCTCGCGGGGATTATGTCGCCACAGTCCGTCCACGAGGTGGCTACGGCGGAGGCGGCGCTGCGAGCGGCGGCGCACAGCCTCGGGTCCGAGCTGCCCGACCCGTTCGCGACGCTCTCATTTCTCGCCCTGCCGGTCATTCCCCACCTGCGACTCACCGACGAGGGCCTCGTCGACGTCGACCGATTCGCTCTCGTGCCCCTCTACGTGGAGTAGGGCGCCAGGCGCAGGATGTCCTCCACGACCTCCTCCAGGCGCATGCCGCGCGAGCCCTTGACGAGGATGACGGCGTTCGTGTCCTTCTCCAAGCGTCCGACCAGGTCGCCGGCCACTCGCCCGCGTCCTACGATGCGGACACGAGGGCTCCCGAGCGCGCCGAAGGCCGCTCTAGCGCGCTCGCCGACCGGGTAGACAAGGTCGATCGGTAACCCCAGAGCGAGCCTGGCGACCTCGTCGTGCAGCGCGTCCGAACGCTCACCGAGTTCAAGCATGTCCCCGAACACGACGGCACGCCGCGTCGACGCGTCCCCAAACGCGGCCAGCGTCTGCAGGGCGAAGGACATCGAGCTCGGGTTCGCGTTGTAGACATCGTCCAGCAGGACTCCACATCGCACCGGTCGCCGTTCCATGCGGTGGGGAACTGGGCGGAAGGTCGCCGCGCGTTCCTCGAGAGTCGAGAGGGGAACGCCGAGGCGATGGGAACAGAGCGCAGCGAGAAGGAGATTCGTCGCGTTGTGTTCTCCCACAAGATCGGTCTCGAGCCGCAGCGCCGGGTCGTCGATCGCCAGCGCCAGTCGCGGCACGGCCGTGAGAATCCTCGCGCGCACCTCGCCGTGCGCGAGTCCCACCCCGAGGAGACCCGGACGCTCCTCGGCCGCGGCGAGGGCCGACAGCTCCGGCGAATCGGCATTCACAAGCGCTGCGGCTCCCGGCGGCAGACCCCGCACGAGCTCCCACTTCTCGTTCGCGACACGCTCCGTTGTCCCGAACGCCTCGAGATGGCTCGGCCCGATCGACGTCACGAGCCCCATCGAGGGACGCAGTAGGCGAACGAGGAGCGCGATGTCTCCCGGCCGGTCGGCGCCCAGTTCGAACACGCCGATCTCCGTCCCCGGCGGCATCGCGAGAAGGGCGAGGGGAAGGCCGATGTCCGTGTTGTAGTTCTCCTTCGCGGCATGCACCGCGAACGTCCCCCCGGCAAGGTGGGCAACCAACGCCTTTGTGGTCGTCTTCCCGTTGCTACCGGTGATCGCCACGATGGGAATCGAGAACCGCGCTCGCCAGGCTCGTGCCACATCGTGGAGAGCCTGGCGGACATCGTCGACGACGAGCAGGGGGCTCGACGAGGCCGGCGAGCGCGTTCGGTCCGACAGGACGACACCGCAGGCGCCACGTGCCAAGGCATCCTGGATGAACGCATGCCCGTCCACTCGGGCGCCCGGGAAGGCAAAGAAGAGATCCCCTGGCGCCACGCGGCGCGAGTCGACGGCGAAGCCCGTCGGGACGAGAGTCCCGTCGCCGACGATCTCTCCGCCTACGATGCGTGCGACTTCCTCGATCGAAAACAACGCCCTCGCCCGCTCCCTACCCCGGCGGCAGGCTGTCCGTCGAGGACGACAAGACGAGCGCCCGCGCCTCCCGCTCGTCGTAGACGACGTACCCCGGGTAGTCGTGCTTTGTCTTGGCCACCCCGTAGAGCGCCTCGCCTCCGTCGGACAGGTAGGGATCGACGGCCAGGATCTCGACCGTCACTGTCTCGTAGGTCGGGATCCCCTCGATCAGTGCGATCACGTCGGCGAGGCTTTCGAGTGTCTGCGGCTCTTCGCCCCGTTCGAGCAAGCGCGGCCCGCCGTAGGCGCGGACGACGATCTCGTCGGCCATGAGATCCTCGGGAATCACGATCTCCCCGGTCCTGACGATCCTCCCTCCCTGGAACGTCTGCAACACGAGCGAGAAACCGATCGTGTCTCCGGGCGAGTAGACGAACCCGTCGAGGACGAGGGACTCGATGCGGATGGCTCGCAATTCGCTCGTGATGCGCATCGAGGCCGAGATCTGCGTGATCTTCGGGTCGGAAAACTCGTTGTACTGGAGGTAGGCCACGATGTCCGCGAGCTGCCACGGCGGATACAGAGCGATGTCGGTGGTGCTGAGGAACACGTCCTTCCGTTCGAGCGGAGACGGCATCCCGTCCCCCATGATCTGATACGTCACCTCGACGGTCCCCGCCCCGACGCGGTCGAGAACGGAGTCGATGGCCTCAAAGCCTGACGCGAGCAGGAGTTCGGGCATGAGTCGCGGCTCGTCGACGACGTTCGCGTGGAGAGTCCGGCGCGTGCCATCGTCCAGGTTCTGGACGGCAAGCTCGAGGCCGATGGTCGACGCCTTTCCGCCGATTCGCCCGCCGATCGCCGCCGTGCGATCCTCGTTGATGACGCCGATCGGCTGTCCGAGCGTCCCCAGCTTGAACGAGGCGTCGAACGCCTTCATCGTGTCGACGATCGAGGCCGTGGTGAGAGGGAATACCGACGCCCCGTTCGAGATGAAAGGGTGCCCAAACCCGATGACGGCCGGGCCATCGACGTACGTGACCGTACCCAACGCGCCGAGCGAGATGTCGCCCGTCACGAGCGCAACGCCAAGGGAGCCGCCGGCCACAAGGGTCGCGGCCGCGGGAGCACCAGCTCCGGGCACTGCGAGTGTCGTGCCAGCGCTCGCTCCGGCCAGAGGTAGAAGGTTAAGGCCCAGCGCGGAAAGCCCGGACACCTCTGGCGCCATCGACTGAGGAGGCAGGAAGTCGCCGAGCGTCCCGCTCGGACGTCGAATAGAGTCCTCTCCGCCCATCAGGATCGACGTCGAGCGGCCCGACAGGCCCGCCGCAAGAAGCGGCGTCGACACCGGGTACGCGAAGAGGACGTTCGGCGCCGCCGCGACCTCCGCGGCGCTCGGCGCGAACGCGCGCTCGACGAGCTGGACGCCCTCGATCACGGAGCCGTCGGCCGGCGCCATCGACAGCGTCCTCGCCGAATCGAGGACCGCGAGCATGGGCTCGATCGGCGTGACCAGGCCGATCGGTGTGATCTCCTTCGACCAGTTCGCCGCACGGCTGAGGGCGCCGATCAGCTTCCCGCCAATGGTGATCGGACTCCCGCTCATGCCCTGAGCGATTCCCCCGGATCGCCCGATCGCCTCGCCACTCACCCGCACGACGATGAAGTCGGACAACGTGCCCGGTTGGTCGATCACGCCGAGAACCTCGACCGCAAACTCGCTCACCACGTCGCCGGCAACGACCGTCCTTCCGATTCCCGTCATCCCAACCTTGATCTCGTCGAGGAACAAGAACTCCGACCGCTGATAGGCACCGGCGCCGAGGGAGGCAGAGACCAGGAGCAGGACACAGACCGTCGCGCAGAGTCGCATACCATTTCCTCCTTCGAAATCACGAGGACATCCAGAGTCCGAGTATAGCGGAAGCGGCTCGTTCCTCGCCTCCCCTCAAGCCGGGTACGCCCCGCTCACCGTGGAACTCGACGCGCGGGCATCGCGCGATCCCGACGGCGACCCCTTGACCTACGAGTGGACGTTCGATAGTGCCGACTCGGCGTCCGGCGCCGTGGTCGTGCGGACGTTCTACGCCGGCACGCACACGGTCGAGCTGCGCGTATCCGACAACCGTGGCGGCGCCGACATCGAGACGGGATCCATCGCCGTGCAGGCCGTTCCGGAGGGCTACGTCGCGCGCTCGTTCGCTTGGACCGCCAAGGGCGTCCCTCAGACGTGCACGTTCCTCATCCCTTGGGATCTCTACCAGATGTACAAGGGACGAATCCGCAACACGGCTGCGGAGAGCTACGTCTACGGAGACTACGTGGTCGATCCGCTCGACGATCCGACGATCGAAGACTACGCGGGCGTCTTCTGGGCCCGCACCGACAGCGTCGAGGCGTTCGTCGACTACGCTCTCGCCTTCGTCCAGGGCGCCATCCGCTATCGCCCCGACCCCACGCGTCAGGAGTGGCCGTGGTGCCCGCTCGAAACCCTTGTGGCGGGCGAAGGGGACTGCGAGGACTCGGCCGTCTTGTTCGTGAGCCTGTTGCGAGCGCGCGGGGTCTCGTCGAGCCTCGCGTTTGTCGACACGAACTCCGACCGCCTGCCCGACCACGTGCTGGCCCTTGTGCCGGTGTCCAAGCCGTGGGCGGCCCGTCTGACGTGCAGCGCGCCGCTCCTCTTGTTCGATAGCGTCCGATACGCCGTCGCCGAAACGGCGTCCGACGGACTCCCGATTCCCCTCGGGTGCGATCCGTGGGGCCTGTCTCCCGAGGACGTCTTCCAGGTGTGGCCGTTCTAGGTCTCTGGAACCCCTCTCGGGCCACGGGTATCATGCCCCCGGAGACCCGATGAAGAAGATCCTCGTCGATCCACGTCAGCTCTTGCATTTCGACTTTGGAGAAGCTCACCCGTTCAAGGTCTACCGCCTTGGGCTTCTCATCGACTTGCTCGCCGACTTCGGGCTTCTCGAACGGCCGGACGTCGAGCTCATCCCGCTGCGCGAGGCCGCGGAGGCCGAGGCCCTTTCCTTCCACTCCCGGGGGTATCTCGAAGCGCTGCGGCTCGCGAGCTCCGGGACGTGGGTGCCGAACCAGTTCGCTCACGGGCTCGGAACGACCGACAACCCGACCTTCCCCGATGTCTACGAGTGGGCCATGCTGATCGCCGGGGGATCGATCGACGCGGCCGATGCGGTCCTGCGCGGCGCCACGCGCACCTTCAGCCCCGCCGGCGGGCTCCATCACGCGATGCCGACGCGCGCATCCGGCTTCTGCCACGTGAACGACGGCGTGCTCGCGATCCAACGCCTGCGCCAAGCAGGCAAGCGTGTCGCCTACGTCGACATCGACGCCCACCACGGCGACGGCGTCCAGCAGGCGTTCTACGGCGAGCGCGACGTACTCACGCTGTCGATTCATCAGACAGGCTACACGATCTTCCCCGGCACCGGGTTCGAGGACGAGATCGGCGCCAGCGACGGCCGCGGGTTCTCGATCAACGTTCCCCTCTTGCCGGGCGCCGGCGACCGCGCCTACGACCAGGCGTTCGAGGAGCTGATCGTGCCCGCGATCGAACTCTTCGCCCCCGACGTTCTCGTCACGCAGCTCGGAACCGACGCCTTGATCGGCGACCTCTTGGCCAACCTGCGCATGAGCCTCCACGGCTTTGAGCGAGCCGTCGAGCGATTCCGCGCGTTGGGGGTTCCGTGGCTGGCGCTCGGGGGCGGCGGCTACGACGTCGGAAACGTCGTCCGCGCGTGGACCCTCGCCTGGAGCGTCATGCTCGACGAGAAGCTGCCGGACGAGATCCCCTCGCTCTTCCTCACCCAGGCCGCGGCGCACGGCGTGACCGCGTCGCAGCTGCGGGGACCGCGCGAGGTTCCGCCCACGTCGGACCGCGTGCTCGAGGCCCTCGCCGAGACGATCGGGAAGGTTCGCGAGGCGACGTTCCCCCTCTTGGCAGACGAGCGCCAAGGCCCTTAGACTCCACGATCCTGGGTCCGTCAGACTCGGCAGGGAGGCTGCGCATGTCAGAGGAGCGGGAGATCCGAGAAACCGGAGGACGCGCCGACGTTCACGTCACCTTGCCGGACGAACGCGTGCTTCGGGCGCCTCTCGGCGTGTCGGTCGCCGACGTCTTCCGCGTCGCGTACGCCGACGAGGAAGATCCGCCCGTCGCTGCGGTCGTCGACGGCGAGCTGCGCGAACTGGCCTACCCGTTGAGCCGCGACGTCTCCGCCGCTCCGGTCCGCATGTCGGATTCGGACGGCATGCGCATCTACAGCCGCAGCCTGTCGTTCCTCCTCGTCGTGGTGGCCGCCGAGCTCTTCCCCGCCGTCCCGGTGCACATCGACTACTCCGTCCCGCACGGTGGCTACTTCTGCCGTGTCGAGGGGCGCGAGCCGTTCACGCCCGAAGAGCTCGCGCAGATCAAGACGCGCATGCTGCAACTCGTGCGCGAGGACCATGAGATCGTGCGCCAACGCCTCTCGCCGGCCGAGGTGCGTGCCCAGTTCGCCGCCCGCGGCGAAGAGTCGAAGGGGCGTCAACTCCTCGAGCGCGAGGGAGACCACCTCCACGTCTACGTCCTCAACGGAGTCATCGACTACTTCTACGGCTACATGGTCCCGTCGACCGGCGTGCTCAAGACGTTCTCTCTCGAAACCTTCCCGAAGGGATTCATTCTCCGTTTCCCGCGACGCGAGACCCCGCGCCGGCTTTCGCCTCCTCAGCGTTTCACCGCCCTGCGCGAAGTGTTCGACGAGTATGGGGAGTGGCTTTCGCTGCTCGGGATGCGCGACGTCGGCTCGCTCAACGAGGCCGTCCGCGACGGGCACATCGACCAAGTCATCCTCGTGTTCGAGGCCCTTCACGAGAAGAGAATCGCCGAGATCGCGGCGACCGTCTCCCACAGGCGGACCGAGGGAACGCGCCTCGTGTTCATCGCCGGACCCTCGGCATCCGGCAAGACGACGTTCTCGAAGCGCCTGGCGATCCAGCTCCTCGCGAACGGTGTCCATCCGTACCCGTTGGCCCTCGACGACTACTTCCTCCCGAGGGACGAGCTCCGCGCGCGGCTCGGCGAGAACCCCGACTACGATTCCCTCAGTGCCCTCGACGTCGAAGCCTTCCGGGGCGATCTTGGCCGCCTGATGCAGGGCGAGCCGGTGACGCTCCCGCGCTACGACTTCGCTACCGGAACGAGGCAACGCGGCCCCTCCATCCAGCTCGACCGGGACCAGATTCTCCTCGTCGAGGGGATTCACGGGCTCAACCCGAACCTGTCCGTCGATCCCTCGGTGTCCAAGGCCTTCCGCATCTTCGTCAGCGCCCTCACCCAGTTGAATCTCGACATTCACAATCGGGTCTCCACGACCGACACGAGGCTCATCCGCCGCATCGTCCGCGACGCCCATTTCCGCGGCTACGACGCGACGGAGACCCTGTCTCTGTGGGACAACGTGCGGCGGGGAGAGAAGGACAACATCTTCCCCTACCAAGAGGGGGCCGACATCATGTTCAACTCCGCCCTGGGGTACGAACTCGCCGTGCTCAAACCGCTCATCGAGCCCCTACTCCTGCAGGTGCGGTCGTCGGCAGGACGCATCGAGGCGGAGCGCCTCCTCGCGCTGTTGCGATGGTTCGACCCATGCCGCACGGAGACGATCCCCGGCAACTCCATTCTGCGCGAGTTCATCGGCGGATCGCTGTTTAAGGAGTTCACGCTCCCGTCGCGGACGGCCGCAGGCACGCAACGAGGAACCCCATGAACACACAACGCCTGATGGAGATTGCCCTCGACATGGCTGGACTGAGCGAGATCCCCGGCGACAGTGCCGTGCACCACGCCGGGCGCGGGATTCGCCGCCTCCTCGTCGGCATCGACCCCCATGTCGACCGACTTCGCGACGAGGGATTGGACGTGATGACGGCGAGCAGCGTTCTCCTCGACCGCCGAGAGACTCGATGACGCTCCGCGTTGCGACGTACAACGTGAACTCCGTGCGGGCGCGGCTGCCCGTGCTTCTCCCATGGCTCGAACGCGTCCACCCGCACGTCGTCTGTCTACAAGAGACGAAGGTGCAGGACGCGTCCTTCCCCGCAGAGCCGTTCCGCGAGCTCGGCTACCACGCGGTCTTCCGCGGCGACAAGGCGTACAACGGCGTGGCCATCCTCTCGACATCGAAGCCGACGCGCATCGCCTTCGGTTTCGACGACGGAGGGCCGGCCGACGAGGCGCGCCTCGCGGCCGCATCGATTCACGGCCTGCGCGTCGTGAACACCTACGTCCCGCAAGGACGGTCCGTCGACGACCCGATGTTCCGCTACAAGCTCGAGTGGCTCGGGCGCCTGCGGCAGCTCTTCGATCGTACGTCCGCCTCGACCGATCCCATTCTGTGGGTCGGCGACTTCAACGTGGCGCCCGAGGTGATCGACGTCCACGACTCGAAGCGCCTCCTCGGCCACGTCTGCTTCCACCCCGAGGTGCACCGAGCCCTGGCCGAGGTCCGCGCGTGGGGGTTCGACGACGTGTTCCGCCGGCACATCCCAGATCCGAATCAGTACACGTTCTTCGACTACCGCGTCCGGGACGCCGTCGCCCGCAGCGTCGGCTGGCGCGTGGACCACATCTGGGCCACCGAAATCCTGGCCACGAGGTCGACGGCCGCGTGGATCGACCTCGAGCCACGAAGAATGGAGGGCTCGTCCGATCACGCCCCCGTTCTTGCCGAGTTCGAAACGTAGGAGCGGGCCTTGTAGCGTCGCACGCGTTCGGTTCTGACGAGAGAACGCTACGCGCTCTTCTATGGAGGCGCGCGTGTGCAACGTTCGGGTGTCGAACACGTCGTCGGAGACAAGCTCCGACGCTACACCTGACTTTTCTTCGCGCGCTTCGCGTGATGCGATCGCTCGTCCCCTCGATATCACGTCTCACGCAAGGAGCGCAAAGGGCCCAAAGAAAGACAGGGGCACTGTAGCGTCGCACCTTGTGTGCGACGTCCGCGGATCCCTGTAGCGTCGCACCTTGTGTCCGACGTGCCATGTCCGCGAATCTGGAGCCACGTCGAACCCGAACGTCGGAGACAAGCTCCGACGCTACAGTGGAAAACGCTTGGCGCGCTTTGCGTGATGGACGCGCCAACTTTCACCGCAGAGGACGCAGAGGAACGCAGAGGGGAACCATCGCAGATTCCTGTGGTGCACTCACTCAACCCCGCATCTCTCTCAGAATCTCCGCCGTCGGGTCGACAGTCTCCCTCTCCGCGCTCTCTGCGCGCTCTGCGGTTCCCAGCGAGGTTTCTTGGTCCTCTACACGCCCTGCGGTTGCCGGCCGTCGATGTTGCAGAGACACTGGGCAGCCAGACCTACTGTGAAACCCGACACCAAAGGAGGTCTCCGTGCGGCTCACGAGCGAGACGATCGAGGACGTTCTCGACCTTGTCCTCGTCGAAGCCGAACGCTCGCTCGACCTGCGCGACGTCGGCTCAATCGACGTCTACGCCCTCTTGCTCCTCGATCTCGTGGTGCGGCGCGCCCGCGAGTCGGGCGCGCCGCTCCGTGTGACGTGGCCCGAGTCGCCCTCCGTGCGCCGCTGGATGACGGCCATGCGATTCTTTGCGGACGTGAAGCCGGGGCTCGCCCCGCGCCCCGGCTCACAACCAATAACCCTGATTCCAATAGTTTCCATTGCCCGCGAGGATGACGTATCGCGCCTCGTCGGCTCGTTTGACGATCGCCTATCCGATCGCTATCCAATCGACGAGTCGCCGCGCCGCCACTTCCTGCGCATTCTTCTCGAACTCTTCCAGAACATCCCCCAGCACGCGAACGCCACGGGCGACGTGCTCGATCCTCACGGCATCGCGGCAATGCACGACGACGGGCACAGCGTCACCCTCGCGATTGCCGACAAGGGCATCGGCCTTGCCCGCAGCTTAGGGCTACGCAGTAGCCCCGGGCTGCGCCCCGACTCACCGGGACAGGCTGGCCTGGAACAGGCAAGCCTGGCACAGACTGGTCTGTCCGACGCCGACGCGTTGCGTGCCGCCGTGTTCGACGGCCGCAGCCGATTCCGCGACCCCGGCCGCGGCCACGAGCTCGAACGCATCTTCCGCCTCGTGCGCTCGTGGGAAGGAGCCGTCGTTGTCCGCAGCGGATCCGCGCTCCTCTATCAGTCCGAGGCCGGCGGCGACGTGGTCGACGTCGCCCCTTTCCCCGGAGTCCAGATCGCTCTCTCCATTCCGCGTGCCGTCTTCGGCATCGGCGAGGCGGCATTCGGCGAAGGCGGAGTTGAATCGCGCGGCGATCCGGGGTTCAATGAAGGCAATGAAGATGACGACGATTGAGATCTCGCAGTTCGGCCAACGCTTGGGAACGCGCCTCGAAGGCGTGGCGGCCCACCGCGTCCTCCTCGCGGCGCTCGACGGACTTCCGCCAGACGGCCAGCTCGTCCTCTCGCTCCGAGGCATCGACGTCCTCTCCGGCTCGTTCGCCGACGAGGCGATCGGGAAGATCTGTCAACTGTTGTCTTCGGGCATCCACGGGAATCGCACCCTTGTCGTCGCCTCTCCATCCGCCGACCTCGTCGAGGATCTGTCCGACAAGCTCGCGCAGCGCAAGCTTGCCCTCCTCTGCCGCGTCGGCGGAACGAAGGGGACCTGGCGCGTGCTCGGCTCCCTAGCTCGCCCGCTCGTCGACACTCTCGAACTCCTCAATAAACGGGGGAGCGCAACGGCGAAGGAACTCGCGGAAGCTCTTGGCATCCCGCCGAACGCGTGCCACAATCGCGTCCGTCGCCTCGTCCACCTGCGGCTCGTCCGCGAAGAGAAGATCGACGTCGCGGCGCCCAACACGCAGTACCGTTTCCATGCGATTGTCGAGTGATTGACAGCGCGCGCCGGTTGACGGCGCGTGTTCATTCCGTACAATGAACACGGTG
>Ga0315287_10004678_pt1 | contig 13388 bp, 12 predicted proteins | sample YL17G11_0_MG_FD_205037 | JGI IMG/M metagenome (GOLD analysis project Ga0315287, IMG submission 205037) | Sediment microbial communities from Yellowstone Lake, YNP, Wyoming, USA - YL17G11_0 | ecosystem: Environmental > Aquatic > Freshwater > Lake > Sediment | place: USA: Wyoming | collected... | reverse complement strand
GGCGGCGCAAGGGCCCGACTACTGGCTCATTTCCGCGACGAACCGGCGATACTCGACCACCTTCGCGAACGCCCTCGCCACCTGGTCGAAGCCTGAGAACGTCGGGATGCCGCGTTCCACATACTTCTGCCGCTCCTGCGCCGCGAACGCCTCCAGGTCCATCGGATGCAGGATCGCGAACAGGGGTTTCGTCGACCTCTCCTTGTGGGCCGCCAGCATGTCCGGCAACCAGTCGACCGGCGACTGCGCCCCCGGCATCCGGCGCGACATCATTCGCGGCGACACCTCGACGGCGACAGCGTCGATGCGCTCGTCTGCGTCGAGGACGCGCAGCATGCGAGCCAGGTTCTCCGGCACAGCGCCGAATCCGAGCGTTCCGCCCGCGTCGAGCGGATTGCGATAGCTGCCGCCGATGACGTCGAAGAACGTCGACAGCTCAGCGTACGATCGGTCACTGAGGAGCGGCACGTCAAGCCCTGCGCGTTCGAATGCGTCCGTGATCACGACCGACTGGCCGCCGGTCAGCGCCACCAGCCCCATTCGTCGACCAGTCGCCGGTTTGGCGAAGAGCAGCGCCTTCATCACGTCGACCATCTCGTCGAGGCTGTCGACAGAGATGACGCCACACTGCTTCGTCAGCGCCTGCCAGGCCGTCGACGACGTTGCCAGCGCGCCGGTGTGCGAGAACATGGCGCGGCGGCCGCCCTCGAAGGCGCCTCCCTTCCATACTACCACCGGCTTGAGCGGCGTCGTTCTTTTCAGGATGTCGAAGAAGCGCCTGCCCTCCTGCATGCCTTCCAGGTACATGCCGATGACCTTCGTCTCGGCGTCCTGCGCCATGTATTCGAGGTAATCGGCAGGCGTCACGACGGCGCAGTTGCCGGCGCTTACCGACTTGCTGATCTTGACGCCGTGCGCGGCGCCCAAGAGGCTGAAGTTGATGGCGTGCGTGCCGCTGTGCGCGATGAAGCCGACGTCGCCTTCGTCGCCGGAGGGCTGGTCCATCGCCTGGCGGACGCCGAGCCGTCGATTGTAGATGCCCATGCAGTTCGGGCCGATGAGGATGAGACCGCCTTCCCGCGCCGTCGACGCTGTCTGCTCCTGAAGGCGGATGCCCTCCTCCTCGCCCGTCTCCGCGAAACCGGACGTGAACAGCGAGACGCCTCCCACCTTCTTCGCCACGCAGTCGGCGACGATGCGCGGCGCGACCGGTCGCGGCACGGCGCAGACCACGTAGTCGATCTCGTCGGGAATATCCAGGAGGCCGGCGTAGTTGGAGACGCCGAGCTCCAGTATGCCGGGAATCTCATTGGGGTCGATCTGGACGGAGTAGAGCTTCCCTTTGAAGGTGCTCATGTTGCGCAGCCAGAAATAGCCCATCGCCCGCTTGTCGCCGACGACGGCGACGCTGCGGGGGTTGAGGACTCGTTCCAGCCTGCTGACGATATCGCTCACGACCGGCTCTCCCCAAGGGGCTTTGTTGCAGGAACGGTCGCGCGACTGCTCAGGAGAGGATGATGCGCGCGTCGACGGCAATGGCGCCGTCCTTGTAGGCGAAGATCGGGTTCAGGTCCAGCTCGGCAATCTCCGGGTGCTTCTCGATGAAGTCGGACAGGCGCAGCAGCAGCTTCTCCAGCGCTTCGACGTCGGCCGGCTCCTGCCCCCGATAACCCTCCAGCAGCGGGCGCCCCTTGATCTCCTGCACCATCTGACGGGCGTCGCGTGGCGTTATCGGCACGAGGCGGAATGACACGTCCTTCAGCACCTCGACGAGTATGCCGCCGAGGCCGAACATGAGCACCGGCCCGAACTGCGCGTCCTGGCTCATGCCCATGATCACTTCGATGCCGGGTCGCGCCATCTTCTGGACCGAGACGCCGTCGATTGTTGCGTCGGGCTGCGCCTTCATCGCCGCGGCGACGATTTCGTCGAAGGCGGCCTTCACCTCGTCGGGTGTCGTCAGGTTGAGCTTCACGCCGCCGATGTCGCTTTTGTGCGTGATATCCGGCGAGACGATTTTGAGCGCGACAGGGAAGCCGATCTCCTTCGCCGCTGCCACCGCTTCATCGGCGGTCGTCGCCAGGCGGGCGTGCGCCGTAGGTATGCCGGCCTCTTCCAGGATGTCCTTCGATTCGATCTCCGTGAGCGTTCTTCGGCCGTCCGTCTTCGCCCTGTCGATGATGCTGGTGATGCTCATGGGGCAGCGCTCCCGTGCTGGATTGAGTGACGCGTCAGTATCTTAAGGCGAGAGTCAACTAGCGGTCAACGAGCGGGGAGGCGTTAACTTCCTGGCGTTCTGCGCGTTATACGAAATGATCGAAGGCTCCTGCGGAACGCCCCCTCCCACAAAGGAGCCCACTCTCAAGCTTGTCCTGCTGGCGTCGCTGTCTGTCAGTGATCTCCGACTGACACGCTTCCCTGCCGGCGCTCAGGGCTTCCGGTGACGGTTCGGGGAGAAGAGGAGGGGTTCTCATGCACAAGCGATTATCTTTAGGGATTGCTGCCGCTGTCGCGGTTCTCGTGGTTGCCTTAGGGGGCGCTGGTTCGGCGGTCCGAGCCGTCGGCGGCGGCAGCATCTCCGGCACAGTCTACTTCGATACCGACCTGGATGGCGAGCGCGATCGCGGCGAACCTCCTGCGCCGGGCCGCAAAATCGCGCTATGGCAATATTCGGACGTGCCGCCATACGAGACTCTCATCGACACTGACTTCAGCGACACAGACGGCGGTTACCGCGTCGAAGGCGTCTTGCCCGACGTCCGGTACTGGGTAAGTGTCCACATTGACACGGAGACTCCGTGCAGCAACATGAACGGCTTCGACTACCCTACCGACGACAGGTTGATAACTGACTTCGGCGTGCTTGGCAAGGGAACTGGCAGCATCTCCGGCATGATTGTGAATGACCTCAACGAAGACGGAGTGCAGGATTCTGGTGAATCCGGTTTGGAGGGATGGGTCGTCGACCTTAGTCCAGGTGACTACGGCAACCCGATGTATTGCGAGTTCTCCGACATGACGGACTACTCGGGCCGCTTCGGCTTCACCAACCTGCCGCTCCTGCCCTTTCGCGTTCAGTACCGGTCCGACAATGAGCCGCAGCCCTTTGAAATCACCCGCCCCGTTGAGCGCGTCAACGACTCCGCACTCGGCCCGCACTATCCATTGGTCGACCTCCGCGATGAACCGCAGGCATCAAACATCGTCATCGCTGCGCACCTTATCGGGGGAACCTCTGTCGTAAGCGGCGTCGCCTTCCGCGATCTGAACCTGAACACCATCCGCGACGAAGGTGAATCGCTACTCAACTGCCTGATCTATCGGGATCTGGTAGCGGTCTACCGGGAGACGCCGGCAGGAAAGCTGATGCTCAACAACACCTCAGTCTCCTGCGAGGATGCTGAGTTTGTCCTCTCGGGCGTCGCCAGTGGGACCTACAGCGTCGAGTTCTACACCGGGTGCATTGGGCCAGAGGCGCCTCCATATTCAAACGAGAGGCCGGCGAGCCGAGAGGTTGTCGTAGCTGAAGGTCAGCGCTCCACACCTGTTGAAGTGGACATGTGCCCGCAAGCGCAAGGGTGGTATCCGCTTCCCGATCCAACGTTCACTCCCTCGCCGACTCCCACAGTCACCATATTGACTGCGCCGGACGTCGGAACCGGAAACGAGCGCGGCGCCCGATCGTCATCGCAACTTGCTGGAATGGCGATGGCATTGCTTGCCATCGGTGGCATCCTCGGGGCGGCGTTCGTCGGCTTGCGCCGGCTACGCTCCGCCAGATAAGCCAGTAAGCGTCGATTATTGGAGTGAGGGCCGCAGTCCGCAACATTGCCCAGCGTCTGGCGGTGTGTCTCGGGCTGCTCCTTCCCGGATCACCCTCTGACGTATGGTTTGGAAGGAGATGCCATGAAGCGACTAATCCTGGTTCTGGCGGCTGTGGCCGGCTTGACGCTGTCGAGCGCGGCCGTCTTTGCGCACGGGCCGCCTGGTGCTGTGTTTACCACCACCTGGGACGGCACTGAGGTGAACGCCAACACCTTCGAGTATGCCTGGGACGTGTTCCTGGACGGCGGCCCCGGTCCAAATGCGCCGTCGGACGCGGCCGCCCTGCCCGCCGGCGACTACGTTTTCCAGGTGACGGATCCTAGCGGTAAGACGCTGCTGTCGACCGACGCGCCTGAATGTCGCACCTTCCACGTGGACGAGGCAGGGCTCATCTCGGCCGTCGGCGACCCTGAAGGCTGTGGACATGCGACGGGCTATGACGTCGATCACGGCGCTCTGACCGTGCAGCTATTCCCCTTTGACGTCACGGCAAACGCGGGAGGAGTCTACAAGGTTTGGGTTACGCCCCTCGGCCAATTCGACGCGACTAGCGGCAAGTACCACGGCTTCGCGCCATCGGATTCAAAGACAGACAATTTCAGGGTCCTCTATCAGGAGGGGATACCTGACTGAGAAACCGCATCGAACGAAGAGAGGACCGCCTTCGTGGCGGCCCTCTCTTTTCTCGCTCAGCCGGCACGGCGACGCCCGGTAAGGCTTCCACTGGCCATTTGCTTGACAAGGCTGGTACAATTAGTGACGCGTCTTAGCATATTACCAGCAGGGAGATGGGCATGGTCAGCGAACCCTTCGATAACTACTTGGACCTCGTTGAGGCGGCCAGGGAGTTGAACATCCACCCGCAGAGCCTGCGTCGACTCATCAAGCAGCGAAAGGTGCCCGCGCTCATCTTCGCCGGCAAATACCTGATAGCCCGCGACAAGCTGGAAATGTTCAAGACGAACTACGACCCGCGACCTGGTCGCAAGCCGATTCGACGCCTCCTGTAACGTCGCAAATCTCGCTCCAAACGAAAAGAGCGGAGGTCAACCCTCCGCCGGCCTGCCGGTAGGCACGGCTCTCGCGCGCTTCGACCCGAAACGGCTACCGTGCGCGCCTGGCCTCCAGGTACTCCTGAGAGCGCCTGTACGACTCCTCCGATATCTTGCCGCTCGACATAAGGTAGTTGAGTATCACCTGTAGCGTCAGCAGCGACGTCAGGTTGATTCCCGCCTTCCGCAAGGCCTGCCGCCCGCCCTGCTGCCGGTCGACGAGGACGATCGCGTCTTTGACCTGAAGGCCCTGTTCTCGCAACTGCTGCGCCATGTCGAGGATGCTGTGCCCGCCGGTTATCAGGTCGTCGACGAGAAGGACCGTCTGGCCGCTCTCGTGCAGCCCTTCGATGCGGACGCCATCGGCATGATGGGGCCGAACGGAAATCATCGGCACCTTCGCCGTCAGCGAGTAAGCCGTCGCCAGGTGAAGGCCGCCGAAAGGCACGCCGGCGACAAGCTGGAAGGGAGCGACCTGCGGGTTCAGCTTCTTCTGCCGCGTCGCCACTTCGTCGCGGATGACGCGCGCGGCCCGCTGGAGAGCGGCGGGCTTGCTGATGAGGAGTCGCAGGTTGACGTGGACGGGCGAGTGCACGGCCGTGCGACCAAGCGTGAAGTCGCCGAATTGGATGGCCCCCAGTTTCCAGAGGGTGTCGGCAAGCCAGAGATTACCGGTCTGCGAGCGCACGCGCACCAATAGACATCCCTGTCACGGCAAGATGGCTAGATAATAGCAGAAGTCAGCCGCGATTCGTAGTCCTTCAGTCCTGTTTGCGACGCGAAAAGGCCTCCGGGTTGACGCAGTTCGCCGGCAGCTCGCCGCGAAACGCCTGAAGGATGCTTTCGACCGCCATATCCGCCATCCGCGAACGCGTCGCGACGCTGGCGCTGCCGACATGCGGCGTGATAACGACGTTGTCCAGTGTCAGCAGCGGATCGTCGAGGGGTATTGGCTCGACCTCCGCCACGTCCAGTCCCGCGGCGGCGATGCGTCGCTCTCTCAGCGCCTCATAGAGCGCCCGCTGGTCGATGACCGCCCCGCGCGACGTGTTCACCAGCACCGCCGTCGGTTTCATCAGCGACAGCTCGCGTTCGCCTATGAAGTGTCGCGTCTCGGCCGAAAGCGGCATGTGCAGGCTGACGAAGTCCGACTCGCGCAGCAACTGGTCGAGGGCGGCGTATTCGATGCCGAGCTCCGCTTCCGCCTCGGGCCGTCGCGTGCGGGTGTGATAGAGGATGCGCATGTCGAAGCCGCGGGCGCGTCGCGCCATCGCCAGCCCGATCTGTCCCAGCCCGATGATTCCCAGCGTCGCGCCGTGCACGTCCTGCCCGAGGAGGAACGACGGATGCCAGGTCTTCCAGCCACCCGTTCGCGCCAGGCGGTCGCCTTCGACGACGCGACGCGCCGCGCCCAGCAGGAGCGCGAACGCCAGGTCGGCCGTGGTCTCCGTGAGGACGCCCGGCGTGTTGGTGACGAGTATGCCGCGTTCCGTCGCCGCCGCCACGTCGATGTTGTCGTAGCCGACGGCCATCTGGGCGACGATGCGCAATCGCCTGCCGGCGTCGAACACCACAGCGTCGATTGGATCGGTGAGCATCGTGAGGAGGGCGTCGGCATCCGCGGCGCGTCGGATGAGCTCGTCGTGCGGCGGCGGATCGTGGTCCGGCCAGACGAACAGCTCGGCGACCTCGCGCAGTCGCGGCGTGGGGTCGCCCGGCAGTTCACGCGTTATGAATATCCTGAGCATCCCGCTCCTGTCATCGACGACCCGACAATGCGAGGCAGGGGTTCACCATTCGCGTAGTGCGGGCATCCTGCCCGCCATGTTTGCGGCGATGCGTTGCGGTTACTTCCAGAACTCCCACCACTTCTTCGACGACGCGAGCTTCGGCGACATGGATGGCTCCTGCTCCTTCATCGCCTCCTTCAACTCAGCGCCGCTGCCCACGTACTTCCACGGGCTGGTATCGAAGTCATGCTTGCAGCCCTCCGCGCAGAAGTAGTAGGTCACTCCCTGGTACTCAGAGCTGCCCGCCGCCGTCTCGCTGTCGATCTCCATGCCACATACAGGGTCCTTTACCATCGCCATCGTAGATTCCTTTCCCGCGCTCGACGGCGCGTCGGCTGGAATGGCAGCAGCGTAGATCATGCGGAGACGATCGTCAATAGATCACGCGAAAAGGAGGCGGACGCTAGGTTAGGAAGTCGACGCCGGAGTAGATGAACCACGCCCCCAGCGCCACCAGGAAGACGCCGCATACCATCAGTATCCCGCGGTAGACCGGCGTGCTTATGAGGCGTCGACCCGTCACCAGCCCAAACGCGACCAACGACAGCCACGCGAAGTCGGAGAGGACGTGCCCGGTGAAGAAGAAGCCGATGCCCGCGGCCCCGTGGTCGAGCGCCTTCTCGATGTAAGCCATGCCGATCGTCGCCCACCAGATGATCCAGTAGGGGTTCGCGACGCTGACCAGCACGCCCGCCGGCACCAGCAAGGCCGACATGGACCGAATTCGGCCCGCGGGCCCGGGCACGTCGTTGCCGCGCATCGCCGCCAGCAGGCGCTGCCGGTAGCTCGCGTCGCGCCAGGGCAGGTCTTCGATCGGTATCGGCACGGGTACCGGCTGTGACGCGAGTTCACGCTCACGGGCAGGCAGACCAAGCTCCTGTCGAGGCGCCGTCCGCAGCATCTCGTAGCCCATCCAGAGGAGGAACAGCCCGCCGAGCATCGCGATGACGGCCGTGCCCCTGCCTTCGCCCAGGAACTCGCTCAACCCCAGCGCCAGCCCCACGACCAGCGCCAGCTCGATAAGGGCGTGACCCGTTGCCAGCAGCGGCCCGACCCAGAAACCGCGACGCAACGTTTCCCGCACGGATAGCGTAAACAGCGGCCCCGGCATCAGGGCGCCGGAGAGGCCGATGAGGAAGGAGGAGCCGAATATCGCGAGGAGCGCTATCATCGTTGCCGCCGTTTCACCGCATCCCGTCACATCCAGTTTCGCACTCGAAGCAATGGGGCGTCAACGCGGTGGCTTCCAGCCCGCGACGAAGCTAGAATGACAGCAGGCAGTCTCTCGCTGGAATCGACGCTTATGGCCAAGCTCCTGCTCTTCGACGTCGACGGCACGCTCATCCTTACAGGCGGCGCGGGCATTCGCGCCATGAACCTGGCCTTCGCCGAGATATACGGCGTCGAAGGCGGACTGGCCGACGTCGAAGTCGCCGGCCGCATCGACACGGCGATCCTTCGCGCCGCCCTCGCCAGGCACAACATAGCCTGCGAAGCATTCGCGGAAGCCGTCGAAGAATTCCGCGACGTCTACTGCCGCCACCTGGCGAAGACCCTTATCGAGGCAAAGGACGGCCGCGTGCTGCCCGGCGTGCGCGATCTGCTGGCCGCACTGCAATCGAAACTCGACTTGCGCGTGAGCCTGGCGACCGGCAACTTCCGTCGCGGCGCCGAGCTCAAGCTGTCTTACTACGGGCTCTCGCAGTACTTCGACGACGGCGTCTTCGGCGAGGACACGGAGGTGCGTGCCGAGCTGGTCGCGATTGCGAAGCGAGATATCGCGGACGAGGGCGAGGAGGGCGCTGTCTACGTCTTTGGCGACACCGTGCATGATATCGGAGCGGCTCGCGCCAACGACGCCATCGCGGTCGCCGTCGCCACCGGCTTCACGAGCGAAGAGACCCTGCGCGGCTCTTCGCCCGACTTCCTCTTCCCGGACTTCTCCGACTGGCGAAGCGTCCTCGCGACGTTACGCCTGTAGGGCAGTCTCCCGTGCGTAACCGTGGTGCCAACGCGTCCTGACGCTGCCCTGGATCTCCGGCTTCATTAGGCCTGAGCGACTGCGCTGGAGATCGTTGTACGCCACGTCAGCGCCGGCTCCTGCCGAGCGTGGTCGGTTCGACCGAGAGACGTGAAGGGACGAATAGAAAGGGTGCGCCTTCGCTAGAAGACGCACCCGAGAGAAACGGTGCGGCCCGGCTGGTAGCCTCGACGCGATGCTGGTGGCGGGGAAATCGCGTCGCTGCGACAGGGGGTGCTGTCTACCAGCCAGACTTACCTATCCCCATAATCAGTTTACATAACTCAGCGGATCCCTGCAAGCTCCTGAAGCAGTCTCCAGAACGCCAGCCTGTCCGCCTGGGCCGCCAGAAGCGTCTCGCTGGGGTTGCCGTCTTTATCGAAGTGCTTCGCGAACCGTCCCTCTGCCCGCGCGAAGGCGATGAAGTCCAGCGGCTCTTCGGTCTTCGGGTTGATATACCAGTCGTCCTTCATCGCCGGGTTGCCCTGGAGGCTCAACCGCTCGTGGATGCTCTCGCCTTGACGCGGGTCGTAGATGAAGGCCGGGAATGCGCGCGAGTCCTTCGCCATTCGCGACTGCTTCGATGACATGTTGTCGGCTATCTGGTGCTCCGGCTGGCAGGAGCAGTATACGCTCACCACCGAGGGCCCCTTGAACTCGTTCGCGCCGATTATCGAGCGGTAGAAGTGGTTGATGTCGGACGTGATTGTCTGCGCGACGAACACTTCCGGGTGCATCATAGCGATGATGCCCACTTCTTTGCGTCGCTCTTGCTTGCCGGATATCGCCTTCCCGAAGGGAGCCATCTCCGCGTCCTGGCCGGTGTAGGTCGCCGTCGACGCCTGTCCGCCCGTGTTCGAGTAGACCTGCGTGTCCATGATCATGACGTTAACGTCCATCCCCGACGCAAGTAGCCGCGACAGGGCGCCGAAGCCGATGTCCAGGATGGCGCCGTCGCCGCCGATGGCCCACAGCTTCTTGTCCTGCCAGCCCATCTGGTTCCAGCGCAGTCGAACGCCCATCGCGTCCGAGATCGCGTTCTCGAAGAGCGAGTTCGTCCAGGGCACGAGGTAGGGGTTGAACGGATAGCTGGAGGCGTAGACGCTATTGCAGCCGGTAGCGGCGACAATCGCCATGTTCTCCGGCCCGTGCACGAAGCCTGTGGCGGCCAGCATCATGCGAATCGACGTCGCCTCGCCGCAGCCCATGCAGGAGCCGGCGCCGCCCACGTATAGCAGCGAACGGTCGGCCAGCATCATGTCGGCCAGCGCCTTGCCGCTGATGTACTTCTCCGGCGTGTCCGGCAGCCCGCGTAAGAAAGCGACTTCGCGCTTGTAGGCTTCGACTTCGGCCGGCGTCTTGCGCACCATGGAAAGCGCTTCATGGCTGCCGCAGACCTCTGCGCACTCGCCGCAGCCCTTGCACTTCGTCGGGTCGATGAAGAGGCCGAACATGCCGCCCTCTTCGCCGCGCTTCTCGAAGACGCCTGCGTACTTCGTCGTCTCGGCGAAGCGACGGCGCACTCGCTCCCGCTCCGTCGCGTCGACAACGCCGGCGAGCGCCTTCTCCAGGTCCGACTTGCCGACTACCTTCGCCAGAACGGCGGTGTCCGGGCAGACGTTGACGCACTCCATGCAGCCGACGCACTTCGCGGCGTCGAAGGCCGGGAACTCGGGCGCGATGTAGCTGAAGTCGCGCAACGCGGCCGTCCCGGGCGGGATGAGGGCTCGTGCGGCTTCGGCGTCCGATGGGAGGTCATCGGCGCCGGCGCCGTGTTTGTATGCCCCCAGCACCTTCTCCAGAAACTGCTCCTTCTCCGGAAAGCCGCTGTCTTTCGTTATCTTGTCTTCTTTCGTGGAAGCGTTAGCCATGCTCGTATGCCTTTCACGCCTTGACGCCGGCCGTTATGCCGGCTCGGTCTTCTTCACCTCAGGCGGTATCTCGAATACCTCGCCGAAACCACGGCGCACACATTCGACGTTGTCCTGGATCACTCTCTCGCCGCGACCGCCGAAATACTTGCGCAGCGACTTCTCGATTCGCTTGAACAGCTCCGTATCGCTGACCGCCGTCTCCTTGAGGAACGGGGTATAGCGAAGGAAGACGCCCAGCAGGACGATGCCCTGCATGCGTTGCACCAGGTCCGGCCGCGAAGCGACCTCCTCCGCGATCTTCGCCGTGTCCAGCGCCAGGACGCGAATGTCCTTCGCGCGGATAGTGGCGCGGGCGTTCTCAGGAATGTCGGCCCAGACGTCCGCCGGCTTCGTCTTCGGGGTCTGGATGAAGATCGTGCCGCCCTCGGCCAGTCCGGCAAGCGGGTTGCCGATGCGGAAGGCGTTGACGTCGTTGACGGGCACAAACTCCACGAACTTCGTCTCGCAGTGGGGACGGATGACGTCCTTGGCCAGCGTCAGGTAGTAGCTGGTCGGCAAGCCCTTCTTCTCGGCGCCGTAGCGCGGGTAAGCCTGCGCGTTCAGGCCGAAGAGGTCCGACGAGATGGATGCGATGATCTTGTTCGTGGTAATCGAGCCATAACCGCCGACGGAGTGTCCGCGCATCGAGAACGAGCCCGGCGGGCGCACGTCCGGGTCTTCTACCGGAGGCAGCGCCGTTGGATGGTTAACGTTCACTGTGAAGAAGCGCTTGCCGTCCTCTTTGCGCATGTTCTCAAAGATGGCGACGATGTGACCGGGGCGCACGTCGCGGCTTCCCAGACCGCCGCTGCCGGCATACACTGCCGGTATCTTATCGATTCGCGGGTAGTCGGGATGACCGGCCAGGGCGTCGGCGAAGGAGGCTTTGACTTCCGCCGCCAGCGGGTTCGACTGGCCGAGCGGCACGTCCAGCTTCTCGAGGACGCTGAACGCCTTAACATGCTTCAGGGCTTCGACGATCTGCGGCCCCGGGAACGGACGGAAGGCTGTAACGTTCAGCAGCCCAACGCGCAGCCCCTTCTTCTCGCGCAGGTAGTCGACAGTCGCGATGGCGGTGTCCATCGCCGAACCCATGCCGACGAGGGCGTACTCCGCGTCCTCCAGTCGATAGGGCATGACCATCTGGTAGCGACGGCCCGTCAGCTCGTAGTACTCGTCCATGGCCGCTTGCAGGACGGCCGGCACTTTATCGTAGAACTCGCGCTGGCCTATCTTGCCCACCATGTAGACGTCCATGTCCTGGACGACGCCGCTCATGATCGGCCGGTAGGGGTCGATGATGTTGCTTAGCTTGTCTTCCGGCGGCCCGACGAACTGCCTCATCAGCTCCGGCTCCGGCATGAGCACGCTTTCGACGGTGTGCGTCGTCAGGAAACCGTCCTGGCAGTTGAAGAAGGGCGTTCGCGAGTCCTCAGCGGCGCGGCGGGCAATCAGGCCCAGGTCGGCCGTTTCCTGCGCGTTGCGGGCGAAGAGGATGCCCCAGCCGCAATCGGCGACGCCCATGATGTCGTCGTGGCCGGAGTGGATGTTGAGCGACTGCGACGTCAGGGCGCGGGCGCCGATGTTGAACACCGCGGGCAATCGCTTGCCGGCGATTGTATAGAGGACCTCCTTCATCAGGATCAGGCCCTGCCCGCAAGTGAAGTTAGTGACGCGACCTCCCGCTGCTGCGAACCCTTCGCAGGCGGACGCCGAGCTGTGCTCCGATTCCGGCTCCACGAGAGCCAGCGTCTCGCCCCAGAGGTTCTGACGTCCGTTCGATACCTCGTCGGCGTAGCCTTCGCCCATGCCGCTGGAGGGAGTGATCGGGTAGACGCACGCCCCCTGGCTAATATGCGTCTCCACCCAGACGATCATGCCCGTGCCGTCGCTGGTAGAAGGGATACCGGGATAGGGGAACGCCTTCCGCGCTGTGTTCTCACCCATAAGTCATCCTCGCTGGCCTGCTAAGTTCTGGGACAATACTGAGTACGTACAATGAATCTCGTGTTATCCGCAACCGTCCCACGATGCGAGCCTCGCCACTATTATTGCATTCCCATTAGGCACTTTGCAATGTAGAAAGCGCTGCAACCAGCGCTTTGACGTTCCTATCGGTCCCCCAGCCGCATGCGCTCGCCGAGTGACGGTGCCAACGCGCTGCCCGTTGCTTTGTGCGGCGCCTCTGACACGCGCTCGCCCTGGTGGCTAGAACCGTATCGTCGCGAAGTCCTCCGCGACGATCATGCCCTCCATGTCTACAGCGGGCGGCTCGCCGACGTCCAGATGCGTGAGCACGAACGTTGTAGACAGCGGCACCTCTTTGCGGAAGCGGCGCAGCTCCTCGAAGCTCATGTGGTGCTCGCAGGTCTCTCCCCAGCAGGAGCAATCGAGTACTACAGCGTCGGCGCCCTTCGCCAGCTCCTGGACGCCGTCGCACATGACCGTGTCGCCCGTATAGGCGACGACGCGTCCGCCGACCTCGACTCTGTAACCGAAGCAGTCGAGCGAAGTAGTGCTGGCCTGCTCGACGCTCACAGCCCGATACGGGAGGTCGACGGCCACGCCTTCGCCGCCGTTGCGCGCCTCCTGGTAGATGCGCCAGTAGCGTCCAGAGCCGCGCGTCAGCCCCGGAAAGCCCAAATGCGACGCACTCTCCACGATCTCCTCCGCTCCCGGCGGCGCGACGATTACCAGGTCCTCGGTGCGATTGCTCAGGTGCTCGTAGTCGAGGAAGAGGAAGGGCAGGCCGAAGAAGTGGTCGGCGTGGAAGTGCGTGACGAAGACT
>Ga0315287_10004677_pt1 | contig 13389 bp, 10 predicted proteins | sample YL17G11_0_MG_FD_205037 | JGI IMG/M metagenome (GOLD analysis project Ga0315287, IMG submission 205037) | Sediment microbial communities from Yellowstone Lake, YNP, Wyoming, USA - YL17G11_0 | ecosystem: Environmental > Aquatic > Freshwater > Lake > Sediment | place: USA: Wyoming | collected... | reverse complement strand
TCCCTAACTTAAGAGTCGCCAACTCGGTGTTTATTGTGATGCAGGAGCACATGAAAATGATGGAAAGGTTCTTCGGCGAGTGGCAGGACAAGGTCATGTTCAAGAGCTTCCCGGTGCTCCTCAACAACAAGGAAATGAGGGAGCTTGAGGAGAGCAACGAAAAGGAGGCAGCGGTATGATTGGTGACCCGAAGGACGTCAAGGATGTCAGGCTCAAGGTTGGGGAGTTGACCGGTAGGGAGGACTTCGGCCGCGGCATAGCGAGGATAGACAGCGCGACCATGAAAACAATCGGGGTAAAAGAAGGGGACTACATCAGTGTATCCGGGAAACGCACCACCGGAGCAATTGCCGTAAGAGCATACCCTGTTGATGTTAATTTGAATGTAATCAGAATAGACGGTTTAGTAAGAAATAATGCAGGTGCGCCGATAGGAGAGTCGGTTTCTGTAAAGAGAGCCGAAAGCAAGGAGGCCAAAAAGGTGACTCTTGCACCTGCCGATAAAAACGTCAGATACAACGTCAGTTCAAATCTTATCGGACAAAATATTTTTAGACGTCCTCTGACGAAGGGCGACATCATACTTCCTAAGCAGGTTTTCAGAAGCACCGATGATGGCGATATGTTCAATATCATGCAGGCTTTTGGCATCAGACCGGAAGTTTTCGTTCCTATGGATGTGAAATTAATTGTCGTTAAACACGATCCGTCCGGAATAGTACATCTAACCGAGATGACCGAGCTCGAGATCCTGCCGGAAGCGGTCGATGTAAAGGAGCTCGAGCACGTCCCGATCGTAACTTACGAGGACCTCGGAGGACTCGGCAACGTGGTGCCGAAGATACGCGAGATGATAGAGCTGCCGTTGAGGCACCCGGAAGTTTTCAGCAGGCTCGGCGTCGAGCCCCCAAAGGGAGTTCTGCTACACGGACCGCCGGGCTGCGGCAAAACGTTGCTGGCAAAGGCGGTGGCCAACGAGTCCGGGGCGTATTTCATCAGTTTGGCCGGTCCGGAAATCATGAGCAAGTGGTACGGGCAATCGGAAGAGAACCTGAGGAAGGTGTTCGATGATGCAGAGAAGAATGCACCCTCTATAATTTTCATAGACGAGGTAGATTCCATAGCACCAAAGCGTGAGGAAGTGTCAGGCGAGGTCGAGCGTAGGGTGGTTTCTCAACTCCTTACGGTGATGGACGGTCTGAAGTCGCGCGGCAGGGTGGTTGTCATAGCGGCGACCAACAGGCCGAATGCCATCGATCCCGCACTGAGAAGGCCCGGACGGTTTGACAGGGAGATAGAGATTCCAGTCCCTGACAAGAAGGGGAGGAAGGAAGTGCTCCAGATCCATACCAGAAACATGCCGCTGGACAAGACCGTGGACTTGGATAAACTATCCGAGATAACACACGGATTTGTCGGTGCCGATCTTTCGGCACTCGCGAAGGAAGCGGCCATGCATTCGCTCAAGAGGATATTGCCTGATATAATCGAGCTGAAGGAAACCGAGCCGATACCTAAGGAGTTGCTGGAGAAGCTGCAGGTCACCAAGGAAGATTTCGAATACGCCATGCGTATGGTGCAGCCGTCGGCAATGAGGGAAGTGCTGGTCGAAGTGCCAAAGGTAAAGTGGGCGGATGTCGGCGGGCTTGTCGATGTTAAGGGATCGCTGAAGGAAGCGGTAGAATGGCCGCTAAAGGACCCTGAGAGTTTCAAGAGAATAGGCATCAGGCCGCCGCGCGGGATAATGCTTTACGGACCGCCTGGCTGCGGCAAGACCTTCATAGTGAAGGCGCTGGCAAACGAATCCGGGGTGAACTTCATATCGGTAAAGGGTCCGGAACTGCTGAGCAAGTGGGTCGGGGAGAGCGAGCAGCACATCAGGGACACGTTCAGGAGAGCGAAGCAGGTTGCACCGTGCATAGTCTTTTTTGACGAGATAGATGCGCTGGCACCTCGTCGCGGGATTGAAGCGGGCACAAGGGTCACCGAGCAGGTCGTTTCACAGCTGCTGACTGAGATGAGCGGCATAGAGGACATGGAGGGTGTGGTGGTGATAGCCGCGACAAACAGACCAGACATCATAGACCCGGCGCTGCTCAGGCCCGGAAGGTTCGACAGGCTCATTTATGTTCAGGCCCCCGACGCCAAGACACGACTTGAGATACTGAAGATACATACCAAGGGAATGCCGCTGAAGGAAATTGACCTGGAAAAGCTGTCCGAAAAAGCGGAAGGATACAGCGGCGCCGACATCGAATCGTTGTGCAGGGAGGCAGGACTGAACGCGCTAAGGGAGAACATCAAGACAAAGGAAGTGAGCAAGAAGAACTTCGATGAGGCTTTCAAGAACATCAAACCCAGCATAACCGAGGACATGTTCGCAAAGTACCAGAAGGCCGTTGATACCATAAAGAAGAACAAGCTGGACGAAAGTGAGAAGATGTCAAGGTACGTCGGTTAAGCCCTTTTTCTTGCCAGTTCGATGTCTTCCTTTTTGACGGTCTTGCGTCCGGCATGCTCGGACAGGCTCACAGAATCCTTTGCTATCTTGGTCGCGAATTCGTGGACGACGGTCGCAAGAGCGCGTGCAGCGTCATCACTTACTCTGTCCGCTCCTGCGGCCTTCAGTATATCAACCATCGGGGCGGCTGCAATCACACTCCGCTTGCGTGGCATGAACAAGTTTGAGATGGTCGGTTTATAAATCAAGCAGTGGGTTTTGATTTTTCTTTTTGCTCGTCATGCCTTTTGTAGCGGAGAAATATCATCAGAGCGTTATGACAAGCGGCTTATCGGCTACAATCACAGTGTGCTCGGCCTGGGCTACGGGTTTTCCGGAAATCTCCTTGAGTGTGTTGTAAGCATACAGAGCACCGGTTTTCACGAGTTGGTTCAAAGCAAGGTCCACGCTCCCGAACTTTTCCTGCGCCCATCTTTTGGCGAACGGGAGCTTCTGCCAGTCGTCGCGGGCTGCTGCAAGAATGTTCCTTTCAAGCGGAAGCCTCTGCTGCCTGTCCGCAATCCATCTGAATATGGTGGGCGGCGGGCTGTCCTTGACCATGCCCTTGCCGGATGTAACGAATATGTCCGTTCCATACACCTCGCCATCGCTCAAAACTTTGGGTGCGGTTCCGCGAACACAAGGTATGATTATCCCGCCGTGCACGGTCCAGTGATCGATTGAGTGCCCGGTCAGATTGGCCACGGGCTTAAGATTGAACCCTTTTGCGACATCTTCCATCGTTGCGCTGATTTCCTCTATGATAGTTCCGGGCCTGAACATTGGAATTGCAGCTTCGAGCATCTTCTCGGCGCATTCAATCAGCTTATCCTTACCTGCCGGTCTGACCGTCACGGCCGTGTCAGCTATCCATCCGTTCACGTGGACACCCAAGTCGAGCTTTACGTAATCATCAGATTTTATTGTCAGAGGGTCGTGCAAGATCGGGGCATAGTGGGCCGCAACATCGTTGATGCTTACCGTGGTCTGGAACGCCGGCTTGGCGCCGAGTGCGCGGATTTTCTTTTCCACCGCTTCCGCAATTTCAACCGCCTTCGCATTTTCCTTTATCAGCTTCGCTCCGAACGCTCGGGCCTGCGAGCATATCCTGCCTGCCTTCCTGTAAGCGTCCAAAGCTTCCTTGTCCATTTGCTCACCTTTTCCTCGTCACGTTTTTGCTCGTCATACTTTTATTTCGGAGCTATTTGCCCTGTGGAGTTATTTTATTTGCTCTTCGGAGTTATATGAGCTGCTCCTTCTTGATGCCAAGTGCCGCAAGCACACGGTAGCTCGGCGGCACAATCTGCTTCTCGATGTAGTACTTAACATCTATGTCCTTCAGGCTTGCGTCCTCAATCGGTTCCGCGCGTTTGCTGATGCTTTCGTTGCCCTTGGTTATCACGTAAATCATTACGGAACCTTCACCGACCGGCCTGCCTCTGGCAATCATCTTCCTTGCTACAATCACGTTGGGTGCAATCACCTTGTACTCGGAAATGGGCTTGGCGAGTGATTCGTAGATTGCTAGATCGCGCAATACAACCTTACCGGCTTTCAGGCGCCTGATGGCGTCCTTCACTACGGCTATGGCGCCTTTCACGTCCGTTTTGCTGAGAACCAGTCGTAGCACCTCTTCCTGTGTAACCTTTGCCAGCTCGCACCAGTCTCCCCTGACCCTCTCCAGGCCGCGGATGGTGAGCTTCCCTTTACCGTCCATCAACGCATAGCGTTTCTTGGCCGCCCCTCCCGCCTCGAGCGGGGTGAAGATTCCGCGGGTGTAGAATCCCTGGACGTCGAGCTCTATCATTCCCGGCAGCTTGTTGTTGGTAGCTTCGATGAATTTGGTTACGTTGTTTCTCAATTTGCTCTTCGTTTTGATGAACATCGAATCGGTGTCGCCGTAGATTATGGTGAAGCCCGCGTCTTCCGCCCAGTGCATCACCTGCGTGATCCAATACCTTCCAAATGCTGCTGCGGATTCGGCACACTCGTAGCAGTACCAGAGCGCTCCCGGATAGCCCATGATTCCGTAGGTTGCGTTGGTTATTGTTTTTAGGCCGAACTGTTCGTTGTCCAGCTCGCGCCATTCCGCGGTTCCTGCCTTTGCTCCTTTAAGCTGCTTCTTCAGTTCCACGCGGCGCTCTATAAGTTCCGCTGCCCTCTCTGAAACGAAACCGCGATGTTTTTTGCAGAACCAGTATTTTCTGTCCGGTACCTGCCAGCCCTGCTCTTTCTTACACTGCTCGAAGGTCTCAGGGCTGATGTTGAACGTTGCGATTATGGAAGGATACAGCGAGCGGAAATCAAGCACGGCGAGCTTCCCATGCAGACCGGGAAGCGGCTCGCGAACATAGCCGCCGATGTATTGTGGCCTCATCCGCCTCTGCATTATCTCATCGAACTTCGGCTGGTTGGGTGGTATAACGTCCAGTTCTATTGCCCTTTTAATCATGTACCATTCGGAAAGCTGGCCGTAGGTCATCCTGGAAACGTCGTAAGGGGACTGGCACACTATCCTTGTTAGGGCGAATATCTGATGCATGAGAATCTCATTGAGCCTGACGCACAGTTCGCTGTCCTTGAGGGAATAGGCGGCGAGTTTTGCAAGGTCCTTCTTCTTGCGCCAGGCCTCGATTAGTTCCTCGAATTCCATCGGTATTTTCCGGTCACCGAGTAATTCGGCGCAGATGGAATCGAGGGTCATCACTTCGGTCTGCAGATGAGGGGCAAGGATGGTGAGCGCCCAGCTAAACAGGTCGAGATGGACCCGGCCTTTCAACCGTGCCCTTGCTACTTTAACCCTGCGGGCGTAGCGGGGGGCACTTCCGTCCCTGCCCAAGGGGAGCCTCACCCTGAGGTCGGCGGCCCGCTGGAGAATCAGCTTGAAGTCGTGCTCGTCCGTCATGAAACCGACGAGCAGGTCCGGGTCCTGAGCGTTGACGTGCCTTACGAACGATTCAAGCAACGCTTTCTCGTCCTTCACCACCTCGACCCAGTCCTGAAGACCGCCCTTCTGCCAAGTTATGACTTTCCTGAAGTTCTTGCTCGCCATGCTGAGCATGATTATGTTCTGCCTGCCGTCCTCCTCGACGTTCTCAATATCGAACGCTAGCACCTTCAGCGGCGGGGCATCGGCACGGCTTGCAGATTTGACAGAGCTGGCACGAACGACCCGATTGACTTGCCACTCATTACCGCTTTCTTCCTTCCCCTCGACCTCTATCCAACCGGCCGGAGTGATGTCTTTTTCGATGGGATAACGTTTGGCGTGGCTGACGGCGTACTGGTATTCCCCCATAACCGTTCCAGACCCGCCGCGCTCCGCTTCCAACAGCTTGACCAGATCACGGACCTTCGGTAAATCGGATGAAAGGGCTGCGGACACCTTGACCACTTTCTGCATTTCCGCACCTATCTGTCGCGTCACCACTTCCGTTCCGATTATGCTGATGTCGCCATGAGATTTCTTCAGTTGTTCGATCGCTTCAACTACCTTCTCCTCGGCCCCGGGTTTCGGCTGGATGTACATGCAAGGAACGAAGCTGTCGTCAATCACCGCAACCGTCTTGCCTATCTTGTCTTTGCACCAGAGCCTTACCACTGTTTTTCCATTCTCCTCGTAGTGGTCGATGTCGAGAAGCCACAGTTGCATATACTAGTTTTTATTCCCGTTCTTATAATCATGATTCATGCCGTATTACACGCGAGCAGGGGATGCAGGCAAGACCGGGATATGCGACCAGAGCAAGGTCAGCAAGACGTCGCCGCGGATAGGCGCGTCCGGATACATAGACGAGCTGAACGCTGCCATAGGATTATGTCGGACCGCATGCAAGGACAGGGAAATCCATAACATTCTTGAAAGAATACAGAACGAGCTGTTCACGCTCGGGGCGGACCTTTGTACGCCCCTTGATTCGACGTTCAATACAGTAAGACTGGGGAAGGAGCAGACGGAACGGATGGAGAAGGAAGTAGACAGGATAGCGGAAGAAATAGGCGAACTGAAGAGTTTCATACTACCCGGCGGAACGGAGCTTGCAGCCAGGCTCCATTTGGCAAGGACAGTCTGCAGGAAGGCAGAAAGAAGCATGAACATGCTGGCCGAGAAGGAGAAAATCAACCCGGCGGATTTTCCCTATATCAACAGATTATCGTCTTTGCTTTTCGTTTTGGCGAGACTGGCGAACAAGAGGGCTAACGTGAAGGACGTCGAATGGAAAAAGTAGTTCACTCAGGTCTCAGCGGCAGGCTGTTCGCTACTTTCTTGGATTTCCCGTATTGCAGTCCACATTCCATCGTTTTTGTAGACTTCGCCTTCATCTTTTTGGATTACTTTATTATCATACTTCTCTATTAGAATCCCTATACGATCAAGGCGAAACAACCAATAATGGATTCTCCATTCCCTTCCGTCATAAAGGGTCGTTTCCTCCCGTTCCGTTGTCATGAGGCCCGCGTCTTCGAGCATATAGAATGGGTCACGGTCTTCAGGCTCGAGCACGTTGTCTATTATCCGGTTCCCATATCCAAAGAAACCCACTACATGCTTAGCTAAAGGATGGGCTGCTTCGAAGCTTATCCCCTTGAAATCAGCATTGCTTACCATGGCTTTTGCCAAATCCTCGGGTGTGATTATGGTTGCGGCCTCTTGCACGCGGAGACATGCGTAAGAGGTCGGTTGCCCCGAAGGCACGTTTGGTCCTGTCACATCTGCCTTGCTGCCGTTTACGTAATCATGCACGAACGGGACCGGGGCCGGCGGCTTCGTCTCAAATTGTTCTGGTTCTGGGGGATGATGATGTCGGTGATACGGCCGCGGATTGTACAATCCGAGCTTGTCCAGGTTGTAGACGGCGCACCGCTGAGAAATCTTTATACCGAGCTTGTTCTTGGCGGCTTTGACCAGCCCGGCAGCACCTTCCAGGCAATATTCCTGGATGAAGGCATCATGCAACTTCCTTGCCGGAGCCATGATTGGCTACCGCAAAACGAGGATATAAGGGTTCAATCGCTCCAGAACTTCTTGGTCCTGACAAACTCTCTTTCTGCTTTTAGGATGTCCTTGTAGAAATCGTCATCCGTACGGTGCATCCTTGCCAGAATCCTTGCACATGTCTGAGGACCGATGCCCCTGCCTGCTAAGGCAATGGCAGCTTTTTTTCCGTAGACTATCATCATGTCTGCGCTCCTCCGGATTCTTTCAAGTTTGTTCTGCTCCTCTGCTGTGAGAGTTTTGCCTTTCAGGCGCTTCTTGATTATGTCCTGCGCTTCGGTCATGTACGGATGGACGCAGGCCAGCAGCTTGCTTGCACACTTGGAGCAGCGGGGCTCCTTGTCCACATCGTCCACCGGCAAGGCGATGGAATAAGCGCCGCAATTGACGCAGACCAGCCTGATGCGGGTGTTCAGCAGGCGCTGCCTGAACACCTTCTGTATCTCCGCCTCCGGTCTGTCCGGCCTCGCCACGTCATGCAGTTCATACTTCAGGCCCGCCTCGGCCATGGGGCTCAGGCCCTTCGTCTCGGTCAGCTTGATTTTGCCCGATTTTATTTGTTCGAGGATTTTCTCCGCCGCCTCCACGTCGAGCTTTTCCGTGAATATCTCATTCAGGGTCTCCTGCGTGACTGGGCTGTTCTCATACGCCTTCACAATCCTGTCGATGTTCACCCTGCTGAAATCAGCATCCTTACGTATCGCCCCTATCCTCTTTCCAACCTGCAGGAAGCGGTGCTTGAACAGGCTGGTGTTCGGAAGGGCCAATGTCAGGACTGAACGGATGTCTTCCGGCTTGTATTTTTCAAACAGCTCGCGGATGTCTTTGGCCAGAACGGAGTTGAACACTATCCTGTAGGGGTCGGACTTGCAGGCTATGATCCTGCCCTGTTCGGCTGAGAGCAAGGCTGAAATGAAACGGGCAATGGTCTCATTTACAAGCGAGCCGAACGGGCTGTGCAGTACTGTGAACTCGCCGAATGTTTCGATGACAATGTGCCTGTCGTCAGGCATCGGCCATTTCATCTGCGCCTTCACATACGCGACCATGCGTCCTGCTGCTTGAGAAGTCAGCGGATATTTCGTTTTCAGGCGATTGGCAGCATCGATGCTCGACCTATCGGCCTTCAGGTCTTCAGCAACCTGACGGCGAATGACCCCCACTTCCTGCGCGATGCTGAACGGGACCGGAATCAGCTCGCCTTCCCATGCCGGAACGGCGCTCTCCAGGCCCAAGGCGGGCTCGACATACACCTTGTCCTTCTCTATCTGCACCACCCGCCACGGCCTGCCCTTGATGACGAATGTGCTCCCGCACTCGTTGTGCTCGGCCACGAACGTCTCGTCGAGCGAACCTATGGGTACGTTCGCGGTGAAGTCAATCACGCGATATGTATGCGAGTCCGGAATGGTCGACATTCCGCCGAAGTAATACTCAAAGGCCCTGCGCTTGCGGGCAAGCCCGTTGTCAACGAACAGCAGATGAACGCTTGCAAGGAACTGGACGGTGTCATAGAACTCCTTCGACGTCAGGTCCTTGTACGGGAAAGCACGCCTGATGATACCGTAGGCTTTCTCTATCGGGATGCGGTAATCGGACATTGCGAGGCCGATTATCTGGTGAGCCAGCACGTCCATGCTCTTGTCATGCAGGCGCGGGACTTCCAGCTCGCCTGCCAAGGTCTTCCGTGCTATCACAGCCGCCTCGAAGATGTCGTCATCATCACCGGCCAGGATTATCCCCTTGCTGATCCGTTCAAGCGAATGGCCTGCACGGCCGAGGCGCTGGGTGAACTGGCTGACCTCGCGGGGGGACATGTATTGGACCACCAAATCCACCGAACCTATGTCAATACCCAACTGGAGGCTGGAGGTGCAGAGGATCGCCTTGAGTTTCTGTGCCTTGAAGTCCTTCTCCGTCTGGATGCGGGCCTCTTTCGACAATGAGCCGTGATGGACCTCCAGCGGCATGTCGGTATCCATGTTCTTGAGCCTGCTTGCCAGAATTTCCGCCGCTTCACGCGTGTTGGTGAAAATCAATGAGGCCTTGTGCTCAGCGATGAGGTCATGGATGGTCCGCAGCCTTGCCGCGACGGTGTCGCCGACGAACAGCTTCTCAGCCAGCAGTTTGTCCTCTTGGTTCGGGAACGGGGCATCGACCAACACTTCCAGGTTCTTTTTGGTGAACGTGTTGATGATTTTATGCGGCCGTCCCCCGAACATGAACTGCGCGACTCCCTCCGGATTGCCGACAGTGGCCGACAGGCAAATCATCTGAAAATCACCGCAAAGTTCCCTCAAGCGCTCAAGGGCGACAGTCAGCTGAACACCGCGCTTGCTGTCGACGAGCTCGTGCACTTCGTCAACTATCACCCACTTCACGTTCTTGAGCAGCGCCTTCATCCTCTCTCCGACAAGCATGGCCTGCATCTGCTCCGCTGTCGTCAGGAACATCTCGTCCGGATTTTCCAGCTGCACCTTGCGCTCATGCTGGGTGGTGTCGCCGTGCCTGACCGTGACACCGAAATCCAGCCGTTGCGCCCACCAGGCAACACGCTCGAGCAAATCGCGGTTCAGACTCTTCAGCGGAGTGATGTAAAGGAGGGCTATCGGCTTGTGCTTCTCGCGGACAAGATTGTTGAACAAAGGAACAAGAACCGCTTCGGTCTTCCCGGAGCCGGTCGGGGCCATCAACAGCACGTTCTGGCCTTCCAGAATCGGGGGAATCGCCAGCTCTTCGGCCGGGGTGGGTTTGTCGAAGCGTTCGGCTACGACTTTCTGTACTTCCGGCAGCAATTTTTTGAATACCATACTTAACACTGTTATACATTTCGCTATACATTTTATGCGAGAAGCAGTAACGTCTCCCATACTTTAAATCCGTTTGTGCACTGCAACATGAAGGACACAAACGGTGTCCGACACGTGAAACCCCTCGGGTTTTCACAGCTAGCGTTTCAGCAGCTTGGCGAACTTGTCCGGGTTCGAAGGCGTTATCAGGTACTTTCTTCCGCCCTTCGCGTAGATGAGAAGTCCGTCATTCAGGTTCGTGATTATCGAGCGTGTCCAGCCCACGTTCGGTATGTAGAAAAAACCGGAGTAAAGAGCTGCACCCACGCGCAGGTGCATGGGCACCCTGGTGCGTTCCGCCTTCCTGATTTCCTTCAGCGGCAGCCTTATCACGATGAAAGGCGACCACGAATGGAGCACCTTGTCCCTGATGACGTACTTCGTTTCATAGTAGCAGAACGTAATGAAACCGAGCAGGGCGGTGACAAAAGCGAAGAGGAGCAAAAACGATATAATTTCCCAATAGGTCATCAGGGATGCCGTGCCGCAGAGCACGGTCCCGAAGACGACCGCCACGAAAGCGGTCATGAACACGTACATGGTTCCGATCCATTTCTTCCTCGGGATGTTGACAACGATTTTCGGTTTCACAAACGATTTAACCGCCCGTCTCTTATAAAGAACATGCGGGATTCGGAAACGATGATGTTCTTCCTGAATTTCCTGAGGAAGAACTACGGTGACAGGACTGGCGCGGTCCACAAGCGGAAGAACGATGCATACCAAGTGCTCGTGAGCACCGTGCTTTCCCAGCGAACGAAGGATGCTAACACAGATAGGGCGAGCGAGGCGTTGTTCGGGATTGCAGGCACGCCCGAGAATATGGTCAAGCTTCCGACAAAAAGCATAGAGAGGGCGATACGACCGTCCGGTTTCTACCGGCAAAAAGCCAAAAACATCAAGGCGCTTTCCAGAATTTTGATTGAAAAGTACGGAGGGAAGGTGCCTGGCAACAGAGAAGAATTGCTTGAGCTGCCGGGCGTGGGTTGGAAGACCAGTGCTGTTGTTCTTTCATACTCGTTCGGCTCAGACATCGTGCCCGTCGACACACATGTGAACAGGGTGTCCAAGAGGCTGGGTTTTGCCGATGAGAAGGACGATGTGGAGGAAGTAAGGGAGAAGCTAGAGGCACTCATCCCCAAGGACAGGCGCTACAAGACACACCTGGAAATAATCCACTTCGGTCGAGAGGTATGCAGGCCAATCAACCCGCTGTGTCTGACCTGCGGGATGCTCAGGCTTTGCCCGTTCGGAAAGAAAAAAATCCAGCTAACCGGAAAGCGAGCGCGGGAGCTCGTGCGATGAGAAGAAGCCCGTTATCCACGACCAGAAGTCCCCGAACAACTGGCCGAACATGGAGAGGTCGAAGTTAAAGGTAAAAGCACCGGACGGGCCTGGAGATTTTGAAAGTTGTTTTTCGGTTGCGTTTACGACCGGCGGTGCTGTGACGGTAAGCGGTGAATCGATTGTCCATGAAGAGCTCCCGTCCGAGACGCGGGCATAGAGCATGGTCGGGCCCGCCTTGCCTATCTCGGCGGGCAGCTGGACAATCTGCGTCTCCTTTGAGTCAAGTGTGTAAGTGTATCCGTCGCTAGGGTTCTGACCGGCAAGGAATACGGAGACGATGACATCCTTCACGGTCGGGAAGTCGTTGAGCAGCCTGATGCCCAGCTCAATCCTGGAGCTTGCAGTAGCCTGTGCAGGCGCATCGACGAGAGAAATCACAATCTTGTTGGCGTATGATACGGCTGGCGTGGTGACTTTTTTCACGACAGGTTCCGGTTGTTGAACCTCCTGCTGTACAGGCTGCTGCGGCTGTTCGGGCGGCGAGCCCTGCTGGATGATGCTGTTGACGTAGCCGGGAGTGCCCTTTTGGACGAGGCTCTGGAACCAGCCGGTGGAATCACGTTCAATGGAAAAATCCTTCTTTGCGATGTTCGTGTAAGTGACATTGTCGACAACGCCGTTTGTGCCTGTCAAAGTCACGGTGTCGCCTGGGTTGTTTAGGCCACCGCACATCGAGCCAGCATCCACATGAAGCAGCAATGCGTTCACGTCAACGGTGAAATTGTCCAGCACGGTCGAGCCGCTCGTGCCGTCGGTGATTATCGCGTAACCGTTTGCAGGCAGCATCATTCCGGTGTCGTTGGTAGGCTTCGTGCTTTTGGAGCCATAAGTGATATAACCTGCTTTGAGCGGGCTATTGCACAGCCTCCAGCCGGTCATATCGACGGCTTCGCTGCCGTCGTTCCACACTTCAATCCATTCGGCATAATTGTTGTTCGCTGCCGGGTTGTACATGATTTCGTTTATCTGGACGGCGAAGGCCGCGGAAGGAATAAGCAACATGAAAGCGAAAGCGGCAGCCAATATTCGCATGGATATTGCTGTGCAGAGCGAATATAAAACGCTTTAGGGCGAGTTAGTGAATATGCTCAATTCCTTTCCATCTAAATATAAAAAGGTGCTTTACTGGATTATCGGGACGGTAATATCTGCACTTATTTTGCACTATGCACCTCTACTCTTCGTCCCAAAACCTCTCGTATATGTTGAAATTGCTAAATTTGACATTTATTATAATGATAGTTGTCCTTTAGGGAATCAAAACGTCATTTACATGTTTTATACTTTGCAAAACTCCACCGAAGTCATCGGACATAATATGCCAATCAATGAAGAAGAATTGGCAACAGTAGCATCTTCCAATGGTTTCTGTACGTTTGTAACAAACATAACTTTTAAACATTCCCCTAACACGGTATTTTCGGTTTACCACCAGTTGCTTGGCTGCCCGTTGACTCATTCAAATCCTTGTACAGAATATTACGTTGATTTTGAGAATAGAGGAGGAGCTTCGGCGTCTGATGTATTTGGGGAGATAGAGGTATCCAAAAGTATAGAGAACTACAGTTCGATAGAAGGAGGAGCTACAAATCAGCAGAATCTTCCAGTTATCAAATATAACAGGATTGGTGATTTGCACCCCGGAGAAAGTATGTGGGCGTTCAGTTTCTCTACTGCGGGGATTATAGAAAAAATTA
>Ga0315287_10004676_pt1 | contig 13389 bp, 11 predicted proteins | sample YL17G11_0_MG_FD_205037 | JGI IMG/M metagenome (GOLD analysis project Ga0315287, IMG submission 205037) | Sediment microbial communities from Yellowstone Lake, YNP, Wyoming, USA - YL17G11_0 | ecosystem: Environmental > Aquatic > Freshwater > Lake > Sediment | place: USA: Wyoming | collected... | reverse complement strand
TGTTCCGAGGCGGCGCGACGGCATGCACAGGGCCGAGGCGAGCGTGGAAAGGAGCGCCATCGCGCATTGGAGCCTCAATCCAGGGGGCGCACCGCGCTGCGACGTCAATCGATCTGCGCCAGCTGTGGCGGCGCCTTCCGTTCTCCGCGCTTGACTCGGCCACCGACGGCCCCCTGCGCAACCACGGCTTCCTCCCTGAAGGCCCCGAGGCCTCGCGCCTCTGGGGAACTCTGACCGCTGGATAGACGAACGCAAACTAGGCAATTGAGGAGTGACGGGCATCCGACCCCGGCTGTCACAGGGGGTTGCCAGATTGGGCGGCGAGGGGTCAGTTAGGCCCTTCAGCGTGAGCCGGCGCGGCCAAGGGAGCGCACCTCCACCCAATGCTGACCTGTGGGTGGGTTAGGTTGTCGGAGCAAGCGAGGGCGAGGACTCGGCTGAGCACGGAGAGCCGTGATGATGGCGTTCGGAACGTTTGCGCAGATGTTCGAGAAAGCGACCGGGAATGCGCCGTACCCGTATCAAGTGCGGATGGCGACCGCCGCAGGCATGCCGTCGTTGGTTTCCGTGCCGACGGGCCTCGGAAAGACCGACGCAGCCCTTATGGGGTGGGCTTGGCGCAGGCGTTTTGCGAGCGACGAGACGCGGCGCGAAACCCCCAGACGGCTCGTGTACTGCCTGCCCATGCGAGTACTCGTGGAGCAGACACGCGATTGCGCGGTCCGTCGGCTGCGCAACCTCGGCGTCTACGCCGAGAACGCACCTGCCGACCACCCGGCGGACAAGATCGCCGTGCGCGTACTGATGGGCGGCGACGTCGAGAGGGACTGGGATCGGTGGCCCGATCGCGACCAGATCCTGATCGGCACCCAGGACATGCTGCTCTCCCGAGCGCTGAACCGGGGCTACGCCCTGAGTCGCTTCCGCTGGCCCGTCCAGTTCGGGCTGCTCAACAGCGACTGCCTGTGGGTGATGGACGAGGTGCAGCTCATGGGGAACGGCCTCGCGACCACAGCGCAGCTCCAAGCGTTCCGCAGGAAGCTCGGGACCGTCGGCTCGGCGCGCTCCATGTGGATGAGCGCCACGATGGGACCTGCTTGGCTCGGAACCGTGGATTTCGACCTCGAGGCCGATGCGCCGGGGACGCTCGCCCTCGACAACGACGATCGCTCGGTACTGGAAGTCAAGAAGCGTCTCAACGCGCACAAGTCCGTCGCTCAAGTCCCGGAGAGTGTGGCGGGTGACGCGCCAGGGGAAGCGAAGCTCGTCCTCGAACAGCACGTGCCGGTCACGCTGACCCTCGTCGTCGTGAACACGGTGAAGCGCGCGGTCGCCCTGCACCAGGCAATCGCGAAGCACCGCAAGGACGCGGAGGTGCTCCTGCTCCACTCCCGCTTCCGCGCGCCGGACCGGAAGGTGCTCCTCGACACGCTGTTCTCGCCGGTCCCTGCCGCGGGGCGGATCGTCGTCTCGACGCAGGTCGTCGAGGCCGGCGTCGACATCTCGGCGCGAACCCTGTTGACGGACCTCGCACCCTGGTCGTCGCTGGTGCAGCGGTTCGGGCGGTGCAACCGCGACGGCAAGATCAGCGACGCCGCGATCCTCTGGTTCGACGTTGGCAAGGCGACCGCGCCGTACACAGCGGAGGAGATCGCGGCCGCTCGGCAGAGGATCGTCAGCCTCACGGACGCGGCTCCCGCCAAGCTACCGCCAGTCGACTCCGACATGCCGTACACGCACGTTGTCCGGCGCAAGGACGTCGTCGAGCTGTTCGATACCACGCCGGATCTCGCCGGGGCGGACGTGGACGTGTCGCGTTTCATCCGCGAGAGCGACGAGCACGACGTGCAGGTCTTCTGGCGCGACATCCTGCAGGGAGAGGAGCCCCAGCCGGAGGAGCCTGGGCCTTCGCGAAAGGAGCTGTGCCGCGTTCCGGTCGGCGATTTCCGCGCTTGGTTGTCGGTGAAGGGATCGGGGCGTATTGCCTGGAGGTGGGATCACCTGGCGGAACGATGGGGCAAAGCCGATGCCGTCTTCCCTGGTCTCGTGCTGATGCTCCGCGCCGCTGATGGAGGGTACTCTGCCGAAGGTGGCTGGTCCGACAAGCAGCGCGACAAGGTGGCCGTGATCGACCAGCCGAAGCCCACGAGGCTCGAGAGCAATCGAGACGACCCGCTGGCCTCGACATCGACTTGGCGCGCCCTGGCCGACCACACGAACGACGTTGTCGCCGAAGTGGAGCGCATCACGGCAGCGCTCGGTCCCATCGTCGCCGAGTGGGCGCGACCGATCGCAGTGTCCGCCAGGTGGCATGATCTCGGCAAGGCACACGACGTCTTCCAGCGAGCGGTTCCGGATGGAGCGCCGCATCCCGATGCGCTCTGGGCAAAGGCGCTCGGCACGTTCCGCCGGTACGGTCGGCCTCACTTCCGCCACGAACTCGCCTCCGCGCTCGCCGTGTTGACGCTGGGGGACAGGTTTCCGGGTACCGACCGAGACCTCGTGGCCTTCCTCGTGGCCGCCCACCACGGCAAAGTGCGGCTGTCCATCCGGTCACTGCCAGGCGAGATACAGCCGCATGCCGGGCGGCGCTTCGCCAGGGGGATCCACGACGGCGATGCACTGCCGGAAGTCGATCTCGGTGGCGGCGTTTCCGCACCAGGCGTCACGCTGTCGCTCGAGCCGATGGAGTTGGGGCTCTGCGAGGCAGCGCCGTTCACCGGGCAGCCCAGTTGGGCCGAGCGCATGATCCGCCTGCGGGACGACGTGGGGCCGTTCCGGCTGGCCTATCTGGAGTCGCTCCTCAGGGCTGCGGACTGCCGGGCATCGAGGGACGCGGAGGGACGCGCGTGAAACTGACGAGTGTGGTCGCCATCGTGCGGGCGCTGAATCACGCCGAGGTCCGCTATCTCGTGGTAGGGGGCCTCGCCGTAAGCGCTCACGGGTATCTGCGGTACACAAAGGACGTAGACCTCGTGGTCCAACTCGCGCCTGCCAACGTCGAGCGGGCGTTCGCCGCCCTCGGCGCACTCGGCTACCGACCGACGGTACCGGTGACAGGCGCGGAGTTCGCGGACGCCGAGCTGCGCCAGAGCTGGATTCGCGACAAGGGGATGGTGGTGCTCTCGTTCTGGAGCGACGCGCACCAGGAGACGCCGGTTGACCTATTCGTGACCGAGCCGTTCCCGTTCGACGAGGAACATGCGCAGGCGGTGGTGAAGCACTTGCACGGCGCGGGCCCGGTGCCGTTCGTCACGATTCCCACGCTCATCCGGTTGAAAGAGGCGGCGAACCGTTCGGAGGACCGGACCGACATCGCGTACCTGAGACAGCGGCTGGAGGACGATGGACGCCCCGACTGACCGCGGCGAACAGCCCGACTGGTCGCTCGCCACGTGGGATGGCGCCCGCCGGGAGCAGTTGCGGCGCTGGGCGGCGCTACCCCTCGAGCGCGTCATCGCCGCGATCGAGGAGATGGGCGACTTGGCTGCCGCGTTCAGCGACCACGCCCCCCCCTTGGCAGTTCGAGAGGTGGGACCCGGGTACGGAGGCCCCGGCGGTCGGCACGAGTTGCCGCTGGCGGGATGCACGCCCGAGCCGCTGATGAGCTACCTCAAGGCGCTCGGCGTGCTGCGCGTGGTCAGCGAGCAGCTGGACGCACGGGCACGGGGACGCTGGGCCGGCGATGCGTTCGTTCTTCGGTCATCGCTCGACCGCGCGGGCCTGCTGCAGTTCTTCACCGAGAAGTACGCTCCGAGTCCGATCGTCTCACCGTGGAACCAGGACGCTGGATTCCTGACTGAGATCGTTCGCGAGGAGTTGGAGGGACTCCGCGGACAGCCGCGGTTCGCCGGCATCCGGAGCGCAATCGAGTCGGCACTCGAGATGCCGGCGGTGCGGGATTTGGGACGCACTCGCCGCCAGAAAGCCGAACTCATCGAGCGTTTCGAGCGGCGCCACGGCACAAAGAACTGGAGGAAGCGACTGTCAGCGGAGGAGCGAGAGGACCTCCGCCAACTCAAGGAGCGCGTGAAGTCCGCCAAGGCAGCGCTCCTCGCGAGGGCACGCTCCGAACTGTCCGACCGCAGCGTTGCGTGGCTGGACGCTTGTGTCGCGCTGCGGGACGAGGGCGCTGTTGCGAACCCGATCCTCGGCTCCGGCGGCTCGGACGGCCGGCTCGAGTTCTCGGCAAACTTCCTCAAGAACGCCAAGGAGGTCGTCTCACACCGCGAGAGCGCAGCTTGGCTCGAAGCGGCACTATTCGGAACGGGCGGAGCCCATCTGGCGGACACGTCCATCGGACAGTACGCGCCTGGTGGCGTGGGTGGCCCGAACGCCACTCAGGGCTTCGAGCGCGCATCGCTGGCGAATCCCTGGGACGTCGTTCTGATGAGTGAGGGCGTTGTCCTCTTCGCGGGAGCCCAGAGCCGTCGTTTGGGGCAAGGCGGCAGAGGCAAGACGGCGTTCCCCTTCATGGTGCGGGCCGTGGCGGGGGGTCATGTCTCCAAATCAGAGGGCGGAAAGGCCCGAGGCGAAGTGTGGCTCCCCCTCTGGACTCGGATGGCCGGCCTGGCGGAGCTGAGCGCGATGCTGGCGGAGGGCCGCGCCGAGTGGCGCGGTCGCCAGAGCCGGACCAGTGTGGATTTCGCGCGGGCTGTGGCGAGCCTTGGCGTGGATCGCGGGATTGATCAGTTCGCCCGCACGGCACTCCTCATGCGGAGCGGGCGGTCCTTCCTGGCAACTCCGTTGGGGCGATTCCCGGTGACCCTCCGCGACGATGTCCACCTTCTCCGAGAGGCGGATCAGTGGCTTGACCGTCTCAGAGTCGCGGCCGGTGACACGAACGCGCCACTTCGGTTCGGCCGAGTCTTGCGCCAGGTGGACGAGGCGATCCTGGCATTCTGCCGCTACGGCGGACCGACTCGCTTCCAGGAGATTCTGATCGCCCTGGGCCGAGCCGAGCGCGAGATCGCAAGCGGCGAACGCTTCCGTACGGACAAGCACATCAACCCACTGAGCGGGCTCTCGCCGGAATGGGCCGCCGCCGCGGATGACGGATCGACAGAGTTCAATCTCGCACGGGCCCTCGCTGGCGTACACGATCCGGCAGGTAAGATCGGCCCTCTCCGGACCAATCTCGAACCGGTGGCGCCGCTCCGCGGTGGTGGCCAGACGCACCTATGGGCGGAGAGGGACCGCGCCGTCGTGTGGACGTCCGCCGATGTGGCGCGCAATCTCGCGGGCATCCTCTCGCGGCGCCTGATGGACGCCGCGAAGGCGGGATGCGAGGTGGCGCCACTGGCGGGCAGCGCGCCAGCGTCGCTCGAATCCGTCGCGGCGTTCGTGGCCGGAGAGGTAGACGACGGCCGGATCGCGGACCTCTTGTGGGGCCTCGTACTTCTTCGTGCGCACCGTACCGGGGGAGTCCCTGCCCCCACGAGCGCGACCGCACCCCTGCCGCGAGCCTACGCTCTTCTCAAGCTGCTCTTTCTTCCTCAGGCGCTGCGCATCGGCGACATCGATGTCCGCGTCAGCGCCGATGCGGGGTTGATCGGGGCGCTGACCGCCGGCCGCGGTAACGACGCCTGTCGCTTCGCGGCCCGCCGCCTTCGGGAGAGGGGCCTCGTTCCTCTGCCGCAATCGCGCGCCGGTTCAGCCGCCCGGGACAGTGCCTGGAATGAGGCCGGTTCCGGGGCCATCGAGGGGCGGCGTCTCGCGGCAGCTCTACTCATTCCCATTGCCGATACCGCTGTGCGCACACTCCGGAACCTGGTGTTGCGGACACTACGCACGCCGGATTCCCCAACGCTGGAGACCTGACCGATGACGCTCGACTTTCAGAAGCTGGCCGACGCCCCGCGACTCCTGCTCGAGGCGCGCCTCAAGCCCCTTCAGGGAGAGCGATTCCAGCCGACCGGATTCGCCGACCTCGGGCCCGCGCGCTACGCCCTTGCGGACGGCACCGAGATGCTGCTCGTCGAGTCGGCGCAATCCGTGGCCAACCGGATGGAAGCGGCCTGCTGGGACGAGGCGACGGACGACCTGATCGCCGGCCTCACAGGTCTTCCGTACGTCCGCATCGACTGCGGCGATCTCGGCAGGACGAACACGATCCGAGAATCTCACCGACTCAACTCGGCGTACCTCTGGCAAGGAACGGATACCGACTCCGCGTCGAAATTCCGGAAGGCGTTTCTGGAGGATCTTGGCATCCCCGCGGTTCGGATGAAGAAGGGCAAGGAGGCAGCTGGCGCATCTAAGGGGGACCACCAAGTGCCCGGCGTGCTCGACTTCCGCAGGCTGCACCGAGCCGTGTTCAAGTGGGACGCGAACTCCGTGCTCCACGGCCTGTTCTTGGAAAAGGTCGCTGGTCGGCTCCGTATGGCCAGGGCGCTGTCTGGTTTCGTCGAGGCCGCTGGAGCCGAGATCGCCGAGAGCGGCGGCGCCAAGGTCGACCATGTGTTGCCGTCTCCGAAGGTGCTGGGCCTCTCCGCTGATGAGGGCTTCGGCAACGTCCCCTTCCACCGCACGGAGTTCACGGCCCGGACGGTCACCGCGTACTTCAACCTCGACCTCGCGCTGCTCCGCGGGTACGGCTTCCCGGAGAGCGCGTATCGGCTCCTCGTGGCGCTCGCGCTCTTCAAGGTGCGCCGCTTCCTCTCCACGGGGTTGCGCCTGCGCACGGCGTGCGACTTCGATGTGCTCGGAGACCTCACGGTGACCCGCCCCGAGGGCTTCACGGTTCCCGACGAGAGAAGCCTGCTCGACGAGTGCCGGCGCCTCATCACGGCGTGCCAGGCGCAGCAGCTGTTCGCCGGCGTGACCGAGGTGAAGTGGGAATCGGGGAAGAGGTCCGGCAAGCGCGCAGCGGCGGACGACGCCGCGGAGCCACAGGAAGAGCCCGAGGACGAGGACAAATGACTGGCCTGGCCATCCGGTTCACCGCCGGCCGGTTCCACGCGACACCGTGGGGCCGGCACGTGAATGAGGGCGTGCCGGAGTGGCCACCGTCGCCGTGGCGGGTGCTCCGCAGCCTGGTCGCGACGTGGAAGCGCAAGGTGAATGGGCGGTGGACCGAGGCGGAGGTTGCGGAGTTGATCCGCAAGCTCGCCGACGTACCCGAATTCGTGCTTCCGGCCGCCACGGTGGGGCACACCCGTCACTACGTCCCGTTGGGCAAGGGAGCGGACGACCGGACGCTCGTGTTCGACACGTTCGTGGCTCTGGAACGAGATGCGGAGCTGGCCATTCTGTGGCCGTCCGTCACCCTGCCCCCCCCGCTCCGGGCGGCTCTGGCGGTCCTCGCCGAGCACCTCCAATTCCTCGGCCGGGCGGAGTCGTGGTGCGAGGCGCGGGCCCTCGATGACGAGGAAGTGGCCGCGCTGCGGCAGACGGTCAACTGCCGCCCGACGGACGGCGAGGCGCCCTCGGGACAGGAACTCGTGCGGGTCCTGTGCGCCGACCCGGACCGTGCGCTCGCGAACGACTTGTTCACCCACACCGTCGAGCGCCGGAAAGGGCGCGCGGTAATCGCGAATGTCGAGAAGACGGTGACGTACGACCCCGACTGGCACCTGTGCGCCGAGACGCTGTGGATCCACGGGGAGCGCTGGTCGGACCCACCGGGCGCCCGGTGGGTGTCCTACACGCGTCCAACGCGCTGCTTCGCGATCGAGCCGTCGCCGGCGATCCGACCGGTTCGGGCGACTCCGCAGGTCGCCCGCTTCGCCCTCGATTCGTCTGTGCTCCCCCTGGTCACGGATACGCTGCCGGTCGCGGAGGCGGCGCGGCGCGCGCTGATGGGCCTCCAGGGGCGGATTTCGGCGACCCCCGACGGGGCCCGAGGTCGCTCCGACGTCCTCTCGGGCAAGGACGAGGCTGCGCGCCCCCTGGAGGGACACCGTCACGCATTCTACCTGCCCACCGACGAGGACGGCGACGGGAAGCTCGATCATCTCACGGTGGTGGCGGAGGGCGGATTCGGCGAGGCCGAAATCCGAGCCATCGATCGCCTGCGGGAACTTCGAGTGCGCGGCAGGGACGCCGAGGCCCACCCGCTGCGCGTCCTGTTGCTGGGCCTGGGCCGCTGGGACGACGACCGTCCGCATCCCGGCGGGCCGCTCGGCCCGGCGGCGGTGTGGAGGAGCGCGACACCGTTCCTGGTGACGCGGCATCTCAAGACGCGCGGCCGGAAGCGGGACGGTGAAGATCTCAGGCGGTCGCCCGCGGAGTTCGCGATGGCCGTCCTGCGCGAGGAGCTGGCCCGCCTCATCGATCGGCGAGCGGACCTCGCCGATCTGGATCCGGCGGCCATCGCGATCGCGCCGCTCGTTGACGAGACGGGCGTGTTCCGCCTCGGGGCACGGCGGCTGCGGCCCATCGAGTTCCGGCGGTTCCGGGAGAAGCGCGACGATGACGGCGGGCGGCGACCGGCGGGCGCGTTCACCCTGATCTTCCCTCGCCCGGTGCGCGGCCCGCTTGCGCTGGGGCATTCCTCGCACTTCGGGCTGGGGCTGTTCCTGCCTTGACCACGGGGCCGCTGGTCGCGCCGTCCGCGTCTGCCACCCCCGATCTCATCCCCGCGCGGATGGTCAACGAGTTCGTCTACTGCCCGCGCTGCGCCTACCTGGAGTGGGTGCAGGGGGAGTGGGACGACAACGCCGACACCCTCGCCGGGCGATTCGTCCACCGGCGCGTGGACGAGGGAGAGGCGGCGGCGTTCCCGGACGCCGACGCTGTTGCCGAGGACCGGCAGCTCACGGTTCGGTCGCTGCTGCTCTCGTCCACCTCCCTCGGGGTGATCGCGCGGGTGGATCTGGTGGAACTGGAAGGCAAGCGCGCGGTGCCGGTGGACTACAAACGCGGCGCCGTCCCGGAGACGCCGCACCGGGCTTGGGACGCCGACCGCGTGCAGCTCTGCCTCCAGGGCCTGCTCCTGCGCGACGCCGGGTACGAGACCGACCATGGCGAGCTGTACTACGCCGAGTCCAAGACGCGCGTGGAAGTGCCGTTCGAGACCGCGCTGGAAACGCAGTCACGCGAAGCGGTGAACGGACTGCGCGCGCTGGCCACGTCGGGCAGCCTGCCGGCCCCGCTCGCCGATAGCCCGAAGTGCGTGCGCTGCTCGCTCGCCGGCATCTGCCTCCCGGACGAGGTGCACCGCCTCACGCATCCGGACATCGAGGGTGAGGTCCGACGGCTGGTTCCCGCGCGGGACGATCGCCAGGCGCTGTACGTGCAGGAGCAGGGGGCGGTCGTCGGAAAGCGTGACGAGCGCCTGGTCGTCACCCTGAAGGGCCAGCCGCTTGCCGAAGCGCGGCTGATGGAGCTGTCGCACGTCGTGGTGTTCGGGTCGATCCAGGTCACGACGGCCGCGATCCAGGTGCTGTGCACGCGCGGCATCCCGCTGGTGTTCCTGAGCCGCGGCGGCTGGTTCTACGGACAGGCGGCCGGGCTCTGGCACAAGAACGTCGAGCTCAGGATGGCACAGCATCGCCTGGCCGACGCGGGCCACGGGCTCGCCATCGCACGGTGGATCGTGTCGGGGAAGATTCTCAATCAGCGAACGTTGCTCCGCCGCAACCTCCCCGAGCGGGACGTACGCCTCATCGGACGGCTGGCCCTCTGGGCCCGCCAGGCCCGGCACGCGGCGGAGCCTGGCAGCCTGCTCGGCATCGAAGGGATGGCGGCGCACGACTACTTCGGGAGCTTCGCGCGGCTGTTTCGCGGCGCGGGGGCGTGGGCCGGCGAGGTGTTCGCCAACCAGGGCCGGAACCGCCGCCCGCCGCGGGACGAGGTGAACGCGGTGCTGTCGTTCCTCTATGCCATCCTCACCAAGGACTGCACGCTCGCCGCGCAGACGGTGGGCTTCGACCCGTTCCGGGGCGTGTATCACGCACCCAAGTACGGCCGTCCCGCGCTGGGACTCGACCTGTGCGAGGAGTTCCGGCCGCTCGTCGCCGACTCCGTCTGCCTGACGCTGTTCAACCAGGGCGAACTCGCGCCCGCGGATTTCGTGAAGCGGGCGCGAGGCGTCGCGCTCACCGCCGCGGGCCGGCGCACGCTGCTCGCGGGCTACGAGCGCCGGATGAACCAGCTGGTGACACACCCGGTATTCGGCTACACCATCAGCTATCGGCGCGTAATCGAGCTGCAGGCACGCCTGCTCCGAGCGGTGGTGCTCGGGGAAGTGCCGTCGTACCGCCCCTTCACCACGAGGTGAGCGGTGCGGCAGCGCTATCTCCTGGCGTACGACGTGGCCGATCCCAAGCGGTTGCGACGCGTGTTCAAGGCGATGAAGGGCTTCGGCGACGCCCTACAGTACTCGGTGTTCCGGTGCGACCTGTCAGCAGTGGAGAAGTTCAAGCTGAAGGGCGTGCTCCTGGAGATCATCAAAGAGGACGAGGACCGAGTGATGATCGTTGACCTCGGGCCCGCCGGCGGGCGCGGGGAGATCGCGTTCGAGTACCTGGGGGTGCGGGACGAGATCCCCGTGGAGCACGATGCCTTTATCGTATGAGGCGAGCGGCGACATGGCGCGGGCATCCGCCCGGCTGCTCGCATGTTCCGGAGTCGAGCAGTGCCAAGGACTTACAGCGCCCTCGATGCAGAAGAGGCTGTCCGTGGGCCGACGGCACAGGGACCCGCTCGCAGCCCTTGCGGCAACCCGCGCCCCTGACACAACTTGGCAGGGCGGCGGTTTCCGCGCTCCTCGGAGCGCGGCCCCATTGAAGCTGCGCTATCGCGAGAGGGTGATCCTCGTCGATCAGGTTTCCGCGCTCCTCGGAGCGCGGCCCCATTGAAGCGACGAGCATGCGGAGCTGCACCGCTTTCATGTCGCCGGTTTCCGCGCTCCTCGGAGCGCGGCCCCATTGAAGCATCTCCGTCGGCGGCACTCCATCCGCGTGCTCACTCGTTTCCGCGCTCCTCGGAGCGCGGCCCCATTGAAGCACGCCACCCGCGCCGCGCCACGGCGTCGATCTGGAGGTTTCCGCGCTCCTCGGAGCGCGGCCCCATTGAAGCGCTTTGTGCCCGCGTGCCGCTCCCGAAGGCGCTACAGTTTCCGCGCTCCTCGGAGCGCGGCCCCATTGAAGCACCCACGCCAGCACCAGCGCCGTCAGCGCCCGCGCGTTTCCGCGCTCCTCGGAGCGCGGCCCCATTGAAGCCTCGCTCCGTAGCGATCGTGGGGTGAGCCTCGAACGTTTCCGCGCTCCTCGGAGCGCGGCCCCATTGAAGCCACCTAAGTTGGACAAGGGCCAACCGCCTCGTAGATTGTTTCCGCGCTCCTCGGAGCGCGGCCCCATTGAAGCGTCTGCGGGCGCTGCCGGTATCACTTCGGACCGCACGTTTCCGCGCTCCTCGGAGCGCGGCCCCATTGAAGCGGGCAGACGCTCCTCGCGGCTGAGGGTTACCTGCTCCGTTTCCGCGCTCCTCGGAGCGCGGCCCCATTGAAGCAGGTTGAGCGTCCGACTGCCGCTATCCCTCTGCACGTTTCCGCGCTCCTCGGAGCGCGGCCCCATTGAAGCGGCTACAACGAACTCGCCTTCGACGAGGTTTTGGGGTTTCCGCGCTCCTCGGAGCGCGGCCCCATTGAAGCGCGTCGAGAAAGAGACTGGAATCCAGGATGCCCTCAGACGAACCGCGGCCCACAGTACTCGCGGACCGCGTTCACCGTGAACGGGGACGCGAGCAGGCCGGCACGGACTCTCCTCAGAAGATCCTCCGAGACGTCGGGCATCAAATGACAACGCCCCCTGCTCACCGCGGTGAGGATGGAGCTGACACTGAACCAGCGGGCTGTGGAGTAGTGGACGGATGACTCGTGCCGAACGAATGGATGGTCGCCCGGACGGAGCACGAGCGTCGTGTCGGTGAATCGGGTCGCCGTGCGGAGCATGACCGCCACGACTCGCGGCGGCACACCGTCGGGATCCGTGAGGACGAACCAGAGATGCGGCTTGAACTGCGGCTGCTCGGCGAGCAACAGCGCCCTGGCGGCGCGCACAACGTTCATCAGCTCAGAAGGTCGTCGGCGAACTCCTCCGCCTGAAGACCCTCTTCGACATCGCGGACGTCGTCCTCCGAAAGCCCCTCTGCCAGGAGAATGTCGCGCCACGCGATGGGCACGCGCGACCCGTTCGGATCGCGCCACTCCGGCAGCGTGTGCGAATAGTCCCGGATCTCCCACCGCGACATGCCGCCGAACTCGGCGAACACGCCCTCCAATAGCTGCTCCTCGGCCGGCGACAGCTGATCGTTCGGCACTCCGGCAATGAGCGCCACCTCGTGGCCCCTGCGCTCGGAGATGTAGCGATGCCAGTAGGACGAGCCATCAGGAGGAGGCGAGTCGTTGATCTTGTCCAGCGTGAAGCTCAGTACCGGTCCGTGCGGCATCGACACGTACCAATCGAAGGTGATGGGCCGTCCCCACTGCAGCAGCGCACGCCGGTCGGCAAGATACAGAAGCTTGATCAGCTTCATGTGGTTCATCGCGCCGCCCGCTAGCTTCAACAAGCGCGCCGCCGCCTGGGTCGTCCGATCTTCCCGATATCGCTGAGGCATCCTCCAAGTATTGTGCATCAGTCACCGAGTGCCAGCAAGTGCCTGCCCTTAAGAGAAGGCCTCGCCGCCCAACCGTCTGGCGCCTGCAGACACGCTACCCCGGGCCCGGCACTTCGGTAACAGGTGCGTTAGTAACAGCCCTATTAGCGATTCCGAACGGTTGCGGTCAGACGCAGATATGTGCTAGACTATGATATCTTATATCCTGGGATGCCCCAGCGATGCGCACCCTCTCCGCCCTGACCTTCCGGCGCAAGTTCGGCAGCGTCCTCGACGAGGTCGCCGATAAGCGCCAGCCCATCACTATCACGCGCGCCAACCGGGCACTCGTGGTCCTGGTCCCAGCCGATGACTACGAGGAGGGCGCCGCGGGAACGCCGGCGCGCGAGCGACGCCTCCGGCTGACGGCCGCACGCCTCACCGAGTGGCGCCGCCGCCACGCCGCACGCCTCGGGCACCTCGATCCGGTCGCCCTGGTCCGCGAGACCCGCTCCGCCCGATGAAGGTCGTGGATGCGTCGGTGGTGTTGGGCTGGGTGCTCGGCCAGGACGTCCGGGAGGGCAGCCACCGTTTCCTCGAGGGCCACCTCACGGGCCGCGATCCGCTCGTGGCGCCGGAACTCCTGAACTACGAGGTGGCCAACGTGCTGGTCAGCGGCGCCCGCCTCTCAAGCGACCTCGCCGCCGACGCGTTCGCGCTCTATGCGGGACTCGAGATCGAGACGTACTCCCTGGGGAACGCCGAGTACCGCAAGGCCCTCGGTCTAGCGGCCGAGCGCAAGATCACCGTGTACGATGCCGGCTACGCCGTGCTCGCGCAGGCGCTCGG
>Ga0315287_10004673_pt1 | contig 13391 bp, 14 predicted proteins | sample YL17G11_0_MG_FD_205037 | JGI IMG/M metagenome (GOLD analysis project Ga0315287, IMG submission 205037) | Sediment microbial communities from Yellowstone Lake, YNP, Wyoming, USA - YL17G11_0 | ecosystem: Environmental > Aquatic > Freshwater > Lake > Sediment | place: USA: Wyoming | collected... | reverse complement strand
GACTGACCATGTTGCTCTCGTCAACGGAGATCTCGGCGACGGCCACGATGTACTCGTACGCGTGCACTCCGAGTGCCTCACCGGGGATGTCCTTGGGTCAACTCGATGCGACTGTGGCGCACAGCTCGCCACAGCCATGCAGCGCGTTGCGGACGAGGGGCGCGGTGTCGTCCTCTACCTGCGTGGGCACGAGGGGCGTGGGATCGGGCTGCTGCACAAGTTGCGGGCCTACCAGTTGCAGGACGCGGGGGCCGACACGGTTCAGGCCAACCTCGAACTCGGTCTTCCGGCCGATGCCCGCGACTACGGGACCGGTGCACAGATCCTGGCCGACCTGGGTGTCCGCAGCATGCGCCTGCTCACCAACAACCCGACCAAACGCGCAGGCTTGGAGGGGTACGGCCTGACGATCGTCGGCCGTGAGCCGCTCCCGCCCTCTGTAACGGAGGAGAACGTGCGCTATCTGACGACCAAGCGCGACCTGATGGGTCACGAGCTGCCGGACCTCGACCCAGGCTCTGGTGGTGTTGCTGCGGCCGGCAGCGCGACTCCGGAGAGCCAACGATGAGCGGGGCGGGAGCGCCGGCGTTCGAGGTTGACGGCAGTGGGCTACGCGTGGCCATCGTGGCTGCGTCATGGCATGCCCAGGTGATGGACGGGTTGATTGCCGGGGCTCAGCGGGCGCTGGCCGAGGCCGGCGTCCGCGACGTCGAAGTGGTGAGGGTCCCGGGTGCCTTCGAGCTTCCCCTCGGTGCCGCCCGCCTCCTGGAGCGTTGTGATGCCGTCGTTGCGCTCGGAGTGGTCATCCGAGGCGGCACGCCGCACTTTGAGTACGTCTGCTCTGCGGCCGCCGACGGCCTGCTGCGGGCAAGTCTCGACGCCAAACGTCCGGTGGGATTTGGGCTCCTCACCTGCGACGACGAGCAACAGGCCATCGACCGTGCTGGACTTCCCGGTTCGCACGAGGACAAGGGGGCCGAAGCCGCCCAGGCTGCGCTGGCCATGGCGGTCTCACTACCCTTTGCCAGATGAAGAGCTTCGACGACCTGTTCAACGAGCTCCAGGGGCGCAAACTCACCCGTCCGGAAGGGTCAGGTACCGTCCGACTTTTGGACTCAGGTGTCCACGAGATCGGCAAGAAACTCGTGGAGGAGGCCGCCGAGTCGTGGATGGCCGCAGAGCACGAGGGCAACGAGCGGGCCGCCGAAGAGCTCGCCCAGCTGATCTACCACGTGCAGGTCATGATGGTGGCCTGCGGACTCTCCCTCGAGGATCTCTACCGAAAGCTGTAGGTGGATCCGCCCATCGCCCCGTCCCCAAGCCCCGGCATCCTCGGTGAATGCCCCCTCACTCGGAAGGAACCTGATGCTCCGCGTTGCTGTCCCCAACAAGGGATCGCTGGCTGAACCGGCTTCGCACATGCTGCGCGAAGCCGGCTACCGGCAGCGCACACAGGCCCGCGAACTGGTGCTGCACGACCCTGAGAACGACACCGAGTTCTTCTTTCTGCGCCCCCGTGACATCGCGACATACGTCGGATCGGGACAGCTGGACGTCGGGATCACCGGACGCGACCTGCTGCTCGACAGCGGGACAGCCGCCCACGAGCTGATGCCACTGGGTTTCGGTGCCTCGACCTTCCGTTTTGCCGCGTTGCCAGGCACCGCCTCGGCCACAGCCGAGATTGATGGGCTCCGAGTGGCGACGTCGTATCCGGGGTTGGTGGGGCAGTACCTCACCGATCGCGGAGTGACTGCCGCAGTTATTCGTCTCGACGGCGCCGTCGAGACCTCGGTAAGGCTCGGCGTCGCCGATGTGATCGCCGACGTCGTGGAGACCGGCTCGACGCTTCGCCAGGCCGGGTTGGAGCTCTTCGGCGAACCCATCTTGCGGAGCGAGGCCGTGCTGATCCGCGGTGACGGCGCGGCAGGCACTGACTCAGACCTTGAGACTGCGATTGACCAGCTGCAGCGTCGACTCAACGGCGTCATGGTGGCAGCGACCTACGTGATCATGGACTACGACGTTCCATCGACGCTCGTCGAGCGGGCATGCGCCATCACGCCAGGCATTGAGTCGCCCACTATCTCGCCGCTGCACGATCCGGCGTGGGTCGCTGTCCGCGCGTTGGTTCCGCGACCGGAGACGAACAAGGTGATGGACGAGCTCTATGACCTCGGCGCACGCGGGATCCTGGTCACCGACATCCACGCCTGTCGCCTCTGATTGGCTAGCCATGGCTAGCCTCAGACCGTGAACGAGCCGCAGCCGCGATTCTCCGGTGCTCCCGTGCCGACGCCGCCCATCCCCGATGACGATGGTGGGGTATCGGTTGAGCTGGCGTCGAGGCTGGAGGCCTTTGCGGCCGGGTCCGTGAGTGCCGATCACGTGTTGGAAGCGATCTCCCGATCTCGCCTCTTCGTCCCTGTCGTCGCCGTGCTCGACGAGGCTGAGGTGGGCGCCGATGGCCGCCGCCATGAGAAGCAGTCGTCGATGGCAACGGTTCTGGTCCAGAACAGCGATGGCGGGCGGGCCTTGCTGGGATTCAGCAGCATCGATGCTCTGACTCGCTGGCGCACGGAGGCGCGTCCGGTGCCGCTGGCCGCTCCACTTGCGGCGCGCGCTGCAGTGGACGAAGGCGCTGAGACCTTGTTGATCGACGTGGCTGGGCCTGTGCCGTTCGCTCTTACCGGCGCTGAGCTGCTGCTCGTTGCTGCAGTCTCACGTTCGCCGGGCGACCCATGTGACGACCCGGTTCTGATGGCCGCGTTGCGCCGACTGGTCAGAGCCGAGGGCCGAGTGGTGTGGGCGATGCTGAGCTCGGCGAACGAGGTCGCCCGTTCCGGTTCCGAGCCGACTGCCCCGGCGGTCTTGAGCGTCGGCGTCGAAGGAACGGATCGGTCGTGGCTCGGACCGTTCGTTCAGCAGATCGCTTCGGACCGGGTGGTTCGTCGGTTGCTGCCGGAAGGGCTGCGTGTCAAGAACATCCCCGCGTCCGATATGTCAGACACGCCGGGCGTCTTGCTCGGGTGAGGACTGCTCCTCTGACACTCTGAGCGCATGACAGATGACCTGACCCGCAAACTCCTGGCCGAGTTCATCGGAACCTTTGCCCTTGTCTTCCTGGCGGTTGGTACCGCTGTCGTGGCTGGGGCCGTCGACTCTGGCCTGGTTGCCGTTGCGCTCGCATTTGGCCTGGTGCTGACCTTCGGGGCGTACGCGTTTGGCCCAGTCAGCGGCTGCCACGTCAACCCGGCCGTGACGATCGCGATGATCGTCAACAAGCGCATTGACGCCATCGTTGGCGGGCTCTACATCGTCGTGCAGTTCCTTGGCGCGATCACTGGTGCGTTCTTTCTGTGGCTGAGCGTCGAGTACTTCGACGTCGTTGACCAGACAGGTGCACTCGGCTCGAATGGGTACGGGCCGGGCACCGGTGTGAACCTGGCTGGTGCGCTGGTCATCGAGGCGCTGCTCACCATGTTCTTCGTCCTGGCCGTCCTGCTGCTCACCGACAAGGCGAGCAGTCCGGTGATGGCTGGCGTCGGGATCGGCGCGGCCCTTGCCGCGTGCCACTTGATTGGCATCGGTCTCACCGGAACCTCGGTCAATCCGGCGCGTTCGTTCGGGCCGGCGCTCTTTGCCGGCGGCACCGCGCTCTCACAGGTGTGGGTCTTCCTGTTGGCACCTGCGATCGGTGGGCTGCTGGCTGCTGTCATCTACCCACTGACCAGGGCAGCCGAGCCCGCTGCGGAGCCGGCGCCGGACCCCGCCGCGAGCTAGCGCGAAAGCGCGCTCGAGGCTGGGCCACTAGGAGTACACCGGGCCGGTCAGGTCCTCTCCTGGGCCAGTTCCTGGGGCGTCGGGGAACGGTGACGCTTCGCGGAAGGCCAGCTGCAGGGCCTTCAGCCCGTCTCGCAAGGGTGCGGCGTGGAACGTACCGAGCCTGGGTGAACCGGCCGTGATCAACCCGGCCAGCGCCGTGATCAGCGTCCTGGCCTCGTCGAGGTCGATCTCGTCGGCCGGGCCAACGACAGGGTCTTCGGTGAGGTCGCTGCCCGCGGCCGGCGCCGAGCCGAGGCCGACCTTTACCGCAGCAGCACTCATCAGGTGCAGCGCTACCGTGGTGACCACCTCGACAGCGGGGACGTCAGCGATGTCCCGCAGCGCCTCGGTCGGGTCTGTGCTGGCCGGGTCGGGGGCGGTCGGGTCGGGGGCGTCCGATTTGGGGGAGTGGGCGGTCACCCTGGTAGCCTCTCACCTTGACCGATCCGGTTCACCGCCGGATCTGCAAGCGGAGGCTCGCCTCCCACCCGCATCGACCGCCGCGCTCCTGATCGGAGCGGCTCACTAGGTCGTCGGGTTCGGTCAGTGCTTCTGGTGCCCTCTGGGGCGCCAAGGGCGCAGGTGGCGCGGGTGCTGTACCGGCTGTCCTTCAGCCGCCGTGCCATGACCGTTCGGGCCCCCGTCTGCACTGGCACGGGGGCCTTCCTTGTGTCCGGGTCAGGCTGTGTCACCGAACAAGCTCTGTCACCGAACAAGCTCTGTCACCCGAACAAGGAGTGCTCATCAGCGCTGAAACTCGCATCAACGACCGGATCCGCGTCCCTGAGGTGCGACTGGTCGGTCCGAACGGCGAACAGGTCGGAATCGTCCGGATCGAGGATGCCCTGCGGCTTGCGCAGGAGTCTGACCTCGACCTCGTCGAGGTGGCTCCGATGGCTCGCCCGCCGGTCGCCAAGCTCATGGACTACGGCAAGTTCAAGTACGAGTCTGCGATGAAGGACCGTGAGGCCCGCAAGAACCAGGCTCACACCATCATCAAGGAGATGAAGCTTCGCCCGAAGATCGACCAGCACGACTACGAGACCAAGAAGGGTCACGTCGTGCGCTTCCTCAAGGCCGGCGACAAGGTCAAGATCACGATCATGTTCCGCGGCCGCGAGCAGAGTCGCCCAGAGCTGGGCTTCCGCCTGTTGCAGAAGCTGGCCGAAGACGTTTCTGAGCTCGGGTTCGTCGAGTCGTCGCCCAAACAGGACGGCCGCAACATGGTGATGGTGCTCGGTCCGACCCGCCGCAAGGCCGACGTCATGGCTGAGCAGCGTGCCGAGCGTGAGACACGCAAGCACGACGCCGACGCCGAGCACGATGTTGCAATCGCTGGCTCCGGCGATGTCGAAGGCGTCGAGGCCACCACAGAGAGCAGCCAGACCTAGACCCCGGCCACGGCCGACACACGCCGTCGGTGCTCCTTTCGGGCACCGACGATCACACCCAGGAGAGATGAAGACATGCCGAAGATGAAGACGCACAGCGGCACCAAGAAGCGCATCCGGGTTACCGGAAGCGGCAAGTTGATGCGGCAGCGCGCCAACCGCCGCCACCTCCTTGAGTACAAGTCGAGCCGCCGCACCCGCCGTCTCGCTGGCGATGTCGAACTGTCCAAGGCCGACAGCAAGAAGGTCAAGAAGCTGCTCGGTCGCTGAGTTTCGCACTGAGCCCTTCACCCCGAACCCACAAACGCCCCGCAGCCCAACCCGCAGGAGATATCTCATGGCACGCGTCAAGCGCGCAGTCAACGCTCAGAAGAAGCGTCGTACCACTCTCGCCCGTGCAGAGGGCTACCGCGGTCAGCGGTCGCGTCTCTACCGCAAGGCGAAGGAGCAGGTAACCCACTCGCTGGGCTACTCCTACCGTGACCGCAAAGCGCGCAAGGGCGACTTCCGTCGGCTCTGGATCCAGCGCATCAACGCTGCCTCCCGCCAGCACGGCCTCACGTACAACCGCTTCGTACAGGGATTGAAGGCTGCTGGCCTCGAGGTCGACCGCCGGATGCTGGCCGACCTGGCCGTCAACGACCCGAAGGCGTTTGAGTCGCTCGTCGAGACCGCCAAGACGGCTCTTCCTGCCGATCGCAACGCGCCGGCGGCCTGATCGCTGCTGGTCGCACCCGGGCCAGGAAACTCATCGACGTGGCGGGCCCCGAGCTCACCGACCCGAGCAGTGCGCGGGTTCGGCGGCTTCGGCGGCTCGCCCGTCGTGCTTCTCGGGCTGATGAGCAACAGTTCCTCGCCGAAGGCGCGCAAGCGGTGCGCGAGGCCCTTGGCGCCTCGCGGGACGGGAACGCTCAGGTGCGTGAGCTGCTCGTCACGCCAGCTGCGGCGCAGCGCCACTCCGATCTGGTCGCGCTGGCGGATGCCGCTGCGGTGCCGGTAACTGTCGCGTCCGAGGCCGTTCTTGACGCCGTCTCCGAGACGGTGACGCCGCAGGGGCTGGTTGCAGTCGTCGACTTCCTCGACAGCAGTCTTGAGACGCTCACCGCCCGAGAGCTGCGATTGGTTGCGGTCCTTGCCGATGTCCGTGACCCCGGTAACGCCGGCTCCGTCATCCGCGCAGCGGACGCAGCCGGTGCCGATGCCGTCGTCTTCGCAGGCGACTCGGTCGACCCGTACAACGGCAAAGCAGTGCGTTCCTCGGTCGGGGGACTGTTCCACCTGCCGATCGTCACGGGTGTCACGACATCAGCTGCGGTCGAGGCCCTGCGCGGCGCAGGTCTCTCAATCCTGGTCGCCGATGGTTCGGGGGAGCGCGACCTCGACACTGCCGAGATGCTGGATCGTCCGACAGCCTGGGTGTTCGGCAACGAGGCATGGGGTGTCTCGGCCGACATCGTGCGAGCGGCGGACGCCGCGGTGCGCATCCCGATCTACGGCAGGGCGGAGAGCCTCAACCTCGCCACCGCAGCCGCGCTCTGTCTGTACGCCAGTGCCCGAGCACAGCGCCAGTAACCGCGGCGCCAGTAACCGCGGCGCCAGTAACCGCGGCGCCAGTAACCGCGGCGCCAGTAGCACCCGACGCCACGGACGAGCGTCTCATCGGCGCACGACAGGCGATCCGGTTGGTTGTCGGTACCGACGGCTAGCCTGACTTCATTGGTCGAAGGATCCCAATCCTCCGGCAGGCGAGCTCCATCTGGCTCACGGCGACTCCATCCCAAGACCCCCCGTGACTGGAAGGCCGCCATGTTCTGTCCGCCGATTCCCGAGCCGCTGGACGCGGTGCTGCGCGAGGTCCGCGCGTGGGGCGACGGCACTGGTGCCTCGGGCGCCACGGACCGGGTCGCGTGGGTGGCTGGGCTTCGTCAGCTCGTGGACGCAGCGGAGTCGGTGTACCTCCAGGTCCTTTCCGACGTGGACGCCAACGGCGACGCCGAGCTGCTGCACGGCGCTTGCAGTACGGGGTCGTGGCTGCAGGGTGCCTTGCACCTGGCGCCAGGTGAGGCAAGCACTCACGTCAGGGTGGCAAGAGCGGGACGGGACCTGCTTGCCCCCGCAGTTGCCGAGCTCCGCGAAGGGCGGGTCAGCATCGATCACCTCGCCGCTGTCGAGCGCTCGGTGCGCCGGCTCCCGGCCGATGTCGTCACCGATGCGGCCGCAACGCTCATCGAGCTGGCGCCACTCGTCGACGTCGGACGCCTCCGCACCGCCGGTCGCGCGCTGCAGCATGCCGTCGACCCCGACGGAGCGTTCCGTGAGTGCGAACGGCAGTTCGACCGTCGCTACCTGCAGCTCGCACCGCTGCTCGACGGGATGGTGGCCGTCGACGGGCTCCTTGACCCAGAAGGTGCCGCAGCAGTCGACGCAGCGCTCGCACCCTTCCTCGTCCCGGTTGGAGACCACGATCTTCGTACGGCCGCTCAACGCCGTGCTGATGGTTTCGTCGAGGTTGCGCGGTCGGCGATGGACTCCGATGCAGCCACGACGCTCTCAGGCCAGCCGGTGCAGCTGCAGGTGCTGGTGCCGTGGCGCACCCTGATGTCGACCGCCGATCCGGCACCGATGGCTGCCACTCCGCTCCTGGGCCAATCTCTGCGTGAAGGGCTTCCCCTGACCCCCCACGCGGCCGAGCGGCTCGGCTGCGATGCTGCAGTTGCCCGCCTCGTGTTCGGTCCCGACGGCGTCCCGCTCGATCTTGGTCGCAGTCAGCGGCTCTTCTCGCCGGCCCAGCGCCGCGCCCTTGCCATCCGGGACGGCGGCTGCCGTTTCCCCGGCTGCACACGCCCGCCGCGATTCACCGACGCGCACCACATTTTGCCGTGGTCACAGGGTGGTGCTTCTGATCTCGACAACGCCCTGCTCCTCTGCCGCCACCACCATCGCCTCGTTCACGAGGGTGGCTGGCAAATCGTCCGCCCAAACAGATCACACTCAGTCTCCGCGACCGATCCCGTCGTGTTCTGTGGCCCGGCCGGTCAGTTGTTGACGGAGGCGCGAGCTCCCTGACCGCACAGGTGTGATGAACCACGCCGGCGGCGGATCGGCGACAGGCAACCTTCTCCGACAGTGCGCCTCCGGCTGCGTCGCGCTGCATGTCTCTACCCGAGTCCGGGACACCACGATGAAGTCGCCCGTGCGGCTCTGCGAATCCGCGGCCCACTCCTGACACAATCCGATCATGTCGACTGTGCTGAGTCCCGGGGGTGAGGATCGCGATGTCACGCTCTATGACGAAGTGCCCGATGCCATCGTCGTGGTTGGCGCCGATGGCATCGTCGTGGCCAGCAACATGGCGGCGCAACGGATCCTCGGGGTCGCCAGGGAAGAGCTGGTTGGGCTGCCGCTCGCCGATGCACTGCCGCTCGCCGATTCCGCTGGACGCGACTGGTGGCAGGTAACCAACCCCTTCGGCGGGCTCTCCACACGCCGCCGTCAGGTTGAGCGGGTGCTTCAACTTCCGGACGGCCGCTACGTGCTGGCCACGGCGTCCTATGTGCGATCTGAGCGTGGTGCACCCGTGGAGCGCCTGGTCGTCTGCCTCCGGGGAACCGAGGCTCGCGATCGCGCAGAACGTGAGCACGCCGATCTGATCGCAACCGTTGCCCACGAGCTTCGTTCACCGCTGACCGGGATCAAGGGATTCACGGCAACCCTGCTGTCGAAGTGGGACCGCTTCACTGAGGACCAGCGACGTCTGATGCTCGAGGCGGTCGACAGCGACGCCGACCGGCTGACCCGCCTGATCGCCGAGCTGCTCGACGTCGCGCGCATTGACGCCGGGCGGCTTGAGCTTCGACGGGTTCCTACCGACCTCGCGGCCTTGGTTCGTAAGCGAGTCGAAGCGAGAGTGGTCGCAGGCGTCGACGCCGAACGATTCGTTGTGGAGAGCGCTGATGACCTGCCTGAGGTGTGGGTCGATCCCGACAAGATGGGTCAGGTGCTCGACAACCTCATCGAGAACGCACTCCGTCATGGCGAGGGCACGATCACCGTCACGGTGCGACACGATCCCGACGGTCTGGTGATGGCTGTAGCTGACCAGGGGCCTGGTATCCCGCCAGGCAAGGCGCACCGGATCTTCGGCAGGTTTTGGAAGGGATCGGACAGGGGCGGAACCGGTTTAGGGCTCTACGTCGTGAACGGGATCGTTGAGGGCCATGGCGGACGCATCGCCCTGGTTCCACCGCCCGAAGGTGGTGCGCGGTTCGTGGTCGTCCTGCCCGTCGTCGACCCGACAGCTGATATCTCCGTGAGCGCTGACGAAGCCCACGACTAGACTCGCCGCCACCCCAGCAGGAGGAGCCTGACGCGCGTATGTCCGCCCCCAACTCGTCGTTCGACCCGGTCGAGGTAACCCCACTGCACCCTGAGCAGGTGCAGAGCGCTGTCGACGACGCGCTTGCGGCCATCGCCGCAGCAGACAACCTCGAGGTGCTCAAAGAGGTTCGCCTGGCCCACGCCGGAGACCGGTCGCCCTTGGCGCTCGCTAACCGTGAGATCGGGGCGCTACCCCCACAGGCGCGGGCTGAGGCCGGGCAGCGGATCGGGGCCGCTCGTGGGCAAGTGCGAGCCGCCCTGGAAGCCCGGCAGGAGGCGCTGCACCGCGAACGCGACGCTCGCGTCCTGGTGGAAGAGCGCGTCGACGTCACCGCACCGTGGGATGTCCGCCCGCGGGGCGCGCGTCACCCGCTGACCACACTCCAGGAGCGCATCGCCGACCTCTTCATCGGTATGGGCTACGAAGTGGCTGAAGGCCCTGAGGTCGAGGCGGAGTGGTTCAACTTCGACGCCCTCAACATGCCGCCTGCCCACCCCGCGCGTGAGATGACCGACACGTTCTTCATCGACTCGGCCGACTCCGGCGTCGTCATGCGCACGCACACCTCGCCAGTGCAGGTGCGCACGATGCTCACCGAGACACCGCCGATCTATGTGATATGTCCGGGGCGCACCTTCCGCACTGACGAGCTCGACGCCACACATACGCCGGTCTTCAGCCAGGTCGAAGGTCTTGTGGTCGATCGGGGCATCACCATGGCCCACCTCAAGGGAACGCTCGACCACTTTGCCTCGGCGATGTTCGGTGAGGGGATCGGTACGCGGCTCCGGCCGTCGTACTTCCCGTTCACCGAGCCCAGCGCAGAGCTCGATCTTCGTTGCTTCGTCTGTCGTGGCGACTCGGTCGGCAACCCCGACCGACCCTGCCGAACGTGCTCGTCCGAGGGTTGGATCGAGTGGGGCGGCTGCGGGATGGTCAACCCGAAGGTGCTCATCGCCTGCGGGATCGACCCCGACGAGTACTCCGGTTTTGCCTTTGGCATGGGGATCGAACGCACGCTGATGTTCCGGCATGGTGTCGAGGACATGCGCGACATGGTCGAAGGTGACGTGCGCTTCACCGTTCCGTTCGGTCTGGAGGTCTGATGCGCGTCCCCATGTCGTGGCTGCGTGACATCGTCACCCTCCCTGACAACGTCACCGCACGTGAAGTCGCCGAGCGACTCATCTCGATCGGCCTCGAGGTCGAGACTGTCGACCACGTCGGTGCCGACCTCGTGGGGCCGCTCGTCCTCGGCCGGGTGCTCACCTTCGCCGAGGAAGAGCACTCCAACGGCAAGACCGTCCGCTGGTGTCGGGTCGACGTCGGCGAACAAAACGAGGTTGGCGCAGATGGCGAGCCCGATGGACGCGGAATCGTCTGCGGCGCGCGGAACTTCGCCATCGGTGACCTCGTCGTCGTGGCTCTGCCTGGCGCCGTGCTGCCTGGGGGCTTCGTCATCGCCGCGCGCAAGACCTACGGACGCGTGTCAGATGGCATGATCTGCTCGCCAAGCGAGCTTGGCGTTGGCGACGACCACGATGGCATCTGGATCCTTCCCCAAGACGCCGGCGCACCAGGCACTGATGCCGTAGGTGCGCTGGGACTACGTGACGATGTGCTCGATATCGCCGTCACGCCCGACCGCGGTTATGCGCTCTCCATGCGCGGTGTCGCCCGCGAGACTGCTGCTGCCTTCGAGATCCCGTTCGTTGATCTCGTCCAGGCTCCAGAACCGGAAGCTTCGGACTCCTGGCCCGTCGAGGTCCACGACGGTCTTGGGTGTGGTCGCTTCGTCATGCGTTCGGTGTCGGGTCTGGACCCAAAGGCCGGCTCGCCGCACTGGATGCAGCAGCGGTTGCGCTTGGCTGGCATGCGTCCGATCTCACTTGCAGTCGACATCACAAATTACGTGATGCTCGAGAGCGGACAGCCGCTGCACGCCTACGACCGCAGAAGATTGACCGGTCCTATTGTCGTGCGTCGCGCTAGCGCAGGAGAGAAGCTCCGGACGCTCGACGACGCGGTCCGCGATGTCGACGTCGATGACCTGCTGATCACCGATGACTCAGGGCCGATCGGCATCGCAGGCGTCATGGGTGGTGCGTCCACTGAGATCGACGCGAGCAGCACCGAGATCGTGATCGAGGCCGCGCACTTCGACCCCCCGAGCATCGCTCGCAGCGCCCGGCGCCACAAGCTGCCCAGCGAGGCCTCGCGACGGTTCATCCGCGGCGTCGACAGCGCACTGCAGGAGGCAGCTGCAGAGCGGGCAGTGACGCTACTCGCTGATCTTGGTGGGGCGGTCATTGAAGCCGGTCGCACGGTCGTCGAACAGCCTCGCGCCCTGACGGTGATCGACTTCGATCCGCAGGCCGCATCCCGGTCAGTCGGCGTTGACTTCTCCGACGCTGTAGTCGTCGGCTACCTCGAGCAGATCGGCTGCACGGTCATCGCGGCGAAGGCCGGACGGGTTGAGGTGAGCGTTCCCTCTTGGCGGCCCGACGTAGCGGTTGCTGCCGACCTGGTCGAAGAGGTGGCCCGGCTCCACGGGTACCAGCACATCCCTTCTGAGCTGCCGCCGGCCCCGGTCTCTTCTGGTCTCACGCTCGGTCAACGAGTTCGGCGACGCGTCGGAGTCGTTCTCGCTGGGTCCGGTTACGTCGAGGTGCAGAGCTACCCGTTCCTCTCGCCGCAGGTGCATGACGCGATGGGACTGCCAGCTGATGACCCACGACGGAATGCACTGGTTCTGGCCAATCCCCTCTCTGACCAAGAGCCAGAGTTGCGCACGACCTTGCTGCCGGGTCTCTTCGCGACCATGCGCCGCAACGTCGGTCGTGGTGCTGATCACCTGGCCCTCTTCGAGATGGGCCTGGTCTACCGGCCAGAGCCCGGCAATCGGCATCCGCATCCACCACGCCCTGTGGTCGACCGTCGCCCGACTGAGGACGAGCTGGCCGCCATTGCCACGCTGCTGCCACAGCAGCCACAGCGGGTGGCCGTCGTCCTGTCTGGCGAGCGTGAGCGGTCCGGCTGGTGGGGTCAGGGGCGTGCCGCCACCTGGGGCGATGCAATTGAAGCCGCCCATGCCGTCGCCGGCGCATGCGGAGTCGTGCTCAAAGTGGTGGCAGACGATCACGCTCCCTGGCACCCCGGCCGCTGTGCCGCACTCATGGCGGGCGGCACGCTCGTCGGTCACGCCGGTGAGCTGCACCCCGAGGTCGTCGCCGGCTTCGGGCTGCCTGAGCGAACGGTTGCCATGGAGATCGACCTGGACCAGCTGGCACCGGCGACCGAGGTTCGGACCCATGCGCCGAGGTTCTCCACGTATCCGGTGGCCAAGGAAGACCTAGCTCTGGTGGTCGACGAGTCCATCGCATCAGCAGAGGTCGCGGCAGCGCTGTTGCGTGGTGGAGGCGAGCTGGTGGAGTCCGTGCGGCTCTTCGACATCTACAGCGGCGCGCAGGTCGGCGCCGGAAAGCGCTCACTCGCCTTCGCACTTCGCATGCGGGCCGCCGACCACACGCTGACCCCCGACGAGGTGGCGGTCGCCCGGGACGGGGCCGTTGCTGAGGCTGGACGGGCAACGGGGGCGACCCTGCGCGCCTAGATTTTAGCCGAGCTGGGTCCCGATTGAGGGTCTATTCATAACTCTGTATAGTTCTGCAGCATGACTCAGGTTGCTGCGGTGGTGGGCGCCTCCGGCTACGCCGGGGGAGAGCTGCTGCGTCTGCTGACCGGTCACCCGACCATGAGCGCTGGGCCGGTGTTTGGGGCTTCGTCTGCCGGACGGC
>Ga0315287_10004671_pt1 | contig 13394 bp, 13 predicted proteins | sample YL17G11_0_MG_FD_205037 | JGI IMG/M metagenome (GOLD analysis project Ga0315287, IMG submission 205037) | Sediment microbial communities from Yellowstone Lake, YNP, Wyoming, USA - YL17G11_0 | ecosystem: Environmental > Aquatic > Freshwater > Lake > Sediment | place: USA: Wyoming | collected... | reverse complement strand
ATAACTCACCCTTCTCAGACAGGTATTCGTCGAGGAGCCTGCGCTCCTCCTTGCTCAATTCCCGGCCCGACAACAAGTCGGGCCTGCGTTGCCAGGTCCGCCCGAGCGCCTGCTTCAGGCGCCATCGCGCGACCAGCGCATGGTTGCCGCCGACCAGGACCGGTGGCACCTCGCGCCCGGACCACTGCTCGGGCCGCGTGTAGTGCGGCCAGTCGAGGAGCCCGTCCGTAAAGGACTCCTGCACGGCAGACTCGGCATCGCCCAGCGTGCCGGGCAGCAGCCTCGCCACTGCATCGACCACCACCAGCGCCGGCAGTTCACCGCCGCTCAACACTGCGTCGCAGATCGAGACCGACTCGTCGATGCATGCCTCGACGAACCGCTCGTCCACGCCTTCGTACCGTCCCGCCACGAGCACCAGCTCCGGCAGTCCCGCGAACTCGGCGACCTTTCGCTGCGTGAGCGGGGCGCCGTCCGCCGCCAGGTACACCCGGCGCGCCGCCGGCACTCGCCGCGCGGCTTCCTCCATGGCGAGCCGCAACGGCTCGGCCTTCAGAACCATCCCGGGGCCGCCGCCGTAAGGGCGATCATCCACCGTCTTGTGCACATCCGTGGCAAATTGCCGCGGGTTGACCATCTCCACCGTCAGCACGCCCCGCTCGAGCGCCCGGCCGAGCACCCCGAATCCGAGCGCATGCTCGACGAACTCGGGGAACAACGTGACGACCACGATCTTCACGCCTGCTCCCACTCCCGGCATCCGCTCAATCGTCAGCGTGCCAGTCCAGCGTCAACGTGCCTGCCGCCAGGTCGACCTTCACCAGTCGCTGCGGCACCAGCGGTACCAGCCGTTCCCGGTCTCCCTTCAGCACCAGCACCGGATGGGCCGGCAATTCCAGGACTCCATCGACCTTGCCGAGCGCGTGGCCTTCGCGGTTTACCGCGTCCAGGCCCACGAGGTCCAGCCAGTAGAACTCTCCCGGCGCGGGCGCAGGCAGGTCGGACCGGTCGACGCGAACCTCGGTCCCCGTCAGCAGCTGCGCCGCTTCCCGCGTATCGATTCCCTCGAGCCGCACCGCAATCGCCTGCCCAGCGCGCTTCGACTCCAGCACCTTGACCCGCCGGGATTGCGTCCCGCGGACGATTTCCCATTCCCGGTAGTTCGCGATTCCCTGCGGCGGATCGGTATAGGAGAACACCTTCACCCAACCGGTCACGCCGAAGGGCGCGCCCACCTTGCCGATCACCACCGGCCGCCCGCCGCCGTCAGCGGATCGCGCAGTCATCGTGCGCGCGGCCCGCGGCGCTCAGGCCGCAGCAGCGACCGGATGAGTCTTCCGATAGCCCTTGATCAGCTGGGAAACGCGATCCGAAGGCTGCGCACCCACGGAGAGCCAGTAGTCCACGCGGCCGATCTCGAGCCGCAGCTCTTCGCTGCCGCCGCGAGCGACCGGGTTGAAGAAGCCCACCTGCTCGAGCGTGTTGCCACCGCGCTTGCGGCTGTCGGTCACCACCACGTGGTAGAAGGGTTCCTTCTTACCGCCGCGGCGCGTCAAACGGATCGTCACCATACGTATGCCAATGCCTCAGTAGGGGCCGCGCGCCAGCGAGCGGCGCCCGGCCAAAAAAGAGCCGCGAACTATACCCAAATCCTGAGTGAAAAGAAATGCTTGTGGGAGGCTCAACGCATACCCGGGGGCATCCCCGGGGGCATCCGTCCCGCCATCGCCCGCAGCATCCCCCGCATCCCGCCCTTCCCCATCCCCTTCATCATCTTCTGCATCTGCAGGAAGTTCTTGAGCAGGCGGTTGATCTCGGCCACATGGGTGCCCGAGCCGGCCGCAATGCGCCGCTTGCGCGAGCCGTCGATATTCTTCGGGAAACGGCGTTCCCGGGGCGTCATCGAGCAGATGATGGCGATCTGCCGCTTGATTTCCTTGCCGTTGGCCTGGGGCAGCTGGGCGGCCCTGGCGGTCAGCTGCGCGGGCAGCTTGTCCATCAGCGCCGCCATGCCCCCCATCTGCTCGAGCTGGCGCAACTGGCCGAGCAGGTCGTCGAGGTCGAAATCCTTGCCCTTGGCCACCTTGCGGGCCAGTTTCTCGGCCTCCTCCCGGTCCACCTGGCGGGTGACCTGCTCGACCAGGGACAACACGTCGCCCATGCCGAGGATCCGCGACGCCATTCGATCCGGCTGGAAGGCCTCCAGCGCATCCGGTTTCTCGCCCACGCCGACGAACAGGATGGGCCGTCCCGTGACGTGGCGTACCGAGAGGGCGGCACCACCGCGGGCATCACCATCCGCCTTGGTGAGCACGATGCCGGTCAGGTCCAATGCGGCGCCGAACGCCTTGGCCGCGTTGACGGCGTCCTGGCCCGCCATGCTGTCCACCACGAACAACGTCTCGATCGGCGTCAAGGCAGCGCTCAGGTCGCGCACCTCCTGCATCATCGCGTCGTCGACGTGGAGCCGGCCGGCGGTGTCCACCAGCAGCACGTCGTAGACGCCACGGCGCGCTTCGTCCAGCGCACTGGCCGCGATCTCGAGCGGTGAACGCGACGCATCCGCCGTCGCGACGTCGATGCCTAGTTGCTGGCCGAGCCGCTCGAGCTGCAGCATGGCCGCCGGGCGGTAAACGTCGGTCGACACGAGCAGCACGCGCTTGCGATCGCGATCCTTGAGCCACAGGGCAATTTTCGCGGCGGTGGTGGTCTTGCCCGCGCCCTGCAGGCCGGCCAGCAGGATGACCGCGGGCGGCTGCGTGCGCAGGTTCAGGGGCCTTACGCCCTCACCCATGACCCGCACCAGCTCGCCGTGGATGATCTGGATGAGCGCCTGTCCCGGGGTCAGGCTCTTGTGGATCTCCTGCCCGACCACCCGGGCCTTGACGCCCTCGACGAAGTCCTTGACGACCGGCAGGGCGACATCCGCCTCCAGCAACGCCATGCGGACCTGCCGCAGCGTATCGCCGATGTTTTCCTCGGTCAGGCGTCCCCGGCCTCGCAGGCCTTCCACGACAGCGGCTAGACGGGTGGACAGCTTGTCGAACACGGGCAACCTCGCGGGCACGGCCGCGGCGACGATCGAACGCGGGGACGCGGATTATAGAGATGCCGGGGGCGCCGCGCCGCGCCTCCTCATGCAGCCGCCGTCGTGGCATCATGCAACCGTTCCAAAGCCACCTGATGGGCCCCGCCCTTGCTGCTGCCACTGATTGCCGTTGCCTGCTACCTGATTGGGGCCGTGTGGCTGGGCATCACCGCTTATCGGATCGATTCCCACCAGGGACGTGGCGGGCGGATCGCGGCGGTCGCCATCGCAATCGTCGGCGCCGCGGTACATGCGGCCGCGCTGTTCGGCGAGCACCGGATGGCGCCGTCGGCGGCGCTGTCCCCGGGCGACACCGCCGCCATCGTCGGTCTCGTGATCGCGTTGACCGCCGTGGTCCTCGCGTTGCGGCCGCGATCACGCGGCGTCGCCGCGCTGTTGCTCGGAATCGCTGCCGTCCTGGAGGCCGCGTTTTCCGAGGGGACACGCCAGTTCTCCGTCGGTCGCCCGGGCTGGGAACTGTCCTTCCACGTGGCGATGGCCACGACCGCGTTCGCCTTCCTCACCATCGGCATGGCGCTGGCGATAGCGCAGGTGCTGGTGGAGCGCCGCCTGCGCAGCCGCCAGCCGCTGGGCTGGCTCAAGATCTTCACCCCGCTCGAGTCGCTCGAATCGGGCCTCTTCCAGAGCATCCTCGCCGGCTTCGTGCTGCTCACGCTGGCGCTCGTCAGCGGCGCGTTCTTCATCGAGAACCTGTTCGCCCAGCACCTCGTGCACAAGGTCATCCTCGCCATCGTGGCCTGGATCGTCTTCGGCGTGCTGCTGCTCGGGCGCCTGCGCTTTGGCTGGCGCGGGCGCAAGGCCCTGCACTGGACGCTCGCGGGCTACGTGCTGCTCGGACTCGCTTACTTCGGCAGCAAAGTCATCCTCGAAGACGTGCTCGGCAAGCACTGGGGCTGACCGGCCTTGGCTGACTTCCCCCTAAGCTACCTGCTCGGCATCCTCGTCCTCTGCATCGCGCTCTCCGCGTTCTTCTCGAGCACGGAGACGGCACTGATGAGCGTCAACCGCTACCGGTTGCGGCACCTCGCCCGCGAAGGCAGCACCAGCGCGCGCGCTGCCGAGCGGCTGCTCGAGCGGCCGGACCAGCTGATCGGGATGATCCTGATCTGCAACAACTTCGTGAATTCCGCCGCGGCCGCGCTCGTCACTGTCATCGCGCTGTCGGTCGGTGGCGAGGGGTACGCGGCGATCGGCGTCACCGTGTTCACGGTGGTGCTGATCATCTTCGGTGAAGTGGCACCGAAGACCTTCGGCGCCCTGTATCCCGAGCGGCTCGCGCTGCCCTCGGCCGTGGTCTACCAGGTGCTGCTGAAGCTGCTCTTTCCGGTCGTCTGGCTGACGAACCTCGTGGCGAACGGCGTGCTGCGGCTGCTGGGCGTTTCCCACGAGAAGGCGAGCCGCACGTCGCTCAGCTCGGATGAGCTGCGCACGGTCGTGGCGGAAGCGAGCACGGTGATCCCGCATCGCCACCAGCGCATGCTGATGAGCATCCTCGACCTCGAGCGCATCAACGTCGAGGACATCATGGTGCCGCGCAACGAGATCTCCGGCATCGACGTCGCGGACGAGTGGGACGACGTGCTCGAGCGGCTGCGCGACAGCCGTCACACGCGCATTCCGTGCTTCGAGGGCAGCATCGATCACCTGGTCGGCATCCTGCACATGAAGAAGGTCGCCCGGCTGCTTGCACGCAACGAGCTCGACCGCGAGCAACTGGTGGCGCTGGCGCGGGCGCGGGAGCCGTATTACGTGCCGGAAGGCACCTCGCTCAACACCCAGCTGCTGCAGTTCCAGCGCCAGCGGCGCCGTGTCGCGTTCGTCGTCGACGAATACGGCGACGTGCAGGGGCTCGTCACGCTCGAGGACCTGCTCGAGGAAATCGTCGGCGAGTTCACCTCCGACACGAGTTCGCTGCACAAGGCCGTCCACAAGGAACGCGGCGACACCTACGTCGTGAGTGCGGCCGCCAGCCTGCGCACGCTCAATCGCAAGATGGGGTGGACGCTGCCGACGACCGGTCCGCGCACGCTCAACGGGCTGATCATCGAGTACCTCGAGACGATTCCCGAACCGGGGACCAGCCTGCGCATCGGCGATTACTCGCTCGAGATCCTGCAGACCAGCGACAACGCGGTGAAGACGGTGCGCCTGCGGCCGATCCTGTCGACCGTCGGGTGACCCCTCGCGACGCTCTCAGAACGCCCGCTCGAGCGCTTCCTGCAGGCTCGCCACGCCCTGCACCTCGATGCCCTCGACCGGCTTGCGCGAAACGTTGCCGGCCGGCACCAGCGCGCGCTTGAAGCCCTGCTTGGCCGCCTCGCGCAGCCGCTCCTCACCGAACGGCACGGGCCGGATCTCCCCGGTGAGGCCTAACTCCCCGAAACAGACGGTGTCCGCCGCCAGCGGGCGGTCCCGAAGGCTCGACAATGCGGCCAGCACCGCCGGCAGGTCCGCCGCCGTCTCGCCGATGCGTACCCCGCCGACCACGTTGACGAACACGTCGCTGCCGGCGGTCGAGACGCCGCCGTGCCGGTGCAGGACCGCGAGCAGCAGCGCGAGCCGGCTCGACTCGAAGCCCACCGCGACCCGGCGCGGGTTCATGCCCTGCGCCTCGTCCACCAGCGCCTGGACCTCGACGAGCAGCGGCCGACTGCCTTCGCGCACCACGGTGACGACACTGCCGGCGACTGGCGTCGGGTGGCGCGACAGGAAGATCGCCGACGGGTTGCGCACTTCCTTCAGGCCTTGCTCGACCATCGCGAAGACGCCGATTTCGTTGGCGGCGCCGTAGCGGTTCTTCACCGCGCGGATGACCCGGTAGCGGCTGCCGGGGTCGCTCTCGAAGTAGAGCACCGTGTCGACCATGTGCTCCAGGATGCGCGGACCGGCGATCAGGCCTTCCTTGGTCACGTGGCCGATGATCAGCACGGCCGTGCCGGTGCTCTTGGCGTAGCGCACCAGCCGCGCGGCGGACTCGCGCACCTGCACCGCCGATCCCGCCGACGATTCGCTCAACTCGGTCTGCACGGTCTGGATCGAATCGACCACCAGCACCGTCGCGGTCGCGGCAGCGGCCTCCTCGAGGATCGCCTCCACGCGTGTCTCGGCCGCCAGCCGCAGGGTCGTCGCCTGGAGGCCGAGCCGCGTCGCGCGCAGCGCGACCTGCCGGACCGATTCCTCGCCGGAGACGTACAGCACGGCGCGTTCACGGCTCAGCGCGTCGGCCGCCTGCAGCAGCAGCGTGGACTTGCCTATGCCCGGATCCCCACCGAGCAGGACGACGGAACCCGCGACCAGGCCGCCGCCGAGCACCCGGTCCAGCTCGCCGATACCAGTCAGGGCTCGCAGTTCCGGTTCCTGGGTGACGTCGCGGACCGTCCGGCTGGCGGGCCCGGCCTTAGGGCCGCGGCTGGTGCCTGCTCCCGCCACGGCCACGGCAAGTTCGAGCGTGTTCCACGCCTGGCACGCCGGGCACTGGCCCTGCCACTGGGGGGTCCGGGCGCCGCAGGAACCGCATACAAAACTGGTTTTCGGTCGGGCCATCCGGCGCAGTCTCGATTCGGGGGCTGGGGACGCGCCAGATGCTAGCACGGGCGGCTGGCGAGGCCCGGAGTGTGACGGCGGCGGCAATTACCGGGCATTTTCGGCCCTATACTTCGTTCCCTGCCATGCGCGAATTCGCCGACAAGACGCTCAGGATCGACACGACGGACGGCCGATCCCGGCCCACGTCCGGCAGCCCACCGTTGCCGTCGACGCTCGGCCGTTACGAACTGCTGCACGAAATCGGCAGGGGCGCCATGGGCGTCGTGTATCGCGCCCGCGACCCGCGGATCAACCGCGAGGTGGCGCTCAAGGCCATTCCGCTGGCCGAGGAGTTCGAGGGCGAGGATCTCGAGGACGCGCGCACCAAGTTCTTCCGCGAGGCGGAGATGGCTGGCCGGCTGTCGCACCCGCATATCGTGACGATATTCGATGCCGGCGAGGACCATGGCACGGCCTACATCGCCATGGAACTGCTGCGTGGGCGGCACCTGGTTGATTTCACGCAGCAGGCGCGCATGCTGCCGACCACGCTCGCCATCGAGCTGATGGCACGACTGGCCGACGCGCTCAGCTACGCACACCAGAATCAGGTCGTGCACCGTGACATAAAGCCTGCGAACATCATGTTCGACGCCCCCAGCGGCGAACTGAAGATCACGGACTTCGGCATCGCGCGCCTCACGGACTCGAGCCGCACGCGCACCGGCGTCGTGCTCGGGACACCGTCGTTCATGTCGCCCGAGCAATTGCAGGGACGCGCAGTGACCGGAAGTTCGGACTTGTTCTCGCTCGCCGTGACCTTGTACCAGCTACTGACCGGCCAGTTGCCGTTCCGCGCGGACTCGATGCCTGGCCTGATGCTGAAGATCGCCCAGGAGCCCCATACGCCGGCCAGTCTCGTCGACCCCAGCCTGCCCGAAGGCCTCGACGCGTTCTTCGACCGGGCGCTCCACAAGCTGCCCGCCGACCGCTTCCCGAGTGGTGCCGCCTTCGCGCTCGCGCTGCGCGAAGTCACCCCCCCTGCCCAGGCCTGAACCGGATGCGTCACAAGGGCAAGTTCGCCTGCGTCGGCGTGACCGACACCGGGCGCGTGCGCGAGCACAACGAGGACACGTTCGGCACGGACGCCGACATCGGGCTGGTCGTGCTGGCGGACGGCATGGGCGGCTACAAGGCCGGCGAAGTCGCGAGCGGCATCACGGTGCGCACGGTCATGAGCCTGCTGAAGGACGCCCTGGACCGCGAAGACCTGTCGATGCACGACCAGGAGAGCGGACTCAGCCGGCCGGGCATCCTGCTGCGGGATGCGATCCAGCGCGCCAACAAGATCATCAACCAGACGGCGCAAACCCAGGCGAACTGCGAGGGCATGGGCACGACGGTCGTCGCCGGGCTGTTCTTCGATGACAAGCTGACCGTCGCCCACGTCGGCGACTCGCGCCTGTACCGGATGCGCGGCGCCAAGCTCGAGCAGGTCACCCAGGACCACTCGCTGCTCCGGGAACTCGTCGCCCGAGGCTTCTACACCCCCGAGGAAGCGCAGCGCGCGACGGCGAAAAACTACGTCACCCGTGCGCTGGGGGTAGAGCAGACGGTGGAGGTCGAGATCACCGAAGTGCCGGTGCAGAAGGACGACCTGTACCTGCTCTGCTCGGACGGCCTGTCCGACATGGTCGAGGACGACGACATCGAGTTAACTATCAGTACCTTTGGTGCTAATCTTGACGCGCTTGCTAAGCAGCTCGTCCTGCTGAGCAACGACAACGGGGGTCGGGATAACATTTCGATTGTGCTGGTGCGGGTGCTGGAGAGCTTCCCGGCCGAGCGCAGGATCATCGACCGGATTCTGGGACTGTTCGGCTCACGGAGCGCGTAATACGCATGGCCAGGCTAGTTCTCAGCCTCGACGGGCAGGTGCTCGCCGAGTACAACATGAGCAAGGAGCGCTACACCATAGGGCGCCTGCCGGACAATGACATCCGCATCGACAACCCGGCCGTCAGCGGACATCACTCTCTGGTCATCAATATCCTCAACGACTCGTTCCTCGAGGACCTGAACAGCACCAACGGCACGTACGTCAACGGCAAGATCATCAAGAAGCATGCGTTGCAGCATGACGACGTGATCACTGTCGGGCACCACACGCTGCGGTTCGTCGACGGCGAAGGCGACGAGCCAGCGGACGAATTCCAGAAGACCATGGTCATCAGCCCGCGCGACGTGGCTCGGATGTCGATACCGATGGCGGCCCAGGTCGCCCCCGCGCAGGCATCGGCACCTGCCACCCAGCAGGGCGTGCAGGGTTTCTCGAACGGCGTCCTGCCGAAGGCGAAACTGCAGGTGCTGTCGGGCCAGTTCGCCGGACGCGAACTCGAGCTCGTCAAGACACTCACGACACTGGGTCGCCCCGGCGTCCAGGTGGCGGCGATCACCCGCCGGGCGGACGGCTTCTACATCGTGCACGTGGAAAGCGGCCGCGAAGGCGATTACCCACTGGTGAACGGCGTGGCGATCGGTCCGCAGGCGCGCAGGCTCCACGACAACGACGTGGTCCAGCTCGCCGGCGTCAAGATGGGGTTCTTCGAGAACTAGCGGACGTCGAGAGCCACGCGCTGGCTCACGCCGCAGATGAGTTCGTAGGGAATCGTGCCGGCCCGCGCGGCGATTTCCTCGACGGGAAGGCCCGCGCCCCACAGCACGACCGGATCCCCGACCGCCACCGGTGGCAGGTCCGTGACGTCCACCATGACCATGTCCATCGACACCCGGCCGATCAACGGCGCCCGGGCCCCATTGACCTGCAGCGGCGTGCCGGACGGCGTGCCACGCGGATAGCCGTCGCCGTAGCCGGCGGCCACCACCGCCATTGACGTATCGCGCGCAGCGCGCCACGTCCCGCCGTAGCCGACCGTCTCGCCGGCACGGACGGCCTTGACCGCGATGACATCGCTCTGCAGCGTCATCGCCGCCCGCAGGCCGAGTGCATCGCCGGTGACGCCTGCGAACGGCGACAGCCCGTAGAGCATCAGGCCGGGACGGACCCAGTCCCCGCACGCCTCGGGCCATGCGAGGACGCCGGCAGAGTTCGCAATACTGCGGGCGCCGGCGATGCCGGCAGTCACCGTGCTGAAATCGCGCAGCTGCCGCGCCGTCTTGGGATCGTGCCGGTCATCCGCATTCGCCAGGTGCGTCACCAGCGTCGGCGTGGCCTCGACGCGGGGATTGCTGGCCAGCCGCGCGTACGCCGCCGGAAAGTCCTCGATGCGAAAGCCGAGCCGGTTCATGCCCGAATCGACCTTGACCCACGCGCTGACGCGCTCGGAGCCGCCGAGCGCGTCGAGCAACTGCAACTGCTCGGCGCTGTGCACCATCAATTCGAAATGGTGGCGGACCGCCAGCGCAAGTTGCTCGGCGCTGAACACACCCTCGAGCAGCAGCACGCGATTGGTCAGGCCGGCCGCGCGCAGCGCGAGACCTTCATCGAGGCGCGCGACCGCGAAGCCGTCGGCGCCGGCAAGCGCGCATGCCGCCGGCTGGACGCCATGACCGTAGGCGTTGGCCTTGATCACGGCCATCACCCGCGCGCCGGGCGCGCGGGCCCGCACGACGCCGAGGTTGTGCCGCAACGCGGCGGTGTCGACGACGGCTCGAATGAGGGATTTCAACTCGGTGCGTCCGTGGCGATAGCGCGGCCGGCGAAATGGCCGGTCAGCCGCCGTAGTCGTAGTCGCCGCTCGCGAGATTCTCGAAGCGCGTGTACTTGCCGAGGAACGTGAGGTGCACCTCGCCGGTGGGCCCGTTGCGCTGCTTCGCGATGATGATGTCGGCGATGCCCTTGCGCGGCGTGTCCTGCTCGTACACTTCCTCGCGATAGATGAGCATGATGACGTCTGCATCCTGTTCAATCGCGCCTGATTCGCGTAAATCCGACATCACCGGCTTCTTGTCGACGCGCTGCTCGACGGCGCGGTTCAGCTGCGAGAGCGCGATCACCGGCACCTTGAGTTCCTTGGCGAGCGCCTTGAGGGAGCGCGAGATTTCCGAGATTTCGGTGGCGCGGTTCTCCTTGGTGCCGGCCACCTGCATCAGCTGCAGGTAGTCGACGACGATCAGGCCCAGCCCGTCCTTGCGTTCGCGAGCCAGGCGGCGCGCCCGGGCGCGGACTTCGGTCGGCGTGAGCGAGCCGCTGTCGTCGATGTAGAGCGGCGCGGACTTCATCTGCGCGATGGCGCTGTTGATGCGCGCCCAGTCCTCGTCGCCGAACATGCCGGTGCGCATGTGGCTCTGGTCCACGCGTCCGAGCGACGAGATCATGCGGAGGGCGAGCTGCTCGCGCGACATTTCCATGGAGAACACCGCGACGGCCTTATTGGCGGCAATCGCGGCGTTCTCGGCGATGTTGAGCGCGAGCGTGGTCTTGCCCATCGAAGGGCGGCCGGCGACGATCACGAGGTCGCCGGGCTGCAGGCCGGCGGTCATGCGGTCGAGTTCGGTGAAGCCGGTGCTGACCCCCGTCAGCTGCCCCTGCGACTGGTGCAGCATGTCGAGCCGGTCGATCGTGGCGCCGAGCACGTCGCGCAGCGCGATGAAGCCGGACCCGGCCCGCCGTCCCTTCTCGGCGATCTCGAAGACACGGCGCTCGGCCTCGTCGACGAGTTCGGACGCCGGGCGTCCCTCGCTCGCGTACGCGCTCCCCGCAATTTCGCCGCTGACGCGGATCAGCTGGCGGAGCTGGGAGCGCTCCCGGACGATGTCGGCGTAGGCACGGATGTTGGCTGCGGTGGGCGTGTCGCGGGCCAGGCCGGCGAGGTACGCCAGCCCGCCGGACTCCTCGGCCTGGCCCTTGGCGGCCAGATACTCGGCGAGAGTGACGGCGTCGCTCGGTTCGTTGCGAGCGGAAAGCTCCGCGATGGCTTCGAACACGACCTGATGGTCGCGCCGGTAGAAGTCCTCGGCGCGCAGCCGGTCGGCGACGGTATCCCAGGTGCTGTTGTCGAGAAGCAACCCGCCGAGCACGGCCTGCTCGGCCTCGACCGAATGCGGCGGAATCCGCAGCTCGTCAGTCGGGCTGACGAATGGCCGCGGCTTGCGTCGTGGCCTGCCCGTCCCTTCCGATTCCTGCTCCATCGACCGCCTCCCGGGCGAGGATCATTCCTCGGCGACGATCGTGACCGGCAGGTCGATCTCGACGTCGGTGTGCAGGTGCAGCTTCACGTGGTGCTCGCCGACGGCGCGGATCGGGCCGCCCGGCAGGCGCACTTCGCTGCGCTCGATGGCGATGCCGCCCTTGGACAGCGCTTCGGCGATGTCGGCCGTGCCGACCGATCCGAACAGCTTGCCTTCGGTGCCCGCCTTGGCGGTCAGGGTCAGCTTGAAGCCCTCGAGTTGGCCGGCGCGGCTCTTCGCGCTCACCAGTTCCTCGACCGCGATCTTTTCGAACTCCTCGCGGCGCTCCTCGAACTTCTTGAGGTTGGCGGCCGTGCACAGCGCCGCCTTGCCCTGCGGAAGCAGGAAATTGCGGCCGTAGCCCGGCTTCACCTTGACCTTTTCGCCGATGTTGCCGAGGTTGGCGACCTTCTGCAGAAGGATGACTTCCATCGTTGTTTCCTCGATTAACCTATCTGTCCGTCAGGCGGGGCGCGCCGCGCGTTGGCGCGAACGCACCCAGTTATCCACGAATCCCCAGGTCGCGAGCACCGCGACCATGAACGGTGCCACCAGCAGCAGCAGCACGTAAATCGCCCAGAGCCAACCGGCATGCAGGCGACCACCCGCCCCCGCCTGCCGATGCGCCGCGGCGAGCCCCACGACCACCAGCGCAGCCACGAACAGGCGCGCCAGGTCGTCGATCAGCACCGGCGTCGTCACGATCGACGCGCCGATCACCAGCGCCGCCAGCAACCCGAGCGCCATGCCGAGCCGCAGCGACTGGAACTCCGTCCCGAAACTTCCCGCCCGCTCGGGCAGGGACTGCCACCAGCGGGCGAGGAACACGGCACACATCGCGAGCAGCACGGTCAGCACCGCGACCCAGCCCCACAACGTGCGCGCCAGCGTCTCGACCAGGCCATCCTTTTCGAGATCCATCGGCAGTCCGCGACGCTGCATCTCGTGCGCGAGGTCGCGCACGAACGGCGCCCAGAACTGCTGCGGATCGCCGAATGCCAGGTGCATCGTGACCAGCATCGCCATGCCCGCCAGCGTCGCCACCTGCAGGCACATCGACAGCGACTGGGTCCGCCCGAGCAGCCAGCCCAATGCGAGCGGCGGACCGAGCACCCATGCAGAATAGATCAGTCCCACCGGGATCGGGCGACCGAGCAGCACCATCGCTGCCGCAAGCAACCCGCTCGCCCCCAGCGCGACCATCAGCCCCGCCCGGCCACCCCGCACCAGCGTCACCAGTGCAGGGACGGCGCCGGGCAGGAAGAACGCAAACCCCAGGCCGAACAGCGGCAGGAGCCCCAGCAGTCCCGTCACGAGGACGGCCCCGCCCGGATTAGCAGCGAGCCAGGTAGCGAGCGTCCGGTTCATGTTGGCGCCCCGGCGGGTCTCCCGCGCGGCGCCTGATCAGCTCAGTGCTGATCCGTGTACGGGAGCAGCGCCAGAAAGCGGGCCCGCTTGATCGCGAGCGCCAACTGCCGCTGGTAGTTCGACCGCGTGCCGGTGATGCGGCTCGGGACGATCTTGCCCGTCTCGGTGATGTAGCCCTTGAGCGTGGCCAGGTCCTTGTAAT
>Ga0315287_10004670_pt1 | contig 13397 bp, 9 predicted proteins | sample YL17G11_0_MG_FD_205037 | JGI IMG/M metagenome (GOLD analysis project Ga0315287, IMG submission 205037) | Sediment microbial communities from Yellowstone Lake, YNP, Wyoming, USA - YL17G11_0 | ecosystem: Environmental > Aquatic > Freshwater > Lake > Sediment | place: USA: Wyoming | collected... | reverse complement strand
ACGAGGAGCACCGGGATGGCGTTGTAGGTCGCATGGAGGGCGATCGGCGCGACGAGGGTCCCCCGGCGCAGGAAGACCCAGCCCAGGACCAGCCCGACCGGGAGCCGGATCGCGAAGGCGACGAGGGCGGTCCGGATCGCGCTGTCGAAATCGCTGCCGGCGAGGGTGATGACGTGGATCAGGGCGAAGAAGACGGCGCCCCGAACGATCGCCGCCCGCGGCCCGGCGGTGCGTGCCCAGGCCGTCGTGACGAAGCCCCGGAAGAAGACCTCCTCCCAGAACGGCGCCACGACGGCCGCCACGAACAGGTTGACGAGGACGCCGGCCGGGTCCCCCGCGGGCGGGAGCGGGGCGGACGGCGCGACGCCCAGGAGCGCGACGAGGATGGCGGCCAGGAACGCGGCGCCGAAGAGCGTGGGCACCGCCAGGGCGATCCCTTGGACAATGTCGGCGAGGAGCGGGCCCTCGCCGGGTCCCGGCAGCCGGAGCCCCATCTCGCGCCAGCCGAGCGCGCCGGACCCCACCACGACGAGCGCCACGAGCCCGAGCGACACCCCGGCCGAGATCAACACCGACGCGAGGACCGCGAGCGGCCCTTCAGGGAGGACGTTCAGCGCACGGACCGCGAAGCCGACGACCAGCGTGATGAGAAGGGCGGCGATGAAGACCGGGACGGGCGACGGCCCCGCGTAGATCGCGCCGTCGGCGCGCCGCTGGAGCGCCTGGGCTCCCGAGCCCGCGGCAAGGCCCACGCCGGCGGCGGCGAGCCCGATGACGAAGGCGACGGTCGCCCCGGAGCTCCCCCCGGCCGCGACGGCGACGAAGATCGCGCCGAGGCCCGCGACGACGAGCCCCCAGCCCACCAGGTAGAGACCGGGTGCCGCGCGTCCCTCCAGCTCGAAGACGCCGCGCCGGGCCCGTGGAGGCGCCGCGACGTCCTCCGGCGCGTCGCTGGATTCGTCCAGGGTCGTCGCTCAGCCGCGGGTCGTGCGACCCGATGCCGGAGAGCCGGCCGTGGATCGCGGCGCGCGCGCCACGCGCCGGGTCGTCACGACGGCGGCCGCCGGCTCGGCGGTGGGGGCGGGCTCGGCGATGGGGACGGGCTCGGGGGCGCGCTCGCGGACGGGGCGCATCGGCACCGAACCCACCGCGGCCAGCGCCTCGCGGCGCTCGAAGTCGCGGCCGCACCAGGCACACAGCGACCACTCGAGGCCCACGAGCCTCGAGCAGTGCGGGCAGACGCGCTTGAGGCGCGTCCGGCAGGTCGGGCAGATGATCCAGTCCTCGTGGACCTTGCGGCGGCACGTGGCGCAGTGCTCGATCTGCTCGATCTCGGCGATCAGGGCTTCCTCCGCGAGGCCGCGCTCGTACGCCTCACCCAGGCGCTCCTGCGGCCGGACGATCCGGTAGACGAGGATGCCGAAGATGAAGAGCACCGGCGTGAACCCCACCACGAGCGCTGCGGCGAGATAGGGAACAACCGGGTTCGCGGTCCGGGACTGCATGTCGCGGAAGGCCCAGTAGGCCGAGGCGAGCCAGATGATGACGATGTAGAAGCCGGTCGCCTGGAGGCCCAGCTGGACGAGCGGGCTCTCGAAGAAGGCGGCGATCGCGTCGCCGATCCCGGAGAGGAAATCCAGGTTCATGCGGTGGGGTCACCCACCTCCGTGCGAAGGGCACCGTCCCGCCCGGGCGGCTGGCCGTCGGCGGCACACGCGGGGCAGTGTAGCAGGGCGGTCAGAAGCGTCGGCGCAGGAGCTCCATGGTGACGAGCGTCGCGCGCCACGCGGCCGCGAACGCGGCAAGGAGGAGCACGGCCAGCCACGCCGCGGCGAGAAGGAGCGCGGCCCCGGGCGCCGCGAGCACGTCGGTCCCGCCGGCAAGGGCGTGCCGGGCGGCGTCCCACGCGGCCCCGACCGCCCACCACGCTGGGGCGAGGACCAGGACCGTGGCGGCGAGGGCGGCCGCCACGGTGAGGGCAGTGCCGAGCGGGGCCCGGAGCGGGTCGAGGAGCCCGCCCACCAGGGCTCGCGGGATCGACGCGCCGAGCAGCGCCGCGCGCCGTGCCGCGAAGCCGCCCACGACCTCCGCGGCCAGCCAGGCGCCGAGCACCGCGACGCTGGCGGCCGGCGCGCCGGCCAGGACGCGCCCGGCGAGGGGAGCGGCCACGTCGCTCGGCAGGGTCAGCTCGCGGTAGGCGACCGCGATCCAGGCCGGGACCGCGACGGCCGCGACGGCCGCCACCGGCACGAGGAGCAGGAGCCGAATGGCCGCGACCCGGGCGACCGCGCGCCCCGCGCCCGTGTCGGCCGGCTGGGCCAGCGCGGCGGCAGCCACGCCGGCCGGAATCGCGACGGTTGCCACCTCCGCCGCCGCGACCGTGGTCCGGTAGAGCGCCACCTCCGCCGCGGCCGCGACCAGGGTTCCAGCCACGACCAGGGCGAGGCCCGTCGCCACGCCCACCGCGATGAGAGCGACGAGCCGCGCGCCGGGCCCGTCCGCCGAGACCGAGGCCGGCCCGACGAAGTTCGCAAGCCCGATGAATGTCGGCATGACCACGATCGGGAGGGCGAGGGCCGCGAGCCCGCCCCGGGCCAGGAACGCGACCAGCGCGAAGACCCACAGACGTGGTCGGCGAACGGTCAGCGCCGTCGCCGCCGCGAACCCGCGCCGCCAGGGGACCGCGAGGGCTCCAGGGTCCGGGCGCGCGGACGTCAGCCCGATCGGGCTGCCGTCCAGCTCCTCGAGGATCCCATCCGGCGGGACCCCGTCGTCCGGGGAGGCGCCGGGCGCGGTCGGGGACGCCGCCCCGATCTCGCTCACGGCGCCGGGGAGGGGCTCCCCCCGGCGACGAGGTCGAGCTGGCGGAGCGTCCGCTCGACCTCGGCGATCTCGACCCCGTACGTCGCGAAGTCGCCGCGCCGGAGCGCCTCCTGCGCGAGCTCGAAGTGCGCGTTCGCGTAGCGGATGAGCGCCGCGACGTCGGCCGGGGGCGGCGTCACGTTCGGGCCCGACGTCGGAGACGGCGTCTGGGACGCGCCGGGGGACGGGCTCGCACCGGGGCGCGGCGAGGGTATCGGCGGGGGACCGGACCCGGCAAGGAGCAGCGTCAACGCCTGCTCGAGCGTGTCGCCCCAGACGATCCTCGTCGGGCTCGCCACGACGATCTTGACGAACTCCGGGATCGCCGAGCCGGTCGACTGGAGGTAGATCGGCTCAAGGTAGACGATCGAGTCCTGGACCGGGACGACGATGAGGTTCCCGCGCACGACCTCGCTGCCGGACTGGTTCCACAGCGTGACCTGCGAGCTGATCTGGGGATCCTGGTCGATGCGCGCCTCGATCTGGACGGGGCCGAAGACGTTCGTGTCGCGCGGGAAGCGGTAGACGCGGACGTTGCCGTACTCCGGCCCATCGTTCCGCGCCGCCACCCAGGCGATCATGTTCGGCCGCGTCGCCGGGACCATCGGCTGGAGGAGCAGGAACTCGGGGTCCTTCTCGCCGGGCATCCGCATGTAGACGTAGTAGGCCTCCAGCGGAAGCTGGCCGGTGTCGCTGGTCGGGTTCTGGGGCACCGTCCACACGTCGTCGCCCTGGTAGAAGGTCAGCGGATCGATGACGTGATACCTGGCGAAGACGCGCGTCTGGGCGTTGAACAGCTCCTCCGGCACGCGGAGATGGGTGCGCAGGTCGGCCGGCAGATCGGCGATCGGCCGGAAGAGGGTCGGGAAGACCCCCTGCCAGGCCCGGATGAGCGGGTCGTTCGGGTCGGCGACGTAGAACGTCATCGTGCCGTCGTACACGTTCATGACGATCTTCACGCTGTTCCGGAGGTAGTTGAAGGTCTTCCCGAAGAGGCCGCTCTTCTCGCCCAGCGAGGAGCCGCTGAACTCCTGTGCGTTCGGGAAGCGGTCGCTGAGCGTGTAGGCGTCCTGGATCCAGACGAGCTCCCCGGCGTCGTTCACGACGAGGTAGGGGTCCTTGTCATAGGAGAGGAAGGGGGCGATCCGGTCCAGCCGGTCGCCGAGGCTGCGGTGCATGAGCAGCTGGCTGTCGGCCGTGACCTGGTCGGAGATCAGGAGGTTGAGGTCGCGGAAGCGGGCCGCGAACAGGAGACGGCTGAGGATGCTGTCGAGCTTGATGCCGGTCGTGCCGGACCAGCGCGTCTGGACCTGGTCCCCGGTCCCGTCGACGCCGTCGCCGACCCCCAGGGGATAGTCGAACTCGTCCTGCTGGGCCCCCACGACGACCCAGTCGCTCGGCCGCTCGCCGAAGTAGATCCGCGGCTGGGTCACGGACGGCGCGCCCGCCGTCGAGCGGGTCGGCATGTCGCGGATCCAGAGTCGGGGCAGGCCCTGCTCGTCCACCTCGTTGACCGGGACCATGGTGAGTCCGAAGCCGTGGGTGAAGACGATCCGCTGGTTGACCCACGAGCCGCCCTGCGGGTTCCGCTCGGGGGCCAGCTCCCGGGCGGAGAGCATGACCTGGCGGGTCTCCTCCTCGACCGGGTAACGATCCACGTCGACGTCGACGAAATCGTAGTACTGGCGGAGCGTCTGGATCTGGTCGAGCGTCGTCTGGAGGGGCCGGTAATCCCAGAGGCGGGCGTTCTTGAAGGTCGCCGCCTCGTCGACGAGGTCCTTCGCGGTGAGCGGCGCGTCGCCCGCGTAGCTCCGATCCTCCCAGCCCTTGAGATTGAAGCTGAGACGTGTCATGTCGAGGTTGTAGCCGATGTACGGCTGTTCCTGGGCGTACTGGTTCGGCTCCACCGTGAACCGCTGGATCACCTCGGGATAGACCCGTCCGAGGAGGATCGACAGGCCGAACCAGACCGCGATCCCGGCGCCGAGCGGCCAGATCCAGCGCGTGAAGGCGCCGCCGACGAGAAGCGCGGCAACGAGCCCGGCGATGATGGTGAGGGCGTCGAAGGCGAAGAACTGCGCCGCCTGGTCCGTGTAGCTGACGCCGGTGGCCACGCCGCGGCTGCTGTACACGAGCTCCAGCTTGTCGAGCTGATAGCCGGCCGCGACCGTGAGCAGGTAGAGGCCGCCGAGCACGCCGAGGTGGACCCGGACGGGGGTCGGGAACCCGCCGCCGCGCGCTGCGGCCAGCAGGTAGCGCCCGCCGGCGACGGCGAGCCCGGCGATGAGGAGGCCGCCCAGCGCGGCCTGGACGAGCCGCAGGAACGGTAGCTCGAAGAGGTAGTACGAGATGTCGCGGCCGAAGACGGGGTCGACCACGGGGATCGCGCCGGCGACGGTGAACGGCACCCGGTGCTGCCAGAGGAGGATCGTCTCCCAGCTGCCGGAGAGGACGCCCGCCGTGCCGAGCGCGGCGAGAACGGCGACGATCGCCAGGCCGGTGACGGCGAGGGGCGAGAGGTCCGGCATCTCGCCGGCGTCGAAGGCGATCGTGGGACGGGCGGGTGGCCCGTTGTCGCCGCTTCGCCCGGCGGGTCCGCGCCGCTGGAAGCCGAACGGATCGGACCGCCCGAGCTGGCCCTCGGTCGTGGCGCGCGCCGCTTCGCCCAGGCGGCCCATGAAGCCGCGCATGCGCTGCCCCACGGCCGCGTCGGGCGGCGGGGCGAGGCGGCCGGCGAGCCACAGGTTGGCGAAGAGGAAGGCGAGCGCCGCGAGGAGACCGGCAACGAAGAGCACGACCTGCGATCCGAGGCGAGTCCAGAAGACCGGGTCGAAGCCCACGCTCTGGAACCAGATCGCATCGGTCACCAGGTCGAGGCCCGCAGCCACGAGGAAGACGGCGGCGAACAGGATCAGGCCGATGACCGCCAGCAGCACCTGCGGGCCGAGCGCCCCGACGCCCTTACGGGACGAGCCGCCGTCGTCCGGACCCCCGGGCGGGCGGCGCGGCGGCCGTCCACCAGCGCCGGGCGCCGCGCGGCCACGAGGGCGCAGTGCGATGGGCTCGTCGTCGGGCGCGGTGTCGCCGTCGGGCGCGGTGTCGTCGTCGTCGTCGGAGGCGTCGGGCGCGGTGTCGCCGTCGGGCGCGGTGTCGCCGTCGCCACCGCCGGAGGCGTCGGCGGCGTCGGAGGCCTCGTCGGCCGGTTCGTCGTCCGCGACGACGTCGACGTCCCCGTCCGGCTCCCGCCCCGGCTCCGGGTCGTGCCGACCCGGTCCGCCCTGTGCGCCGGACTGGCGTTCGTTCAGCTCGCGGAGGAAGTCGTCGAACAGGTTCTTCATCGACGCTGAGTGTACGCGGGGACCCGGGCGGGCGTCGGGGGAGGAGTCAGGGCCGGTTCACGGCCTCCACGGCCCGCCGAAACGCGGCCAGCGCCGCGTCCGCCAGCTTGTTCGGCGTGAGGCTCGCCGCGCGGGCCGGCTCCCAGCGCACCGCCAGCTGGACCACCAGGGGGGCGCTCCACGGACGGCCCTCCTCGTCCGGCGGCACTGGGAGGCGGAGCCGGAGCTGCTGGCGCCCGCCGTCCTCGAGGACGAAGCCGGAGAGCCCGCCGGAGAGGAGCGGACCCAGGCGCGCATGGGGCGGGTCGGGCGGCGGGCCGGCCGCGGGCGCAATCGCGCGGCACGGCACGATTCCCTCGTCGTCGGCGACCCACAGGACGGCCAGCCACCAGCCCTCGATCTCGGTCGGGCGGTCCATGCCGGCGCGCAGGCGACGGTCGCCCAGGACGACCTCGTGCTCGCGGATGAACGAGGCGGCGGGCGGCGGCAGGCGGGGCGACATCCCGGACAGGATACGGGCGTCAGTCCCGGCCGGGCGGCTCCTCGGTCTCGGGTTCCGTCTCGCGTTCCGACTCGCGTTCCGTCTCGGGTGGCTCCGGCGGCGCGAGCGGAGAGCCGTTCGCGAGGGCGGCCCCGCTCTCGGCGTTCCGGGCGGCGACCTCGGCCCGCAGCGACACCAGGCGCGCCTCCATCTCGAGGCGCAGGATCTCGCGACGCACGTCGGCGTCGGGGCGGGCCAGGGCCGGCATCTCGGCCTCCGAGGGGGGCGGGATCTCGTCGTCGTTGCCCACCAGGAGCGAGCCGAAGGTGCGCTTGATCTTGCGCGGTGCCGCGGCAGCGGCGAGCAGAGCGGGATCCACGGCCGTCAGCCCAGGAATCTCGACGTCGGCGGTGTCCACGAGCCGCGCGTCGCACGACGGGCAGACGGCGGCGTCGGCAGCCGGAAGGGTCGCGGAGCACCAGGGGCAGATCGGGACCAGGCTCCGCTCGTCGGCAGGCATCACGAATCCGGGGTCGTCGCCCATGGCGGCATGCTACTCGCCTCGACCTTGCACCACACCTGTCGAACGGTGCCGATGGTGCCCGGCGCCACCGGCGTTCGTCGGCTCAGCCGCCGGCGCTCACTCCCACTCGATCGTCGCGGGCGGCTTGCTGCTGATGTCGTAGACGACCCGGTTGACCCCCGGCACCTCGTTCACGATCCGTGACGAGATCTTGCCCAGGACGTCGTACGGGAGCTTGGCCCAGTCGGCGGTCATCCCGTCGTCGGAGGTCACCGCGCGGATGGCGCAGACGTTGGCGTAGGTCCGCCCATCGCCCATGACCCCGACGCTGCGGAGCGGGGTGAGGATCGCGAACGACTGCCACAGGCTCCGGTAGAGCCCCGCCGCCTTGATCTCGTCGATGACGATCCAGTCGGCCTCGCGCAGCGTATCGAGCCGCTCGGCGGTAACCTCGCCGATGATCCGGATCGCCAGGCCCGGCCCCGGGAACGGCTGGCGGTAGACCATCGCGTCCGGGAGCCCCAGCTCCAGGCCCACCAGTCGCACCTCGTCCTTGAAGAGGTAGCGAAGCGGCTCGATGAGGGTGAAGCGGAGGTCCTTGGGCAGCCCGCCGACGTTGTGGTGGGTCTTGATCTTCTGGGCCGCCCTGGTCTCGGGTGCGGTCGATTCGATGACGTCCGGGTAGAGCGTCCCCTGGGTCAGGAAGTCGATCCGGCCGATCTTCGCGGCCTCCTCCTCGAAGACCCGGATGAACGCGTCGCCGATGATCTTCCGCTTCGTTTCCGGGTCGGTCACGCCGGCCAGGCGGGCGAGGAAGCGCTCACGGGCGTCGACCATCACGAGGTTCATCCCGAGGCTCTGCTCGAAGGTGACCCGCAGGAGGTCGGATTCCCGCTTCCGCATCAGGCCGTTGTCGACGTAGACGCAGGTGAGCCGGTCGCCGACGGCGCGATGAACGAGCGCTGCCGCCACCGCGGAGTCCACGCCGCCGGAGAGGGCGCAGATGACCTTCCCGTCGCCGCCGCTCGCGCGGGCGTGGGCGTCCACGCGCGAGCGAATCTCGTTGACCGTCGACTCGATGAAGTTCGCCGGCGTCCACGTGGGGCGTGCGCCGGCGATACCGAGGACGAAGTTCCGCAGCACGTCGCGGCCGCGCGGCGTGTGGACGACCTCGGGATGGAACTGGATCCCATAGAGGCCCCGGGCGGAGTCGGCGAGGCCGGCGAAGGGCGTGGACGGCGTCTGGGCCGTGGCCGTGAAGCCGGCCGGCAGCCGGGTGATCGAGTCGCCGTGGCTCATCCAGACCGGCTGGTCCCGCTCGAGGCCCGCGAAGAGGCGGTCGTCGGCAGTGATGGTGACGGTCGCCGGGCCGTACTCCCGGCGCGCCGCCGGCAGGACGTCGCCGCCCAGCTCGAGGGCCATCAGCTGGGCGCCGTAGCAGATGCCCAGGACCGGGATCCGACCGTTCCAGATCGCCGGGTCCGGCCTGGGGGCACCCTCGTCGTAGACAGACGTGGGGCCGCCCGAAAGGATGATTGCGCGCGCGCGCCGCCGCTCCAGCTCCGCGTAGGGGGTGTCGTACGGGAGCAGCTCCGAGTAGACGTGCAGCTCGCGGACGCGGCGCGCGATGAGCTGGGCGAGCTGGCTGCCGAAATCGAGGACGACCACGGTGTCCGGCTCGGAGGCCGACGGCTCGCCGCGGGGGACGCCGCCGCCGGGGACGTCCAGGTGGGACCGGATGGGCGCCGGGGCGTCGAGGGCGACCTCCAGGTACGCCTCGACCTCGGCATCGTCGGGGGCGAGGACGCGGTGCCCGGCGTTGGCGAGCTCCCCGTGGACGGTCTTGCCGCGCTCGCGTGCCGGTTGCCCGTGGTCGTCCGCGGGCCCGCTCGTGCGTGCCGCCGACCGCTGCTCCTCGCCGTCGCCCAAGCGCTCGCCTCCCGCACCTGCTGCCGTTCGGGGAAGTCTACCGGGCGGCCACCGTACGCGGCGCGCCCCGGAACTTCCGTCCTCCTTTCGGCCACGTGGCGTGCGTCGTGCAACGCGCTAGACTCGGGCCAAGACTCTGCGGCAGGAGGTCTCCGTGAACGCCCAGATCCCGCGTCGGCTCATGGCAGCGGCGATCACCGTGCTTCTCGCCATCCCGCTCGTTCCCGCATCACCCGCCGCGGCAGCGGAGACGACCACGACGACCGTCGGCTCGTCCGCCAATCCGTCCGTCTACGGCCAGTCGGTGACCTTCACGGCCAGCGTGACGCCGTCCGCGGCGAGCGGCACCGTCACCTTCAGGGACGGCGCGACGAGCCTCGGCACGGGCGACCTCGCCAGTGGCACCGCGACGTACTCGACAAGCAGCCTGTCTGTCGCCGGGAGCCCGCACTCGATCACCGCGGTCTACGACGGCGACTCGACGTACGAGATCAGCCTCTCGTCGGTGCTCAGCCAGGGCGTCGACCCGGCCAGCACGACGACCAGCCTTACGAGCAGCCTCAACCCGTCGGCCATCGGGCAGTCGGTCACCTTCACCGCCACCGTCACCACCACGCTGCCCGGCAGCGGCATCCCGACCGGCACCGTCCAGTGGAACGTCGACGGCGTCGGCAGTGGTTCTCCGGTCGCCCTCGACGCCTCGGGCCAGGCCACGCTCAGCACGAGCGCCCTGACCGTCGGCAGCCACACAATCGACGCAGCCTATGGCGGCGATGCCAGCTTCGTGGCCGGCAACGCGACGCAGTGGTCGCAGACGGTGGCCAAGGCCAACCAGACGATCACGTTCAATCCCCTCGCAAACAGGACGCTCGGGGACTCGCCGGTGTCCGTGAGCGCGACTGCCTCCTCGGGCCTCACGGTGACCTTCAGCTCCACGACCCCCTCCGTGTGCACCGTGGCTGGCACCGTGGTCACCCTGCTCACCACCGGCACCTGCTGGATCGATGCCGACCAGGCCGGCGACGGCACCTGGAGTGCCGCGCCGCGGGTGAAGAGGAGCTTCACGATCGGCACCACGGCCGCGCCACCCTCCACGACGGTCCCGACCCTGACCGTGACGGCGGACTCGAAGAGCCGGCCGTTCGGTGTCGCGAACCCGACGTTCACCGCCGTGATCTCGGGCTTCGTGAACGGCCAGGGGCTCGCGACGTCGGGTGTCACCGGCAGTCCTGCGTGCTCGACGACCGCGACCCTTGTCAGCCCCGCTGACACCTACCCAATCACCTGCAGCATCGGCACGCTCACGTCGTCGGCCTACAGCTTCGTGTTCGCGCCGGCGACGCTCACGATCGTCCGCGGCGCCTCGAGCGTGACCCTCTCGACCACCACGACCGTGTTCGAGACGAGCGCGCCGGTGACCTGGACCGCGGCGGTGGAACCGGGAATCACCAGTGCCGTTCCGTCCGGCAGCCTGCTCTTCACGATCGACGGCGTCGCCGAGCCTGTCGTCGCGCTCGACGCCAGCGGTCGCGGCTCTCTCACCGTGATCTGGACGACGCCCGGCGTGAAGAGCGTCGAGGTCGCGTACACCGGCGACGGCAGCTTCGCCGCGTCGGGCACGGCTTCGGCGGCCCCGGCGGTCGTCACCAACACGGCCCGGGCGACCGGCGTGGGCGTGTCGGCGACCACGTTCTACCCGATCGTGGATTCCTGGCGCGACACGGTGACGGCACGCGGGATCCGAAGCGAGCGGCTCACCCTGGGCATCGATGTCAAGAGCGCCAGGGGCATCGTGGTCCGCCGGTATTCGGCCGGTCCCGCGGCTGGCGCCTACGCATGGGCCTGGAACGGGAGAACCTCGAAGGGCGCACTGGTTCCCGACGGGCGCTACACCATCGTACAGACGCTCACCGATCCATACGGGTCGCGTCCGCGGCGGACGGTCACCTCGACGGTGGCGGTCTCGCTGAGGAGGATCCAGTGGACCACGAAGACCATCACGGCCGGCCCCGGACCCCGCTGCTTCCAGTTCTCCACCGGCGACGAGGTGGGGCCCCATTCGTGCTCATCCACCGCGCCGCTGCCCCTTGCCGGCAATGCCGGCCACTGGCCGGGCGTCGGCTACGAGTTTCGCCTTCCGTCCGCGACCGCGTATCGGTCGCTCCGCGTCGAGGTGCAGGGGACGTCCACCGGCGGCCGGCCGACGATCGGTTTCCACGACTGGAAGCTGAGCGGTCAATGGGGCGAGCTCTATCGCGCCGACTGGGCGCGAACGGCGATCTCGCCGGCCGCCACCCGCTGGTCCGGCGTCGCGACGTCGGACATCGCCCGCTACGTCTCGGGTCGCTCCGTGCGCGCCTACGTGGACGGCGGCGGCCGCCTTGGCGGGGCGTTTGCCTTCGAGATGACGCGCGTCCGGCTCATCGTCTCGGTCGGGACCCTGCAGTAGCGGGATCAGCTCGACGGGACCGGCCGGAGGCGGAAGGCGGGCCCCGCACCGAGTCGCTCGGCCGGCGTCCCGTACTTGAGGATCAGCTCCGCGATCGCGCGGGCCCGGTCCGGTGCCTTGATCTCCTCCGCCCGGTAGGCCCGCCGCGCCGTGCCGATGGTGCCGTGGCAGGTCGGGTCGGCGAGCAGGTTCGCCGCCCAGTGGGCGCTCGGGCTCCCGGCGGCGACCAGCAGGCTGCCGTCCGGCTCGACGACGAAGCCGACGGCGCCGCGCACGGATCGCCCGCTGACGCGCCCGGTCGTCTCGAGCATGACGACCTTCCCCCAGGCCGCGAGCTGCTCGCCGTAGTTGTCGGGCATCAGCGTGGCGCGCGCATCCGGCCGGGGCGGGCGGCGGGCGCCGCTACTTCCCGCGCAGCTGCCAGGACTTGCCCTCGGTGGCGACCGAGGGGGCGTACACGATCTCGACCTGCTGCATGTCGCGGATCGTCCGGGCGCCGAGGGCCGCCATCGACTGGCGCAACGCGCCCACCAGGTTCTCCGTCCCGTCGGCGACGTGGGAGGGCCCGAAGAGGATCCGCTCCATGGTCCCGATCGTGCCGACCCTGATCCGGGTGCCGCGCGGCAGGACCGGCGAGGGCGCGGCCATCCCCCAGCTCGTGCCGCGGCCGGGCGCCTCCTCGGCGCGGGCCAGGGGGCTGCCCAGCATCACGGCGTCGGCGCCGGCCGCGATCGCCTTGGCGATGTCGCCGCCCCTCTTCATCCCGCCGTCGGCCACGACCGGGACCCAGCGGCCGGTCTCGGCAAAGAACGCATCCCGGGCGGCCGCCACGTCGCTGATCGCGGTGACCTGCGGGACCCCGATCCCGAGCACTTCGCGGGTGGTGCAGGCGGCGCCCGGCCCGACGCCCACGAAGACGGCGGCGGCGCCCTGGTCCATCAGGGCGAAGGCGGCCTCCGCGTGGGTCGTGTTGCCGACGGCGACCGGGATCGGCATCAAGCGGGTGAACGCGGCGAGGCTGAGCGGCTCGTACTTCGACGCGAGGTGGCGGGCGCTGCTCACCTGGCTCTGGACGAGGAAGAGGTCTGCGCCGTGGTCGGCGCAGAAGGCGCCGAAGCGGCGGGCGGCGCCGGGGGTGGCGGCTACGGCGGCCTTCGAGCCGGTGGCGTGGATCTCCGCGATCCGGAGGGCGATCAGCTCCTCCCTGATCGGGGTCGCGTACGCCTCGGCGAGGATCGCCTGGATCTCGGCGTCCGGCGCGGTGGAGATCCGCTCGAGGACCGGCCCCGGGTCGTCGTATCGGGCCTGGACGCCCTCGAGGTTGAGGACGGCAAGGCCGCCGAGACCGGCCAGGACGCCGGCGCTGCGAGCGTCCACGACGGCGTCCATGGCTGCAGCGAGGACCGGGATTCGCAGGGCGATGCCGGCGAAGTCCTGCTCGAGCGAGACGTCGCCTGGCTCGACGGTCTCGATGCCGGGGGCGAGCGAGACGTCGTCGAAGCCGTAGGTCGGGCGGATCGAGTCCACCTTGGAGCGGAAGTGCCGCCGCGCCGCGGCCTCGGTCGGGGTCTGCATCGTCGATCCGGATCCTCCGCGCCTGCCGTCGTCCGCGCCTGATGCCACCGCCTGCCGGTCGTCGCTCCGTGTCGGCCGCCGAGTCCGGCGCCGCGGCCTTCGCCCGCGCCGGCCCGCCGGTTCCGGGGATTGTACGGCCGGTGCCGGCTGGACGGGCAGGCCGGGGCGGGCGCGCGATGATCTGCCGTGGCCCCGCCCGCGCGCCGGGTGCCGTGGCCCCGCCCGCGCGCCGGGTGCCGT
>Ga0315287_10004669_pt1 | contig 13403 bp, 11 predicted proteins | sample YL17G11_0_MG_FD_205037 | JGI IMG/M metagenome (GOLD analysis project Ga0315287, IMG submission 205037) | Sediment microbial communities from Yellowstone Lake, YNP, Wyoming, USA - YL17G11_0 | ecosystem: Environmental > Aquatic > Freshwater > Lake > Sediment | place: USA: Wyoming | collected... | reverse complement strand
TTGCTGTCGACGAACTCGAGGAGATTACCGGGGTCCGCGTCGACGCGTCGATCAACCGCAAGGGTGCCGAAGTCCTCTTCGTGATGCCCTCTGCCGACTACTTCGGCACGCCCCACTACTACACCCTGCTTGGCTATCTGGCGCTCTTCCACGAGATCGGGCTCGACTACACCTTGACCGCGTACGCGTCGGACGGGGGCAACTTCGGGTTGTTCACCTCGCACGAGATGATCAAGCGGTTGAACGCCAAGGTCTATACCGAAGCGAAGCGGCTTGGCGTAAAGTGGATTCTCGGCGGCGAGTGCGGCCACATGTGGCGGGTGCTGCACCAGTACATGGACACGATGAACGGTCCGGCCGACTTCCTCGAAGTGCCGGTCTCGCCGATCACCGACACGCGGTTCGATCATGCGGCCTCCACCCGGATGGTGCACATCTGCGAGTTTACGGCGGACCTGATCCGGCACGGTCGTCTCAACCTGGACGCCTCGCGCAACGACCACTGGAACGTGACCTTTCACGATTCCTGCAACCCCTCGCGGGCGATGGGGCTCATCGAGGAGCCGCGGTACATCATCCGGAACACCTGCCGCACGTTCCACGAGATGCCGGAAAACACCATTCGCGAGCAGACCTTCTGCTGCGGCAGCGGTTCTGGTCTCGGCACCGACGAGAACCTGGAGATGCGGCTGCGCGGCGGGTATCCCCGGGCCAACGCGGTGCGCTACGTGCGTGACAAACACGGCGTCAACGTGCTCGCCTGTATCTGCGCGATCGACAAGGCCACCTTACCGCCGTTGCTCGAGTACTGGTCCCCCGGCGTCGATGTGGCGGGCGTCCACGAGTTCGTGGGCAACGCGCTCGTCATGAAGGGCGAGCGTGCCCGGACGACCGACCTGCGCGGAGAATCGCTCGCCAGCGCGAAGGAGGAGCCTGCCCATGCGTGACCGCCACGTCATCATCGCAGCTCTGATCGTCTTCTTCGGCGTGCTCACCTCCCCGATCTGGTACGCCAGGGCGGCCGGGACGACGGCTCGAGGACCCGAACCGAAGTTGCCGGAGACGGAGAAGGCATGTGTGATGCCGGTGGAGTACATGCGGGCCTCGCACATGGAACTCCTCCTGACGTGGCGCGACGATGTGGTCCGCCGGAACGTCCGCACCTGGACCGCACCTGATGGCAAGTCCTACAAGACGAGCCTCTCGGGCACCTGCCTCCGGTGCCACGCGAACAAAGCCGAGTTCTGCGACCGGTGTCACACCTACGCGGGCGTCACGCCGTACTGCTGGGATTGCCATGTTGACCCGAAATCGATCACAGGGAGTGGCAAATGAGCATCAGCAGACGTGCATTCCTCGGGACCGCAGGCCTCTCGGCGCTCGGTCTCACCGGCAAGACGGCGCTCGACGCGTTCGCGCAGCAGCCGCCCCACGAACCGGCGTCGACACCGGCGGGCACCCGGTGGGCCATGGTCATCGACCCGAAGAAGTGCCTCGAAGCGGGTGACTGCACGAAGTGTCTGGACGCCTGCCACCGCACGCACAACGTCCCCGCCATTGATAACCGGGCTCACGAGGTGAAGTGGATCTGGAAGGAGAGTTTCGAACATACCTTCCCGTCGCTCCAGACGGACTTCCCGCCCGACGCGCTGCGCGACAAACCGGTGATGGTGCTGTGCAACCACTGTGACAATCCGCCGTGCGTGCGCGTGTGCCCCACACAGGCAACCTGGAAGCGAAGCGACGGCATTGTCATGATGGACTGGCACCGGTGCATCGGGTGCCGCTACTGTGTGGCCGGCTGTCCCTACGGCTCGCGCAGTTTTAACTGGAGCGACCCGCGTCCCGCCATCGCGCAGATCACGCCCGACTTCCCGACCAGGTCCAAGGGCGTGGTGGAGAAGTGCACGTTCTGCGAGGAGCGGATCGCCAAGGGTGAGCCCCCGGCCTGCGTCGCGGCCTGCAAGGCCAAGGCCCTCGTCTTCGGCAACCTGAACGATCCGGAGTCCGACGTCCGGTCGCTGCTTCGGTCCCGCTTCACGATCAGGCGGAAGCCCGAGTTGGGCACGCGGCCCGCGATCTACTACATCGTCTGAGGAACGCCCATGTTCATGTTCGAGAAGGCGGTCGTTGGCAGTCGCCGATACTGGGCGTGGATCCTCGGCCTGCTCGTGATCATGGGGCTGGCGTTGCTGGCCTACCTGCGGCAACTGAGCGTCGGGCTGGCGATTACCGGCCTGAGCCGTGATGTCACCTGGGGTCTCTATATCGCCCAGTTCACCTTTCTGGTCGGCGTCGCGGCATCGGCCGTGATGGTGGTCCTGCCGTACTACCTCCACGACTTCAAGGCGTTCGGAAAGATCACGATCCTCGGCGAGTTCCTCGCGATTTCAGCCGTGACGATGTGCATGCTGTTCATCTTCGTGGACATGGGCCAGCCCATGCGGGTGCTCAACGTCATGTTGTACCCGACGCCCAACTCCATGATGTTCTGGGACATGGTGTCGCTCGGAGGGTACCTCCTGCTCAACGCCATCATTGCCCTTGTCACGCTCGGCGCCGAGCGCAAGCGTATGGCGCCGCCTACGTGGGTCAAGCCCCTCATCATCCTGTCGATCCCCTGGGCCGTCAGCATCCACACGGTCACCGCGTTCCTCTACAACGGTCTGCCGGGACGGTCGTTCTGGCTGACGGCGATCCTGGCGCCTCGATTCCTGGCGTCCGCGTTTGCAGCCGGCCCGGCGCTGCTGATCCTGCTGTGCCTGGCGCTGCGACGGTTGACCTCGTTCGATGCCGGCCGGGAGCCCGTTCGGAAGCTGGCGGTCATCGTCACCTACGCCATGCTCTTGAACGTGTTCTTCATCCTTCTCGAACTCTTCACGGCGCTCTACAGCCAGATCCCGGAGCACGTCGAGCACTTCGAGTACCTCTACCTGGGGCTCCACGGCCAGGCGACGCTTGCGCCCTGGATGTGGACCTCATCGGTGCTGGCTGTGGCGTCGCTCGTCGTGTTGCTCGTGCCGTCCCTGCTGCGCCGCGAGTCCTGGCTGGCGGTCACGTGCGCCATGGTGTTTGCCTCGCTCTGGATCGACAAGGGCCTCGGCCTGATCGTCGGCGGATTCGTGCCTTCTCCGCTGGGCGCGGTGACGAGTTACGTGCCCAGCGTGCCCGAGGTGCTCATCGTGCTCGGGATCTGGGCGCTCGGGTTTCTGATGGTGACCGTGTTCTACAAGATCACGCTGTCGGTGCGCGAAGAGGTGGCCGCCTCATGACGACCGAGGGGCCGGGATTCGTGTCGTCACCACCGCGGCTGGTTGTGGCCGGCCTGAGCGGAGATTCGGGCAAGACGCTGGTGTCGCTGGCGCTGCTGCAGACGGCCCGCGCGCTCGGCCTGGACACCCGCGCGTTCAAGAAGGGCCCCGACTACATCGACGCGGCCTGGCTCACCTGGGCGGCGGGGAGGCCGGCCCGCAACCTCGATACTTTTCTGATGGGTGTCGCGCGCGTCCGACAGACCTTTGCCCGGCACGCGGCGGGCGCCGGCCTCGTGGTCATCGAGGGCAACCGGGGGCTCTATGACGGCGCTGACGCGGAAGGCTCGCACAGCACCGCCGAACTCGCGAAAGCACTGGACGCGCCGGTCCTGCTTGTGGTGAACGCGAGGAAGGTGACGCGGACGATTGCTGCCAGCGTGCTGGGATGCCAGGCATTCGATCCGGATGTACGCATCGCGGGCGTTGTGTTGAACCAGGTGAGCGGATCCCGGCACGAACGGATCATCCGCGAGGCCATCGAATCCCGATGCCGCGTGCCGGTGGTTGGCGTGGTGCCGCGGTTGCTCGGCGATACGCTCCTCCACGGCCGCCATCTGGGCCTGGTTCCCCCGCCAGAGCATCCGGAACTGTCCGAACTCGGGTCCCGGCTGGTGGAACACGTCGGATCGCAGTTGGACATGACCGCGATCTTCGATCTGGCCCGGCGCGCCCCCCGTGTCGGCTGGGCGACCGAACACGCGCCCCATCCTGGTCAGGGCGGTGGTCTGCGGATTGGCTATCTGCGCGATTCGGCGTTCACGTTCTACTACCCCGAGAACCTGGAGTGCCTCGAAGCCGCGGGTGCCACGCTCGTGCCGATCTCGAGCCTGACGTCGCGTGCACTGCCTGCTGGCTTGCATGCGCTCTACATCGGTGGCGGGTTTCCCGAGACGCATGCATCGGCCATTGCGGCCAATCGCGCGTTTCTTGACGACCTGCGACAGCACGCGCAATCGGGCATGCCGATCTACGCCGAGTGCGGCGGCCTGATCCTGCTCGCCAGGTCGCTCCGCCAGGGCGACGCAGTCAGTCAGATGGCCGGAGTGCTGCCGTGCGAGGTCGAGCTGTGTGCGGCGCCTCAGGGACATGGCTACGCGGAGCTGATGGTCGAGACCCCGAACCCGTTCTTTCCAACGGGGCTGCTCCTGCGGGGACACGAGTTCCACTACTCGCGCCTCGTGTCAGCCAGCGCGCCTCCGCCAACCGCGTGCGCCGTCCGGCGGGGCACCGGCTGCGTCGATGGGCGCGACGCGATCGTCGTGCACAACGTCTGGGCTGCCTATACCCATCTGCACGCGGCGGCCACGCCCGAGTGGGCGCCGGCTCTGCTCGGCGCGGCGCGCGCCTGCTCGCAGTGGGCGAGCCCGGCACCGAACGTTGGGGCTCTGGTGTGAGGAAGATCGGGTCCTCAAGCGTCCGGACTGCTCGAACCGGGGGCTGGAAGATGGAGACGAGCAGGACCGCTGCCGTCCACCTGCGATCACCGGTGGATGGGTTGCGGCCGATACAAACGAGTTGCCGTCATGACCACGCTGTTGTATAGCATGCTCTGCCTGTCGGCGGTGGTGGGCCTCGTCGCCACCGTGGTCCGCGCGATTGGATACGCGCGGGCGCCCCTGCATCTCCGGTGGGAACTCTACCCGGTTCCCCACGAGGCCCCCGAACGCGTGGCACATGGCGGCTCGTACTTCGAGCAGTCGAACTGGTGGAACCGTCCTGCGCACTTCAACCTGCGCGGAGAGCTGACGGCCATGGTGGCCGAGATGCTCTTTCTGAAAGCCCTCCGGGAGTTCAACCTCCGGCTGTGGTGGCGGTCCTTCCCGTTCCACTTCGGGCTCTATCTGCTTATCGCCACCGCCGTGCTCGTGCTCGCCGCGGCGGTGGCGACGGCCTTCACTCCGGCGGTGATGGCCGGGGCGCTGGGAGCCATGACTCACCTGCTGTATCGACTGACAGGGATCGCCGGCCTCGTGCTCACGCTCGTCGGTGCCGCCGGCCTGCTGCACCGTCGGCTGACGGACAACGACCTGAAGACGTACACGACGCCTGGCGACCTTTTCAATCTGGGACTCTTCATCGTGGCGCTGGGGCTGCTGGCTGCAGGCTACGCGTTCCGCCCTGCCGGCGCGCCGAACGTGCTCAGCGTCGTGGTGGGGTTCCTGACCTGGAACACCGCGATCCAGGTGCCCGGGTTGCTCACTGCCGGGTTGTTGCTGTGCGCCTTGCTCGCGGCGTATATCCCGTTTACCCACATGTCGCACTTCGTCGGGAAGTACTTCACCTATCATGCCGTTCGATGGGACGACAGGGTCAACCGGCGAGGCGGATCGATCGAACGGACACTGGCTGAGTACCTCACGTTCCGGCCGACGTGGGCGGCCCCGCACGTAACCGCGGACGGTGTACGGACGTGGGCCGACGTGGTCACGACCAATCCCACCAAGGGACCGAAGCGATGAAGGACCGGGACAGAATCGAGCTCTCCGACATGTCCCGGCGCGACGGTACGCCGCTCGCGCATGTCGAGAACCAGGACCTGATGCCCCTGCCGGCGCCGCTTGACGATCCGGCCCGGGAACGCGCCTGGACGCCGCTCACCGACCAGGCGAAGAACCGCTACGAGTGCCTGCTCGACGACACCTGCGCGGTGAGTGTGCCCAAGCCCGCCACCAAGGCCGAAGAGGACGAACTCGTACGGAAGTTCCTCTCCGGACTCGACAAGCTGTTTACCAAGGAGAACAATTGGACGTTCCTGCAGCCGCTCCTGCTCAGCATGGAGCACTGCGCGAAGTGCCAGACGTGCGCCGAAAGCTGCCATATCTTCGAAGCCAGCGGCCGCAACGAGATCTACCGGCCGACGTACCGGTCGGAGATTGTGCGCCGGCTGTACTTCAAGTGCGTCCGGCATGGCGGCATGATCTCTGCGTGGCAGCACGGCGACATCGACGTGAACTGGCCGATGATCGCGCGGCTGATTGAACTCGCCTATCGCTGCAATCTGTGCCGGCGGTGCGCGCAGACCTGCCCGATCGGCGCCGATAACGGCCTGGTTGCGCACGAGCTGCGGAAGCTGTTCAGCCAGGAGATGGGGATCGCGGCCAAGGAGATCCACGACACCGGTTCGATGCTGCAGCTCAAGGTCGGTTCGTCCACGGGCATGTCGGCCGAGGTCGTGAAAGACAACATTCAGTTCATCGATGAAGAGACGACCGAGAAAACCGGCATCACCGTCGAGACGCCCTGGGACGTGGAGGGCGCAGACGTGCTGCTCATCCACAATGCCGGTGAGATCCTCGCCTGGCCCGAGAACCCCGGAGCCTTCGCCCTGATCCTGAACGCGGCGGGCATCTCCTGGACCCTGTCGTCCGAGCTCGCCGGCTACGACTCGATCAACTACGGTCTCTGGTACGACGACTCCCAGTTCGCGCGTGTGGCCATCAAGCACGCGGAGGCGGCGAAGAAGCTGAAGGTCGGGAAGATCGTCATCGGCGAGTGCGGCCATGCCCACAAGGCGCTCTCGGTCATCGCCGACCGCATCCTGACCGGCGACCTCAACATACCGCGCGAGAGCTCGCTGACGCTGCTGCGTGACATTGTGACGAGCGGTCGCCTGAAGCTCGACCCGACCCGCAACGATTTCCCGGTGACCCTGCACGACCCGTGCAACGTGGTCCGGCTGATGGGCGTGGTGGAGCCGCAGCGCGAGATCATCCGTGCGATCTGCCCGAAGTTCAGGGAGATGACACCCCACGGTGTCGAGAACTACTGCTGCGGGGGCGGCAGCGGTTTCGCCATCATGAGCGGCCACAACTTCCGCGATTGGCGGTTTCACGTGTCGGGACGCAAGAAGCTCGAACAGATCCTCAATGCCTTCGGTGACTGTCTCGAGCCGTCAATTCCGAAGTACCTCTGCGCGCCCTGCAGCAACTGCAAGGGGCAGTTCAGAGACATGCTGGCGTACTACGATCTCTGGGAGCAGAACAAGATCCTGTACGGCGGCCTGGTCGAACTGATCGTGAATGCGATGACAGAGGTCAAGCCGGGTTTCATTGAGTGGGAGTGGCACTGATCGCCCCCGAGTGACGAAGACGGCCATATGGAACATTCAGGGACGAGGGTGGTGACCCTGGTGATGGCAGCCTCCTGCATCCTGGTCGTGGCGGGGGCTGCGGTTGCGCAGGGCCAATCGGGTCCCGCGGCTGCCGAGGCGCCATCGGTGTCGGTCGCCCGATCGCCAGCGCCCGATCAGGGAGCGTCGACGGTGGCCCCGGCCAACGGCGTCATCCAGGTGAATGTGCATGGCGCCCTACAGGTGGACGGGAGGGGACTACTCGACGGCGACCGCCCGGAGCTGCCGAACACCTTCCTGTTGCGGCGCGCCCGCGTGTACGTTGACGCGACGTTGTACGGCTGGATCGGGTTTCGAATCATGCCGGACTTCGCAGGCGGCAAAATCACGCTGTTTGATGCCTTCGTCGAAGCCCGCTTTTCCAAGAGCTTCGTCCTGAGGGCAGGGAAGTTCAAGGTGCCGGTCGGCCTCGAGCGCCTGCAGTCGGGATCCGACATTCGCTTCGTTGAACGGGCGTTCCCGACGCTCCTCGCGCCGAATCGCGACGTTGGCGTCGGCGTCTATGGCGATCTCGCCAAGGGGCGGGTCTGGTATGCGGCCAGCCTGACCAACGGCGTGCCAGACGGCCTGAGCGGCGACACTGACGCGGACCGCGGCAAGGACGTGGCCGCCCGCGTGACCGTCCAGCCGTGGGACCAGACACGGGCGAAGCGGCTGGGGGTGTTGACCGTCGGGTTTGGGGGTAGCTGGGGGCAGGCTCGGGGGACGCCGTCCCTCCCCGGACTACCGGTTGTCGACCTGACCGGCATCGAAACGGTCATTCGCTTTCGAAGCGGATCGAGCGCCGATGCGTCGGTGGTCGCTGGCGGCACCCGTGCGCGAGTGTCGCCACAAGCGACCTACTATCGCGGTCCGTTCGGGATGATGGCGGAGTACATCGCGACGTCCGAAGACCTGGTGAAGGGCGAGGTCCGGGCGAGACGATCGATGAACGCGTGGCAACTGGCCGGCTCGTGGATTCTGACCGGCGAGGCGAACTCGTACAAGGGGGTCACGCCAAATAGGCCGCTGGTGCCGGGGGCCGGTCATTGGGGGGCCGTAGAGCTGGCAGGGCGTTACACCAGTCTCGGTGTCGGTTCGTCGGTTTTCCCCGTGTTTGCCGACCCTGCCGTCACGGTCAAGGCCGCCGGGGCCTTGGGCGTGGCCCTCACCTGGTATTGGAACCCGTCGGTCAAGGTCGTGCTTGACTACGAGCGCGTGGCGTTCGTGGGCGGCGCGGCGGTCGGCAATCGACCGACCGCGCACATGCTTCTGGGTCGATTGCAGTGCTGGTTCTGAAAGAGGCTCGCGACCCCTGTGAGGAAGTTCGTTATGCAAGTTCAGTTGCTGGGCATCAATCACCACACGGCACCGCTCGAGTTGCGGGAAGCGTTGGCGATGGACAAGACCGCCGTGCAGGCGACGCTGCGCGAGATCCGGAGCGATGCGGCGATCGGCGAGGCCGCGATTCTAGCCACGTGCAATCGCACGGAGCTGTATGTGAGCACCTCGGACCCGCAGGCGGCCGAAATCGCGATGCGACGGTTGTTCGGCCGACTGGCACGTGACCGCGAGACACTGGTGGACGCCCACGCGTACCTGCGGACCGGCGGGGAAGCGTGCCGGCACTTGCTGCGCGTGGCCGCCGGTCTGGACTCGATGATTCTCGGCGAACACCAGATCCTGGGCCAGGTCAGGGAGGCGCAGAGCAGGGCCCGTGAGGCCGAAACGCTGGGCCCGCTGATGCACCGGCTGTGGGCGGCGGCTCTTCACACCGGCAAACGGGCGCGCGCCGAAACGGACATCGGGATGGGCGCCGTGTCGGTGGCCCTGGCCACGGTCAGCCTGGCCGAGCGGGTGATCGGCGACCTGCGCCATCGTTCGGTGCTGCTGATTGGAGCCGGTGATACATGCCGGCTCGCTGCGCGCCACTTCGCAGACCGCCGACCATCGCGCCTGTGGATCGCCAACCGGACGATCGATCGCGCCACGGCGGTGGCCGAGGCGTTCGGAGGCGAGGCCGTCGCGTTTGATGCGATCGGGTCGATCCTGCCGTCGGCCGACGTCGTCGTCTCGGCCACCCGCGCGCCCGGATTTGTCGTGACGCGCGACATGGTCCGCAGCGCCATGGTGATGCGGCCGGAGCGGCCGCTTGTGCTGGTCGATATCGCCGTGCCGCGCGACGTCGAGCCCGCGGCCAGCACCATCGAGCACGTGTTCCTGTACCCGATCGATGCGGTTCAGACGCTGGTGGACCGGAGCCTGTCGCACAGGCTCGGTGAGGTCCCGCGCGTTGAGGCCATCGTCGAGGACGAGTGCCGGAAGCTTATGGCGTGGACGCGCGGCCTCGGGGCATCGTCGGTCGTGCGCGAACTCGCCGAACGCTTCGAGCACGTGCGTGCCGAAGAGGTGCGCCGGAGTCTCAGCCACTTCCATCCAGAGGAGGAGGCGTTCATCGACCGGATGACCAAGACGCTCGTCAGCCGGCTGCTCCGCTCGCCGATCACCAGATTGACGTCCGGCGATCTGTCGCCATCCGTCGAGTCGGCTCAACTGGAACTGGTGCGCGAACTGTTCGCCCTGGAGCCGCAAAGAAGCACGACCGAGGTCGACGGTGGCGCCGTCTGACACGCGTGCCGTCGTCCGGATCGGGACACGGGGCGGCGACCTGGCTCTGTGGCAGGCCGCAGAAGTCGCACGCCTCATCCGTCAGTATCACCCGGCGGTCAGCGTCGAGCAGCAGATCATCCGAACCACGGGAGATCAAGTACTCGATCTGCCGCTGGACCAGATCGGCGGGAAGGGACTGTTTACCAGGGAGATCGAGGAGGCGCTGGCCAGCGGTTCGGTCGACATGGCGGTGCACAGCCTGAAGGATCTGCCGACGCGTGTTCCCGAAGGACTGGCTCTCTCGGCGGTGCTCGAGCGCGGTGATCCGCGCGACGCGCTGGTCGCCGCACAGGGGACCACGCTCGGCGGCTTGACGGCGGGAGTCCGGATCGGCACCTCGTCTTTGCGCCGCCGTGCTCAGCTTCTCGCCCACAACCGCCGGCTTACCGTGCTCGATGTGCGCGGCAACATAACGACTCGTCTCGCCAAACTCGACCGCGGCGATTTCGATGCCCTCGTGCTGGCACGGGCCGGGCTCGTCAGGCTCGGGCTCGACGCTCGAATCGCCGAAATCATCGAACCAGACGTCATCGTTCCAGCCGCGGGCCAGGGCGCGCTTGCCATCGAGTCGCGGGCGGCCGACACCCGCCTGCAGGCACTGCTCGAACCGCTCGACCATCGGCCAACGCGCCTGGCAACATCGGCCGAGCGGGCCTTCCTTTCCGGTCTTGACGGCGGGTGCCAGGTCCCGATCGGCGCGCTCGGCACGTGGAGGGGCGACACGCTGACTCTGACGTGGATGGTATCCGATCTGCAGGGCCAACGGCTGGTGCGCGGCGCCGAGATGTCGGCCGTACGAACCGAGACCGAGGCGACCGACATGGGCAGGCGGCTCGCCGAGCGACTAGTGGAATCGGGAGACGCCGCGATTCTGGAACGGGGACGTGTCACGACGCCGGCAACCGGCGACGCAGCACACGTGGTTCGCTCGTGAGCCCAGCACTGGCGAGGCTCGTCGTGGTGACCGAAACCGATGGACCCGGTAGACGGCTCGCGTCGATGCTCGAAGCCGCGGGTCTTCGGGTGTGGCCCATGCCAGTCGTCGCGCATGAACGAGCGCCCGATTCCGGCCCGCTGGTGACGGAACTGTCCCGTCTGGCCGACTTCGACTGGGTGGTCTTCACGAGTGCCAGGGCCGTCGATGCGGTGTGCGAGCATCCTGACTGGGTTCGATGGCCGTGGCGGACCGCGCTGCGGCCGCGGGTCGGAGCCGTGGGGCCGCTAACGCACGCCTGCCTGACGGAACACGGCGTCCCGGTTGCCGTGCGTCCCGCACAGCCCGGTGCCGTCGGTCTCGCGCTGGCTCTCATCAAGGCCGAGGGAGCGACGATCGCAGGCCGGTTGGTTCTGTGGCCACGGTCGGATATCGCGCGTCCCGACCTGCGCGATCGACTGGTGGCCGCACAGGCGTGCGTCGTCGATCCAGTGGCGTATTGCACCAGAGCGGTTCGTCCCGCCTGCCTCGCCGAGTTCCTGAACCATCTTCGCGCCGGGCGTGTCGGCGCGGTGACCTTTCTCTCGCCATCGGGTGCGGAGAATCTCGCGGCGGTGATGGAGGATGGAACGCTCTCGGTGCTGGCCGCTAGCACGATCGTGGCCAGCGTCGGCCCCACGACGTCGGTGGCGTTGACCCGACTCGGCGCTGCGCCGGCCGTAGAAAGCAGAGACCGAACCGCATATGGCCTGGCCGCAGCCCTGCTCAGCTGGTTCGATTCCAACCGGGGAGCCGCGTGATGGGCCGCTCGGTCGGAACCACACACATTTTGAGGGAGTGTCATGATGAGCTACCCAACCCAACGTCCCCGCCGCCTGCGTCGCAGCGAGACCATTCGGCGACTCGTCAGAGAAACCCACCTGAGTCCGAGCAATCTGATTGAGCCGCTGTTTGTGTGCACGGGGGAAGGGGTTCGCCGGCCTATCGCCGCCATGCCCGGGTGCTTCCAGTTGAGCGTGGACGAACTCGTCAGAGAGTGTCGCGATCTGACGAGCCTGGGTATCTCTGGCGTGATCCTCTTCGGTCTTCCGGATAGCAAAGATCCAGAAGGCGCTGCCGCTGCCGATCCGCAGGGGCCGGTGGCCACGGCGCTGACCGCGCTGCGCCGCGAATATCCGTCGCTGTCGTTGTGGGCGGACGTGTGTTTGTGCGAGTACACGGATCACGGGCATTGCGGACCCGTGACCACCGGCCCCGACGGACGGACCGACGTCGACAACGACCGGGCCCTGCCGCGTCTGGCGAATGCCGCCGTCGCCTATGCGCAGGCCGGTGCGGATGTCGTGGCCCCATCCGACATGATGGACGGTCGTGTTGGCGTCATCCGGCGCGCCCTCGACGATGCGGGCCGCACGGATGTCGTCATCGTCTCCTATGCCGCCAAGTACGCTTCGGGATTCTACGGGCCCTTTCGCGACGCGGCCGGATCGGCACCGGCGTTTGGTGACAGGCGCGGCTATCAGATGGATCCGGCGAACGGCCGGGAGGCGTTGCGCGAGGTGGCGCTCGACCTCGAGGAGGGTGCTGACATCGTCATGGTGAAGCCGGCGCTCGCGTATCTGGACGTCGTGTACCAGGTCAAAACCAGATTCGGGGTTCCGGTGGCCGCCTACAACGTGTCGGGCGAGTACGCGATGATCAAGGCGGCCGCAGCCAATGGCTGGCTGGACGAGACCCGAATCATGATCGAGACGCTGTTCTGTATCCGGCGTGCCGGTGCCGACATCATCTTGACCTATTTCGCCAAGGCGGCCGCCAGGTTGCTTGCCTGAGTTGGGGGAGTTGACCGTGTCAGATCCATTGCATTCTGGCGACAGCGCCAGTCGTCGATTGTTCGATCGGGCGAGGCGGCTGATTCCGGGCGGCGTGAATTCGCCCGTCCGGGCGTTTCGTGGGGTCGGTGGCACACCGCTGTTCATCGCCAGCGCACAGGGGGCCAGGGTCGAAGACGAGGATGGCCGCAGCTACATCGACTACATCGGGTCCTGGGGCCCGATGATTCTCGGCCACGGCCATCTGGCAGTCGTGGACGCCATCCAGCGTCAGATCACACGTGGCGTGTCATTCGGGGCTCCTTCCCGGCTCGAAGTGGAGATGGCCGAAGCACTGACCGCGCGCATGCCGTCGCTGGATCGTGTCCGGATGGTGAACTCGGGCACCGAGGCGACGATGGCTGCGGTGCGCGTGGCCCGGGGCGCCACCGGCCGGGCGAAGATCGTCAAGTTCGAGGGCTGCTATCACGGGCATGGCGATTCATTCCTGATCAAGGCGGGTTCGGGCGCCGCGACATTCGGCGTGCCCGATAGTGCTGGGGTAA